>Ga0315298_1010548_pt1 | contig 11110 bp, 5 predicted proteins | sample WHS_1_MG_FD_203077 | JGI IMG/M metagenome (GOLD analysis project Ga0315298, IMG submission 203077) | Extremophilic microbial mat communities from Washburn Hot Springs, YNP, Wyoming, USA - WHS_1_MG | ecosystem: Environmental > Aquatic > Thermal springs > Hot (42-90C) | place: USA: Wyoming... | reverse complement strand
GGCGGCGGACGACGCCGTCGTCCTCGCCGCCGCCGACTTCGCCGTCCGCCTCGTCGGCCGCCACCGCGAGGAGCGCCGCGTCAACCTCAAGGCGGCGCGGGTCATCGTCTCCGGCGGCGCCGGCGTGGGCTCGCGCGAGGGCTTCGCCCTCGTCGAGGAGCTCGCCCGCACCCTCGGCGGCGTCGTCGGCGCCAGCCGCGCCGCCGTCGACGCGGGCTGGATCGGCCGCGAGCACCAGGTCGGCCAGACGGGGGTGACGGTGCGCCCCAAGCTCTACGTCGCCTGCGGCATCAGCGGCAGCGTCCAGCACCGCGCCGGCATGGACCAGAGCACCCGCATCCTGGCCATCAACACCGACCCCGCGGCGCCCATCTTCAGCGTCGCCCACTACGGCATCGTCGGCGACCTGCACAAGGTCATCCCCATGCTCATCAGGGCTTACCGCGCCCGCGGCGCCGCCGGCGGGGGGGAGACGCCGTGAGCAACTTCTTCAGCGACAACCCCGACCTCCAGGACGCCCTCGCCCACGCCGACCTCGGCCGCGTCGTGCGCCTGCGCGAGGACGAGTTCAGCCAGGCGCGCGACTTCTCCTACGCCCCGCGCGACCTCGACGACGCGCTCGACTCCTACCGCCGGGCGCTGGAAGTGGCGGGGGAGATCGCCGGCGAGTACATCGAGCCCCGGGCCGAGGACGTCGACCGCGTCGGCTGCCAGCTCGTCGACGGCGAGGTCTGCTACCCGCCCGGCATCCGCGAGGGCCTCGAGCGCCTGCGCCAGGCCGACCTCATGGGCATCACCCTGCCGCGCCGCTACGGCGGCCTGAACTTCCCGGTGACCGTGAGCGCCATGGTCATCGAGATGGTGAGCCGCGCCGACGCCGCCCTCATGAACATCTTCGGCCTGCAGGACATCGCCGAGACGATCAACAAGTACGCGAGCGAGGAGATCAAGGAGCGCTACCTGCCGCGCTTCGCGAGCGGCGAGGTCACCGGCAGCATGGCCCTCACCGAGCCCGAGGCGGGCAGCGACCTGCAGAACGTGCAGCTGCGCGCCGTCGAGCAGCCCGACGGCACCTGGCGGCTGACCGGCGTCAAGCGCTTCATCACCAACGGCTGCGGCCAGGTCAGCCTCGTCCTCGCGCGCAGCGAGGAGGGCACGACCGACGCCCGCGGCCTCAGCCTCTTCCTCTACGAGCGCGAGGGGCGCATGCGCATCCGCCGCCTCGAGGACAAGCTCGGCATCCACGGCTCGCCGACCTGCGAACTCCAGTTCGACGAGGCGCCGGCGCTGCTCATCGGCGAGCGCCGGCGGGGCCTCACCACCTACGTGATGAGCCTCATGAACGGCGCCCGTCTGGCCATCGCCGCCCAGGCCCAGGGCATCGCCGAGGCGGCCTGGCGGGCGGCGGCGAAGTACGCCGCCGAGCGGGTGCAGTTCGGCGCCCCCATCCGCGACCTCACGGCGGTGCAGGGCATGCTCGCCGACATGCGGGTGGCGGTCGAGGCCGGCCGCGCCCTGCTCTACGAGACCGCGGCCATCGTCGACCTCAAGGAGGCGCTCGAGCACCGCCTCGCCCGCCTCGAGGCCGGCGACCCGGCCGTGCTCGCCGCCGCCGCCGACACCGACGCCAGGGAGCTGCGCGCCGAGCTCAAGACGGCCAGCCGCCTCGCCGCCCTGTTCACGCCCCTCGCCAAGGCGTACTGCACCGAGATGGCCAACCGCGTCGCCTACGACGCCGTGCAGGTGCACGGCGGCTCGGGCTACATGCGCGACTTCCCCGTCGAGCGCTACCTGCGCGACGCCCGCATCACCACCATCTACGAGGGCACCACCCAGCTGCAGGTCGTGGCCGCCACCGGCGGCATCCTCGGCGGCACGCTGGCCGCCCGTCTCGCCGAGTACGACGCCGGCGACCTCTCCGGCACGCCCGACCTGCTCGCCCGCGTGCGCGCCGCGCGCGACCTGCTCCTCGCCGCCGTGGCCCGCGTCCGCGAGCGCGACGACACCCGCTTCCGCGACTTCCACGCCCGCCGCCTCACCGACATGGCCTGCGACGTGGTGTGCGGCTACCTGCTGCTGCGGGCGGCGCAGCGCGACGCGCGCAAGCTGCTGGTCGCGAGGCACTTCGTCGACGGCATGAGGGCGCGCGTCGCCGGCGCCGCCGCCCAAATCCTCGAGGGCGACCCGGGCGCCGCCGACGCCCTGCGCCTGCTGGTCGAGGGCTGAGCCGCGGGCGCGCCGCGGGCGCGCCTCAGCCGTAGGTGACGACGCGGTCCTTGCCGGCCCGCTTGGCGAGGTACAGGGCCGCGTCGGCGTGGGCGACGAGGTCCTCCGGCCGCCGCGTCCCCTCGGGGTAGACGGCCACGCCGATGCTCACCGTCACGGGTCCCAGGGGCCGTCCCCCGGGGTCGCAGAAGGAAGCCGCCGCCACCCGCCGCCGGATGCGCTCGGCCACCCGCTCGGCGGCGTCGCCGGGCGGCGGCGCGAGGTCGCCGGGCGGCGGCGCGCCCTGCGTCCCGCCCAGCGCCCCCCTGCGTGCCGCTGCCGTGGCGCGGCGTGTTGGGAAGGATGACGGCGAACTCCTCGCCGCCGTAGCGGGCGGCGACGTCGAGGTGCTGGCGCAGCTCGCCCTGCAGCACCGCCGCCACCCCGCGCAGGACGGCGTCACCGGCGAGGTGGCCGTGGCGGTCGTTGAACGCCTTGAAGTCGTCGAGGTCGATCATCAGCAGCGAGACCGGCGTGCCGTAGCGGCGGGCGCGGGCGACCTCCTGCTCCAGCCGTTCGTAGAAGTGGCGGTGGTTGTAGAGGCCGGTGAGCCCGTCGCGCACCGCCTGCTCGCGCGCCTGGCGGTACAGGCGGGCGTGCTCGATGGCCACCGCCGCCTGCTCGGCGAAGCCGCGGGCGAGCGCCACCTCGTCCTCTTCCCAGCGGCGGTCGTGCCGCGTCTGGATGAGCACCAGCAACCCCACCGGAGCGCCGTTGAACACCAGCGGCACGTTCAGGTACGCCTGGTCGCCGTAGCGCTCGAAGGCAGCCCGCGTGGAGGGGACGAGGTCGGGGTCGGTGCGGTGCTGCTCCAGCACTCGCATCGACTCCAGGAACTCCCGCTCCTGGGGGTCGTCGTCGAGGGAGAACACCTTGCCCAGCGAGTCCTTGCCCCCCGGCGCCGGCTGGCGCTCCCAGATCGCCACCGGGCGCACGGTGTTGGCCTCGCGGTCGTACTCCTGGATCTGGCAGCCGTCGGCCTCCAGCAGCTCGGCCGCCGTCCGCGCCACCGTGTCGAGCACCTGCTCGAGGTCGACGCTGGAGGTGATGGCCCGCGTCGAGGCGAGCAGGGCCTCGAGGCGGCGGTTCTGGCGCGCCAGGCGGTCGAGCAGGCGCGCCCGGTGGATGAGCGCCGCGGCCTGCGAGGCGAGCGCCACGGCCAGCTCGACCTCCTCGGGTGTGAAGCGGCGCTCGCGGGAGAGCTCGATGAAGGCGAGGAGGCCGACGGGCTCCCCCTGCCGCACGAGGGGCACGGTGAGCACGGTCTTCTCGCCGTTGCGCTCCATCTCGGCCCGGTTGCGCGGGTCGAGGCCGGGGTCGCCGAGCCGCTCCTCGCGCACCTCGCCGGAGAGCAGCACCTCGCGGTCGGCGGGGAAGTCGTCGAGCCGGTAGCGGCGCCCGACCCAGTCCCGCCAGTCGCCGTCCGCGCGCCGCTGGGCGAGGGCCGCGACGACGATCTCTTCCGTCCCCGGCTCGTAGATGTCGATGGCGCACTCGTCGCTGTCGAGCAGCTCGCGGCCGCTGGCGGCGATGTCCTGGAGGAGGCGGCCGAGGTCGTCGCTCGCCGCCAGGGCGGCGCCGGCACGAAGGACGGCGGCGAGGCGGCGCGCCCGCTCGCCGGCGGCGCCGGCCAGGCGCGCCGCCCGCAGCGCCGCCGTCACCGCCGGGGCGAGGCGGGACAGCGGCGGCCGGGCCTCGCGGTCGCCGTCGCACCCGCCCTCGCCGCCGGCGCCCGCCGCGTCCTCGCCGCCGGCGCCCAGCGCCACGACCACGCCCAGGGGCTGCCCGCCGTCCGTCAGCGGCGCCGCCTCCACCCGCGTCGCCCCCACTCGCGCGGCCAGGGCCGCAACCGCCGGCGGCAGGTCGAGGCCGGCCACGGCGGCGGCGAGAGGTCGCCCCTCGCGCAGCGGCGCGGCCAGCGCCCCAGCCTCCTCCAGCGCCAGCCCCCGGCCGGGGCCGAGCCCGGCCGGGGGCTCGCCACCGGCGCCGCTCACGGCGAGCACGGACAAGTTGCTTCCCGCCGCGTCGAGCGCGAGGGCGAGGCAGGCCGCCGCCCCCAGGGACTGGCGCAGGCCGTCGAGGACCGGCGCGAGCAGCGCCGCCGTCGCCGTCGCCCGACGGTCCGCCTCGGGCGACGCGCTCACGGCGCCGCCACCACCCGGTCCTTGCCCGCCCGCTTGCCCTCGTAGAGGGCGCGGTCGGCGGCCGCCAGCAGCCGCTCCGGGTCGGCCGCCTCCCCCTCCGAGCCCGCCACGCCGACCGTCACCGTGAGGCGGACCTCGCGGCGGCCGCCGTGGCCGGCGAAGCGGTGCGCCGCCACCGCCGCCCGCAGGCGCTCGGCCACCACGCAGGCGCCCGGCCCCGGCGGTGGCGGCGCCTCGTCGCCGGCCGGCGCAGCGGCCGCCGCGACGACGGCAGCGGCGCTCGCCGACGTGTGCGGCAGGATGACGGCGAACTCCTCGCCACCGTAGCGGGCGGGCAGGTCGATGCCCCGCCTGGTCGACGACGCGAGGATGTCGGCGAGCTCGCGCAGGGCCTGGTCGCCGAGCTGGTGGCCGTAGCGGTCGTTGTAGGCCTTGAAGTCGTCGAGGTCGATCATCAGCAGCGCGAGGGGCAGGCCGTAGCGCCGCGCCCGGGCGCACTCCTGGCGCAGGCGCTCCTGGAAGTGGCGGTGGTTGGCGAGCCCGGTCAGGCCGTCGCGCACGGCCTGCTCCCTGAGGCGGGCGAGCAGCCTGGCGTTGGTCAGCGCCGCGGCGGCGCGGTTGGCGAGCACCTCCACCGCCTCGCGCTCGCTGGCGGTGACCGCGCGCCGCCCGGCCACCTCGACGACCAGCACCCCCACCGGCTGGCGACGGCCGCGCAGCGGCACCACGAGCTGGGCGCCGCTCGCGGTCTGCCGGTCGAGCACGGCGCCGTCGGCGAGGGCGACGGCCGCCTCCCCCGGCGGCTCGCCGGCGGACCCGCCAGCGGCGAGCGGGACCAAGTCCTCCCCGAAGGGGTCCCGCCACCACACGGCCGTGGCCACCGGCTCGCGGAACTGCTCCGCCACGCCGCCGGCGAGCCACGCCGCGACCGCGTCCGGCTCCAGCGTCGTGAGCCCGCGCACGTTGCGGGCGAGGAGACGGTGGAGCCGGCGACGGCGCTCGTCCTCCTCCTCCAGCAGGCGGGCCGTGTGCACCGCCGCCGCCGCCAGCTCGCCGAAGGCGGCGAGCACCTGGCGCTCCTCCTCGCCGAAGGCCCGCTCGCGCTCCATCTCGTAGAGGCGCAGCAACCCGAGCGTGTGGTCGCCGAAGCGCAGCGGCACCGTGAGGCAGGTCTTCTCGCCCCAGCGCACCATGGACTCGCGGCGGTCGGCCGGCAGGGCTGGGTCTGACTGGCGCTCCTCGATGAGCCTTCCGGCCTGGAGGGCGGCGCGCTCGCCCGGGTAGTCGTCGAGGCGGTACTCGGTCCCGAGGGGGTCGTCGGCGGCTCCCGTCGGCACCGGGACCCGGCAGTGCACGGCCCGGTAGACGATGCTGTCGCGCTCGGGGCGGTACTCGTAGACCGCGCCCTGCGAGGCCTGGACCGCCTCCACGGCGAGGCGGGTGACGTCGGCGAGCACCCCGTCGAGGGTCGAGTCGGCGACCAGGGCGCGGCTCGAGGCGAGCAGCGCCGTCGCCTGGCGCTCACGGCGCCGCACGGCGGCGAAGGCGCGGGCGTTGCCCATCGCCACCGCGGCCGGCTCGGCGAGCCGGCGGAAGAGCTCCACCTCCTCCTCGCTGAAGCGCCTGCCCTCCCGGGAGTCCATGACGCTGAGGATGCCGATGGGCTGGCCGCCGTAGACGAGCGGCACCTCCATGACCGCCCACTCGTCGTACTTGCGCATGACCTCGGCCTCCAGGGGGTCGAGGTGGGGGTCGTCGGCGTACTGCACGAGCACGTCGCCCTTGCGCAGCACCGCGTCCCGCCCCGGCCGCTCGTCGAGGGACACCACCGTGCCGACGTAGTCGAGGTCGACCTTGCGCAGGTGCCGCGACCAGACCGCCAGGTACCTGAGCACGCGCGCCTCAGCGTCGTACTCGTTGATGTCGCACCAGCGCACGTCGAGGGCCTTGCCGACCTCGCGCACGATGAACCAGAGCGCCCCGTCCGGGTCGGTGAGCCCGGTCAGCCGGGCGCCGGTCTCGAAGACCGTGCGGTAGAGCCCGCGGCCGCGGCCGGACGCCCTGGGCGTGCCGGCGGCGCCCCTGCCCTCGCGCCTAGGCAACGTAGACCTCCACCCTGTCCTTGCCCAGCCGCTTGGCCAGGTAGAGCGCCTTGTCGGCGTTGCGCACCAGCTCTTCCGGCGTGCTGCCGGCGCCTGGGTAGGCCGCCACCCCCACGCTCACCGTGACGCGGGCGCCGGCCGCGGCAGCCGGCAGGCGCAGCCCCGAGACGGCGCTGCGGATGCGCTCGCCCACCTTGACGGCGCCGTCGGGCTGGGGCGGCGGCAGGTCGGGCGCCCGGGCGGCGTCCGCCGGCGTCACCGCCCGCAGGCGCCGCACCAGCCGCCGCCCCAGCGCCTCGGCGCCCGGCCCCGGCGTGTTGGGCAGGATGACGGCGAACTCCTCGCCGCCGTAGCGGGCGGCGATGTCGACGTCGCGGCGCACCTGGCCGGCGAGCACCCGCCCCACCTCGGCCAGCACGGCGTCGCCGGCCGGGTGGCCGTAGCGGTCGTTGAACTGCTTGAAGTCGTCGATGTCGAGCATCAGCAGCGAGAGCGGCAGGCCGTACCGCTGGGCGCGCACGAACTCCTGCTGCAGGCGCTCGTAGAAGGCGCGGTGGTTGAGCAGCCCCGTGAGGCCGTCGCTCACCGCCTGCCGCTCGACCTCGCGGTAGAGGCCGGCGCTGGCCGCCGCCGCCGCGGCCTGCCCGGCGAGCACGTCGAGGAGCTCGCGGGCGGACGGCGAGAGCTCGCGGCCCTCGGGCAGCCTGACCCGCACCACGCCGTACGGGGCGCCGTCGAGGAGCAGCGGGGCGACGGCCAGCGTCCCGCCCCCCTCCCCGGGCACGACCACCGTGCCGCCGGCGGCGATGGCGCGCGCGTCGCTGCCGACCGCGGCGGCGACCACGTCGTCCGGCTGGGCGCAGGTGGCCGTCACGTCGCGCAGCGGCACCTCCACGAGCTCGGCGACCGCCCGCCGCAGGGCGGCGGCGACGTCGGCCTCGTCGAGGGCCTCGGCGAGGCGCCGGCTGGCCTCGAGCAGGGCGAGGGCGCGGCGGCTGTCGGCCTCGCGCTGCCGGTGGAGCTGGGCCCGTCTGATGGCCACCGCCGCCTGCTCGCCGAGGCCGCGGGCCAGCTCCACGTCGGCGGGGCTGAAGCCGCGCTCCGACGTGACCTGGGTGAGCACCAGGATGCCGACCGGCTCGCCGCGGTAGCGCAGGGGGATGTTGAGGCAGGCCTTCTCGCCCCACTGCTCCATCGACTGGCGCACGTCGGGCGGCAGGCCGGGGTCGGAGAGCCGCTCCTCGACGATGCGGTCGCCGGCGAGGAGGGCGCGGTCCGACGGGTACTCGTCGAGCGGGTAGGCGGTGCCGAGCGGGTCGTCCTCCTCGCCGCGGCTGACGCCGCGGTCGGCCCGGTAGACGATGGCGTCGCGGGCGGCGTCGTACTCGTAGATGACCGCCTCGTCGGCGTCGACCGCCGCCAGCGCCGCGGCGCAGACGAGGTCGAGGACCTCGTCGTAGGAGATCGTCGACACGAGCCCGCGGCTGGCCTCGAGCAGGGACTCGACCCGGCGCGCCTGCTCCTCCGCGGCGCGGAAGGCGCGGGCGTTGGCCAGCGCCACCGCGGCCGGCACCGCGACCAGGGCGGCGCGGCGCCGCTCGGCGTCGCCGAAGCGGCGCCCGGGCGTCTTGTCGATGAACGTGATGCAGCCCACCACCCGCTCGCCGGCGCGCAGCGGCACGTTGAGGTTCGCCATCTCGCCCCAGGCGAGCATGAGGTCGCGCTCGCGGGGGTCGGCCGCCGGGTCGTCGGCGTAGACCTCGGTGATGCGGCCCTCGCGCAGCACGGGGACCAGCGCCGGCCGCTCGTCGAGCTTCGCCCGGGTGCCGATCCACGCGTAGTCGGCGGCGGTCATCTCCGGCACCCAGGTGGCGCTGGCGACGACCTCGCCGGCCGCCGGGTCGTACTCGTACACCTCCGTCTCGCGCACGCCGACGGCCAGCGCCAGCCGCCGCGCCACCTCGGTCAGCACCTCCTCGACCCGGAGGGACGAGGTGATGGCGGCGCCGACCTCGCAGGCGAGCCGGTAGTCCTCCTCGGTCGCCGCCGAGACGTCGACCGGGAACACGGCCACCGGGCCGCTGCCGTCGTGGCTACGCTGCCGCCGCGACTCACGCATAGACGCGCACGCAGTCCTTTCCGCTCCGCTTGGCGACGTAGAGGGCCTTGTCGGCCTGGGCGAGCAGGCCGACGGCGTCGGCGGCGTGCGCCGGGAAGGCCGCCACCCCGACGCTCACCGTGACGCGCGCCTGACGCGGCACCGGCACGCCCGCCGGCCTGGCCTCGGCCATCGCCTTGCGGATGGCCTCGGCCACCCCCACCGCGTCGCGACCCTCGCCGGCGACCTTGCCCGCCAGCCGCCGGCCCGTCGCCGCCGCCCCGGCCACGGCCGTGTTCGGCAGGACGACGACGAACTCCTCGCCGCCGTAGCGCCCGACGATGTCGACCTTGTCGCGCGTGTGGCGGCGCAGGACGCCGGCGACCTCCTGCAGCAGGCGGTCGCCGGCGAGGTGACCGTAGCGGTCGTTGAACGGCTTGAAGTCGTCGAGGTCGAGCATGAGCAGCGAGAGCGGCGTGCCGTAGCGCCGCGCCGTGGCCACCTCCTCCTCGAGGCGCTCCATGAGGTAGCGGCGGTTGGCGAGGCCGGTGAGGGCGTCGGTCCTCGCCTGCTCGGCGAGCGCCTCGTGCAGCCGCCGAACCTCGAGGTCGGCGGCAGCCTTGGCGGCGAACACCTCCAGCAGGCGCACGTCCTCGACGGTCGGCAGCCGGCGGTCGCGCGGGTCGTAGGCCTCGATGTAGCCCAGGAGCTCGCCGCTCTCCGTCCGCATGGGCACGAACAGCGTGTCGTCCCAGTCCCACTCGTCGGGCTCCCGCTGGCCCAGCGGCGAGGCCGGGAACCAGAAGTGCTCCTCGTCGGTCCAGACATGACGGCGGTGGTCGACGAAGTACGAGCGCGAGACCGGGGTCGCGGCCGCCACCAGCCCGTCGAGCACCCGCGCCGGGATCTCCCGCCCGGCCTGCGAGGCGTCGATGGCGGGATCGTCGCCGATGGAGCTCACGACGCGGTACACGGCCCTCGCGGGGTCGCGGAGGTAGGCCGCCCACTGGCGGTAGCCGAGCACCTCGTCCATGACCCTCCCGAGCAGGCGCAGCATCTGCTCCTCGTCGCTCAGCCCGCGCATCCCCTCGCTCAGGTCGACGAAGGCCTTGAGGCGCTCGTTGAGGAGCGAGAGCTGCCGGTTGCGCGACTCGAGCTCGCGGAAGAGACGGGCGTTGCGGATGGCGACCGCCGCCTGCTCGGCGAGGCCGCGGGCGAGCTCCACCTCGTCGGCGCGGAAGCGCCGGTCGTAGCGCGTCTCGACGATCTCGACCAGCCCGAGCGGCTCGCCCTCGACCCGCAGCGGCACCGTGAGACAGCTGAGCTCGCCGTTCTCGACCATGGTGCGCCGCGTCACGGGGTCGAGGTCCGGGTCATCGACGTGGCTCTCGACGACGCGTCCGCTGAGCAGGATCTCGCGGTCGGCAGGGTAGTCGGCGAGCGGGTACTCGGTCCCCACCCGGTCCTCGCCGACGGGGCCGGGGGCGCTGTCGTGCGCCGCCCGCCAGATGACGCTATCGCGCTCCGGGACGTACTCGTAGATGAGGCAGCAGGGGACGTCGAGCGCCGCCGCCGTCTCCCGGGTCACGGTGTCGAGGACCTCGTCCAGGTCGAGGCTGGAGGCGAGGGCACGCGCCGCCCCGAGCAGGGCGTCGAGCTGGCGCGCCCGCTCCTCGAGGCGGCGGTAGACCTGGGCGTTGTGGATGGCCACGGCGGCCGGCAGGGCGAGCGCGCGCAGGAGCGCGCGCTCGCCCTCGGTGAAGCGCCGGGCGGAGCGCTTCTCGATGAGCGAGACGACACCGAGGACCCTGTCCTCGTAGACGAGCGGCACGCTGAGCGCCGACTTCTCGCCCCACGCCTCCATGAGAGCGACGTCGCCGGGCGCCATGCCGGGGTCGTCGACGTGCTCCTCGAGGGTGACGCGCTCGCGCACCACGGGGCCGAGGCCGTGGACGCCGTCGAGCGGGAAGACCTGCCCCAGCCAGGCCTCGTCGTCGGGGGTGAGCTCGCGCGACCAGCAGGCGGCGGCGCGCAGCTCCTCGCGCTCGGGAAGGTACTCGAAGAAATCGCACTCCCAGACGTCGAGGGCCTCGGCGAGGCGGCGGGCGATGGTGGCGAGCGCCTCGTCGAGGTCCAGGCTCGTGGTGACCACCGCCGCCAGGTCGCAGACCAGGGCGGCGGCCTCCTCCCCGAGCCGCTGCGGTCGCTCGTCCATGCTCTCTCCTGCTGCCAGGCAGGGCCCCCGCGGCCGCGGGGGTCGACACGGGTCGTATCGGCGCCGCCGGCGCCAGACTGAACCCCGGCCGAGCCCCCGGCCGGGCGCCGCCGCCACAGGGGCGCCGGGTGGCTCCTCCCCCGGCTGCGAACCCTACCACCGGGGCGGCGGCGCCGGCAGTGGAGGACGGCCGGCAGGGGCGGCGAAAAAAGTGCTCAAGGCCGGGCGGCGACCGGCCGATAAGAGGAGCGGTACCCCCTTCCGAGGGCCGGGGGTGGCGCCGGAG
>Ga0315298_1010545_pt1 | contig 11113 bp, 11 predicted proteins | sample WHS_1_MG_FD_203077 | JGI IMG/M metagenome (GOLD analysis project Ga0315298, IMG submission 203077) | Extremophilic microbial mat communities from Washburn Hot Springs, YNP, Wyoming, USA - WHS_1_MG | ecosystem: Environmental > Aquatic > Thermal springs > Hot (42-90C) | place: USA: Wyoming... | reverse complement strand
CTATATGGCTTTTTCATCATCACATCCTGTGCTGATTCAAAAGCCCCGCCGTAGTCCTTTACGGCGTAGTAAACTTCTCCTTTATGTAATAGCGGTTAACACACTTTGTCTATAATCAATGCTTCCTCTAAACACAAATTACTATAACCGTGCCGCGGTGTCGGTTTTTTTCTTTTTTTTTATTTCCTCTACCTACACAATACCCGCTGTGGTTTTTACTTCTGGTCATTGTCATCATCTTTCCGTCGAATGTCTTGCGCTTGTACCCACAGGAAAATCCCGCCCTCCATTACACCAAGAAATGCAGGAGGCATTTCGCCCCGAGCACATGAGGCAGGAGGCCGAATGTGCGAGGGTAGATTTTCCGTGCCCTTCCCTTGAGCAAGACCTGAAAGACGGAAAGATGATGACAATGACCTCTACCCTCCACAGCGGGTTTTTTTGTATTGTAGCACTGGCTGCGCCAGTGCTACTTCTCTATCTCTTTGCACCCACAGGAAAATCCTATAAGCCTTTTAACTTTATTTATAAAAATTCTGGACACTCTTTAATATAATAATAAGTAAATAAATGACTGTCAAGAATGGATGTTTAGTTGCTACTTTAATTAATGGATTGAATCTGCGGAAGGGAACCGGCTATCAGGGAGATTACCCGCTGAGAAGCTTCTGATAGTAAAAAAGCAACTTTAATGTCACTATACTGAGGTATTTGCTGGATAAATCCGGTGGATAGCAAAATAGAAATAATAGCTCCGATAATGACAAGAAACTGGAACAGTCCAAGAAATCCACCAAGAAGGCTATCCAGCCATTCCAGCTCAAGAAGTTCTACCATATCTTCAAGTAAATAAGTAAGCTTTTTTATTATAAAATATATTATTGTAAAAAATATTACAAATAGAACGATGGAACCGATCTTCTGGTTTTGTGAATTAAACAGAAAAGGTTCAACAAGAGGGGTTAGTTTACTTGCCCCGAAGATGCCACCAATGATTGCAAGTAAGCTGAATATCATATAAATAAAACCCTTGTTGAATCCCCATATGAAGCCAGCTATAAGTAAAAGAATCACAATAAGATCAAATGGATTCATTTTATCTCCTGTTACTTAAATATCGGAAAGTTTTTATTTATTGTTATGATTATAAAAAGGGTTTATAATGTTGTTTCAAAAAAAGGAAGGACTATTATGAAAATAGGTATTGTTGTTTATTCTCAAACAGGAAATACTTACACGGTTGCACTAAAACTTCAAGAGAGATTATCTTTAGCGGGGCATTCTGTAGAAATTGAAAGATTATCTCCTATTGGTGAGGTTCATCCGGGAATAAAAAATGTTCAGTTTGAAAGATTGCCAGAGATAAATAATTATGAAGCTCTTGTTTTTGCATCGCCAGTACAGGGATTTACACTTGCCACACCAATGAAAGCTTATCTGAAGCGAGAATCCATAAAACAGAAAAAGGTTGCATGTTTTGTAACCATGTTTTTCCCTTTTTCATGGATGGGAGGAAATCGTGCTATTAAGAAGATAAAGAAAATATGCGAATCTAAGGGAGCTATTGTTAGCAAAACGGGTATTATAAATTGGTCCAGTAACAAACGCAACAGACAAATAGTTGAACTAATTGAAAGTTTTATTGATTTCTTTGGAATAATAAGACAATCAGAAGGGGGTGAAAAGATGATTGAAAGTAATAATATGCCCATACAAAATAATCAAAGGAGGGAAGAAGTGAAGGATAAAGGCTTTATGGGAGGAGTTTATTTTTTAACAATAATTGGTGCAGCTATTTATTTTATACAGCATTCAACCTCTTTCTGGGATGGATTACTTGGAATTTTAAAGGCTTTAATATGGCCATTGCTTGTTATTTATAAAATATTAGGGCTTTTGAATTTGTAAGCTTTGCTTAATGCGCGCTGATTTCGATGATAGTTTTTTGACTTTAAAAAATCATTCAGATTAGTTTAAAATTAAATAGTGAAAAACTTGTAAGATTTTGTTATGTTGATTTAAAATATATCTGTATAATCAAGCGAGATAATTCAAATTAAAAGGGGGTGTTTTTTCTCTTTCAGTTAATTTTCTTTTCTGCGACACCCTTCCAGGATCTAAAAGGGGTAAAATATGCAAATCAGGATTGTTTTGCATGATCATAAATCTATAACCCTTCCCTTGCATTATAACCATTTAGTTCAAGCCTTTATATACAATACCATCGATGAAAAACTTGCAGATTTTTTACACGACTCTGGCTTTGGTAAAGGAAGAAAGTTTAAAATGTTTACCTTTTCAAGACTATGCGGAAGGTTTGATATAAAATCTCGTCCGGGATATATCGTTTTTGATGATAGGATAACATTGACCGTTTCTTCGCCTTATGGCAAATTCTGTCAGTCATTTGCCAACGGGATTTTTAAAAAGAAAATCTGGCTTGGTGAGAACGAACTTGAGATTGCAGAGGCAGAGCTAATACCTGCCGAAGTTAAACAAGAGGAAATAATTGTGGATACCCTCTCCCCTATCGTTGTCTATAGCACCTTGCTAAAGCCAGATGGTTCAAAATACACTGCCTATTTTCAGCCCGGTGAAAAAGAATTTGAAAGACTAATTTCACAGAATTTAATCAAAAAATACAGTGCCTTTAAGGATGAAAATCATGCTGACAAAGAGATCCATATAAAGCCACTACAGCAACCCAGGCAAAATATCATAGAATACAAAGACTTTATCATCAAAGGTTGTAGCGGGAGATTTAAGGTAAGTGGGCCTGTAGAACTCTTACAGATGGGTGTGGATGCTGGCTTTGGCTCAAAGAACAGCATGGGCTTTGGGTGTGTGAGAGTGTTGAGGGAAGTATGAGGGAAATAAGGAGGTAGCATGTTAGAGGGTATATATCAAGTTGGATCTGTTCAAAATTTCAATTTACTTGATGATATTATCCAAAAAATTGATGAAAGATACGAATATATAATCAAAATAGTTTTTGAGAATCAAAACAATCAATGGACTTTTAAAAAAATCGATTTTGAAGAAAATTCACAAGACAAGAAAAATCTATATTGTTTAGTTGATGGACCATCAAATGGACCATCAAGAACTCCTGTGGTATTGGTTCCAGTAGAAAAAAATAAATTTTTTAAGAATAATCAAGAAAATATAGAAGCACACATAAACGATATATTAGAAAAGAAATTTAGAAAAAAATTACTTAATTCTTTAAAAAGTTTTATAGAAACATACAGTCCAAATGAGGAAAATAAAGCAGTGTTAAACCAAATACAAGCTATTATTGAAACAAGCAAAGAAGCAATAGAAAATACATTAAGAGATTTTTTAAGTCAAAATTCTACGATAAGAGTTGAGAATAAAGTTATATTATTTACTTTCATTGAAAATGGAAAAGAGTATTATCCTGGGCAATTTAGTCCAATCAAGGAGACTCTTGAATCTCAAGGCAAATATGCTTTTCCTGATTTTTATAAAAAAAATAATGTTGAAAGTAAAGCAACAAACAAATTTTGTTTTTATTGTCATAAAAATCAATATGAAATTTGGGGTTATGCATCTCCCTATACATTTTATACAGTTGACAAAGAGAGTTTTGTTTCAGGTGGTTTTAATCAGCAATTGGCATGGAAAAATTATCCAGTGTGTCCAGATTGTGCAATCAAGTTAAAAACGGGTAAAAAATATGTTTCAGAGAATTTAACTTTTAGATTTGCCGGTTATAATTACTTACTCATACCACAGCTTTTATTTTTTGATGAAACTCAAATAAAAGAATTACTAAAAAGACTTAAAGATTATTCGAACTTTAGTTTATCTAATCAAAATTCAACAAAAATAGACAGAATAGAAGAATATATAATGAGAAAATTAGGAGAAGAAAAAAACCCGGTTAATTTTAACTTTCTATTTTATAAAATAAACAATAGTGCTTTTAATATACTTTTATTAATTCAGGAGGTTCCACCATCCCGACTTAAAATGTTAATAGAAAAAAGGGATGAAGTTGATGAAAAATATAAGTTTTTTTTCCCTGTAATAAAAACTAAAAAGGAAGAAATAGATTTTAACTTTCATTTTGGTTTCGTTATGGATTTATTTAAAGGTGGAAAAGAAGATATAGATTTTGAAAATAATGGCTTACAAATCTTAAGAAATATATTTCATCTTAGACCTGTTTCTTTTGATTTGCTTCTTGATCGATTTATGGCAAAAATAAGAAAAAGTTTCGTGAATAATGAAGAGTTTGATTTAGAGTTGTTTATTTTAAAGTCTTTTAAAATATTGCTTTATTTTGAAGAAATACAAATTTTAGATAGGAGGAGATATAAAATGGAAGGAGAAAAACCATTAGATGATTTTTTAAGTCGTTTTCCTATTTTAGATGAAGCTACCAAAAGAGCACTGTTTTTAGAAGGAATTTTGGCTTTAAAGCTTCTCAATATCCAGTTTAGAGATAAGAATGCTAAACCTTTTTATTCGAGGCTTAATGGACTTAAAATTGATGAAAAAGTTGCTAAAAGACTTTTACCAGAAATGATAAATAAGTTAGAAGAATATGACAAAAATTACTATAAGGAGCTTGAAGAAGCTATAAGCTATTACTTTACCCAAAGTGATTTTTCAAAATTTACTGTTGATGAAATGAGCTATTATTTTGCTTTAGGTTTATCTTTAGGTAAACATTACACAAAAGAAGATAAAGAAAATAAAAAGGAGGAAACAAATGTCTAACATTATTAACAAAAAAAGTGAGCTTTTATTTTGTTATGATGTAACTGATGCGAATCCTAATGGTGATCCATCAGATAGTAACAAGCCAAGGATTGATGAAGAAACAAAAATTAACATTGTTACTGATGTCAGGTTTAAAAGGACCATAAGAGACTATCTTTATGAGTATGAAGGTTATAATAATTACAAAAATGGAAAAGATATTTTCATAAGGGAAATAGTTTATGACGAAGAAAATCAGTATATCCAGGATGCAAAGAAAAGAGCTGCTGATTTTAAAAATAAGTGGGAACAAATTATTCAAACTTGTATAGATATAAGATTATTTGGTGGAGTTATACCTTTGGAGAAAGATTCGATTACTTTCACCGGTCCAGTTCAATTTAGAATGGGGCGATCTTTACATCCAGTAGAACTTGTCCACATAAAAGGAACAGGTGCATTTGCTTCAAAAGAAGGAACAAAACAAAAAACATTTAGGGATGAATACATTTTACCTTATTCATTTATTGTTTTCTATGGAATAATTAATGAAAAGGCTGCACAGCATACAAAGTTAACCGAAGATGATGTTAATCTTATGTTAAAAGCTATGTGGAATGGAACAAAAACATTGATAAGTAGATCAAAGTTTGGTCAGATGCCAAGATTGTTAATAAAGATAGACTATAAAGTTGATGCTAATAGTTTCTTTATTGGTGATTTAGACAAGAAAGTAAAAATCACAGGAGCCGAAAATTTGTTTAAGATTAGAAAAATTAGTGATTTTAAGCTTGACATCTCTGATTTAATTAAAGCCATAAGCCAATATAAAGACAAGATTGAATCTGTCTCATATTTAATAGATAAAGATTTGGAGACTTTAGAGAAAGTACCTTCAGATTGGAAAATGATTAATTTTTAATAAAGGCTTAGCTATGGATGTAAAAAAATTATTAGTATTCGATATTTTTGCACCTTTTGCTCATTTTAGAGTGCCATATACCACAACATCGCCGATTACTTATCCCATACCACCTAAAACAGCTATTGCTGGTATTGTTTCTGCAATAATAGGAATTGATAAAAATGAATATCTTTCTTATTTTAATTCAAGTAACTTTAGGGTTGGGATAAGAATAATAAATCCTATAAAAATGATACATATAAGTGAAAATTTTTTGAATGTTAAAGATATCAAATTTTTTGCAAGGTGGGAAAAAGGTAAAAATCCGAAGACACAAATAAAAGTAGAATTTTTAAAAGATGTTAAATACCGATTGTATATATGGCACTCTGATGAAAAAATTTATACTGACTTGAAAGAGAAATTATCAGACCACCAGAGTTACTATTCTTTATGTATGGGACTTTCTGAATGTCTTACAAACTTTGAATTTGTAGGAGAATATATAGTGAATAAAAAAGAGGAAGGAAAAGGAGAAGTAGAAATATCCTCGGTAATACCATTAGGAAAGATAACCCAAGACTCTTTAGTTTTTGATAATGCTCCTTCAAGATATCTAAAGGTGCACTTACCTGTTGAATTGTCTAAAGATAGAGAGCTTTTGAAAACAGAAGAAATTCTTATTGAAAGAGATGGAAGAGGAATAAAATTGCAAAAAGTGGAATTTTTAGAGTGCAATTCTGAAAATATATTTTTATTTTAGGGGGAGATAGGATTGTTATATTCACATCCAAGCAAAAGTTTGGTAGATCATTTGAAAAAGGTATATAGCATTGGATTGAATATTTATTCTAAGCAAAAGGTTGGTTTTGGTTTTGATAATAAATTAATTCAAAAAACAATAGGAAATGCTCTTTTACTACATGACTTTGGAAAAGCCACCCCATACTTTCAGGAGTATTTGTCTGCAAAAATAAAAGGTGAAGAGTGTAATGAAACATCAGAACTAAAAAACCATTCATTACTTTCAGCGTTGTATGCTTCATATAAGACATATTTAGAAACTAGTAATAATCTCCTAACTTTAATATGCTTCTCAAGTATATTAAAGCATCACGGAGATCTTGAAAATTGGAATGATACTTTTTTTATTAATAAAGATAAAATAAGAATTTTAAAACAACAGTATGATTTAATTGAATTTAATGAATTGAAAGATTTAGATTTAAAAAAATATGAGTGGGTTGACTTAGAAAATTTTTTAAATAATTTGTGGATATTAGAGCAAGACATTAAAAAAAGTTTTGAGTATTTTTTCTTGCAAAAGTACATTTATTCTCTTCTTGTTTATAGTGATAAAAATGAAGCTATTTTTGGAGAAAGTTTTGAGTTTCAATTTCTACCGACTAATTCAAGTGATTTAGTTTATAATTGTAAAAAAGAAAAATTAAAAAACATTAATCCACAAGAAACTTTAAACAGTCTTAGAAATAGATTTTTTGAAAAAGCTGTAGAAAAAGTAAAATCTTCTTCTTCTGTGCCGAACATTATTTTTATTAATATACCAACTGGACTTGGAAAAACATTAACAGGATTACAGGTAGCATTAGAATTACTGAACAAAGATAAAACTCTAAATAAAATAATTTATGCTGTACCTTTTATGTCGATTATTGATCAGAACGAAGAAATAATAAATGAAATTTTTAAAATTAACAATCTTAATCATACAGAGTATTTTATCAAGCATCATCATCTTGTAGAGCCAAAAATAAATATTGGTGAAAATTATTTTGAAGGTGAAAAAGGACAATTTCTCATTGAGAATTGGGATAAACCACTTATTCTTACAACTTTTTGGCAGATTTTTTATACAATATTTTCAGGAGACAATAAACTTAATAGAAAATTTCATAATTTAATTGGAAGCGTTATTATACTTGATGAGATACAAACTATTCCAATAAAATACTGGAAAATAATAAGGGATACTCTTCTCTTTCTTACGAAAGAAATGAAATGTAAGATTGTATATATGACTGCAACTATGCCTTTGATATTTACGGAGCAGGAAAAAGGAAATCACATTAAAATTAGTTTTAGCGATATTGATAATTCTCTTCTTGAACCAATCAATAGATATGAAATTAATATAATCGATAAATTAACTCCTATTGATCAGGAAAATATTTTTTCTCATATAGCAAAGAAAATGAATGAGAAGAAAGACAAAAACTTTTTGTTTGTGTTGAATACTATTAGGGAGAGTATAATTTTTTATCAAAAAATCAAAGAAATTAAAAATGAAAAAGATGAAATTTTTTATCTTTCTACCAATGTAATTCCAAAAGATAGGAAAAGAATAATCAATGAAATAAAAGAAAAGTTAAAACAAGAGAATAATGAAAGAATTATTTTAGTTTCAACTCAGCTAATTGAAGCAGGAGTAGATTTAGATTTTGATATTGTTTACAGGGATTTTGCTCCTTTAGATTCTATTATTCAGACCGCAGGAAGATGTAACAGAAACAATAGGGGAATGGGCACAATATATTTACTTAACCTAAAAGATGAGAAAGGAAGAAGTTTTTATTCATACATTTATGATCAATTATCTATATCACCGACCAAAGAATTTTTAGAAAAACAAGAATGCTTGCAGGAGTCAGCACTATTTAGTAATTTGAATGCATATTACGAATCTATTCAAAACAGGATGAGTAATGATACTTATACTACTTTAAAAAATTATATAGAAAATTTAGCATTCCAAGATATTCAGGAAAAATTCAAACTAATTGATGAAATACCATCGGTACTTATTTTTGTAGAAAAAAATGAGGAGGCATCTAATTTATTAATTCAATATTCTGAAATTATTAAGAATTTTTCTGGATATGAAAGGAAAAATGAATTTTTAAAGATAAAGAATAATTTTTATGAGTATATATTGTCTGTATATTCGAATTCTAATAATTTAAATGCCTTAGCTAACTTTGAGTCAATTAATAATTTTTTTATTCTTTCTAAAGATAAGATTGATAGTTTTTATAACAAAGAATTTGGTTTTACAACTGATTTTAATTCTTTTTATTAGTTTTTATGATAAAAGAATTTAAAATTTTTCCCACCCTTATTTGGTATTACTACATTTGTCCTCGTGAAGTATGGTTTATGGCAAGGTATATAGTGCCAGAGCAGGATAACACAAATATTGCCCTGGGTAGACTTGTCAAGGAAGAAACTTACACAAGAGAGAAAAAAGAAATACGGGTAGAGAATGTTGTTATAGACATTATCAAAAAAGAAAATCAAGAGATTGTTGTTGGCGAGGTAAAGAAAAGCTCAAGGTATAAGGAAAGTGCCAGAATGCAGCTATTGTATTACCTTTATGTTTTAAAACAAAAAGGTTTAAATCTGAGAGGGGAACTTTTATTTCCAAAAGAAAAAGAAAAATTCATTGTTGAGTTAAGAGAAAGTGATGAAAAGAAACTCCTGGAGGATATTGAGAGTATCGAAAGATTAATCCAGAAAGAAAATCCTCCCGAGTTAATAAAGACTCGCTATTGTGCAAAATGTGGGTATAGAGAATTATGTTTTGCATAGGGGTTTTGAAATATGAAAAAGTCGATTTACATATTTTCTGATGGAGAATTGAAACGCAAGGAAAATACTCTTTACTTTGAGAAGGAAGGGAAGAAAAATTATATTCCTGTGGAGAGTGTATCGGAAATTTATGTATTTGGAGAAGTGAGTTTAAACAAAAGGTTTCTTGAATTTCTTACTAAAGCGGAAATTATTATGCACTTTTATAATCACTATGGGTATTATATTGGTTCATATTATCCAAGGGAATATCTTAATTCTGGTTTTATCATTTTAAAGCAGGCAGAACTTTACAATGATAGGGAAAAAAGAATTGGTTTAGCAAAAAAGATAATTTATGGAGCAGTTGAGAATATAAAAAAGGTTTTAATATATTACAAAAATCGAGGCAAAGAACTTGATGAATATATTAATGAAATAAATGAACTTGAGCAGCTGATAGAAAATCAAAAGGATATAGAAAGCCTTATGGCTATAGAAGGTAATATCAGGGAAAAATATTACAACGCTTTTGATATTATAATATCTGATGAGAACTTTAGTTTTGATACGAGGAGCAAGAAACCACCAAAAAATAGACTTAATGCACTGATAAGCTTTGGAAATTCGGTTTTATATATTACATGTTTATCCGAGGTTTATAAAACTCATCTTGATCCAAGGATAGGAGTTTTACACACAACAAACTTTAGAAGATTTTCTTTGAATCTTGATATTGCAGAGATATTTAAACCTATAATTGTTGATAGAGTTATTTTTTTACTTATCAATAAAGGAATAATAAAGGCAGAAAATTTTGAAAAAAGACTTGAGGGAATAGTTATGAATAAAAAAGGTATGGAACTATTTGTAAAGGAATATGATGAGAGATTGAAATCTACAATTCATCATAAAGGACTTGGAAGAAATGTATCTTATAGAAGGTTAATAAGGTTGGAGTTATATAAGATTGAAAAGTATCTTATGAATGATGAGGAATATAAACCTTTTATTTCGGGGTGGTAAAATGTATTTTATATTAATGTATGATGTAAATGAAAAGAGAGTTGGTAAAGCCCTTAAAACCTGTAGAAGGTATCTAACCTGGATTCAGAATTCTGTGTTTGAAGGGGAACTTTCAAAAGCACAGTATGAGAAGTTGAAATCTGATTTAAAAAAGGTTTTAAACCTTGATGAAGATTCGGTAATAATATATGAACTAAAGGATGAGAGATACTCAAACAGAGAGCTTGTCGGAATTTCGAAAAATGAAATCACAAATATATTTTGATATTGTCGGTGTGGAATAATGTAAAAATGCCTGAAGTTCGACGAAATGTTAAATCTTGTAGTTATTTTATCTTATGCTATAATATAAGAAAAAGAATCGGGCATTGTGGTTTTTATAACTACAGTAAAATCAGCCCTGTAACGGGGTTTTTAGTCTACCTATGAGGAATTGAAACCTTTTTTCTTTTTAATATCGTCAAGAACTGTTAAAGGTTTTTAGTCTACCTATGAGGAATTGAAACTAAACATTCGTAAGATTACAGTTCTTTTGAAAATATGTTTTTAGTCTACCTATGAGGAATTGAAACTCAATCATGCATGGAAAAAATAGTGTGCATATATACGGTTTTTAGTCTACCTATGAGGAATTGAAACTGATTTAAACTACCTTGCAAAAAGTTTTGCAAATCGGTTTTTAGTCTACCTATGAGGAATTGAAACACCATCTTTCCAAAACTGTTCTAACTCTTGTATAGAAGTTTTTAGTCTACCTATGAGGAATTGAAACTAGTAGATAAGTGGAGTTACGGAGTTGCGCTGAATCGTTTTTAGTCTACCTATGAGGAATTGAAACACATCTTTTTCTAATGCATATTGTGTGAG
>Ga0315298_1010544_pt1 | contig 11113 bp, 11 predicted proteins | sample WHS_1_MG_FD_203077 | JGI IMG/M metagenome (GOLD analysis project Ga0315298, IMG submission 203077) | Extremophilic microbial mat communities from Washburn Hot Springs, YNP, Wyoming, USA - WHS_1_MG | ecosystem: Environmental > Aquatic > Thermal springs > Hot (42-90C) | place: USA: Wyoming... | reverse complement strand
GTAAACCAGGGAGCACTTACAATATAGGCGGTGGGAACCAGCCTTTTAATATAGAACTGGTAAAAAAAATATGTTCAATCCTTGATGATCTATTACCTTATTCAAAATATAAACCTCATGAACAACTATTGACTTATGTATCTGACCGCCCTGGCCATGACCGGCGCTACGCTATGAATATAGATAAAATTAAAAAAGATTTAGGCTGGCAACCTAAAGAAAATTTTAATTCCGGCTTAGAAAAAACCGTGAAATGGTATCTTGAAAATCTGGATTGGATAAACGGAGTTATATCAAGGCCTGAATATAGAGCATGGATCGAAAAAAATTATAACAAGAGGTAGGGCATGAGGAAAGGAATTATCTTAGCCGGCGGAAAAGGAACGCGCCTTCATCCGTTAACCAGGGCCATATCCAAGCAGCTTCTTCCTGTTTATAATAAGCCAATGATATATTACCCGCTATCTATTCTTATGCTGGCTGGTATTAGAGATATACTGATCATCAGCACACCAGAAGACCTGCCTTTATTTGAAAGACTGCTTGGAAATGGAAATCAATGGGGTCTTAATTTTTCTTATGCTTATCAAGAAGAACCCCGAGGATTGGCAGATGCCTTTTTAGTTGGAGAGAAATTTGTTAAAGGTCACCCTAGTGCCCTTATCCTCGGTGATAATATATTTTACGGAGCCGGTCTTCAAGAAACTTTAAAACAGGCTGCCTCCATTCAAGACGGGGCTGTAGTATTTGCTTATCCAGTAAAAGATCCAGAGCGGTATGGAGTTGTAGAATTTGACCAGGCTGGCAAAGCAATTTCAATAGAAGAAAAGCCTAAAAATCCTAAATCAAATTATGCTGTTCCTGGTATTTATTTTTATGATGAAAAAGTGGTTGAATATGCCCATATGCTTAAGCCTTCTGCAAGGGGAGAACTTGAAATTACCGATTTGAACAAAATTTATATGGAAAAAGAGAAGCTCAAGGTAATTCTGTTAGGAAGAGGTGTAGCTTGGCTGGACGCAGGAACACATGAATCTCTATTGCAAGCTGCAAGTTTTGTCCAAACTGTAGAAGAAAGGCAGGGATTGATGATCTGTTGCCCCGAAGAAATTGCATATCGGATGGGGTATATAGATGAGTGCCAACTAGAGAAACTTGCGGTTTCAATGGCTACGAACGGATATGGCCAATATTTACTTAATTTGATCGGAAAATAATCTATGAAAATATTACTTTTCGGAAAGAATGGCCAGGTTGGGTGGGAATTAAATAGGACATTATTGTGCCTTGGAGAATTATATGCTCTCGATTATCCTGAAGTTGATTTTGAAAAGCCAAGAGAAGTTGTAAAAATAGTGGATGAAATTAAACCTGATTTAATTGTAAACGCTGCTGCCTATACTAATGTTGACAAAGCTGAGGAAGAGCCGGAAAAGGCTCAACTGGTTAACGCTGTTACACCCGGTGAAGTAGCTAACTGGTGTAAAAAACACGGTGCTGTTTTAATTCATTATTCTACTGATTATGTTTTTGATGGAACAAAAGGTTCTCCATATACAGAAGAAGATGAGCCCAACCCCATCAATATATATGGGAAGACAAAGCTTGAGGGAGAAAGGGCAATCCAAGAAAGCGGTGCTATTCATTTAATTCTGAGAACTGCCTGGGTTTATAGCATGAGAGGAAATAACTTTGTCACTAAAGTATTAGAATGGGCTAAAAAAAGTAATGAAATTAGGGTGGCGGATGATCAAATCAGTAACCCGACCTGGGCCAGAGCTTTAGCTGAAATTACAGCAAATATAATAGCTGTGGGGATAAAAGATATAAGATTGCTTTTTAAGGAAAGATGTGGAATATACCATTGTGCTGGCTCTGGTTATTGCAGCCGATACGAGTGGGCAAGATTCATTTTGGAATATAGCGGCATAAGAAATGTAAATGTGCTACCTGCTAAGTCAAATGATTTTGTCGTTTTGGCGTATAGACCATATTTTTCTGTATTGGATATAAATAAGTTTAAAAATTCGTTTGGGTTAGTTCTTCCAGACTGGAAAATTAAGTTAAAATTAAGTCTATTATAAAGTGAAAAATTTGAATTAAGTCAGACAGGGTAAAAATTACTAATTAGCTTGCCATAAAATTATAGAAGATATGATAACGGCGTTTTTGTTTGTTTATGCTGATGGTTTGGTAAAGCCGTTATATTCTGGTCTGGGAACTATCCAACGCATTTGATTAAAGATTTTTTGTTCGTTTTTTGAGTAAAGCTTTATGGAGATCAAGACCTGCAATTTTCAACACGGACTGGGAGATGCGGTTGACTGCCTATGAGTTTACGGAGCTACCCAACAGGGACTAAGTAAAGATAAGCACGGATGGACGAAGCCAGTATATATCCATTTTAGGGGAGAGGTTGTGGCCGAGGGAAATACGAGGAGGAATATGCTCATGAGTATCGGACCGTGAGTGAAGCCAGGCAAAGTCTGGAAGCGTATTTTCGGTTTTACAATGCCGAGAGGCTACGTCAGGGCCTTTGATACCGCTATGATGTATATTTTGGATATACAGCCATCAAAAATCTGTTGAGCTAGGGAATTTAAATGGTTAAAATATTAAGACAGGCAGGTCAAAAATGCACCTTAAACAAGCCTATTTATTGTCCAAAAAATGGGGAGCACCTCAAATCTCTCGAAAACAGAAACTGTTCTATCGAACTAGGAAAGCTTATAAACGCGCTCTGCAAGAGGTACTGAGAGCTAGACCTAAGATTCTAGTGTTACATGAAGGACCTTGTTTGAAGGAAATAGGTCTCCTAGGGAACAGGTTTATTCGAAACCTTCTCTGTACAGAGCAATTTGAAGATTTGTTAGTCATATGTGGACACCAGCATTGGGAAACGCCACTTGCATCACTACAAAGTGGGATCCAGATCTTGAACGTAGATTCTCGAACAGTATTGCTTTATCCAAAAAGTAGGGGCGTAACACGTAGGAATGCAGCGGAGGATTCTCGTGATGTATAACCTTCATGCAAATGTTGTCTGTGTGGCACCGAACTTTATCCCTCGCATAGGTGGATTCGAATCTCATTTCTATCAGGTTGGCGGGCTCCTTACGAAGATTGGTCATAGAGTATCAGTACTGACTCGTCGAATAGTTGGGATACCTAAGTCTCAGAGCATCAATGGGATCAACGTCCATCGATTTGGTTTTCCTTTATTGGGATCGCTTGACGAGGGGCAATTCATGAATGGTATCATTCAGTATGTACGAAGAGCCGAATTTCCTCAAACTGTTTTCTACGTATTTCTTTCCGTGCGTAGCGGAACACGTACGAAGCAAATACTCGAGTTGTTGAAGATCTTAAAGGACAAAAGAATCCCAGTAGTCGTTAGGGTAACCTCGTCAAATAGAGTGGGCAAGCTTTGCAGTATGTATCCAGATGCAACGAAAACATTGAGAGAAGTTGAGCGCATTATTTCCTTGAATCCCGGCATTTACAGGGAACTGGTATCAATCGGTGTCCCCGAAGCCAAGATAGTAGCTATTCCTAACGGCGTGGATGTTGACCTATTTAAGCCATCGGAAGGAGTAAGAAAGTTAATGAGGTCGAGAATCGGTTGTGATTCGAGCACGCCTGTGTTTCTTTGCACAACTAGGTTTGCACCCAAGAAAAGGTTACCAAAACTTCTTCAAGCCTGGAAAGAAATCGAAAAGCATTCAGGTGACTTCCCTTCGCCTGAGCTATGGATTGTAGGAGGGAATAACTCAGAGTTTTCTGAGACCAAAATCCGGCGCCAACTGATCCAAATGATTGGAAAGTTGAGACTACAACGTGTACGCTTGTTTGCGAGTGAACCACATTCCGAAATGCCAAAGTACTACCAGAGTTCGGATATTTATGTGAGCTTTTCAGAAGAGGAAGGAATGTCTAACTCAATGCTTGAGGCCATGTCTTCAGGGCTTATTGTTATAGGGCCATGTGTTGATGCAGTAACACAATTAGTTGAAAACCGGATCAACGGTTTTCTCTTTGGACATGAAAATGGTCACGGTCCAACTGATGCGATTAGAACCTGTATCCAGCTTACACCAACGCAAAGGAGACAAATTGGAATGACTAACAGACTTCTTATGTGCGAAAGGTATAAGATTGACGAAGTAGCAAAACAATTTTCAAAACTATTTGATCAACTCATTTTGCACTACCAAAATACTGAAATATGAAACCTTGTCTTTTAATAAGGATCTCTGGGACCCCTGCATACGATTCAATGCTCGAGAGTCTCGGTGATTTCGAGTTGTTTGAGTTAACCATTATTCCTGATCAGAATGTACCAGGCCCGGAGTTGTACAGAGAATCTCTCAAAAGATTCAAAATAGCAGTTCCCGCAGGCTGGGACAAACTCCGTGAGAAGAGTTTAGCTACCTTGCGTCGCACAGTTGCTGTGGCGGCATTGGAAGTCGGCAAGCAAGTAAAACCAGCATTCATTCTTGTCACAGACATTGATCTCTGTGGTTTGGCAGGCGTGTTGGTAAGTAGATCCCTCAATTGTCCAATGTTAATCCAACTTGATTCTATCGACATACACATGTACCTCTTCGATGAGAGGAAATCTTCTCTACTTGATGCCTGCATACAAGCAGCGGATGTGATAATTGTGGCAGACTCGAAAGCCGAAGAAATCCTGGCTGGGTTTTATCAATTAGATCGGGATAAAATCTACAACTTGCAAAATGCTGTTAAGGAACAATCGAACCTACGTGCTATGCTGCAAAAAAGTAAGTTAAATACCAGAGTTCCCTGGGACCGCCCACAGAATAATAAACGTTTTAGAGTTTCTAAACCTATGATTCATGGGAATGAACTCAGGTATATTGAAAACGTCCTGCAATCGGGCTGGTGGGGGTATGGTCCAGCCTGCAAGTATCTTGAGCGCCGGTTCGAAGAAACATATGGACAAGGGGCACATGCGATTGCCTTATCATCGTGTACTGCAGCTCTGAACGTTGCATTGAGAGCTACTGGGATTAAACCCGGCGATGAGGTAATTGTACCAGCGCTTTCCTTTGCCTCTACAGCAATGGCAGTGCTACAATTGGGCGGTGTAGTTCGCTTTGCGGACGTTGATAAAGACACATTAATGCTAAGCACTAAATCTGTTGAAGAACAATTGTCCCAGAAAACGCGGGCGGTTATAGTCGTTGATTTCGCAGGGGTACCTTTTGATATTCAGGCTTTGCAAAAGGTTATTGGTGACAAGTCAGTGGCTATCATTGATGACGCTGCACACGCATTGGGAGCAAAACGAAATAAGATGCCAGTTGGTATGGGATCTTCATTTATCTGCTTTAGTTTAGCTGCAACGAAACAAGTGACTAGCGGTTCTGGCGGGATACTTGTATATTTCGATAACTCATTAGTGCGATTCATACGGGAATATTCAGACATTGGATTAAGGCTTAATACTCTAGAACGACAACTGTTCCCAACAGCCCCGTCTAATGAAGTTGTCGAAATAGGTTTCCGTTTCCGACTAAATGATATCTTGGCCGCTATCGCCATAGCACAGCTCGAAAGAATTCACTCAATTATGAAACACCGTTCTCTCCTTGTCGCCAGATACTATCAGAATCTCTCATCGGTTGATGGTTGTGAACTCATACAAGTCCCAGTCGATTGCATTCCTTCATGGTACATAATGCCAGTGAGAGTGCCTGAGTCGGTCCGTGATACTGTACGGTCCCTTATGGCACAACAGGGTATCGACACAAGCGTACATTACCCGTCCTTAATGGACCAACCAGTTTTCAGATCAATGCCGGGTTCTGCTCCAACCGCATCTCAAGAATCGAGGAAGTTAATTAGCCTGCCTCTTTATAATGACCTGTCAGAAGATGATGTTGACATCATTTGCCAAAAATTTATTGAATCTCTGCAAAAGAGTTTACTTTAAGACAGTCACGTATAGATTAGAGACTCTTCCTGCAGGGGTTCAGAGCATTTGTACAGAATTCGGCCTCAGCCCAAGAACTGTCAAATGTTCTCTGTGCTCATTTGGTGGACAACACATAGTTTACATTGTTCGTATACAATCGGCTGAATTTCTATGTCTTAAGGTTGCTCGAAAAGAGTCAATTCACCTAGAGCGAGAAGCCAAATATTTGAGTTTACTCCAAGGTTCACCGCATTTCCCTCGCTTGGTTATCGATGGAAGTAAGAAAGGTTTTGTTGTCGAAGAGCAAGTATCGGGTATTCCTTATTCTAGCCATACAAAATCGCTGTTTCGAAAGAATTTGAAAAAGGTGGCACAGGGTTTAGCTCAAGCATTGACTGATCTAACGTCAAGACATCCGGCGATCGTTCATCGGGATATAAAAATGAAACACTTGCTATTTGATTTCATAAATGGTAGAGTCGTTCTAATAGATTTTGGAAGTGCAGAATTTGAAGGAAGCCGTTTGCCCAATGGTAGACGTTCATTCTACCGAAAACTTGGTCGTCGAACGCACGTATTTCAGCCATTTGAGCAACTTACGGAGCAACACAGCCAAGATAGACGTATCGATGTCTTTGCAGCAGCTTCCTTGTTATATTCGATGATTTTTGATGAATTTCCATACGATAATTCTGTAAAAGGATTTGAACAATCATGGGAATACTACCAGAGTAGAGAAAGGCGAATTGAATCCAGGTTGTCCATTTTGCCCCCGAAAGTCGCGAGGGCTTTCATTAATGCGTTGAAAGCTGATCCCAACGAAAGATCGAGAGACTTGTGGGAATTAGCAAATGCGATTCGAGAAACTGACTTTTGAGGTTTGCTTTTGAATACCTTGTTAGTATGTGAAGACTACCCACCCGACGCTGGTGGAATATCAGTTTCCGCAAGGAGACTTGCTACCATACTGAGTTCGGAAATGAACGTTCATATAGTATACTTCTCACGCGGGAATCCTGTTTTTCCGTTGACTTATTCTCTTCGAGAGGAATCGCATTCTATGAAAGTCTACAAAGTGGGTCCGTATGTTACAGGTTGGACTATCCCTTACCCTGACGAGCTGCGCCCCAAGGTTTTAAAAGAAACGAACGAATTTCTATTGAATCTCTTGTTTAAGGAACGCATAGATGTCATACATGGATTCGGAATCCAGAATGCCGGTAGCACAGCGGCATACTTAAGCAGGTGTCTCAAATTACCTCTTTTCCTGAGCGCAAGGGGCAAAGACGTCGGAAGGGATGCTTTTGATGGAAGGAGGAGAGGAATACTGCTGAAGAAGCTGAGGAGCGCAAATATTGTCATTGCGGTCAATGAGTGGGTAGCAATGTTACTGAGGATGAACTTTCCTCAGATACGCGATTTTGTAAGGGTGATACCTAATAGCACGGAAATGCTTTCTGAAGATCCTATATATACAACTACTAAATTAAAATCTTATTTTAACCTTGACCCTGACTGCCCTGTAGTTGGCTTTGTGGGCTCTTTGAGAGAAAAGAAGAACCCCTACGCCTTATGGAAACTATCAGAGCAATTCTTGAAACCTACGCATGGAAAACTTCTTGTAGTAGGTAACTTGGATTTGGCGGAGTACAGCGAAGCAGGATGGAACATGAAAAACTTTGATGGCGATTTTGTCAAAGTAATAACAACTGGGAATCGTGCAGATGTATTCAAACTAATATCATGCTGTGATTGGTTGGTGTTTCCGAGCGTGGATGATGGAATGGCCAATGGATTACTTGAAGCAATGGCATGCGCGCGGCCCGTAATTTGTTCTGAAACGTTCTCGGACGTTGTGAGAAATGGGTTGGATGGAATTGTTGTCTCTGCATTCAACCATGAGGCGATAGTGTCAGGGTGTTGGACGTTATGGAATAATCCAGAGCTTAGAATGAGAATGGGAAAGAACGCTCGAGAACGGATTCGGGCCAATTTTAGTCCTGAAGTGGAGAAAAAGAATTGGGTAGAACTGTATCAGGAATACCAAAGAAAATAGATGACGTTTCATGACGCACGACTTAAATATCATTGTCATAATGCAACCCTACTTCCTGCCTTACCGGAATTACTACGGTCTTATCCAAAAGGCTGATCATTTTGTAATACTCGATGATGTTCAATTCTGCAGGAAATGGCAACAAAGAAATATGATTTTCGATAATGAAAAAAGGAAGCATTGGATTACCGTTCCGGTTAGAAGCAGAAGATCCCAACGTCAACTTATCAACGAAGTTTGTATTTATGATGAAGAACCTTGGCAAAACAGAATACTGCATAGAATTCGCCAGTTTTACCAGTATCATCCATATTTCGATTATATTTTTCCCGAGCTAGAAGGGATCGTTAGTAAGGAGGTGAGGCGGCTTATCGATCTTACCGTTCCATTACTTCATTGGTCGGCTTCTAAGATGGGTATAGATTCGCCCACATGGCATTTCTCTTCACAAATTGGCGGCGTGGGCCTTGGCCGTAGTGAGCGCCTGCTATTCATTTGTGAAAAACTCGGAGCCACAGTATATCTCTCTGGACCAGCAGCCAAGTCTTATCTAAATACAAAAATCTTTCAAGATTCAGGAATTAGGGTGTTGTGGCACGAGGACTCCTACCCTGATTATCCACAACTTCCTATAGGCTGTTTCGATCATTACGTATCAGTGCTTGACTTGCTTATGAATTGTGGGCCACGGTCAATTCAGTACATGAAACCTGTAACCTAACCAAGAGTTCTCAATAAAGAACATGCACCACGTTACAATTTTTAGTGATCGTCTTTTTGTGCCGACACATGTTGCGATCTCGCACATTTTGTTTGCATTGTCCTCTATGTGGAATTTAAAGATATACGCCCGTGAAGCGATCGATTCTGAGATATATCCTTCTCTCAAGCCAGTCTTACTGACGAATGAAGAAGATATTAAGAGAGCAGCGAATGAGAGCGATTTGTTTCATTGTTATGCTGGCAGCGGTGCAACGCTTATTACAGAAACGGTTCAAAATGTGAGTAAATCTAAAAATATCCATTTCACTATCTCGATCGACGGTACATGGCTATATCAGTTGGTTTGCAGAGGACCAAAATCTGACAAAATAGAGGAGTTTATTAACAGCGCTCATCGTATCATTGTCCCAACGAATAGCCAGATGAAAATTATGACTTCTATGGGCATCCCTTCAAGCAGAATAAACGTAGTCAGACCTGGATTACCTCTGGAACAATACAAATCTGCATCGCCTCTTTTTCTACGTCACGAGTTTAGAGTATGCTTTGTCGGACGCCTTACTCAGCGAAAAAATGTTATGGCAGCATTTAAAGCATTTCAGCTCTTGCATTCGTCTTATCCAGATTCGAAGTTTATAGCTGTTGGAGATGGGCCTGAAAAAAATCGACTACTTCATGCAATCAAAGAAAGCGGACTAGAAAATCACTGTGTTGTTCTGGGCCTTCTGTCTCACGACAAGATGCTGCGTGTCTTAGTCGACTCTTCGGTGCTCTGCTGTCCTGCTGTTGTTGACGAACGTTCCACAACGAGTGGCTTACCTTTTGTCGTTATTGAAAGTCAGGCTGTGGGAATTCCGGTAGTCGCTGTGCAAACCGGAGGTATGGCTGAGGGCGTAGTTGATGGCAAAACTGGTTTTCTTACACTGACATCTGACCCACAAGTACTTGCAGAGAATCTACTTAAGCTCGCGTCTGATCGGAATTTGCTTAGAGCTATGTCTACAACTGCACGTTCATGGGTTCGAGAGAATTTTGATATAAGACTTTCAATTCAATCACTTAATAGGATTTTTCAATCTACTATTGAAACACCTGCCAATAACCCTCCAGCTTGAACGACATGAAACAATGCCACAGTACGACTGCAGTATTACAAAGTGAAGAGGTGCCTTGGGATATCCCCGTCCTTGACGTTGAGCTTTCTGTAAGGAAGCGTTTGTTCGAGCAAGCCGTAGAGCATGCTCGACGAGAAGGTTTCATCCTGCGGACGAATTCAGGTTTAATTCTAGCTTGGAAAGATTGGATTGAGTCTAGCTTGCTTCAGTGCCTAGCTTTTCGAGCATGGGCGTGTACGACAGTTTCTTTGTCAGAGAACGATCTTAAAAAGTTTTCGGTTAGGCTATGCGATTTCGGTGCTGGCTTTGCCGCAATATCAAGTTGGAATCCATTTCCGGAATGCAACAAATTCCTGAACGTAGGCACATCAATACACGCGCTTCTTCGAGGAACACGCCACTCAAGGGTTCCTGCTGATAACGCTCGGGTATTTTCGTTTGGAGAGGTGCCTGAGCACTATGTATCGGAAATAGTCAATCACATTAAAGCTACTCAATGGCATGATAGACATGCCAATGATAATGAACTGAGTAACGAAGTAGTAAGGAGACGGCGAACCTCTTGGATACAGGATCAGTTGCACAAGGGGGACGGTTTCCTCGTGGCGGTGATGAGTCAAGAAAGAAGGCTAGGCGCATACCTTGCGGTGCCGATAGATCGCAGTCGTGTGGCGTTCGGTGGGCCAGTCGTAGGTGGCATCAACGCGGTAGCTGGAAGCATTATTGAAGGAAGGTGGTATGCTTCTTTAGCTATCGTGAAAGCCTTTGATGAGGCAAGGAAATGGAAAGCGCAGGGCATTGCACAGTATCAACCCAGCAACAAGGCTATCGGCTATATCATAAGACGCATTTTTAATGTTAGGGAATGTACAAGATACGACCTTCACTGGCATGGACGACATTAATCCACGTTATTCGTAATCGGCTTGAGTATCATGGGCTCATGGTCCTACGATTTCGGAACCTCGATTTGTCTGAAGTCGATTGGGCAAAGAAATCAAAAACTGATGAAAAAGGTCCTCTCAAGCAGATGTTACTCCTGCTTGGAATAAGGATGGAAGACATTCAGGACGAGGACCCTGAGAATTGGAGACTGTTGCTGCCGGAGGAACGGAAATGGTTGAGGACAAGGTTTAGTCAAAATACCAAGGGTGAAATGCTCCCCAAGAGCTTATATGTTATCTCAAAGAGGAAATAAAGCATTAGGAGGAGAAAGGAAAAGTTGATATTTGATAAAAAGGCCATAGAATCTTCTCAGGTGGTTTGGAGTGTATCTAC
>Ga0315298_1010542_pt1 | contig 11115 bp, 12 predicted proteins | sample WHS_1_MG_FD_203077 | JGI IMG/M metagenome (GOLD analysis project Ga0315298, IMG submission 203077) | Extremophilic microbial mat communities from Washburn Hot Springs, YNP, Wyoming, USA - WHS_1_MG | ecosystem: Environmental > Aquatic > Thermal springs > Hot (42-90C) | place: USA: Wyoming... | reverse complement strand
TACCGGGGGATGGACAAGGCTTTCAAGCCAAAGACGCTGGCCTGGCGCTGGTTGCCGCGGGTGGAGGAAGATAGATGACGAGAGAAATCCCGGGTAGAGGCAAGTCTCGGGTACTGCCCGTGCTTCCCTCGGGACGCTGGTTCCCGAAGACCTTGTCGCAATTGGTGGCCGAGGCCAATGAGCGCATTGGTGTTGGCCGGCCGATGAACTATCGCCCGGAGCCGACCGCTTTCGGCTTACTGGACGTAGTGCTCGGTGGAGGCATGCGTCCTGGAGAGCTAGTCCCGGTAGGAGGGTGGCAGGGCACCGGGAAGACGGTCTTTGCCCTCCAGGTCGCTCGCAGCATCGTCTTCTCCGGCGTAGCGAGAGTCTGCTACGGATGCTTCGAGCGCGACGAAGAGTACCTCTTCAATCGACTGATCTGTCTGGAAAGCGTGGATGCAATACTGCCAAGAATCGCAACCGCGAGGACGTCACCGACGAAGAGAAAGTAACCATAATCGCCGAGGACTCAAGGACCTGGCTTTGTCATACGAAGTGCCCAGCGCAGCGCTTGCTGCCGCAGAAAGAAAAAGAAGGTCTCAAGAACGATCGCGTCTGGCTGGCCGACCACAGGGGAGGAATGCCCCCCAGTACAAGTGTGACGTTGCGATCACAATGGATCCCAGCCAGGCCAGGATTGGCGAAGGAGGAGGTCGTCCAGTGCTTTTCTCAATCGAGCAGAATCGTGGTGGACCTGCAGATGTTGAACTGGAATTCGATTCGTGGGGCCGGTTCTTTCGGTTCGATATTTCGGGAAGCTCTCGTTCAGTCCCTCCTGTTTCCTGAGTTGGCGGCGACGCGCCTTGGAGCCGTGGATGAGGGCTGGAACAATGAAACAAGATATCGAGCACGATGGGTCTTGGAAGTCGTGGAAGCCTTAGACTTGGAGGTGGAGAATGGCTAGTAGCGCTTGGACACGTGATATAATGGATGCCGACGCAAGCGTTCTTACCCTAGAAAGAAGGGAGGAAGTGCATCCAGCCAGAGTATGGACAGATCCAGAGTTCGCCAATGAGTCTCTGGTCAAACTTGCCGAGTACTACAATGACTATCTAAGAGGTAAGTCTAAGCCCGCCTCCAAGGACACGATCATCAACTATCAAAAAGCCTTGGTGAGCTTCATACGATCCTTGGAGGCCAACAACGAACCACAGGTTCTCAGTTCTTTAACAAGCACAGCGGTCAACCGCTGGATCAAAGAGATGAGGGACAAAGGAAACACCGAATACAGCATAGCTTCCCGAGTCTCCGCCTTAAAGATCTTCTCCAACAAGTACATCCGAAAGCACTTGGAGCTTACCACCGTCGATCTACTAAGTAAGGTGCCCAGGGTAGTACCACCCAATAAGCCCTTCCCTAAACTCACGGAAGAGGAGACGGAGAAGATCCTGAACTGCTTTGACTCCACCAGCTTTGAGGACATCAGAAATCGTGCCTTTATTGCTTGCTACATGGCCACAGGCAGAAGGTTTCAGGAAATCCTCAATCTGAGAGTCTCTGAACTCGATCAAGTTTCAGGGGAAATCATTGTCAAAGCCAAGGGTGGAGACATGCTGTATGCCGTTCTGTCGCCACACGCCCTGAAACTGGTCAAACGTTATCTCAGGGAGCGACCCAGAGGGATACCCACGGACAGGTTGTGGGTCACGGAGATAGGCCAGCCCCTGTCGTATTGGGGAGGCCAGTCCATCTTCAGAAGGCTGAAGGTAAGAAGTGGAGTTACCAGACTCCACGCTCACCTTCTAAGACACAACTTTGCCCAACATGCCTTGGAAAAGGGAGCGGAGAGGGCAGCTCTTCAGGACATGCTTGGTCACAAAACTGACGTCATGTCCCGAAGGTATGCAGGATGTGTCAGACAGCAAACAGCCGCTAGGATGATGCCGAAGTTTTCACCAATCTAAAAAGTACCTTTGTCCCAGAGTTTCTGAAACACTTGTCCCCATGCGACCTAGTGTTTATGGCAGTCAAGCGGCCAAACTAAAAAACCCCGATATATCAAGGTTTTTTGAAGTGGAGCCGACGGGGGGATTTGAACCCCCGGCCTAGTGTTTACGAAACACTTGCTCTACCGCTGAGCTACGTCGGCAACTGTTCAGGTGGGCTTCAGGCCTAGCTGCTTCGTACAACGTATTGATACCGTATTGGAGCGAAGTTGTCAAGTTCGCCCCCTCCAGTTTCAAGAGATCACGTTAACCATGCTGCCTTCCAGGCCCTGTGTTGTTTGGCGAAGTCCAGGCTCATAGCTTCCGCCATCTTGCCAACAGTCAATCTTCGTCCCACAGCCGCCATCTGTTTTATTACTGCAATCGCCCGTTCCCGCAGTGGGGTCAACTTTGCGTCGTACTGTGCTAATGTCATTATGCTGTAGGCCAAGGCCACTATCCACTTCTTCGACTTTGTTTTGGCTCTTGAGTTTCGGATGTTTGCTTGAGAACAACTGGCGAGCCAAGGGCAGGAATTGCTTGCCCGTGAGAACTAATCTGTCCCACACGTCCACATATCCGGTCGTGGTCGCTGTCTTCTCTGGCTGCCCACTCGCGTTGCTAGGGGCTTTTGCCTTCGCTTTCCCATTGCTGCCAGCTTTCTTCTTGCGCTGTCTCTTGGAATGCGACTTGCGAACTCGACCGATGTGCTGCATGTGGTTATCGCCCTTGCCCTTACCTCGACTACGCTTCTGGCATTCCGTAGGGTCAATCACCACGATGGCCTTGCCAGCGTATGTCGCCATTCGCTCTGCTGGAACTAGGCGCAAGATACCCTCAAGCAGGTATCCAATCAAGGGACCCATATTAGCGCTTGGCCGCCCGTTATCTCTGGGGAGACCAATCAAAAAAACCTGATATATCAGGATATCAGGCTTTTCTAGGTACCCCTGGCGTGACTCGAACACGCGCACACGGTTTAGGAAACCGCTGCTCTATCCTCTGAGCTACAGGGGCGCAATCAACTCCTAACAGGAGTATACAGCACGCCGCTCTGGCGTTTCAAGCTGCCAGAAGAGCATTTCCCCCCCGAGGGCCTGCCGGACTATACCAGCAGCATTTTGGGCGGGAAGATGATCTCTACTGCCTCGGACGGGCAATCGAGACGGCAGGAACCGCAGTGCCAACACTCTTCAGGATACTTCACTGATGGGATGTCGCTTCCGTCCTCCAACACTATGACGTCTAGCGGGCAATGTAGTTCACATACGCCGCAACCTGTGCATTTCTCGGGATCGATTCTCGGTGGCATCCCTCACCTCCCATAAGTTGTTCGCATTACTGTTTTTCTTGCACTGTCAGCTCGGGCTTGTGCTTATTCCCCGGACCAATACATTCTATGGACGGGGCACTCGCTTCGTTGGCGAGAACCCTTGTCTTGAGCCCAACCACAAACTCCGGTTTCGCCTAGCCTGGCTTATTTTAGACGGCCTTTGAGTCTAAGTCAACATTCGTGCCGGTTGCCCGGCTGTTCACTTCTGCCTCATTACGGGCCACTGGTACTCGGAGAGCATGGCGCGCTTAGCCTCGTCGACGGTCTTCCAGTCATCCAGAAGGACACCTCCAGTGTCTCCCGAGTTTGGGTTGAGCGCCCAGTAAGTGTAGTGGATTCCTCGCTCCTTCAGGAGCTTCATCAGGCTTCGCTGCCATACTCCTTCCACATCCTTGCCCACTGACCTGCCCCCGAATTCTCCCATCAGGACTGGGGCGATGCCCTCCCTTTGGACGTACGCCCAGTGCAAATCCCAGATACCAGGCAGGTTGTTGGGAAACGAAGGGTCAAGGAACCAGGGCTGATTGTACACGCCAGGGCCATAATCGTGTGCGCTGTAGACAAGCTTGTTCGGCACTGCCAGCCTGACCGGGGCGTCCGAGACGCCTTCCAGGTTTCCTCCCCACCAGTAGCTATCGCCTTTGTAGGTGTCGATCCCTTCCACGATTATCAGCCAGTCAGGGTTTATCGACAGAATGGCGTTGCCGGCTTTCTCGGCGGCCATCCGCCAGTCGGTATTTGGGTTGCCATCTCCCCAGGTCGCTCCCCCGTGCGGTTCGTTGTGCAGGTCGGCGCCGATCACGGTGTCGTTGCCACGGTAGCGTTGCGCCAGCCGTTTCCAGTCCTCGATCCAGCGCTCGGTACTGACTTTGTCGGTGTACCAAAGGTTCGACTGGCTGTTCTGATCGGGCCGATGCCGATCAAGTATGATCTTCAGCCCAAGCTGCCCGGCGCCCTCAACGATCTTGTCCATTATCTCCACGGGAGTGAGCCCTTGCAGGTCTGGGTTCTGGTTGAAATCGATTCCGTTGGGCTTGCTGTTGGGATCGAAGACGTCGTTGGAATATGGCAGGCGAATGGTGTTGAAACCGAGATCCGCTACCAATTTCAACATATCCTCCCATCGACGCGCCCAAATTCCGTGGGGGGCGAAGGTGCCGGTTTCCATACCGAACCAGTTGACTCCTGTAATGCGCACTTCGTTGCCTTCGGCGTCCACGATCTTAGCTCCCTCAGTGTGGAGGAACCCACGGGCGACGGTCTTCGTGTGTGGCAAGGGAGTTGGCGTGGGTGGAGCGCCGACCTGGTGCGCGAGGTAGGGCACCGGTGTGGGCGATGGGGCAACACGAGCGGGAGACGTTACCTGAGCCGTTGATGCGCTCATTGGCTGCATTTCGCTGCTTCTGACAGGCACAGCTGGATCGACTTCCGCTGAGAAAGCCTCGTGGAGCAGGAGTACTAGTAGCGCTAGCAAAAGGCCGAGGCCTCCCAAAGAATATAAGCGAAACTGTCGTGAATTCCAAATCATATGGCTAATGCCCTTTCGCCGCCGAGACTACGTCGGTGCAAAATCCGCCAGTTCGAAATAGCAGGCCGTCACTGGTAGTGCAGCGCTTTTACGCAGCCCATGGCTAAGCCACCTTCAACGGTGGCAGTCCTACTCACCCTTCTGTCGGGACACCGATTTGGTCACCACGTCTACGAGGGCAGGGACTCTCTGCTCTTTTACCACGCGCGCTGCTCGGCGAATTGCGGCCTCGACATCTTCTGGTCGCTCGATGGGTCCTTCCGCGTAAAGGCCGAACGACTGAGCGAGCTTGGCCACGTCCACGGGAGGATCGTTCAGCCTCGTGCCGTTTCCGCTGTCGAACGGGTCTCGCCCTCTGGCCTTGGCTACTTTCTCCTGATGTTCCTCTGAATTGTAGTAGGTGCGGTTGTTATTCATAACGATCAGCAGTGGCAGGCGGTGATGCGCGGCTGTCCAGAGCGCGCTGGAGCAGTAAAGAAGATCGCCGTCGTTCTGCAGATCCACGCACAGCTTGTCGGTGTTTCTGTAGGCCAATGCGCCTCCCAGCGCTGCGCCAATGCCGTAGCCCACTCCCGCTCCACCTGACGTTCCGAGATACTGGTAAGGCTTTGTCCATTCCCAGAGTCGGCGGGCCCAACCAGCGAGGGTGCCGTTTGTCAACACCCAGTCTTCGTCCTTTATTACCTCCCAAACGTCGGCAGCCAGTTTGGCTGGGGAGATGGGGACATCGCCAGCGGCGGCTTGCGCTCGGGCTCTCCACTCGGCCCGCAGCGATTCGTGTCTGGCGGCTACGGCGCCGAATCTGGCGCTTTGCGCTTCTGAATCTACGCCGATTTGCTGGCAAGCGGCCACTAACTGGGGAAGGGCAGCTGACGTATCGGCAACGATGGGCACATCCGCTGGGTGCAGCTTCTGGTAATCGGCTACCCAACTCCTCACGAGCAGGTCGTTCAGTGATATGTTGATTATCTTGGCGTCCGGTCGAATATGGGGAACCAGGGCTCGGGTGGATTTGTCCACGCTGCCCAGGGCACTAAACAGATCTACGACGTCCAGCGCCAGCACTACGTCGGCATCCGCCAGCGCCTCGGCATCAGCTCCAGTCAAATCCATAGGATGGGTGTTGGGGAAGTTGAAGCGCTGCCCGCAATCGATCACGGGGGCAGCGAGTAACTCGGCTAGCTTCACCAGATGGTCGACGGTTTCGGGGTTGCGTCCCACAGTTCCGGCGACGATCACCGGATTCGTGGATTGGGCGAGCAGTTTGGCTGCGCGTGCCAGTGCCTCGGGGTTGGCCGGCACTGGTGCTGGAGGCGCGTAACGGGAAACGTCCGGAATGGCCACTGGCTCGGTCAGCCTATCTTCTTGCAAGTCGGCGTCGAAGCACAGATACACGGGGCCACAGGGCTCGGTAACGGCGAGGCGGTAAGCGCGAACGAAGGAATCGGGCACAGCGGCTATGGAGTAAGGCTGGTCATCCCATTTTACATAATCACGAACGAGATTTCCTTGCACCAGGGCCGTGTGGACCCAATCGATCCAGGGACGACGTCGGGTGGAGTCCATCGGCCCGGTTCCACCGAGAACAATGACGGGAACGCGGTCGCACCACGCGTTGAAGATGGCCATCGAAGCGTGTTGCAGACCAACTATGTTATGGGTTATAGCCACCATCGGTCTGCCTGTTGCTTTGGCATAGCCGTGTGCAATGGCGACCGATATCTCCTCGTGGCAGCATTCTATGACCTCGGGCGTGCGGTTTCCACCATAATTGACGATGGAATCGTGAATGCCTCGGAAGGTTGCGCCTGGGTTGAAGGCAGCGTACTCGATACCGAAGGCCTTCATGAGATCAACAATGACATCGGACCCGTATTCGGCGGAACGTGAACTGATGGTCACTTGCTCACTCCTCGAACGAGATTCTCTGTGTGCTGGATTAGCTGGTCGGGGTTACCGCAGTTGGAAATATCAATGTTAATGTTCCTTTGGTGGGGCCAAGCGTATTCTAAAGTGGTTGCACCCTGGTGTCAACAAGGAGGCGTCGTTCGATAACCACAGGCCTTACCGACGATCTCCTCAACCATTGTCTTAAGGCGAACGAGACGGACCGCGAGGAAGTAGGCGAGATAGACTATGGGTAAATGATTATCCAGGCAAGGGCGAAAGGGGTTGACAGCCAGGGAATAACGTTGTAATGTGGACAGTGTTGAATTCGGGGCAAATCTGGGTATTGCTTTCGTTCGAGGGGATGGTGGCACGATTATTGTAGATCAATAGCCGATGGCTACTGAAGGCGGAGTGGAACTGGCTGGTCAGTTACTGTTCCCGTGTGTTAGCTCGAACGTCTCAATCCGAAAAGGAGCGGTAAGGTGAACAAGAATCACATCGCACGCATTGCGGTAGGCGGAGTTATTCTCGTCTTGTTATTGAGCGTGGCCGGCCAAGCATTCGCCGTGGGAGCGGATACTCCCGGCGTCCCTGGCGGCACAGCGCGCAAGATTGTAGTCTTCAGGGACAGTGTAACCAGCGAGGGGGCTCAGGATCAGATAGTGGCCCAGGCGGGCGCGGCGAAGATCAAGCACGTTCGAATAGTCAACGCCACAGTGGCGCTAGCCACGCCAGCCAGCGAGCAGGCGTTACGGCAAAGGCCGGAGGTGTTGCGAATCGACGACGACGCGATCGCCCAAGTCCTCGTGAAACCGGAAGGAAAGCCAACCAAACCTACCCCGGCACCACCCACACCTGAAGTTTTGCCCTGGGGCGTTGAGCGCATCGATGCTGAGCTTGTGTGGGATAAAAACAGAGACCTGACCGTCGACACCGGGGCGAATGCGGGTAGTGGTGTGAAGGTAGGAGTTGTGGATACCGGTATCGACCTGGATCACCCGGATCTCTCGGCCAACATCAAGGGCGGCTACAACGCCATCAATCCGCGAAAGGCGCCCGATGACGACAATGGCCACGGTACTCACGTGGCCGGTATCATTGCAGCCGTGGATAACGCACAGGGCGTTATAGGCGTCGCCCCTCAGGTGTCGCTCTATGCGGTCAAGGTGCTTGGCCCATCGGGCACCGGCTGGATTTCCGACATAATAGAGGGCCTGCAGTGGTGCGTGGACAATGGAGTGCAGGTCGTCAACATGAGCCTGGGGTCGACGTCAGATGTCACGTCGTTCCACGATGCGATCAAGACTGTCTACAATGAGGGCATAACCATTGTGGCTGCAGCTGGCAACAGCGGGCCTGGCGACAACACCGTGGAGTATCCAGCCAAGTATTCTGAGGTGATCGCCGTGTCGGCTACGGATCAGTCCAATCAGATAGCCAGCTTCAGTAGCCGTGGACCTGAGGTGGAAGTGGCTGCTCCCGGTGTCGCCATCCCCTCCACGTACAAAGGGGGTGGCTACGCCACTCTGAGCGGCACCTCGATGGCTTCGCCACACGTGGCAGGCACGGCAGCGCTGGTCATCGCCTCTGGCGTCACCAGTCCTGACAGTATCAGGCAGAAACTCACGAGCATGGCAACTGACCTTGGCGAGCCCGGTCTCGATAATCTCTACGGATATGGACTAGTGAACGCACTGGGGGCGGTGAAGTGATCTCCCGCGCACCATCAATCGACGACTGAGTTAGTCTGGCACCCATAATTCAAGAGTGAAGGGCAGCCTCGTGTGGGCTGCCACTTTGCTGTCTAGAAGCGAAGGGACTTGATTCCCAACACCACCTGATAGCGATGATGCGCCGGGCAGCGCGAGGAGCTCCTTACTCTTCTTCCGTATGCTCTCTAGTTGCTTGTTCCTAACGTAGATGCCTTGGCTCCACGAGCTCACCTTGGTCGGCCTCTCCTGTGGAGAGAGCGCCGGATGGAGCACTCCCGGCGCTCTCCTCCTCTGGTGAGCTTGGCGGGGCTAGCATCTGCTAGCCCGTCACGGTTGCCTGCTTCTAGTAGTGGATTACCACAGGCGTGCCGTAATCGGCGAAATTCCAGAAGTAAGCGGCATCGCCGTATGTCATCCCCACGCAGCCGTGGCTCGTCGGAACGCTGCCAAACACATAGCTTGGCTGCCAGTAGTTGTAGTGCAGGGCATCACCGCTTCCGGTGAAGTACTGCGTGAAGTAGACGTTGCTCAGATTGTACTCGTCACCCGGCGTCGTCGAGACCATAGTCTCGTTGTAGACTCGGCTGAAGATGTGGTACGTGCCAGTTGGCGTTTCGTGACCAGGCTTTCCTGTCGTAACCAGCGCCGTATATACAGGCGTGTCGCCCTCGTACGCCGTCGCGGTCTGATTGCTCAAATTGACGTCGATCCAACGACCTCCACCGCCGTACCCGGTTACACCGCTGGGCGCTCTCTGCGGCTCAGCCGAGATGTAGGCTCCGTAGACGTACCACCCTGAAATGGTCTTGTACCAGGTGCTTCCCAGGCCGGCGTTCTCTCCGGATACGGTGCCGACGAGCGCTACCGCGTCGCCAAAGTACAGCGTGGTGACTATGGCCGACGAGGTGTTGGGCGCGCTGCGTACGTTGAGAACGTCGGTGGAAACGTAGCCTGTCCACGAAGCGGCGCTCGCTGGTGTTGCCAAGGGCAATGACAATCCCAGTACCATAGCTATCACAAACACTGTGGCTGCTGCCCTTTTCATGCCACACTCACCTCCCCTCTTCCCGTTGCAGGTTCGCCCGAGACATGCTACTGTCTCCAAGCGTTTCGGCCGCGGTGGCCTAGTTGGAGAGATCCCACGGATCTCAACTCCTAAATCCCGCGGGTCTGATTCCAGCCCTTTTTCACTCCTCAGTGGGGAGTCTCCCACTTGTGCAGAATCCGTGCCAAGCTTTGCCGTTACGGCCGCACGTTGTATAATCCGTCTGAACAGTCGGCTTCGCGTGCAGCGACGAGCCGTTCAGGGCTTTGGCGAGGTGTAAAATGGACGAGATTGACGAGTACCTGGCTTCTCGTGAGCAGTGGCTTCGTGACCAGCGGCTGGCCGCCTTGGCCCGACGCTGCTCCGATTGCGTTCACTATGAGAGTCTCGATTCCGTCGGGGCAGAGGATACTCAGAAGTTCCGATGCCTGCTCAAGGATGAAGTGTTTTCTGTCGAGGATGAACGAAGGGCCGCAACGTGTAATACCTGGCTTTGGTATGAGCTTGCGTTGCGAGAATGAGATGTCGAACTGTACCGCGGGCCAGGGCGACGAATCCGTACTCTACTGGAAGGGTGGTTCGATTTGATGGTAGCCGACTCAGGCGCCGAGGAATCCAAGGAAGCGGCATTAGAGTATTTCAGAAACATGCTCGAAATGGCGGGTGTTGAGCGCGAGAAAGTCGACCTGCTGATCACCGAGATGGGCAAAGCCCCACAGATCGACATAGAATCGAGAATCGATATCGACCAATTGGAAAGCGGTTTGCGTGCCCTGGTAGATGCGCTGAATCGCTTTGACGGCATAACTGTCACCGGCAGTGGCCCCAAACACTGTGACAACGTGACAGTATTGCAGCCTCCTGAGGGTGAATGGAGCATCACGTTTCGTGTTGACCACTCTGACCAAGGGTGGCTTGCGCTGGAGTTTCTGGCCTGGTTCGTGCACGACAACTACAAGGGACGGACGGTACAGCTTTGTCTCTTCTCCGCGCCACCGCACCTGAATGTTCCAGGGCTATGTCTGACCTTTGCTCTGGAGGGTCAGGGCGAAGACCCGAGCATCGTGGCGGCGTTCTTGGATGAGATGAGGGAAGCTTACTACTTGCGGAATGCCCAGTAATACCGATTGCCTTTGCACGTGCCCCTGTGCCGTCTGATGTGGGAGCCCAGTAACCGCACGGCCTCAGCCTATGCAGGGCGGGGAGGCGTTCGTTATAGGGCATTAGCCGGCATGGCTGGTAGAAGTACGTCAGCACTATCCGTTTATTTCGTTCAGACGTTCACTCGTTCAAGCGGTGCTTCTTGGGGTTCTTGAGACCGTCTACGATGTGGGCGAGTGCAAGGAGAGGGTGTTTGCGAATCATTCGCGGCCCAGAGTACCTCATGACTTCGACGATCGCTTGCCGCATTGATGGTTTGTAGCAGTGCACTGTGCATTTCGCGCACGTTGGCTTCTTATCGGCAAAGGGGCATTTGTCAACCCTGCGCCACGCGTAATCGAGCAATTCACTGCACTGTGGGCACAGGTCGACGCTGCTGCGCTGGTGCTGTGCCCCGCAGTAAAGGGTTATCATTGCCTTTACAGTTTTCTTCTCGCGAGCAATTCTGTTCATTTTGCACTTGGGTGTCGTTGGCCCCA
>Ga0315298_1010540_pt1 | contig 11117 bp, 1 predicted proteins | sample WHS_1_MG_FD_203077 | JGI IMG/M metagenome (GOLD analysis project Ga0315298, IMG submission 203077) | Extremophilic microbial mat communities from Washburn Hot Springs, YNP, Wyoming, USA - WHS_1_MG | ecosystem: Environmental > Aquatic > Thermal springs > Hot (42-90C) | place: USA: Wyoming... | reverse complement strand
CGGCGCTCCAGGCTCATCGTTTCAGGCATGACCAACACCAGCCGGTACCCCCTGGAAGCACAGACAAAAGCCAGGGCAATGCCAGTATTGCCACTGGTTGGTTCCAAGATAACCGTATCTTCCTTGATGAGACCTGCTTTCTCCGCAGCAACGATCATATTGACCCCGATACGGTCTTTGACGCTGGACAAGGGGTTGAAAAACTCCAACTTCGCCATCACCGTTGCCCCTACTCCGCGCGTGAGGCGGTTCAAGCGCACCAGGGGCGTGTTGCCTATCGTCTGCGTAATGTCCTCATAGATGCGCATGGCATCTCCTTCCGTCAGCGCTGCCTGTCCTTAGGCAAAGCCTGTTTTCTGGCTGTCATCCAGCACAATCTCGAACACGCATTGAATAGCACCGGTAGGGCAAACCTCTTCACAGAGGCAACTACAATCCATGCCCTCCAGACAAAGGGGGCAGGAAACCTCATCACAGTGGAAAATCGGCCCTTGCTCTCCCAGCACAACAGCAGGGCAAGCACAAGCTTCCACACACAAACCACAGCGTGTGCACAGTGCTTCATTTACCTGTGGCAATGGCCTTGTCATCTTCAAAACTCCCTATCTACACAAAGACATTATAGCACAGAAAGTGCCCAGGCGTCTGTGACAAAAGTCTCATCCAATAAAAAAACCCAAGGGTTTTGGAAACCCTTGGGGTATGCGCTTCTTACCACCCTAGGTTAGGCACTTTACCTTTTCATGAGGGAAACATAGAAGGCCCACCCCTTCCTGACAAGGGGCAGATAGAGTTGGTAGAACCTCGCCGGCGGTATCTGTGTCTCTGTCGGCAGCGGCACCCATATCGTTGGCGTCGGTGTGCGCGTCCTTGTAACCGTGGCAGTAGGCGTTAGAGTACCCGTCGGCGTGGGCGTCCAAGTTGCCGTCGGCGTGGGCGTCCAGGTTACCGTCGGCATGGGCACCTCGGTGGGTGTAGAAATCGCCGTAACCGTCGGTGTGGGTGTCCACGTTACCGTTGGCGTCGGGGTTGGCGTAGGCGTCCAAGTTACTGTGGGCGTGGGTGTCGCAGTTGCCGTTGCCGGGAGCGTGCCTGTCGCCGTCGGCACGGGCGTCATCGTCGGCGTAGGCGTTGGCGTGGCTGTGCTCGTCGGCGTCGGAGTGGGCGTCAAGGTACCCGTTGGCGTCGGCGTACGCGTGCTTGTCGCCGTTGGCACCGGCGTGGGAGGAGCACAACGCGGCACGCAGAACACCTCTGCAATCGGGATGGGGATGCCCACTTCGTCCGCATCCACCCAAGCCCGGTTGGTGATGCAAATCCCTCCCGCCCAGGAATAGGTCTGCGCCTTGATCCACATCGCCACGCTACTACCAGGACCCAGGAAACCTACTGTCCAGGTTACTGTGCGCACGCCATCAAATGTGCCTCCGGGGTATTCCAGCGCAGGATCTGGAGGCCCAAAGCCTGTCTGCACCGAATATGGTGCGACCTCCAGCGGCAAGACGTCAGTCACCACGATATTGTGGACGGTTGATCCGCTGGTGTTGGTGACAAAGATCCAGTACCAGAAATTCCAGGTGGGACAGACATCACCATGAGGCCGCGTCTTGACCGGGTCAATGAAGGTATCCAAGCCAAAGTCCAGGGTGTAGTCAGTCGGTTGGTCTACGGTGAGCACGGTGCTTTGCGTGCTCGGCGTGGTGAAGAAGTAGCCAAGCACCGGTGAAGCAGTTACTGTGTACGTCTCACTGATGAGCAAATTGGAGAAGAGGTACAAGCCATTGGCATCCGTAGTAGTTGTAACCACCAACCCCGAAGAACTGGTCAGCGTAACGACCACGCCGGGCAAGCCCAATTCGCTCGCATCTTGCAGCCCGTCGCCATCCTGGTCAAACCAGACATAGTCGCCAAGTTCGCCCAGTCCGCGCACGCCATAGTCATGCGTGTCATCTGCCGGTGCAGTGGACGTGAGCAACGACGAGAAGCTGCTTGGCGTAGTGAGCCAGGTGCCCGGCGGCAAGCTGCCCATGTCAATCGTCGTCGTATAGTAGGTGTCAAGCAACAGGTTGGAAAAGGTATATGTACCGGTCGCGTCCGTAGTGGTCGTATACACCTGGCCGTACTGGTTCGTGAGCGTAATCACCACGCCAGCCAGCCCAGGCTCACCGGGCCCCTGCACGCCATCGCCATCGTAATCCAGCCAGACCGTGTCGCCAATCACACCTGGCGGATAGAAACCAAAGTCCAGCGTCAGATTGCTGTTGGCGTCGCCATCCTCAAACGTTGGCTCGCCGCCGATGCTCAGGGTAATCGGGGCGGAGGAAATCCCATTGAGCGCTGGATAGAGGTCATCCAAGCCATTCTCATCCACATCCTGATCGAGGTCATTATCGGGATTGCCAGAGCCGGTAGAGGACAGCAAGCCATGCAACGGTTGACCAGCGGCAAAGTTGCTGGCGGATACATGCACGCGATAGCTGCCCGCCGACAAGCCACGGAAGAGGTAGTTGCCCTGTGCATCGGTAGTCGTGGTTATGGCATTGCCGCTGCCATCCAGGACAGGAGTGCCATTGCTATAGCGCAATTCGAGTACCACGCCCGGGATACCGAGCTCACCGCCGTCCTGACGGCCATTGTTGGTGGTGCCCACGCCGTTATCCAACCAGACGCGGTTGCCCAGGCTGAGCAGGACATAGTCTTCTACCTCGCCATTGGGCGCCTGGCCGGTGGGCGTAGTCGCCTGGCCACTGCCGCTGGTGTAGCGGAAACGGCTGTAGAGCGTAGTCGTAACGAACGATGGTACAGTGAAAGTCAGCGTATTCGTGCCTGTCACCAGCGGCGTATCGAGCGCGATTTGCTCACCCACATCGAAGGCGCCATTGCCGTTAAAGTCAATCCAGGCGTTGAGATAGCCAGCCTGTGAGGCTACCACTTGCACTGTTGCCACACGCCCGGGCATGATCGGCGTCAGGAAAGTGACCCCATCCTCGTCATCGGGAACGCCGTTGAGGTCATCGCCATTGGCGTTCAGATTGGGCTGTCCATCTGGTTCAAAGTCCACACCCGCACCCAGATACAAGCCGGGTATCACCACGTGGCGTGCGCCATTGCTGGCGAACAGCGTCGGGTACGGCCCGTCTGGCAGGTCGCCCCAATCGGACTGCACCAAACCCGCATCCAACGTCTGGTCAGAATCAGCAGGTCCAAGGGTTACGACATGCGTCTGGCCAGTGATGGGGCTGGCATCGCTGTCTATGGTGTCGTCGCTCCCCACATTCGGCACCGTGAAGCCATAGCCAACCGGGGGATCAAAGCGAACCATATAGGAACCAGCAGGCAAGCCAGGAAATTCATACCAACCCGGATTGCCGGAGATGGGGTTGTTCTGGGTCGTGGTGGTAATGGCGTTGCCATTGGCATCCAAAACCGCATTGCCACTACCATCCAACAGGCGAACGACTACCCCATTGACACCCGTGTTGCCATCATCCTGCAGACCGTTGCCATTGACGTCAAGCCAGACGTAATTGCCCAGCGAAGCCAGGACATAGTCCTCCACCTCGCCATTGGGAGCAAACCCCGTGGGCGTAGTGGCCTGGCCAGAGCCAGTGGTGAAGCGAAAGCGGCTGTACTCCACACCTGTGGCATTGGCTGGCACGAGGAAGGTAATGGCATTCGCTCCGGCAACAAGCGGAGTATCGAGCGCAATCTGCTCGCCCACGTCGAAGGCGCCATTGCCATTGAAGTCAACCCAAGCATTGAGATAGCCAGCGGTGGAAGCAGTAACAGTGATCCTGGCGCTGCGCCCTGGGACCAGCGGTGTGGCAAAGACAACGCCATCCTCATCGTCGGGGACGCCAGCAAGGTCATCACCTGTGGCAGCGAGGCTGGGCTGGCCATTCGCTTCAGCGTCCACACGGTTGCCCAGATAGACACCAGGCAGAATCACGTGGCGCGGGCCGTTGCTCGTCTGCAGCGTAGCATATGGCCCATCGGGCAGGTCACCCCAATCAAGCTGGTAGACGCCTGCATCCCACGTCCAATCATTCTCGCCAACGGCCAGATTGGTTGTGGCAGTCTGCCCTGTGGCGGGATTGGCATCGCTGTCTATGGCGTCATCAGCGCCCTGATCCTGCAGTGTGAAGGCATAGCCACTGGGCAGGGTAAAGACCAGGTAATAATCGCCCGGCGGCAGATACTCGAACAGGTACAAGCCATTGGCATCCGTCGTGGTTACAGCAACCACTGCCCCAAGGCTGGTGTACAGCGTTACAGTAATGCCAGGCACGCCGGGTTCGCCGATGTCCTGGATGCCGTCCAGGTCATAGTCGTACCAGACAAAGTTGCCCAGAGAGCCACCCGTGTAGGAGACAGCACTGCTCTCCTCACGGTAGCGCGGATTGGTGGGTGCGTTGTCGCCATCGCGCTCGCCAGGCACTACACCTGGCAGCGTGCTGCCCCAGATGGAAGCCGTGTTGGTGATGCGCACGCCAGTACCGATGCCGGCGTTCACCGTCGCCGTGAAGCGATAGGTGTAACTCACGCCAGGCGGTATCGCCGCCAGTGTCCAGGTAATGATTGTGGGACCTGTGCCGCTCACGCTAGCCGGAGCAGGTGTGCCCGGCAAAACCCCGCCATAGGTCAAACCAGCAGGCAGGACATCCGTGATCACTACGTCATAAGCCGTGCTATTATAGGTCCCCGCCGCATTGGTGAATGCCAGGGTATATGTCACCACATCACCAGGAGCAATCGTGCCAGTGGGCGACACCCACTTGGCAATGCCCACATCCGGCTCTACAATCGTAGTGGTAACCACGTTCGAGCTCTGCGGACCAAAAACCGCACCCAACTCATTCCTCCAGGTGAAACTCGCCTGGTCCGGCACATCTATCCCCGCCGTATTGGTCACCAAGTTGCGCACCGTGGCGGTGATGACCAGATAGGCTTGTTCGTTGAGCGGAATCGAAGTCCACGTAGCCGTGACGGTATTCCCCGTCACAAAAGCCTGGCCGCCATTGCCCGCCAAAGCAGACGCCCCATTCACCTGCAAGCGGCTGTTGACCACGTCCGTGACCCATACGTGATGCAACGTAGCAGTGATGGCTGGGCTGGGCACAGTGATGGTGTACACGATGCCTTGCCCAATGGTCGCTGTGATATCACTCACCGCCTTCACAATCCCCACGGATGAAGTCGTGTAGTGCACCACATCGTCTGTCCCATCCACAAAGATGCGCTGGGTAGGCGTCAGGCCGACTTGGGGACCTAGCCCGGGTTGCGAATCGTAGTACGGTACGACCGCCGTGTTCGTCAACGCTATCCCCGCGCTGACCGCCGGCGAAACAACCGTCGAAACAGTCAAGGTGAAAGATTTGCTGCCGGTGGGGCTTACGATGGTGCCATTCAGCATGTCCACCTGCCAGGTGATCACGCCAGTTGCGCCAACGGAGGGCGCAACCACCACACTCGGCGGCCCAGACCCTGCTGAACTGCTCAGCGCATAGCCCTGATAGACCACGTTGCTGGGCAGCACATCGCTGATCACAATGTCATACGCCGGCGTCTGGGTGTTGTTGACCACCCACAGGTAATAGGTAATGGGCGTTCCTGCACCGACAATGCTCCCCTCCGGTGGTTCTGTAGTCTTGGTGATAGCCAGCGTAGGCCGCCCAAAGTACGAATTCACGCTGGCGGTGCGTGTCAGGGCAGCCGTAGTCGTGAACCGCCCACTATCAACAAGATCCCAATCTAATTCTTGTGCGTTCGTACGGGACAGACCTGTGCCTCCTACGCTTACTGTGCCGCCTGTTTGGCTGATGCCGGTAAACTGGGCGGCAAAGGACACTACCACAGTCTGCGAGATGGTAGTGCTGTTGGTGAAAGTATTCATCCACCATTCAATCGCTTCATAAGACGAACTGCCGGTGTAGGTGCCGACATTGGGGTTGGCACCCGTGGGATTGCCGCCAACCACATGGCTGTAGGGCACATTCGGATTGGTGTAATGGCTGGTATTCGGGTCCAGGCTGCCGGGCAGGCTGCCGCCGATGGAGAATGTGCCGGGTACATAATGCAAACCCGGCTGCATATTATCCCACTGATAGGGCCAGTAAGCCACTAGACCCGGCGGGACAGTATTCGTGATAGTGTAGGTAACCAGGTCGCCGATGCGCAGTTTGGCGCCATAGGTGCCACTGGCACTGGTGGGGGTTACGGTCTTGGTCGTGCTCAGGCCGCGCATACCCACGCCCAACTGCGTTGTCGTAGTATAGGTGCGCTCCTGATAGGGCGGTGGATTGCCTTCCAATGAGGTATACGTTACCGTAACATTGTTGGTGAGCGTCATGCCCGCCGGTGCGCCGACAATGCGCGCTGTGTAGGTGAGCACGGTGCTGGGCGCGGGCGGCGTAACACCGATGCTGGCAATGGTCCACGTGATGCGCGTCGTGCTGTTCACGGTAGTGCTGATCCCACCCTGCCCTATGTCCTGCAACACCAAGTAAGAAGGCATGGTGTCCGTAACCACAACGTCATAGGCAGTGGAAGTACCGGTGTTCGTGAGGCGGAGGGTGTAGGTGAGCAGAGCATTCCCATCCAGATTGCTCAGGCTGCCCGTCGAACTGCTGGCTGCTTTGCTGAGCTGTATCAATGGCTCTACAATGTCCACCCGCGCCGTATCGGTATAGCGATAGGTCTGCCCCGCATCCACATAGGACATGAACAGCGTATTCGTGCGGCTCACCCCACTCTGGTTGCCAGAAATGTTCTGAATAACCGCCGTGATGACGCCATCCACCGTGATCCAGCCCGGCAAATCACCCAAGCGCCAGATGACATCACCGCTTTGCAACCAACCCGGCGTAACCGTTGGCGTGCTGGAAATGACCGTTGCCGGTCCTCCTTGATTGCCATCGCCATCGTACGTATAGGTGATCACCGAGGAAACATAGCCCAAACCGGTCGGAAGCGTGTCCGTCAGAGTTACTTTCTGATACAGCGAATCCTCGCCTTCCGCAAAGGCGGTAAAGGTAAAGACAGCCAGGCTGCCAATGGTGCCCGTCTGCACCGCAGGCCCTTTGTCAAAGCCCTTCAACAAGGTAACGTAGGAAGTATAGGCGGCGGTGGCATAGACGCAGCCAACGGCGCAGGCGCCAGATGCCTCTACGCCATCGGTATATTCTCCGGTGGCTAAAACCGTCGCCGTAACCACAGCGCTCCAGGCGCTGTTCGCTGGCAAGGTAAAGGACGGGGTCCACGTGATGACATTCCCTGCGATGAGCGGCGTATTGCTGCCACCGGGATAGCTGCCATTGCTCGCCTGGATCCCACTGAAGCCACTGGCGAGCACATCCGTTACCAGGATATTGGGCGCATACGTATTGCTAGTGTTGGTCACGCGCACGGTCCAGGTGATGACCTGCCCGACATAGGCAATTTGAGTCGCGGGTATCTTGCGCGCGGTCAAGGTTGGGTTGGCAACAGACATGTTGGTGCTGCCGCTAGCAGAATACGGGCCGGTGCCAACACAACTAGAGGCATCGTCATAAGATAGGCTGACGGTATTGAGCCCGCCAGGAGGCACGGTACAGCCTCCCAAAGCACTACTGTTGACCACGAGGAATGCCAACTTGGTCTCACCAGAGGGCAGCGGCGTAGCTCCCCAGGACCAAACCGGGGCCGTCGTCCCAGGAGTTGGGTAAGTGGCTGGCGCTGTGCTGGCGAATAGCGTGGCGCTATACACATACCCTGAAGGCAGGGTATTCGTCAGCGTTACCGTGTACGCAGGAGGGCCATTATTGGTCAAGGTAATCGTGATGACCCCGCCACATTGGTGCAGGGTGGATGGGGCGATGTCAGTAGTAACCGAGGGAGTGTCAAAATTGGGCCGTGTGCGCAAGACGGCTCGCGCCGTGACCTGCTGCCGACAGCCCGTCTCCGGGCAACCCCATGTGGCAGTCATGGCGTTGGTTGTATCGCTTTCTGTACACTCGCCAGCCTTCACCGTAGTGGTAATCCAAGCGTGCCAACTCCCCGTGGAGAAAGAGCCCAAATACCAAGTAATGACCTGCCCACTCTGATAATCTGGCGTAGGGCTAACTGCACTCAGGGTTACATTGGATGGCAACACATCAGTAACCACGGTCTGCAAAGCGGGGGTTTGGCTGGCGTTGTTCAGCAGCAGGTGCCACGCCACGGTTTCGCCTGGTTCAGCGTAGACGGTATTCGCCCAGGCTGAACCAGTTGTCACATTGCGCCCTTGTTTCTGTGCCGTCATCTGTGGCGCATCGGCGGACGTGGCAAAATAGCTGGCTGCCGTAGCATGGGGGGTATCGCAGACATCGCGATAGCCCGCACGGATGGCGATATTCCCGCCCTGGAAATCACAGTCCACATAGACATCATAGCGCACCCAAACGGTCTGTTTGGGATACAAGCGTGCCAAAGCAGGGATTTCGTTGTATGTCCAGACCAATGGGCCAAGCGGCGCCCCAGAGGGCTCCCCGCCGTTCACCCAGCCAGTCAATGGCGGCGTCGTGCCCGTGCCCGTTACATACTGCGTACTGTTGGGCACATAGCGCAGCCCACTGGGTAAGGTTTCGGTGAGCGTCGCGGTGTACACGCTCATCAAACCGGCGTTGCGCACCGTAGCCGTGATGGTACGCGTGACACAAGTGGGCACAGGCGTGCTGACCATGCTGGTATTGATCAAAATGGTCAGTGGCAATTCGACATGGGAGTATTTGGGACCTCCCGTCTGGCAAACCTGTCCCAAGCACCCCTGTGCACCGGCAAAGACATTGCCCAAGTCATCGCACCCGATAATCTCTGCCGTCAGGGTAATGATATACTTCTCGCCAGGCAGGAAAGTCAGGTTGCTCCAAGTTATCCCCTGGCTGGAAGTGATAGGGGTAGCGCCAGCGGCAGAGCCGGCGCTGGAAGTGATGGCAGAATAGAGATAGCGCAGGTCAGCGCCCAAGACATCGGTCAAAGTAACGCCATAGGCGGGACCGGCTCCTGAGTTGATGGCAGTCAGGGTCCAGGTTACGACATCATCCGTGGCGTAGACGAGTTCAGGGAACTTGTACAGAATCGGGCGCGGCTCGAGCACAAGCGGGGATTGGCTGGCACTGGCGGAACAAGTATCGTTATATACGTTGTCATCTGCGCAACGGTTATCATAGTAGGCGGTAGCCTGCAGCGCGCCAGCGGCATCGCAGCGGCGCTGTACCCGCAACTGCACTGTGGCTGTGGTCGCTGTGGTGAAGGCATCGCCATAATGCCAGGTATAACTACTCGCGTTCGTGGTGGTGAAGACGGGCGCCGCTCCGCCAAAGCCCAACACGTCCACAACGGCATAATCAACTGTGGGGAAGCGCAAGCGTACGTCATAAGCGGGTGTGCTGCCGCTACGGCTCAGGGTGATGAGCGGCGTATATACGCCACAAGCCGAGACAGTAGACGGAACGCCACTAATGTTGACACTCACCTGGGGCTCGGCTACCTCAACCCACACTACCTCCTCAGAAATACCGTCATCGCAACCCGCACACCAAAAGTTGCCGGTCACACCCAAGTTCAGATAAGACCAATCATAAAATTCCCCGCCAGAACAGGTAAAGTCATCGTTGACCGTGGCCCGATAAACAATGACCATCGTTGCTCCGGGGACAGTGATGCTACAGGTGGGCGAAATATTGCGGATGACCAGCGGCGCCGTACTGCTCACTGTGAAATTGGCGGGGCAAGATTGCGCACCATTGCTGACAGAAACAGAGGCACTGCCATTCACATAAGTCAGATGGCTCAACGTATCTGTAAAGACTATGCCTCCCCAGGATGGGACAACGGTGAACGAGGGCGCAAAGACATAGGTATTGGTAAAAGTGCGCGTAGTACACGCTTCTCCGCTCAGGGGAGAGACTTCCTTGGAATGGGAGGAAAGCAATTCCTCGCATTGCACTGCGGTATCCACACTGTCCGAAGCGCTCACCGTGCAGTTCTGGCAATCGCTGCCGGAAGCCGTCAAGGTGTTGTGCACGAATTGTCCGCAGCAGCCGCAGAGTTGGGGGCAGCTCCCTGTTGGAGAGAAGACGAGCGTGCGTGTCCAAGGGCTGGTCGTCATAACCCAGGTGATGGTTATGCGGTCGGTGCCGGTGATCACTGTGCCGCCACCCGCATCTAACAAGGTATAGCCACAGTTGGCTTGAAATACATCAGTGATATACACTGCGCTGGAAAGATTGGCTGAGATGACGCTCAGCGTATAGGTAATCCGTTCGTTCCAGTAAACCTCTCTTGGGCCATTCTTGGTTACAGTGAGAGATGGAGTTAAGCCAGAAACTGCCCACGACCCCGTACGCACAGGATACAGGTGCAGATTGTGGCACTCGTCAGAATAGGTTGGCTCATACAGGAGCGATGCTCCCTGCCCAGCCATGCCACAGGGATCGGAAGGCAAGGCGAGCGTGAAGGTGAGCGGGTAGCTGCTGGCGCCGGCAATATTGGGGAGATGGAAAGCCCCGCTGCTGTACGTCGCTCCAGGGGAAACAGCGACCACTACCAGCGGTGAGAAATCAACGGCAATGGTCGGGGTATAGGCTGTGCCATCGCCCGAGTTTGTGATGGGCATGGCATAGGTGCCACTGCCCGTACAATAATTGATGTTGATGGCTGGTGGAGTGAAATCGAGGTGTGGTTCACGGGTCTGTAAATCAATGCTGGCTTTCGCGCCGCGTTCCTGGCACACACTGGCGCCGCATCCCCAAGTGGCAGTGACCACGTTAACCAATCCCATACAAGCCACCACCCTGGCACTCACCGTAAACGACCTGGTCTCCCCCACCGGGATGCTGGCAAAGGAAGCACTTGTCGCGCCAGCGACGTAAGACAGCCCCGCACCCAGCGTATCCGTTACCTGCACGTTCGAAACGCGTCCATAGCCCGTGTTTTCCACATACACGGTCCAGGTAACCACATCGCCGATCTCTGCCCAAATAACGGATGGTTCCTTGCGCACAGTAATGGCGCCGGGGAGGACGGTGAAATCTTTGTACTTAATGAAGGAATCGCCCTGGTCATCGGTTACTGTGGCTTGGTTCTGACCAGACGGAGCA
>Ga0315298_1010539_pt1 | contig 11118 bp, 9 predicted proteins | sample WHS_1_MG_FD_203077 | JGI IMG/M metagenome (GOLD analysis project Ga0315298, IMG submission 203077) | Extremophilic microbial mat communities from Washburn Hot Springs, YNP, Wyoming, USA - WHS_1_MG | ecosystem: Environmental > Aquatic > Thermal springs > Hot (42-90C) | place: USA: Wyoming... | reverse complement strand
TTTTAAGATATATATTACTACATGTTATCATGAAAGTGAATATAATTCAGAAGTAAAAGATTGTATTTCTCCTTTTTTAATTAAAGAACAAAAGTTGGGATCCTATTATTTTATTACATATCAAATAGATGATTATGTAACTGATTTTTCAATTTCTAAAAGCACATCAGGACAACCGTCTAGACTTTCATTAACAATTTTTCCAGAATCTATTAATTCTAAAACGACCTTTAGATATAATTTAAATGGTGTAGATTTTCCAATATTTAGAAGAATGGATTTCATAGAAATTAAAGTTGCCTCTTCTTTTGTTAATCCTAACAAATCAGAAACCCAGTATGACAAAGACTTAAAGAATATGTTATCTAATTATCAAGCTAAAAATAATTCTAAGTATGATTATTTATATAAAACTAGATTTAGAGGTTTTATAACAACGATAGAAGAAAAAGATTCAGCAGAGGATGGAATCAGATATGAATTAAGCGGATTTTCGATTTTATATTATTTATCGATGACTCCTTTTATCCAAAATCTTGCTCTTTTTACTGATACTTATTTAGAAACACAACGTATGCATCTTCTAGCAAATCAGTATATTGTTCTATATGGGGATCTTCTTCACAATCTTCAGGATACAATAAGTAGAGTAAAATTGATGCTAGAAGAAACATTTATGTGTCGTAGTACAATAATCAAAAAAACTAATTATTACAAGGATAAAGGATTTGTAGAGGATGATTATTATGTTGCAGATACAGGATTTGAAGAAGAAAGAACACAAAAGTTATCAAATTATTTAATGGATTCTAAACCCTATAAAGGAACACAGGCTCTTCTTATACCTTTAGCTGAATTATATTGTAATGTTAAACCAGATGATCCGTTATACTCTATATATAAGTCCTATGTGTTTGATGTTGAAATTCAATTTTCAGGAAGTAATAAAGATTTTATTTCTAATTACTTATATCTTTTACAAGTATTAAATAATTTTAAAGAAAATATACAATATGTCTTATTTGAAAGAGGAACCGGAACTATTGTTTATGACAGAATTCGTGTAGAACAACCTCCTTCAGTCGTACTTCACGAAGATTTATATTTAGACTATTCATATAGAGAAACCGTAGATAATTATTACACAGAAGTACTAAGCACCCCAGGAACGGCTTTAAAACTTTTCGATGATTCCATAAGAGAAGCTCTATTTAAGAGCAGCGGATATGATATAGATGAACTTAGGCGTTTCGGGTATAGAAGACCCGAAGTCCAGACTAATCCTAATGTCAGCGATCCTATTGCATTACAATATTATTCAACTGTGCAAAAAATACAGAATAATTCACAACTTTTGACTTTAGATATTAGATATCCGTATTTAATAAATGTCGATTTAGGAGATATGATTTGGTTTAAAGGAAAAAATTTAACAGGTTTTGTAACTGAAGTAATAGAAACTATTACTTTTGGTGGTCGAAGTGAAAGTAGAATAACTATATCCTTTTTGAGAAAAACTAAGGTGATAGATCCTAAAAAAGACAAAGGAGAGATACCTGGATTTACTAGATTTGATAAGTTAAATATTGAGGATCCATATGGAGTAAAATATAATTTATATATCGAAGACATACCTGAATATCAATTTATGAGTGATTTTTATAATGGAAAAATTAAAACCTTTAGTTTTCCTAAATATCGATATGAAAGACAACAGATAATAAAAAGTTAGAAAAAAGTGATGGATATAAAATGACTTTTTTAATGAATGAAAATATATAATAAATTACTAAATTTAGCAACAGATAGATTTTCGTCGCTCAGACTAGGACAGGTATTAAAAGATTTAGATGAGAATGGAATGTACTCAGTTCAATGGTTAGACACTGAGGCAGGAGGGCAAAGTAACGTTTTTATAACATATCCATATTTCAATAATTCTACAAATCCTCCATGGGGAATTGAATGCGGTATCGAAAAAGGAACTATTGGAATATTCGGTTTTTTAAATGATAATCATGCTGTTTTATTATCAACTATAATTTCATGGATTAATAACTATAATGTTGGATTTGATAAAACGGGAAAGATAAAAAGTGGAGAAATAAGAATTACTAGTAAAAATGGAGCCAAAATTTATATGGATTTAGATGGTAATTTAAAATTATCTACAAAAAGATTATCAATAAATTTAAATGAAGATGATGGACAAATTGAAATAAATGGTCCTAAAGTTTTAGTTAATGGGAGAGAAATTTAATGGCTCAATTTGGATTTAAAAAAATTCCATTAATTTTTGTATTTGATTCACCTATAAAAAAAGGTGATTTTATAACGAATGCTTCAAATTTTATTTCTGAGGCCGCAGGACAAGGACCAGATGTTTTATTAATTAAAGTAATAGCAAAAATTTTAAAACTAAAGAATTTAGATAATAAAATTATATTGCCTCTTTTAGTAAATCCACAAAGTTTAAATATTACGAAACAACCTAAAGTAATTACTGCACTTACAAAAAAAGGGCGTCTCGCACAATATTGGCCTGCTATACCTGACACGATTTCTATTGCCGGGATGGCTGCTAGCAATCATTCTTTAATGATACTAAATCAATTTGATCTTCTTACACGAACGATGGAAGAAGGGGTAAGAAATCCTATCACTATGTTATATAAATTTGGATTAGGAAATTATAGAGGATATATAGAAAATTTTAAGGTCGGTATAGATGCAACACATCCTAATGTTTTTAACTATACTTTTGATTTTAGTTTTTTAGATAGAGACCACTTTAGAATGTTCTTATATGCAATTACAACTACTTCATTAAATACGTTGATTCAAAATCCAATGAAAGCAGTTAAGGATCAATTGTCAATGGGGGCGACTGAGATAGTAAGTAGTTCTAATATAACAGGAAATAAAGCATTATTAAGAAATAAATATAAATTATGAGTGATTTAAATATAACACAGAATACTGAAACTATGAATCAAGATGTTGATATTTCTTTTGATTTCTTTGGACAAATAAATTTAATACAAAATAAAGAAAAGATTAAGCAATTCATTGGTAAATTTTTATCTACTGAACTAGGTACATCAAAAACGGATGAAAATTATGGAACATCTTTACTATCTTTGATTGGAGAGACACTGGATGAATATTCATATGGGGTAATACGACAAGAAATAATCAATTCAGTAGCATATGCAATAAGTAAATATAATGATACTACGGATAATGAAGATGAACAAATAGACAGTTTAGATTCAATAAATTTTTCAATAGAGACTGACAAACCAACTAAAATACATATAGATTTAAAGATTATAATGAAAAGTGGGAATTCAATCGAGCTAGGAGTTAATATATAACTATGGCTATAGATCCTAAAACAAAAGATGATTTTATAGAATCAATGAAAAATTTCATTACTGAATATAATAGTAAGAATGGAACAAATATAGATATTCGTGATGGCACTGTTTTTAAAGATTTAATAATCGATAGCCCTTCTGTAGAATTTGAAAATATTTATAGTGATATTACTTATGCTAGTAAATTATCTTCATTAGAATATTCAAATGAAATAGAGAACTCGGATCTAGATCTCATTGGATTAAATTATGGTTTAACTAGATTAGGATCTTCAATCTCAACCGTAGACGTTACATTTATAACAACCTCTACTCAAGATGCACCTCCTGATACTAATATAATAATAAATACAGGAGTTCAAGTAAAGGTTCCATCATCTGTAGGATCTCCAGAAATACAGTTCAAAACTATTGAATCAAAACAAATAGATGTATCTCATTTGAATGATTATTTATATACTGATTTCGATGGAACAAAAAGATATGCAGTTACTGTAAAATGTAGTTGTCTAACCCCCGGTTCTGTAGGGAATGTCCAAACTGGAGCGATAAAAGAAATAATAACACCAATAACTGGAATTGGAAAAGTAACCAATCCTTCCCCTGGAATAGGAGGAAGAGATGTCGAAAGCAATTCAGATTTTGCCAACAGAATAAAAGAAAAATTAAGTGGAAATTCAATAGGAACTGATTCTGGGATAAAAGCACTTTTATATACTGATGAAAGAGTAAAGGACATCAATATCATAAGAGCTGGAGATTCAGATGCAATAAGAAATATATATGGTGGAGAAGTTGACGTAATAGTATTAAAAGAAGATAGACAAACTTATACTTTTCAGGTTGTGTATACAGGTCCAGATCAAAAGATTTACTTTCCAATAAAACCATATATAGATTCGCCTAATGATGTGACAGTTATAGGGGTTAAAGGAGGATCTCAATATACTTTTCCTGTTAATATTACAAAGGATGTTGGTGTATATAAGGATTCGATAAAAGATTCTTCATATCTAACATTTAAAAGTACAGATTTACCTGATTCTGGAAGTGTTGTAAGTATTTCATATCCATATGATAAATTAATAGTAGATCTCCAGGCTATTATAGATCAAAATGAAAATCACATTATAGGATCAGATATTCTCATTAGAAAAGCATATAAAAAGAATATTTCTTTATCCTGTGCTTTAGAAGTATATTCGGGTTATGATAGAAACACAATATCAGATGAAGTAAATAATTCTTTATCATTATATATACAAAATTTAAGTTTAGGGCAAAAGATTGATTATTCTGATTTAATAACTGAGATTTCTAAAATTGATGGGGTAGATTCAGTTACAATTACAGGACAATCATTTCCAATATATACTAGAAAGAATGAGTATATAGTATTAACTCAATTAACTGTAAACATAGGAACAGATTTTACTAAAACATATTCATATGCCTAATTTTAATTTTATATCTCGATTTAATCGAAGATTGATTCAATATAATAAATCAGAGATTAGAACAATTCCTAATTCTGGATCCTATTTTATTAGGCTAGAAGAAGTACCGTTTAAAGAAACCCCTTCATCAGTCAATATCACCTATAATAGCATTCAATTTATAGAAAAGACAACAAATGATTTGCAGATAAATGAATTCTATGTAGATTATATTTCTGCTTTTATATACTTTTCTCCTGAGAATGCAGGGAATCAAGTCACTATAAATTATAAAGGTATTGGAAGTATTATAATGGCAGAAGATGTAGATGATCTACAGAATGCAGTTTATTCTTTAGATGACCTTAAATTAAATAAAATAATAGGAACAACCAATAATTTAATATTAATAGATTCAGATGGAAGTGCAATAAAGGATTCAAATATCAACATCTCAGATTCAATAACCAGTGAAAATAACTTATGGACGTCGCAACGAATTTATAATGAGATATACAAAATTAAAAAAATATACAAAGAAGTACCATCTGGGGATATAAATGGAACAAATAGAACTTTTGTATTACAACATCTTCCTATTGATAATAGTGAAAAAGTATTTTTAAATGGATTACTTTTAAAAGCTAAGTCATTATATCCTAATGACTATGACTATGAACTTACAAATAATACTGTTTATTTTTCAAGTACAACGATACCGATGACAGGAGATAGCTTAATGGTAAGCTATGAATACATATGACTCCACTAAACTTTATTAAAAGATATCCAGCTAGGACAACCCCAGCAGTCAAAAATGAATATAGAATTATACCTTCATATGCTCCTTATGCTATTAGATTAGAAGAAATTCCAGATAAAGTAAGAGAATTCTCGATAGATGGATTTACTTCAGACAGTGAGAATCCTCCGGCATCTAATAAATACTATCTTGATTACGATTTAGGTGTAGTATGGTTTAACCCTTATAATGCAGGTTCAAACATAGCTATTCATTACTGGGGAACTGGAAGTATTGTAGCCGCAGATGATGTTAATGATTTACAAGACGGTATTACATATTTAGAGGACAATTTTGTTATCAAGACGATAGGAAATGAAAATAATATTGTTCTATTAAATGATGAAGGCGGAATTAAAGCAAGTGAAAAGACCTTTAATGATGATGGAACAACAGAAAATGATATTTGGTCTGCAGGAAAGATAATCCAAAGAGAAGTTTATGGAGAGAAGCCTTCAGGGAATATAGATGGCAGTAATATAACATTTGTTTTATTATATACGCCAATAGACGGAACAGAAAGAGTTTTTTTAAACGGATTGAGACTAGAAAAGGACGAGGATTATTCATTAAACGGAACGACTATAACGATGACATACGCCCCTTCAGTGGGGTCAAAAATAATAGTAGATTATAATAGGAGGTACATAAATGGCTAGAACACAAATAGACTTAGAATCACAGTCTCTAGATCAATCTTTAGTCACTTCTAAGATAAAGGATGGGGCTGTTAATGATAGTAAAATTGCAACAGGTGCTAACATTGCTATATCGAAGTTAAATACAACGTCAGCAGACTTTGATTCTTCTGGGGTATTAAAGGTTGGAGTTATAGACGATAGTAAAATATCATCTTCAGCTGCAATATCTACTTCGAAATTAGCAGATGGTGCTAATTTCATAAAAAAGGATGGAAGTGTTGCATTTACCGCTAATCAATCAATGGGTGGATATAGATTGACCGGCTTGGCTGCAGGAGTAAATTCAGGAGATGCAGTAAATAAATCGCAATTAGATGCTGTCACCTCAACGGTTAAGAATATGGAATGGCAGCCTTCTGTATTATCTGTAGCTACAACTCCCCCAAGCACTCCTTCAACTGGAGATAGATATTTAATAAACGGAACAGGACAGGGAGATTGGACTGGACATGATAATCAGATAGCTGAATGGAATGGTAGTTCCTGGGTATATACTACTCCAACAGTTGGAACTTTTGTGAGTGCTGATAATGAATCTTCAAAATTGTATTTATTTGGAGGATCTGGTTGGGATACTAAATATTTTGAATCGACTACAGCGTCAACAGGTTTAACTAAAGTAGGCTTTGACATTAGAGTTGATGCCACCTTAGCTGGTTCTGGATTGACCTTTGATTCCGGAATAATGTCTGTAGGAGCTGGCACAGGTATAATAGTCAATCCTGACAATATAGCAGTGGATGTAGGTACTTCAGCAAATAAAATCATACAATTAGACTCTAATGCTAAATTACCAGCAGTAGATGGTAGTCAGTTAACTAATATAAATGCAGCTACTTTAGATTCCTTAGATTCGACTGACTTCTTGAAATCGAGTGCTAACTCTTCTGTTAATAGTGGGTATACTCTTAGTATAAACAGTGGGGCTAGTCTTTCTATCGCCTCAGGAGCTACTTTTAATTTAGGAGGAGTTGCAGTTACGGCTACTGCTTCTCAACTAAATAATCTTGGCACAATAGTAGTAAGAGAAAATCCTGGCGGAACTATAGATGGAAGTAATACTAACTTTACACTTGCTAATACTCCTAAGTCAGGTACAGAAGAAGTATATTTAAACGGCTTACTCCAAGATCCTACAAATGACTATACTATATCTTCAAATACTATTACTTTCTTAAGTGCTCCGAAAGTAGGAGATAGGATAAGAGTGTCATATAGATATTAATAAGAGGTAAATATGGGTGGAACACAAATTAGAGGAGAACAAATATTAGATTCATCTATTGCATCAGTAGATCTTCAAGATGGATCTATTATTCAATCGAAAATTGATTCTTTAAGACCTGTTTCTAACAATAACAATACTATTAAAATAAGGGCTGGGATATTAAAGAAAAAAGATGGGACTGGAGTGATAAAGTTTTCAGAAACAGATACCTCAGCATTTGATCCTATTACTACTAGTGGTAATACACGATACGACTTAGTAGGAATAGATACAACAGGAACTGTGTCAATAGTAAAAGGGACAGAAGGAAATCCAGGAAGCGTTCCACCCTATCCCCAAGATAAATTTATAATAGCCGAGATTAAAATAGATGAAACAAGCAATGTTGTGATTTCAGATCAGGATATTACAGATGTAAGATCTGCATTTGAAATAGACAATCCAAATTTTATTCTACAAGGTGATACATATATAAGTATAAACGATACAGGAGATGGGTATATAAGTTGTGTAGAAGATGGAACTGAGGTTATTAGAATAAATAATAGTAATGTAGGTATTGGGGTAAATAATCCTCAGGCTAAATTAGACATAACTGGAAGTATAAAAATAACAGATGGCACTCAAGGCGCCAATAAGATTCTCACTTCCGATGCTAATGGTCTTGCTTCCTGGCAAACTTTTTCTATTACACCTGGGGGTTCCAATACTCAAGTTCAGTTCAATGACAATGGTTCCTTCGGCGGTGCTAACATCTACTATGATAAAGTCCATAACTATGTTGGAATAGGTGTGACCCCCTCCCATCGTTTGGATGTGTCTGGGGATGTTAACTCCACAACGGGTTTTTATATTAATGGTATAGCGGTGGGGGATGCTCATCTTGCAGACTCTCAGACTTGGTCTGGAAACAATCTTTTCTTATATTCAACATATTTCCAAAGCAATGTTGGTATAGGAACTTCTTACCCTAAGACCAGACTTCAGATTAATGATATAAATGCAGGTGATGGTTCTTATCCTTATAATACTAACTCGGTGATCATGGCTCAACCTTTACAAACCAGTTATACAGTTCTTAATGACCCAACCCCTTTGCTTCTGTTAACAAGAATTGGTAAACCTGGTGAAACTTACAATGCTGCAGCTGAATTTGCTCTTTCTCGTTATGAAAATAATGGACAAAATTCCAGAACAAGATTGGATATTTCTTTAGCTCATGATACTCCTGGTGATATACCTTCTAATAGAGTTATTACGATGTTGTCTAATGGTAATATAGGAATTGGAGTAACGAGCCCTGTAGCAAGATTGGACGTAAGAAATACTTCAGGTAATTTATTTAATTTTTATAGCAACTCAATTTTAAGATCTGATTTAACCGCATATGGAATACAAAGTTGGTATTTAAGTACAGGGTCTCAAGAAGTAGGAAAAATCGCTTATGCAACCCCAGGTGGATACCCGGGTATAATTTTCTATAACGGTGCTACTTATGACCAAAATAGAGTAAATCTTTTATATTATACTGCCCCAGATGTATTTGGCTTTCACTTTGATAGTGATAATTCTAACGGATTATGGATAAAAAAAGGTGGCAACGTCGGCATCGGGACGACGGCACCGGGGGCGAAACTCCAAGTAGTTGGTGGAGCAATAATGCCAGCAGTTGGAAATTCAGCGAGCGCAGGGATTTATTTTCCTCCAAACCCTGGTGGAGGAAGTGGAGATGAAGCATTCATTCGCTATTATGTAGAATCAGGAGAAACTACAAAACTGCTTATTGGGATAAACAACGATTTTGACGATAGATTGAGTTTGTACCAATATGGAGATGAGAGATTAACAATTTATAATGGCAACGTCGGAATTGGGACGTTGAGTCCAGGAGCGAAATTGCATATCGAAGCAGGTAGTAATACTGTGGGTTTAATAATAAATTCTCCTTGGGATGACATCCAAATGTATACTAAAAAAAATCATGTAATTAGATTTGATACCGCTGCTTCAGATTCTACAGGGTTAGGTTTTTGGAATAGTCCTAGTAATACTTTTATTATGCAATTGTGTAGTAACGGAAATGTCGGAATTGGGACGACTAGCCCTGCTTATAAACTTGATGTAGGTGGTAATATTAGAACTACTGGTTATATCAAAGAAGAACTGCCAAATAACAATTTAACTGCTACTGGAACTATTATAACTATCACTGCAGGTGAAAATTTATCACAAGGAGATGTATGTCGATGTAGTTCAGATGGTAAATTTTACAAAGCAAATGCTACTAATTCAAGTGGAGTTCCTGCTACGGTTATAGCTATTGATACTATTTCAGCAAATTCTACAGGTAGAGCATTACTTGTAGGTTTTTGGAAAGATACCTCCAAATCTTGGACTGTGAGTGGATATATTTATCTTTCTACTACATCTGGACAAATTACTCAAACTGCTCCAAGTGGAAGTGGAAATCAAGTTCAAGTGCTTGGTGTAGCGGATACTTCAGATACTATCTATTTTAATCCTAACATTATGGTATTGGAGGTAGCATAAATGGCTATTTCTAAAATCGGAGGAACTTCCATAAGTTCTATATCAAAGTTATTTGGAATACCACTATCAAGTGTATCTAAAATAGGTGGGATAGATAAACAAATAATATCAAGTTGGGTATATCACAATTTAGGTGTATTCTGTGATTCTGTTATTATAGAAGATACTTCCCGCAATTGTTTATGGCACTATGATAATAGTAGTCAGATACTCTATAAGCGAGATTTTAATGATAATGTATTAGCTTCAGTTACTGTTCCAGATAATGGTAGAGAGCATAATCAAAGATTAACTAATGACAATAGTCAATACTTATATTTTGACAGTACGAATTACAGAGTTAGAGTTAATAAAGATACTTTTGCTATAAATTCTGTTTACACTGAATTTTATGGCGGTGTAAATCAATACCCATTAGGAAGTTATGTATATTCAGGCAACTTAGGAGATTATTATTTTTTGAGAATAGATTATGTTAATGGTACGATAAGCACAATTGGTTCTACACAAGGATATGGTCAAACTGCTTATGATGGTTCTTATCTATGGAGCGGTAGTGGTTATAGAGGAGCCACTAATGCCATTAAAGTGGATCCAAATACTTTTACAATTGTGGCTACAATAAATATGGGTTATGCATTTATAGCAGGAGTTTACTTAAATGGCTATTTTTATTTAGTTGGAAGTTCATGGGCGTATTCATCTATATATACAGGCATTTTAAAAATAAATGTCAATACATTGGAGAAAACTTATATACCAGACCCTGATGGATGGGGTACTTGGGTATTCGCTTCACCCGCTATTTTAGATGGAACTACAATTTATTATGCCGCACAAAAAGGTTCAGATTGGGGTGTTAGAAAATTTGATACAGTAACTGGTCAATTTTCTATGCATGGTCCCGCCCTCTCAACAGGTTTACATCCTGCTCCAGGATATCCACCAACTAAATATATTGCGTGTTCTTCAGTTAATAGTGCTACAGTTAAGGGTTATTATAAAAACGGAGGTTAAAATA
>Ga0315298_1010538_pt1 | contig 11118 bp, 7 predicted proteins | sample WHS_1_MG_FD_203077 | JGI IMG/M metagenome (GOLD analysis project Ga0315298, IMG submission 203077) | Extremophilic microbial mat communities from Washburn Hot Springs, YNP, Wyoming, USA - WHS_1_MG | ecosystem: Environmental > Aquatic > Thermal springs > Hot (42-90C) | place: USA: Wyoming... | reverse complement strand
CAATTTTCCCGGCTACTCCATACCATTTCCTTTGATTGTCAGTTAGCAAATCAACAACGAATGGTACTTCCTCGAGAGTCATGGGTAAAGTTGCAGGTTGGGAGATTAGTTTGTTTTTCTTTTCGTCATAACCGTAAACATGGGTATTGTAGCAGAAGCGAAGCCCATCGGACGATTGAATGATGTTCAGGGGAGTGTTTTCCTTAGCAGGCTCCGCGATGAAAAGGGGAGTACAGCTACGGTCAATTTTTTGTCGGCGGGCGTTTATTTTACCTAGTTGTTTGTTGGTAGTTTCGAACCATAGCTGTTGATTAGACCACTCAAGCTGACGGATGGGAATGCCCCGCAAAATGGTATCGGTAAAGGTTATAGTATTGTTGCCAAACTGTCCAATCACAATACCTTCATTACCGGCGATGAATACTTGATTTCCGGAAGTGTTTACTGCCACATCACGGATAAAGGCGGGGATAAAATTCTGGGGTTGTTCGTCGTAGCAGAACAGGAAAATGCCCGTCGGGGTGAATACATGCAGATGCTTGCCCGAAACATCAAGTTTTATGCATTTCTGAATGATTTCCTTTACTTTTTTAAAGGTTAATTGCAGCGACGACTCGTTTCTTATGGGGGAATGTTCAACGAATAGGCCATCGGAAGTAGCTATCCAAAGTTTTTGCCCGAATTTTTTAATATCCATCACCTCACCCTGCAGACCGCTTTCACGGCCTAAAACGGAAATATTGTTCTGGCCTTCGATACAACTGATGCCTTTGGGGTGAAAAGCCCATAGGGCACTTCCCCAATTGGTATGAAGCGAAAGGACCGTATTATCGAGAAGGCCATCGGATACTCCTATACGTCGTACCAAACGGCTGGACGGATTATAAAAGAAAATACCTGCTGATATTGTAGCTATAACAAAAGTGTTGTCGGGCAGAATTAACATGTCATTGATCCCAGTTTTTTGTAGGGTGGGTTCAAAACCAAGGGTGATGGGGTTTGCTATTAAATCTTTGATGAAAATAAACTTATCCTCTCCAACAGGTTTAACAAGCCATCCACCCTTGTAAGCGATGACAAGCTGCAGCCGATTGTTGCAACGAAACCCCTTTATGGGTATGGGGATGCATTTTTCATTTTCAATCCGGCAAAATCCAATTTCTGGCTTAAATACTAAAAGGGTATCGGCTACCCGGAAAAGTTGAAGAAAAAATCTGCTGCTGTCAATGGCTTTGATGTCATTGTCTTCATTGACAACGAAAAGTTTCCGGTCGGTGTTAAAATATAGATTGTTGCTCTGGAGAAAAACCTTATAAATTTGTCCGAAGTTTATTTTGGTACGTTCGGCATTGAACAGCGGAATAAGTTGAGGCTGACTGTTTTTGTAAAATTTAATTATCCCCATCTCGTTGTATCCGCTATATAGCACCGATTGCTGGTTGGCAATAACGTGTACCTGTCCTTTGACCGGTAAACGCACGAATTCATTTCCATAAAATAATACAAGATGTCCTTTTGTCCCAAGCAGAAAATATCCCTGAGGATCTTCAAATACCGAAATGGTATCGGCCGGCTGATAAGAATCGGGAAAGGGGAAAGTCTGAATTATAGGGGATCCGGGAACATATTGCGCATTACCCTGCTTGACCTGCAAAAGGTTTATTAATAAAAAAATAGCTATGACATAGTGTTTTTTCTTTAAAAAATACATAACTTAGGCCTGTATTTAAAGATTATTGTTTTTGTCAAACAAAATAATTTTTATCAAAAATAAGGAAAATTCTTTATAAGCGAGCATAAATTGCTAATTTATATTGTATGGAAAATACCAATAAAACCATTTTAGTATTGTGGGACTTTAGTCCTAAAGCCGAATGTGCTTTTGCTCATGCTGTTAATTTTGCCCAGGCAACAGGGGTAGATATTACATTGCTGCATGTGGTTAAGGGAGACAAAGATGTTGAACCGGCCGAAAAAAAACTGGGTGAAATTGCGGAAAAATTGTCGGCACAGGCAAATATTCCCGTTCATGTACAGGTTATTAAGGGTAGTATATTTAAAAGTATAAGCAGTTATGCGTCGCACAGCCATGTCGAAATGGTAGTAATGGCAACTCATGGGGTTAAAGGAATTCAGCGATTTACGGGTAGTTGGGCTATTAAGGTTATCCGGGGGAGCAAAGTGCCTTTTTTGGTGGTACAGGAAATGCCACAGGGCAAAAAGTATGATAATATCCTTTTCCCTGTAGATTTTAAAAAGGAAAATATTGAAAAAATAAAATGGGCTCATTTCCTGTATAACCTCTATAAAGGACGGATATACATTGTTCATCCCCGGGTGTCGGATCAGTCGTTTAAAAAACGTATTTATTCCAATATGGTATTTACAAAAAAATATTTCGACAATACCGATATACCCTATACCATTGATACCATTGGCAAGGATCTGGCCAAGGATACGGTTGAATACGCAAAAAAAGTTCAGGCCAATCTCATACTGATAGCCCTTTCCAAGACACTTACCTTTGCCGATTACCTGATGCGACCGGCCGAACAGGACATCATTGCCAATGAGGCCAAAATACCGGTCATGGTGATTAGCCCCAAGCCCAAACAATTATCGGGTGGATTTAGCGCTACCGGTAACTGAACCGGCTTATCCATAATCATCCGTCTTAAAACACCAGACCTTCCGGTGCCAAAGGGTCGTGTTTCTGAATGAGATTCAGAAAGAGGGATAGCTATTAAGTTTTACAAACGCATACACGGGGCGGAAGATAGACAGAAATTTTTTCTACGTCTGTAACCCCCATGATAAGTTGCATCTATGCAAACCATTGAAAAATAATGCCCGGAGGGCAAATATACGTATACGTCAGTGTACTGGTGGAGAAAATGAAATTGATTGGATAAAAACAGCCCAGAAGGGGTTGAATTGGCAATAAAGGTTATCATTTGGGACTGGCATTGAAAAAGTATCCTTCAATAATTGAGAACTAATATTAACTGCAAAGTACGCAAAAGACTTTCTTTGCGACCTCTGCAGTTTTTTATAATTAATAGATAATCAGAAACTTGTAAATTATTTTCGAATAAAATAAACAGAAAGGTATATTTTATAGTGTGTATCATTCATCATGTGCTTAATTCAAAAAAATATTTATAAGATAAATTTGTGCTAAATAACACAAAACATTTTCGTAAGAAAATTTTAGTTTTGACACCTTAATTTTCGAAACTATGTCGGGGAAAAAGTATGTACCATTTGTATCGTCAGATACCTCACTGCCCGAGATGACCGTTCGTGCTTTTGTGATAGGTATCATTCTGAATGTTGTTCTTGGGGCTGCCAATGCATATCTTGGATTGAAAGCGGGGATGACCATAGCTGCTACCTATCCGGCGGCTGTGATTAGTCTGGCTATATTGAAGGCTTTGCGGGGCAATATACTCGAGGAAAATTTTGCTCGAACGGTAGGTTCTATCGGAGAGTCAGTGGCTGCGGGTGCTATTTTTACGCTGCCGGCATTTTATATTGCTGGGCTTTGGGTACCATTTTTTTCTCCCAATAATTATATCACTGCCAGTGTTATTCTGATTGCAGGGGGTATTCTCGGGATTCTTTTCGTTGCAATCTTACGGCGCATCATGGTCGAAGACAGTGAGCTACCTTTTCCCGAATCCATTGCTGCAGCCGAGATTCACAAGGCAGGGCGCAGTGATGCTAAGAACTCGAAATATCTTTTCCTGGCAATGGGTATGGGTGCACTGGTTAAGTTGCTGGGCGAACTTAAATTATTTGCCGTATACTGGGAAAAGTTTGTAGTATTTGCCAAGCAAACCATATCGGGTACTCAGTTTTCTGCCAAGGGGGGGATGCTGATCGGTTCGCCCGAAATTAGTCCTGCCTATCTGGGGGTAGGCTATATCATTGGTCCTCGTCTGGGGGCGCTCAACTTTAGTGGTGGGATTTTGGCATGGGGGATACTGATACCCATGATTCTATATTTTATGTTGCCTTCCATCGATATGGCATCGCTTCAGGCTGCCCTTATGGCTGCTAACCCTGGCATGTCGGCCGATGAGGCAGCAAAGGGGGCAACGCTTTCTATCATCAATCAGATTGCCCGATATATTGTAAAACCCATTGCCATTGGGGGAATGCTGGTCAGCGCTTTTTATACCTTGTACCGAATGCGGAAGAATCTGTTTGCTGGAATTATCCGGTCGGTCAATGATGTGAAAAAATCGATGCAGGGACATCAGGTGCATGTGCCTCGTACCGAGAAGGATTTGAGTCTGCGGGTCATTTTACTGGGTATACTCGGAGTCGCTGTACTTACCTTTTTCATTACCTTTTACTTTTTCAACACAACCCTGACGGTGGCTATAGTGTCGGCGACCGTTCTGATTGTTCTGGCTTTTTTCTTTGCGGCGATTTCGGGGTATCTGGTAGGTATCATGGGATCGAGCAATAATCCTATCAGCGGGCTTACGTTGACGGGATTGGTGGTTACGGCATTGATTATGGTGCTAATTGGCGTGCGGGGCACCGAAGGGATAGCGTCGGTATTGGGTGTAGCTGCAATTGTATGTGTGGCTGCGGCTGTGGCCGGTGAAATGCTGCAGGACCTCAAGGCCGGACATATTTTAGGCGGAACGCCATGGAAAATGCAGGTAGGGGATATGATTGGCGTATTTACTGCCTCGCTGGTGATGTTTGGGGTTTTGGTTATGCTCAATAATGGAGATATAGCTCAGGGAGTCAGAGAAGGATATCAGGGCGGTTTTGGAAGTAAAAATTTGCCCGCACCCCAGGCTGGCCTGATGGCTTTACTATCGAAGGGAATAGTCGGCGGCGATATGGCCTGGCCACTGATTGTTGCCGGCATGTTGATGGCTACCGCACTAATCCTTATGCAGGTAAAAAGCCCCATGCTTATTTGTGTAGGTATTTATCTGCCGCTGCAGACTACCTTTGCTATCTTTATCGGTGGTTTGCTGAAGGGAATTACCGACTGGTGGATCAATCGGCAAAACTATTCCGATACCCAAAAAAATAAAGTTGAAAATGTCGGCATACTGGTTGCCTCGGGATTGATTGCCGGCGAAGCATTAATGGGACTCGTGCTGGCGGGTTTCCGGGGTTTCAATATTTTTCTTACCGATTACTTTTACTTTTTCCGTAATCCCGGTTTTGTAATCAGCCTTATTGTATTAGCCCTACTGGCGCTGATTATGATCTGGTGGCCTGCTGTAATTGGGAAAAAAGAAGATTAGAACAGCGGACTCATCAGTCGGGCAAATGATTCTCTAAAGTTCAACCACCATGGGCGATTGTTCCACTGGTCCAAGGTATAGGTATAGCAATCTTCGATGTCGGTAAGGAACTGGCTTTCGAGATACTGCGTAATTTCCTCATCGTAAAGGATAGCATTTACTTCAAAATTCTGGTCGAAGCTGCGTATATCCATGTTGGCTGTTCCGATAGAAGCAAAGATGCCGTCGACGAGCATGAGTTTTGCATGATTGAATCCCGCATGATAAAAGTAAATCTGAACGCCGGCTTCAAGTAGTTCGCCCACAAACGAAAGGGTGCTCCAGTATACCAGACGTGAATCGGACTGGTAAGGAAGCATTATTTTTACATCAACACCCCCTAAGGCAGCTGTTTTGAGGGCGGTGAGAATACTTTCGTTGGGGATAAAATAAGGGGTGGCAATGTAAATATGGTCGGTGGCCGTAGCAATAGCGGCAAAATAGGCCTGCATTATGCTGGCCCAATCGGAATCGGGACCACTGGTGATTATCTGCACCAAATGTACGTCGTTCACCTGCGGCGGGGGAAAATATTTGTCGTCGTTGAGTGCCTGATTTGATACAAAATACCAGTCGGTCAGAAAAATAACCTGAAGCGAATGTACGGCTTCTCCCTCAATCCGTAGTTGCATATCTTTCCACTGTCCTATTCCCTCTACTCCATCGATATAGCGGTCGGCAATGTTCATGCCTCCTACATGGGCAATGACGCCGTCAACCACAACAATCTTACGGTGATTGCGGTAATTGATTTTATTGGTAAGGTAGGGAAAACGTACCGGTAAAAACGGATATATTTCTACTCCTGCTTCAATGAGGGGGTCAATGTATTTTCTGGATAGTTGCCAACTGCCTACATCATCGTATATCACCCGTACTTCTACACCTTCGCGTGCTTTCTGAATCAGCAGGTCGCGTACTTTACGGCCAATGTTGTCATCTTCAATAATATAATATTCGAGATGAATATGATGCCGGGCCGAGGCTATATCTTTCAAAATGTGTTCAAAAGCTTCTTTCCCTGCAGTAAAAATCTGCAGTTGGTTTCGTTCCGACAGTAACGATTTGCTGTTGTTGATCAGCAGGGTGATGATATGCTGTTTGCTTTTGATTTTCGGTTTTTTTAAAAAGCTTTTTTCGGGCAGTTCCTGGATTTGCAGGTGGCTGAAATCGCGCATGCGTTCCATGTCGCTCAGCCCTTTACGGTTGAAAATCTTTTGCCGCCTGTAATTCTGCCCAAAATAAAAGTACAGAATAATTCCTACAATTGGAATCAGCAGCAATACCAATGACCAAGTAATGGTTTTTAACGGGTCACCTTTTTGCTGGACAATAAGCACAATGATAAACAGGACGGTGATCAGATAAATTATACCAAACCAATAATAATCGCCTGAAAAAAGGGTTCTCCACATTAGTTAGCGAAATTTTCAATTCGGTACGACAACATGGGTATTTTAAGGTAATGGGTGATTTTTTCGGCCTTGGAGGCTTCGAATAACGATTTAAAGAAGCCTTCGTGTTCTTTGAGCATCAGCAATAAGTCGGCACCGGCAGTTTGTTCTATTATCCCTTGTACCACATTTTTGTGGTTTTTTAATCGGAAATCAAAGTTGTGATAATGGGTTTTTTCTGTAACGAGTTGTTTCATGCCGGCCATTTTCAATTCGGTTCTGAAATCAACAGGTCTGTTGGTTACATGTAAAATAGTAATTTGAGGATTAAAAACATTAAAACTGTTCAGGAAATTTGCGATCATATCGAGTTCCTCTTTTTGGAAGTCGCTTGCCATAACCACCTGCTTCATGGGACGGAATGCAAAGTTCGATGGTACTACCATTACAGGGCATTGCGCTTCGGAGAGAATAGCAGAGATGGTATTATGTGTAAAACGGGTCATTAAATCCTGGCTGCCCGAAACGGCCAGAATAATCAGATCGATGCTCGGTAAAGCCGATTGTACAACCATTTCATTGACCAGATGCCCGGTGATTACGTTGGTTTGATAGGGTACCGTAGTAGACACCCGGGGTAAAATATCGGATAAAAAATTATCGAAAGACTTGCGGGCTGTATCTTCCATCTCCTGAATATTTTCGGCCGGAAGGATAGTCGAAATCAGTTCTGCCTCGGATGTTCCGGCAGCAAACTTATATATTTCAAGTACATGTATCAGCTTTATTTCTGCGCCTATGTTCTGTGCCAGTTGAAATCCATATGCCACAGCATTCTTTGAAATGTCCGAAAAGTCTGTGGGAATCAATATTGTTTTCATTTTGTGTATTTTTATGTTGTTGAATTTCTATAAGTTAAATCAAGGCACAAGGGTAGTTTCCCTTTGCCTCCTTTGCGCATATTTTGCGTTCTTTGCGGTTGGTGTCTTCACTTTGTTTTGTTATGCAATTTTAATCATTTTTTCATAGAACGGGCAACTGCTTCCCGAAGTTAGGCATTTTTTTCCATATATTGGTAAAGGTTGAATTAAATGTTGACCGAATTGAACTAAAATTTGTAATCGTATTTCTGCATGTCTAAATTTGTAAAAACACATCAGGGGGACGCAACCGTTTTATTAAAATGCATCTTTAAAATAAAAACTTTTGACCGACCGGGTTGAAGAAATAATTGCAGGTTGCCGCAAGGGTGATTCAAGGGCGCAGGAAAAGCTATACCACATGTTTGCCAACAGAATGTGGGTGGTATGCCGGCGCTATGCCCCGGATATTGAACAGGCCAGAGATATTTTACAGGAAGGATTTATCGTCGTTTTTGAGAAAATTCATCAATATAGGGGTAATGGTTCTTTCGAAGGCTGGATGCGTCGTATTTTTATCAATATGGCACTGGCTGAATACCGGAAAAAACGCTTGTTATACTGCGAAACCAATGAATTACAGTTATATTCCCGAAAAGAGTCTTTTGAGCACGAGGAGGAGGATACGTATGAATTTTCGGAAGCTGAACTTTTGGAAATGATTGCTTCGTTGCCGCCGCAGTATCGGCTGGTGTTTAATCTGTATGCTATTGAGGAAATGAGTCATAAGGATATAGCCCAAATGCTTGGAATATCGGAGGGTACCTCAAAATCCAATCTGTTTAGAGCACGGGAATGGCTAAAAAAGAAACTTGCGGAGAAACATGCTGGGATACAAAAAGCATTAAAAGTGAAATGGTAAATATGATGGGATTGGAATATTTATCGGGTAAATCAATGGAAAGCAGTATCGTTTCGTTGGCGTTCAGTAAAGTAATTTAAAAATATGGTTGATTCGAGGGATGAAATAGATCGGTTGTTCAGGGATAAGCTTTCCGATTATGGGGAAGAGGCCCCCCCATACATGTGGGAAAAGATTGAGGACAGGCTGAGGCAGAAACGCAGGATTAGGATGGTAAGGATATGGGTTGCCCTGGCCGCTTCTATTGCTTTGATTGTGTCGATGGGCGTAGGATATTATTTCGGACAATATCGGGCCAAACAGCAGGTTGCAGATAAATATACCTATCCCGAAAGCATTATGGCTGTGGGTTCTGAACAATCTAATGCCGAAACCGGCCAATTGTCGAAGATGACAAAGGATGGGGAAGTTGCTGTGCAGCAGGTTGCCCATGAACCGGTGAACCGTGTAACGAACTATCAACCTGTCGCTTTGGCTTCGCCGGCAGAACCGGTTGATTCGGGTGCTCCTGTGAAAGAGATTACGACTTCCGCTTCTTTTCCGGGCTATATGAATAGCCGGCAGGGTTTGTGCCAACAGAATAGTCTCTATCATACGCTTTTGGCTGAGAGAATGATTGTCGAACCTGAGGAAAAGCCCAAAGACAGTGCTCATGGTCAGGTATTTCTGGCATTTACTGCAGCTCCTTTATATGCGTACAGGGTTGTCAATGGTGCCCAAGCGGCTACACTCGATGAGTTTGAAAAGCCGGCAGTAACATTTTCGGCGGGGATGCATGCCATCTATGCTTTCCGGAGGTTTCAGCTGTCCATGGGGTTGTATTTCACCCGCATGGCGCTGCGTATTGATAAGGTAGTGCTACGGGAAGTTGCACAAACCTATGGCTCGTATGGTATTAATACCGATCAACAGTCTGCTGCCCTGTTGAATTCATCGGGTACCATCCAGCCTACTACCCGTGAGTTGATAGTGTCCAATACGGAATTAGTTGTTGCATACCAATACCCCGACCAGACGCTGAGCCAGCATGGGGTTGATAATTTTAAGGCATCCTTAATGGGTGAAAATCTGCGAAATATGCCAGGCGAATTAACTTCTCTTACGCAGCAATTTAATTACCTTGAGATTCCCCTGAATTTTCAGTATAATTTTTACCAGCGGCGCATTACCGTTGGTCTTCAGACAGGTATTAATGCTAATCTGCTTGCATCAAACTCTACGTATGCAGAAATAGAAGATCAACAAACCAAAATAGGCCAAACACACCATCTGAGGACATTCAACCTTGCCGCTGTGATGGGTATTTCGGTAGCCATACCTTTTACACAACGTCTGAGTTTTTTGGTTGAGCCGCGTTTCAGGTATTACCTTTTGTCGGTCAACAGGAATATGCCCCTCGACACCCATCCATACTCATACGGCATCTATACCGGTATCATGGTCAGGTATTAATGCTTGAAATGCCTGATCCCGGTAAATACCATAGCCATATTGTGATTATCGCAGAAATCTATGGAATCTTTATCGCGGATGGAACCTCCGGGCTGAATTACTGCAGTAATACCGGCCTGATGGGCTATTTCCACGCTATCGGGGAATGGGAAGAAGGCGTCGGAGGCCATGACTGCTCCCTTCAGACCAAAACCAAAGCTTCCGGCCTTTGCGATAGCCTGTTTGAGCGCATCGACCCTTGAAGTCTGACCTACGCCGCTGGCTAACATTTGTTTGTTTTTGGCCAGAACAATAGCATTGGATTTGGTATGTTTAACTATTTTATTGGCAAAAAGCATGTCTTCTACTTCTTCGGGAGTGGGGGCACGCTTGGTCACCTGACGCATATCGTTTTCGTCTTCAACTTTTGTATCGCGGTCCTGAAACAGTACGCCGTTTAATATTGACCGGAATTGCGTATGCGGAAAATCAAACTTTTTCTGGAGTAAAATGATACGGTTTTTCTTCGACATTAAAATTTCGAGTGCATCGTCATCGTAGCTGGGGGCAATAACCACCTCAAAAAATATTTTGTTCATTTCCTCAGCGGTGTTTTTGTCGATGGTGGCATTGGTAACAATAATTCCCCCAAAAGCCGACACAGGGTCGGCCGCCAGAGCATCTTTCCATGCATCAATCAGTGTACTTCGTGAGGCTACCCCACAGGCATTGTTATGCTTTAAAATAGCGCAGGTGGTTTCCTGAAAGTCACCTATGAGATTTACGGCAGCATCGATATCGAGCAGGTTGTTGTACGAAATTTCTTTTCCCGATAACTGGTCAAATACCTCGTCGAAATTGCCAAAGTAAATTCCTATCTGATGGGGATTTTCACCGTATCGGAGTGTTTTTGATTCCTGAATACTATATTTGAATACTGGAGAATTAAAATCCCGGTTAAAATAATTGAAAATAGCAGTATCGTAATGCGATGAGACATTGAAAGCTTCGGCGGCAAACATTTTCCGATCGCTGATCGAAGATTGTCCATCTTTGCGTTCGAGTAAGTCAATCAGATCCTTGTATTGAGCCCTTGATGCCACAATAAGCACGTCGGCATAATTTTTGGCGGCAGCTCTTATAAGCGAGATACCTCCAATATCTATCTTTTCAATGATTTCTTCCTCGGATGC
>Ga0315298_1010537_pt1 | contig 11119 bp, 8 predicted proteins | sample WHS_1_MG_FD_203077 | JGI IMG/M metagenome (GOLD analysis project Ga0315298, IMG submission 203077) | Extremophilic microbial mat communities from Washburn Hot Springs, YNP, Wyoming, USA - WHS_1_MG | ecosystem: Environmental > Aquatic > Thermal springs > Hot (42-90C) | place: USA: Wyoming... | reverse complement strand
GAAATCAGGAAAATGTTAAAAAAGAAGTCGCTGAAAACCGCATTGCACAAGGGTTTTTACGATGGAGGTGAAATCTGAAAACGCAGTATCTGAAAACCGTTGATACACAAGGCTTTCAGAGTTTTCTGAAACCATATATAATGGAAATAGAAAAGGAGGTGATAAGAAAATGGAAAGGAGAAAAAGAAGGACTGGATTTAACTATGTGGTTTTTGAGTCTTTATTGTCATACTCTCCCATCCACCTTTTTGTCAAAGAACTATCTTTTTTAATTTCCAGACATCAGCACTCAACTATTCGCGTTCATAGACGCAACAGGTTAAATTCGCAGGTCTGGGAGCCTTATTCACGCTACCGAATTCTTTTGAATAAATTCATCCCTTTTTTTCATTTCATTCAAAACCCGCTCCAAGGTCATCCCAGACCTGTTCTCTGCCGGAAATTCATTATTAAGAGAGCCCCAGGTCTCATTCTTAATAACCAGATGCCAGCTCCAGATGAGTATCTTTCTTCCTATAGCCACAATCGCCTTTTTTCGTCCTGCTCTTTTTGCAATTCTTCCAAATATCCTTCTTATCCTTTCATCCTCTCTTACAGCAACCCAGCTGGCATTGACAAGGGCATATCTTATATACACAGACCCTTCTTTGGTAATCTTGCCATACCTTATTTTCTGGTCGGACTGAAAAACCTTTGGCACCATCCCAGCATAAGAGGCAAGAAATTCAGGGTCTGGGAATCTTCTAAAATTACCAATCTCACTAATCAAGACAGCACTTACCATATCTCCAACTCCAGGTATTGTAATAAGAATCTTATGTATCCTTGCAAATCTTTCCATAGAAAGGAAGTTATGAATCTCTCTCTCAATATCAGAGATTTGCTTTTCCAGGTAAAAGAGGTCTTCAGCAAAGATATAAAGAAATTTTCTATGGATTTCATTAAATCTATCTCCATACTTATTAATAAACTGGCTCAGGGTAGAATAATTAAGTATCTTAGGTCCAGCCAGATTGTTTTTAAGGAAGATTCTTCTTGCACTATTGATAATAGATGTCTTTCTTCTGACAAGGTGAAATCTTACTCTTGTAGTTTCTCTAAACGCTCTTTCTACTTTATCAGGTATATAACAGGAGAGAGATTTATTTCTTTCAAATTCACCACCAGCCAGAAGCAAAGCCAATTTAGTAGCATCTCTAAAGTCCGTCTTGGGATTATTCCAGGAGTATTTCCTTGTTTCAATAGGATTAGCAAGAATAAATTGGTCTACATTTTGACTGATCAAATCATAAAACCAGTGATAAAAGCCAATAGATTCACAGACAATCTTGCAAGGATGAAGGGACTCTTGAGAGAAAAACTCTTCAATCTTACCAATACACTTAGGGGCCATCCTCTCTTTAACAAAGACATCACCTTTTTCATTAACACCGACAATCGTCATATTATCCTTATGCAAATCAACGCCTATATAGTTCATCGTTTCCTCCATTGTATCAGTTCCGGGACATCCCGGACTGTTTATATAAATTTTCTTTCGCTTTTCAGGGGCTCTGGTAGACACCTTTCTCTACTACCCTCTGTTCACATAGATAACCTTTACGGAGGTGTGATATGTTAAGAAGAATATTTTCAAAGAGCAGGGATAGGAATATTGTATCTCAAAAACCACATGGCTTCACGTTGATAGAGTTGCTTGTGGTGGTGGCAATCATTGCGATTTTAGCCGCAATGCTTCTGCCAGCACTATCACAGGCAAGGGAAAGAAGCAGGATGGCAAGCTGCGCGAATAATCTTAAACAATTAGGTCTTGTGTACACCCAGGACTACAATGACTATTTTCCGCCTGCTTTTGGTCCAGGTTACCCAAGTGCTAACTGTTTCTTTAGTTGTATCTTTGGCTCCTCTGCTCCCTGGAACCTTTATGCTTCTGTGAAGATTATGAGGTGTCCTTCTGACAGAACAAATGTGATAAATACTGACTGGTATGAATATCCTCAGTATAAAGCTGCAAGAGGTATAAGTTATGGATATAACGCTAAGGTAGGAGGAAACTGGTATGAATCCACAGAGGACAGGATGCCAGGGCTTTCCTGGGGAGTAAGGATGAGGGGTCATAAGGTTTCCTGGTTTAAGGACCCATCCAACAGTATCCTTGTGGCTGAGACAGATAATGGTTCACAAAGTCCTCAAATCTCAAGTTCAGGTGCCCCTTATGGACCCTTTGCATGGTACAGGGACTACTGGTATGATAGTGGTGCTGATGCCATCCGTCTTTATCCGCATCATACAGCAGGTAAAGGTGGTGTTACCGGACCGTTTGGTGGTGGAAACTACCTTTTTGTTGATGGTTCTGTGAGGTATTACAGTATTGATGAATACCTGCATTCTCTCCGTAAGAAAGGGGATACTGTTGCCGGCAGGAATGATACAGGCGGGAGTTGTCCCTGTGGATGTGGTTTGACCGGGCTAAACAGGGATAAGGTGAACTACTGATAGGAAGTGGAAGGAGGTATTCAATGCAAAGAGCAGGATACGGGATAGTGTTTTTTCTGCTGTTTTTTATAGCCCAGGGTATGGCTGAAGAGAAAAAGAATCTTGTTCCTGATGGTGGATTTGAGGAGGTAAGGGAGGTCCTTATAAGTTCAGACGAGTATTTTTTCAAGGCAATAGAGAATGGTGTAGAACTTACAAAAGAAGGACCTTTTGTCATCATCCCATCAAATTTTTCGCAGTTTGCAGGCGGATGTAAAAAACTGAAGGTGATAGAAGGAGAGGAAGGCAAAGATGTCCATACAGGTAAAAGGGCAATCTTACTTTCAGATGGCTCTTTTTATCTAAGGGCATCTTCTGATGCTAAGACAGGGGATGTATTTGTTGCAAGGTTCTATGCAAAAGGGAAAGGTAAGGTGCGGCTCATACTGCATCTGACGAACAGGGAAGGCAAATACTACGCTCAGGCAGTGCCAAATCCTTTCCCTGTGGATAAAGATGAGTGGGTACTGGTGGAGCAGCGGCTTGATACAAAGGACAATCCAGACCTTGCAAAGATATGGGCACGGTTAGAGGCAACAGGCGAAGTATATATTGATGATGTTTCACTTACAAAGGAATAGCGATAAGATAAGGGGGGGCGATGCGGAACATTTTATTAGCCATATTTTTTCTTTTGTCCATTCCTTTTATTTCTTCTTCTGATGTATCCAGTCCTGTTGTTTTTGCCTCAAAGACAGAACACCCTGTTATTATAGATGGTGTTCTTGATGAGCCCTGCTGGAAAGATGCAGTAAAGATAGACCACTTCCTTGATATATATGACAACTCAAAATTGGCATATCCGCAGACATATTTCCAGGTGGTTTATGATGATGGAAATATATATTTTGGTATTACAGGTATGGAGCCGAATATAGCAGATGTTGTAAAAGAACCTTTTCCAAGGGACTCCTGGCCAAAAGGGACATCTATAGAGATTTTTCTTGATACAAACAGTGACCGTGCCACATATTACCAGTTTGCCACAAACCTTGGTGGAGGTATCTTTGATTCTTATAACAAGGATACAAAGTGGAATGGAAACTGGAAGATTGCGACAAGGACCTATAATGACAGGTGGAGCATGGAGATAGCGGTTCCCTTTTCTGACTTTGGTATGGGCACACCGAAGGACGGGATGAGGTGGGGGCTGAATGTGTGCAGAAACAGGGAAGGGGGGATTCAGTATTCAAGCAGCTGGGCAGCAGTTGGAGGAGATTTTCATAACCCCGGTAAGTTCAATACACTGGTCTTTGGTGGATTTGACCGGTGGATAAAGGCAGAGATGGAGAATTATAGAGACCTAAAGGAAGAGACACTTTCTTTCCTAAAACAACAGAAACAAAAGGAAAGAAGGATAGAGGCAAAGATAAGGAGGATGGATATTTTAATGAGAGATGTACAGGGTATGAAAAACAGGATAAAAGATAAAAAAGATATAAACCAGATACTCCCTGTGTACTACAGGATACAGAAGATACAGGCTTTATCTCAGGATATAAAGGATGAGATACTGGTGATAAGAAAGTTGAAAAAGATAGAGGAGGCACAACAATGAGGGCACTTAAGATTTTTTTCGTCCTGCTTTTTCTTGGATGTTTCTGTTTTGTATGGGGAAGCGAGTTCCCTGGCTGGCAGCCATATGACAAGATTTCAGGGGAACTTATTACTCCGCATATCCCTTTTGCAAATCCGTACTGTAAAGGAAAACTTAAGACACTTGTCATTGCACCTACCTGGACGCAGAGGGAAACAGTGGAACTTGCACAGCGACTTTCCATTGACTATACACCACTGATGACAGAGTCGTATGAGTTTTTCGGCCCATACCCCGGAAGTGGTGAACGTTCCTATTATCTTACCATCTCAAAAGAGGAATTTGAGAAACTTGTAGATACACGGCTTGGGGATAGTGCAGTATATGACCTTATAGTTATAGGGAAGATACCATGGAAGGTCTTTCCGGAGAAGATAAAGAAACAGATAATCAGTAAAGTAGAAAGCGGTGCAGGGCTACTCTATATCAACCCTTCTGACCTTTCATCTGAGATGCAGGGAGTTCTTAAAGAGGATGTGTCAGTCAGCAGTGATATAACATCAGTTGTCCCGTTAAAGAAGATACCACTGCTTTCTGATATATCCATACTCTCAGGGGAACTCGGGAAGGGAAGGATTCTAACAATCACCTATAACAGTGATAAGACATCAAAGACAAATGGCAAGGTGGAGTCCCTGACACCTTTTGGCGGTGATGACCCTCTATATTATGACTACTATTACAGTTTAGTTGCAAGAGGATGTCTGTGGGCAGGCAAGAGAGAGCCGGGGGTTTCTTTCAAAAATCTCCCTTCTGATAGTCCTGTGTTTTTGCGGGATAAACTTACAAAGACAAATATCTCTTTTACCATTGAAGGCAAGACATCAGATATAAACTCTGTGGATATCTTTATAAGGGACAGAAAAAATAGTGTTGAATATGAAAAGAATATCCCTTACAGAAAAAGCGATATATCTTTTTCACTCCCATACCTTAAAAGTGGTGAGAAGATGCTTGATGTGATGTTGAAGAATAGTAAAGGAGAGGTTATTAACTGGGTCTCCAGAAATTTTTCTATTGCTTCTCCCCTTGATATTGAAAGGATAGAGACAGAAAAGGAGATTTATAAAAAAGGAGAGGAGATTAAAGGCAAGGTATTCCTGACAGATGCTATTCCTGATGGAGCAAAACTTTCCATAAGTGTCAGGGATGGATTTAACAGAAAGGTTGGAGAATATAAGACAGATGGGAAGGAAAAGGAGATAGGTTTTTCCCTTAATGTGAAAAATCCACTGACATATGCATATACACTTACAGCAAGGATTGATGATAACTCAGGGGTTATATCTGAAAAGGATAAAAAGGTCTATATAAACATAACCGACTTTTCAAGGATTGTTAAGGACTATTCTTTCATCATCTGGGGAGATGCATTTGATAATAGCAGGAGTATTAAGACATATCTGAATCAGTTTTATAGTTCAGGGATTGACATAGTTTATCCATCATCAACCATATGGAATAAGTATGAAAAAACGAGAGAGATAGGGCTACGTATTGCTGATGCAAATCTTATGACCGCCCCACACTCAGTAAGGTTATTTTTTGTATCAGACCAGTATGCACACCTGAAGCCGATTGAAGGGAAAGATGGTTTAGAGATACAGAACTGTCCACTTTCACTCCCGTCTGAAAAGGTAAAGAGTAATTCCATAATAACACATCTAAGGGATAATGTTGCAGCGGCATTAGGTCCTATTGGTGCTACCTATTACAGTTTGGGCGATGAGAATGCACTTTCATTCCCGTATTATGATGTCTGTTTCTGCCCTAACTGTCAGGAAGGTTTCAGAAACTATGTGAAGGGAATATATAAGACCATAGATGCACTTAATGCCTCCTGGAATACTGACTACAAGGGCTGGTCTGAGGTTAAAGGTATTACCTTAAAGGATGCATATAAGCAAAAGAGGTATCCACAGTGGCTGGACTTCCGTATGTTTATGGATAATGCCTTTTCTGACTTCCATATCACCTGTGCAGAGGCGATAAAAGAGAGAGACCCTGATGCAAAGGTAGGGCTTGAAGGTCCTGTATATCCAGCGAGGTCAGGAAGTGGCTTTAACTGGTACAGAATGCTTCCACATATGAACTTCTTCGGCCCTTACAGAAACCCCATAGAACTTCACGCAGCACTCTCCTTTATGCCTGAAGATAAACTTATAACCGCCTGGTTTGGGAGTTATCAAGGTGAGACATATGAGCAGTATATGCGGTTTTTCCCCTGGGCTATACTTTTTGAAGGGATGAATGCTGCTGCCTGGTGGCCATCTGGTGTTGGTGGAAGTAGTGGACTTGGAGGAGCAGCCGCATATACCCCTGACCTTGTTCCTCTTGAACACTTCAACTGGGCAGTTGAAGAGATAAAGGAGATAAAATCGGGTATCGGGAAACTACTCATATCTTCTAAAAGGAAACTCCATCCCATAGGTATTTACTACTCCAATGCCTGCCTGCATGCCTCTACCATAAGGCCTGAGGAGACCACATGGGAAAGCTCACTGCTGGACTTCCATTATATTCTAAGGGACTGCCGTTATGACTATAAGTATATCTCTCCGGATGATGTACTTGGAGGGAAACTATCAGAACTCTCAGTTCTTATTCTTCCTTATGCTCAGGCGATATCACCGGCAGAGGCAGAGAAGATAAAGAATTTTGTTCGTGAAGGCGGGCTACTGATGGCTGACTTTGTTCCAGGTATCATGGATGAACACGGAAAGAAACTTGAAAAGAGTTTACTTTCCAGTATCTTTGGGGAGACGTTCCCGTCAGAGGTGGATGTGCGTTCATATGGTAAGGGTAAGGCAGTATATCTCGGTAACTATGTAAAGGGCTATTCTGAAAAACGAAAACGTGGAGAAGGAAAGGGTATCTGTGCTGGAATGGTAAGGTTTTTGACAGACCTTCCGACGAAAAAGATAACACCTTTTGCTGATGTAACTGACAGCAATGGAGAGATAAGGCAGGATGTGGAGGTTTCCCTTTTTGAGAATGGACAGGCAAAATATCTCACTCTTATAAGAAGTATAACTTCCGGACCCGCAGTCAAGGCAGCAGGTGCAGAAGCAGGCGGGGTATCAGGCGCAGTTGCTACCGATGCAACATCTGTGGTAAATGTCCAGATTCCAGAGACATCTTTTGTATATGATGTGAGAAACAAGAAGTTTATAGGTAAGACAGATAGATTTACCACAAATCTTCTGCCATCTCAGGCAAATGTATTTGCCCTGCTTCCTGCAAAACCTGAAAATATGAATTTACAACTGGAACAGCGAGAATATAAAAAGGGAGATATTGTCCGCTTTAATGTTGCCCTTCCAGGAGAGTTTAAGGATGCCGGGATGTGTATCAGAATAGAAGTTTATGGCCCTGATGGTAAGGTTATTCCTTATTACACCCAGAAACTTATGAGCAACAAAGGGATGGTGGAAGGAGAGATACCCCTATCTCTTGATGAAACATCAGGTAATTATAAGGTTATAGCCACTGATGTTGCCACATCACTGGTGGTCTCTAAGACATTTAATATTAACTGAGCAAGACACAGAAAGTTTTTATAGAAGGGAACTTTAAATACCATCCCTCCGAGGGCTACCACAATCTCTATTACAATATTTGTTGACAGACCTGTTTTAATAAAGGTAAAATGGTATTGAGGATAGAGATGGAAAAAAAATTCAGAAGGAGAAGGTATCTCATCAACAAGCCACTCCAGTTTATATATTCGGGTATTATGATTTATCTCCTTCTGATTGGTATCATTGTTGTTGGAGTGGGGACATATTATCTTACCTTTAATACTATACTGGATGAACTTGAGGCACAGGGGGGCTTGCAACAGGCATATGATATGGTTAGAAATATCAACCTTCTTATAATGAAACGGGTTGGTATAATGTTTATTGTGGTCCTCATCTTTTCTTTTGGTTTGGGTGTCTATTACCTCCACAGAATAGCAGGTCCAATTTACAGGATTGAGAAGACGGTTAGTGAGATGGCAGAAGGGAAGAAGGTTGAGCCCATCAGATTAAGGAAGAAGGACTTTTTTAAGTCCCTTGCAGAAGCAGTGAACAAACTTATAGAGAAGCAACAATAGATTTACTATTCTACCTCTATATGGATGAAGTCAATTCGGTATCAGCCCACAACTTTTCAAGTTTATAATACTCTCTCATTTCTGGTAGAAATATATGGACCATTACCTCTGCATAGTCAATGAGTACCCATTTACCCCTTTTCAGTCCATCTATAGATATAGGATGTTCTTCTATACCATCAAGTAGTGCCTCTGCAAGTGTTTTTGTATGTATGGGGGAGTTTCCTGACGCAATAATAAAGTAGTCAGTAATCCATGTCTGGTTACCGACATAAAGGACGCGGATGTCCTCTGCCTTTTTATTCTCAAGTATAGCAACAATCCTTTTTACTTTATCGTTAATTTATTCCTCCTTCTACTTCTTATAATTTTACTCCTTTCTTCCCAAAAAATAAATACCTGTCCTATTGACAGATAAAAAAAGCAGGGGTAAAATAGGTAATGTAAATGCTATTTGAATTATGTTTCTCTTTTTACGCTTTTTCCTTCTCCCCTTAGGGGAGGGGAGAAGGACAGGATGAGGGAGATTTTAAATCCCCCTTCATCCCCCTTTTTCAAAGGGGGAATTGTGTAGGTGAGGGTGAAGGAAAGAACAAATATGGAGGAGAAAAATGCATGAATGGATTAAAAAAAGGTATATTATGGTTTTAGGTGACTTTAAGGATAGAAGTTTTTCCTTTGATGATGTTGCTAATTTTCTTTCAAAGACATTTAACGATTCAGAAGAGCAGGTAAAGAATATCCTTTCTGAAATAAAAAAGGCAGGCCTTTTAGAGGTTGAAAGGGGAGAGAAGGACAAAAGGGAAAAGATTTATAGATTAAGGAGCATCTTTGAAACCGAAGTGATGACCAATTCAATCTCAACGAAAGGTGAATTGCTAAATCTTTTAAAGCAGTCAGCAGACCTTATTAGAACAAGGGTTGACTATACATTCATTTTATTTTTACTTTTTTACAAGGCATACTCAGACAAATGGCAAAAAGAATTTGAAAATATTAAAAACAAACTTTTAAAGAAGGGCTGGCAGGAAAAAGAGGTAGTAAAAGAAGCATCTGCATCATCATATCATTTCTTCAACTTTGCAGAAGAATACCTATGGGATAAGATAAGAAAAGACCCGCAGAGAATATCAGAAAAATTTTCAATGGCAGTAAAAAAATTAGCAGAGATAAATCCATCCTATCAGGATATTTTTTCACAATTTGACTTTCACCACTTTACAAGCAATCCTGAAAATACTGTGATCTTAAATCAATTAGTTGAACTTTTCAGTAAGACATCTTTTAAAGAAATTTCAGGTGATATTTTGGGGGATGCCTACGAATGGATTTTAAAATATTTTGCACCAACAAAGGCGAAGGAAGGTGAGGTATATACCCCGCGAGAAGTTATAAGATTGATGGTTGAGATTTTAGCCCCCAAGCCACAAAAAAGTTTATATGACCCTGCATTAGGTTCTGCGGGAATGTTAATAATTGCTTATAAATATGTAGAGGAGAAGTATGGAAAGGAAAAAGCAGATACCTTATTTTTAAATGGACAGGAAGCAAATCCAAGAACGCTTGCTTTAGCAAAGATGAATATGCTATTGCATGATATAAAAAATTTTCATTTCCATTTAGGAGACACCTTACTTTTTCCCAAGTTCAAAGAGGCAGATTCAATTAAAAAATTTGACTATGTTATTGCAAATCCTCCCTGGAACCAGGATGGTTATGATGAAGAAAACTTAAAGAAAGGTGAGTACTGGAAAGAAAGGTTTAAATACGGATTTTCAACAAAACAGTCAGCCGACTGGGTCTGGATTCAACATATGCTTGCCTCAGCAGAAGAAAAGGTTGCAGTTGTTATTGATACTGGTGCTGTTTCAAGAGGGGGCAGGGAAAAACTGATAAGAGAAAAGATAGTAGAAGATGACCTGATTGAGGCGGTTATTTTACTACCTGAAAAACTTTTTTACAATACAGGAGCACCAGCAGTAGTTATTGTTTTTAATAAAAATAAGTCCCCTGAGAAAAAAGGGAAAATCCTTTTGATTAACGCAAGCAAGGAATATCAGGAAGGCAAAAAACAAAATAAATTATCAATAGAAAACATACAGAAAATTGTCAATAGCTACAGAGAATTTAAAGATATAGAAAAGTTGGCAAAGGTTATAACATTAGAAGAAGTAAAGCAGTCCGATTATAACCTGAGCCCTTCAAGATTTATAAGTATTGCCGAAGAAGAAAGGTATAGACCTGTAAATGAAATTAAAAAAGACCTGGAAAAATTGGAAGAAGAAAGAAAAAAGATAGAGGAAAAAGTATGGGAGATATTGACCAAGTTTTAATAAGTGATTTTTTAAAAGTTTTATTTCAGTATATTGACATTATATTTTGGGGAGGGTATAATTTAATTAAGAAAAGAATATCCATCTTGCCTTTGAGTAAAAGGCAAGTATATTACCTCCCCGGGATTGTAAAAAGCAATCCCGGGTTTTTTATTTAATAGAAAATATAAATCAAGAGATAGTAAGTAATTTTAGTTTTTGTTTTAGTAGGTGTAGCGCAAATGGACGAATATTTTAAAAAATCTTATGTAGTAGACGAAAAGAAATGGGATGAAATTTCCCAATCTTCCTTGCCCAAATTTGAAAAATTACTTTGGGCGCAGGAATTAAAACAAATCGAAAATCAACCAATAGATTTAATGGGTTTAATAACAAAAAAGAATGAAAAAGGAGCGAGAAAAATTGAAAAAATAAAGGAAATAATTTTAACATTAAACAACAAAGTTGGAAACCTGCGATTGTCTTATATATTTTTGGCTTACTATTACAGTATTGGAATTCCTGATAAAAAGTGGTATGAATATTCAGAAAGTGTCACAATTAAATATTTTCCAA
>Ga0315298_1010536_pt1 | contig 11119 bp, 6 predicted proteins | sample WHS_1_MG_FD_203077 | JGI IMG/M metagenome (GOLD analysis project Ga0315298, IMG submission 203077) | Extremophilic microbial mat communities from Washburn Hot Springs, YNP, Wyoming, USA - WHS_1_MG | ecosystem: Environmental > Aquatic > Thermal springs > Hot (42-90C) | place: USA: Wyoming... | reverse complement strand
ATTGAGCTGGATGATAGGAAATGCGGGATTGAGCTGTAGAACAAACATTGTCAGGGGAGCGGCCGGGTGGCAGACTGACGGTGCAGGCGGAAAGGTTGCCGGGAATATGAAACTCACCCGGCCCGTCTCGTCGGTGTACTCCTTGTGCCCACCGTCGGGCTGCAGCAGTCCCACTTCCCGTGCTCCACGCCTCTGCCGGGCGCTTAAGTGCGTGGCGTCGCCAGAGGTGTGCCGGCCCAAGTTTGGCACCGCCTGCCCCAGCCGACGCAACAGCCGGTCGAACAGTTGCTGCAGCAGCGTCCGAAAAGGTTCCTCCCCCAGCACACCCAGAAACCGGCTCATGTTCCATGAGTTCGGCACCTGCTCGGCATGCTCCATCCCACCCAACTTCCGCAGGTCAGCATTGTGCCGCAGTTCGGCTAGAGTCTGTTCCATGGTGGTGTGGCGCAGCAGAGGTTGAAGCATGGCGCAGAACCAGAGCACACTAATGGCATAGTCATTGCGGCCCTTGCCGCGGGCATCCTGCAGGGCCTCCAACAGGGGTTCGTCGGGCAGCAGGGCGAAGAACTCCTTGATGACGCGCAGCTCAGGCGAATCGTCTAAGCGGTTCCAGGCGAAGAGCGGGTCGGTGGTTTAAAGCCTAATATTGGGAGGCAGTATACAGAGCACATAATACCCGCGTTAAGAAGAAAATGGTCGAAAATTTGGATTTTTTTCTCTGGGCGGCTGGCCGTGGTGATTATTGGGGCATTTTGGGGTGTGGTTTGGGGTAAAGCGCTTTTGCCAGCCCTTTCCCACCCGCACCACCACGACCTTTTCTCACAGCGCAATCGGCTCGCTCCCATTAGGCTGCCTTTTAGCGTTGAACAAGAATCATTTGCCGGGTATTCTTCGCGCTTAGATCCGACGCCGGAGGGTGGGGAATGAACTGCGACGCCGGGAAGGCGTGTGTTCATCCCACATTTCGGCTGTCTGAATGGCGAAAGGCTGGTAACAATTTCGCCAAGCGGCACTTGCAGCCGGGTCGAAAAACGAAAAACACATGGCAAATGGCATTAAAACCCGCCCCGTGCGGCGGATGACGCAGGCGGAGCTGGACGGCTTCCTGGAAAAAGCCGCCGACATCCTGCGCGGCAACGTGGATCACTCCGAGTTCCGCGGCTACGTCTTCGCGCTGCTATTCTTCCGGCGCATCTCCGACCTCTACCAGGAGGAGGTTGCTGCCCTGACGAAGAAGCTCGGCGACGAGGAACTGGCCCGTGATCCGAAGATGCACAACTTTGTTGTGCCGGATGGGTGCCTTTGGGAGGAAGTCGCTCGCAAGAATCCCGCCCAGCTCGGCACGGCGCTCAACGAAGCCATGCTGGCCATCGAGCGGGCGAACCAGCCCAAGTTCGACGGCATCCTCACCAACAAGATTGATTTCAACAAGCAGGACGAGCTGCCGCGCTCCAAGCTGGTTGACCTCATCAACCATTTCAGCAGCCAGTGCTTCGACCGGGCGCATGTGCCGGAAGACGTTTTCGGCAACGCTTACGAGTATTTAATCCGGTCGTTCGCCTCGAAGGCGGGCAAGTCCAGCGGCGAGTTTTATACGCCGAAGGAGGTCGCCTTCCTGATGTCGGAAATCGTCGAGCCGAAGCCGGGGCATCACGTCTGCGACTGGGCCAGCGGCTCGGCGGGGCTGCTCCTGCAATGCCGCCGCTACGTGGACAAGCATTACAATGGCCGGGCCAACGAGTTGTTCCTCTACGCCCAAGAGAGCAACGTGGCGACCTTCAATATCAGCCGGATCAACATGATTCTGCACGGCGTCAGCCCGTCCGGCTGGACGCCGAAGCGGGAAGACAGCCTGCGCCAGCCCCTCCACCTGGACGCCAACAAGAAGCTGATGCAGTTCGACCGGATCGTGATGAATCCCCCGTTCTCGCTGGAGAGCTGGGGTTACGACGACTTTGTGGGCGGCGATCCCTACGACCGGTTTACGTTCGGGATGCCGCCGCGTGACAATGCCGACTGGGCCTGGATGCAGCACGTCGTCAAATCGCTCAAGCCCACCGGCAAGGCCATCATCGTCATGTCCCAGGGCATTCTGTTTCGCGGCCAGCCGGAGCAAACGGAGGCGGAGGACGGGCGCAACCAGAAGGCGGACGCGGAATATGTCATCCGCGAGGGCTTCGTGAAGTCGGACCTGATCGAGTGCGTCATCGTGCTGCCGTCGAAACTGTTTTACGGCAACAGCGTCCCCGGCTGCCTGGTGGTTCTGAACAAGCGCAAGTCCGAAGACCGGAAGAACAGAATCCTCATGATCTGGGCGTCGCGTCATTGCGAAGAAGCCAATCCCCAGAACCTGCTCCGCACGTCCGACTTGATGCGGATTCTCGTCCCCTGGCGGGCGTTTGGCGACCTGGAGAAATGCCGCCAGCTTATCCCACAGCATGAGGCTGCGCTGGTGGCGGAGATCGAGGCAGAGCGCCAGGCCGCGCTCAAAGACATCCACGACGCCTACGATCCGCTGCTTGAGCCGCTGCCGGAATTGAAGGTGGAACTCGCCCGGCTGGAGGCGGCGGACTTCGATGCCTGGCTCGCCGCGCCGAACAAGGAAGCCGTTCACTTTGGGCGCTTGAAACCCCTGGTGGACGAAATTCAGAAACTGGAAGGCCGGGTGGATCAGCTTTCCGGGGACGCGAAGCGCAAGGCCAGGGAGCAGCTTCAGGCAGCCAGGGCCGAATTGCGGACTCAGATCAAGGCAGTCAAGGACGGCATCAAAGCCCGGCTTGCCGAATTGAAGCGGGCTGTGAAGGAGCTGGGCAAGCTGGACGAGGAGCGGACGGAACGGCTGGCCGAGATCAACGCCCATGCCGACCGGCAAGTGGCGCAGGTGAAGGAAGCGGCGGCAGACCTGGCCCGGATTTGCGCCGACCCGCAGGAAGCCAAACGCTACTTCGTCGTGGCTGAACGCGCCGAAATCGAAGAGAACGAGTTCAACCTAAACCTGCCGCGCTATGTGGATACGTTCGAGCCGGAGGAATACATCAGCATCCCAGACGCTCTGGAGAGGTTGAAATCCGCAGCGTCGGAACGGGAGGGCGCAGCGAGGCAACTGGCCGATCTCCTCACGAAGTTCGGGATTAAACAAAGTTGACCTATGGCAGTTAACCGCTGGCTCGGGTACAGACGAACTCCGGCTGAACACATGCCGGAAGGTTGGCAACTCAAGCGGCTGCGAGAACTCGCCACATTTGCGCCAGGGGGCTCGCTCGGCCTTACCATGTCGGACTATCGGGACGAGGGCTTCGACGCCTACTCCGCCGAAGGGCAGAACGGCAAGGTCGCTGTAGCGGAGTTTGACGGCCCTGCTGTAGTTGTGTCGTCCATCGGTTCGCTGTGTGGCAAGTCGTTTCTGGCTGAAGGCAAATTCACCACGCTCGCAAATGTGCAGGTGGTCTTTCCGAAGCAGGGCGAGGTTGATCCATACTTCCTTTGGAATCTGCTTAACGCTGAAGCCTTCTGGCCACGGGCACAGACCGGCCAGCCGTTCATCCGCCCGTCAGACATTAAGAAGGCGTGGATACCATTGCCTCTCCCTCTTGAGCAGTCCTGCATGGCGGAGCTTTTTCGCTCTGTGGACTTCCTCTTGGCCAAAGTCCAGGCTGAATTGGCTGCCGCGCGGCGGTTGAAGACGGCGCTGATGCAGCAGCTTTTCACCCGCGGGATTCCGGGGCGGCACACCCGATTCAAACAGACCAAGATCGGGCTGATTCCTGAAGAATGGGACTTGAAGCGAGGGAGGGAGTGCTTTCAACTGGGCGGCTACTCCGGCCCTGCGCCAGCGGTTGTTTCTGCCCAAGGAGATTCCCTTTACCTGAAAGTGGACGACTTCAACACCGAGGGCAACGAAACGGTTCTGCGGACGGCGACCGTGAGATTCAATGCCTACCAGAACCCGGATTTACAGTTATTTCCGCCAGGCGCGATTGTCTTTGCGAAACGCGGCGCTGCATTGCTGAAAAACCGAGTCCGCATATTGGGCGTGACCTCGGCTGTTGATCCAAACCTGATGGTGATGTTGCCGAAACCAGATGCGATTTCGACAAAGTTTCTGTTTTACTTCCTCGCACATTTCAAGTTGGGGCGGCTTTGTGAGGACGCAGGAATACCGCAGCTCAATAACCGCGACCTTTACCCGAAGCTGTTTCCTGTTCCCAGCGACCAGGAACAACAACAAATCACCGGCCTGCTTGAGACGGCTGACGAAACCATCCGAGCCATTGATGCGGAATTGAAGGCAGTGCGAAGGCTCAAGACCTCGCTGCTGCAAAACCTGCTGACCGGAAAAGTGCGAATCAAAATGGAGGGTTGACCATGCTGCCCCAATCCACGCCGTTTACCGAAGCTCGCACCGTCGAGAATCCGATCTTGAAGTGGTTGCGGACGCCGGAACTCGGCTGGCGGTATGAAAGCCAGCAGGCGGTCATCAAGAAATACCGCACCGACGCCAATGGCGTTTGTGATGAGCGCGAAGTTTTACTGCTGCCCATCTTGCGGCGGAAGCTCAAGGAACTGAATCCCGGCGTCATCACCGATGACGACCGCGCCGACCGCATCATCTTCCAGTTGCGGGCGGAGAAGGACAACCAGGAATGGCTGCACTGGCTGCGGAACGAAAAGACCTTCCAATTCGCCCCGGAGGAACAATACCGGCCCATCAAGCTGGTGGACTACGACCACATCGAGAACAACGACTTTCTGGTGACCAATCAGTTTTGGGTGGAAGGGGCGGGCGGGCGGCGACGGCGGACGGATGCGTTGCTGTTCCTCAACGGCATCCCGATTGTCAACGCGGAGGCCAAGACGACCACCCGCGACGACCACATCGAATGGCGCGAGGGCGCGAAGCAGACCGGCGATTATCTGCGCGACGTGCCGCAGCTTTATTACTCAAACGCCTTTTGCTGCGGGGTGAACGAGTTGAAGATGTTCTACGGCGTGCCCGGCGTTCCGTTCCACAAGTGGCATCAGTGGCGCGATCCCGCGCCGCATCAGGTTGACAAGTTCGACGAGATGAAGTGCGGAGTGTTTGGTTTGCTCGACCGGGGCAACCTGCTCGATCTGCTCCGCAATTTCATTGTGTTCGAGACCGAGGACGGCAAGACGGTCAAGAAGGTCGCCCGCTATCAGCAATTCCGTGCTGCCAACAAGCTCGTGGCGCGGGCGCGGCAACTGGAAAAGCCGCGCGGTTGGCGGCGGGGCATCGTGTGGCACACCCAGGGGTCGGGCAAGAGCCTGACCATCCTGTTCGCCGCCCGCAAACTGTGGAGTCTGCTGAACCAGCCCACCATCATCATCGTGGTGGACCGCGAACAACTCCAGGACCAGATGGTGAAGCAGTTCGTCCAGACGAACACCGAGAACTGCCGGGTCGCCGAGAGCAAAGACGACCTGCTGGCCCTGCTGCGCGATGGGGACGGCTACCGGGGCATCATTCTCACCATCATGCACAAGTTCGACTGGCGCGATGCGGTCGTAATCAATCGCCCGGATGTCATCATGCTGGTGGACGAGGCGCATCGCACCCAATACGGGGATCTGGCCATTGGGATGCGGAAGCTTCTGCCGCAGGCTTCGATGTTCGGCTTCACCGGCACGCCGCTGGAGTTGGACGACCGGAACACGCCGGTCGCGTTCGGCCAGGAGCAGGGCAAGGACGCCAGCGGCCAGGAGGTTTTCGAGCGTTACCTCGACCGGTATTCCATCGCCGACGCACTGCGCGACCGGGCCACTGTGCCAATCCGGTGGGAGCCGCGCATGACGGACTGGAAGGTCTGGGGCAAGGCGCTGGACGAGCAGTTCGAGCGGCATTTCGCCCACCTGTCGCCGGAGGAACGCAATGCGCTGAAGACGCAGGAGGCGCGGCTGGAGGTCATCCTCAAGCTGCCGCGGCGCATCGCTCAAATTGCCAAGGACGTGGCTGACCATTTCAAAAAGCATGTCCGCCCGAACGGGTTCAAGGCGATGCTGGTGTGCTGGGACAAAGAGACGTGTGCGCTCTACAAAGCGGTGTTAGACGAGTTGCTTGGCAAGGGCGTGTCCTTGTGCGTGTTTTCGGAAGACCCGCTCAAGGATAAGGAAATTGTCAAACAGCACTACCTGGGGGAAGCCACGCGGAAAAAGGCGATTGATGAGTTCAAGAAGCCCAAGCCGGAAGACCCCGCTGAGCTGGCCAAGCCAGAAAACCGCTTCCGCAACGTCGAATTGTTCATCGTGTGCGACATGCTGCTGACCGGATTCGATGCGCCGATTTTGCAGACCATGTATCTGGACAAGGGGCTGCGCGACCACACCCTCCTGCAAGCCATCGCACGGGTGAACCGGCCCTACAATGAATTGAAAAATGGCTGGGGCGAAAACGGCGATCAGGGCCGGGGCGGTCTCATCATTGATTATTTCGGCGTGTTCGAGAACTTGAACGAGGCACTCAACTTCGACAGAAACGAACTGGGCACCATCGCGTATCCATTCTCCATGCTGCGCGAGCGGTTCCGGTTGGAGATCGGGTTGCTATCAGAGATGTTCAAGAACATTGACCGTTCCGGCAGCCACGAATCGCTGATGAAGGCGCTGACGTTCCTGAACCAGGACGAACCGGCGCGGGACAAGTTCGAGGAGGGCTACAAGAACGTCCGCATCCTCTATGAGGCCGTGCAGCCGGACCCGTCGCTCGCCGAATACGAGCGTGAATACGTATGGCTCACCAAGCTGTGGATGGCCTACCGGAAGAAGTTCTATCCCAGGGAGCGATACCAAATCAGCGAGGAGGACGGGGCCAAGACGCGGGAGTTGATCCGCCAGCATGTGCGGATGGAGGAACTCAAGAAAGCATTCCCGACTTACGAGCTGAATGAAAACTACCTGGCGAAGCTCGACGAAGTGCCCCCGGACGCCAAGGCGCTGGACATCGAGGCCATGCTGGCGGCGGAGTTGAAAATCCGGTTGGAGGAGGACGAGGACTACCAGCCGTTGAGCGAGCGGTTGAAGCGCATTGTAAACCAAAAGCGGGCAGGCACGCTGGCGGGCATTGCTTTGATCGCCGAGCTGGAGCAACTCTCCAAGGAAGTCGTGAAGATGGTGTCGGAAAGCAAACGGCCGCTGCGCGATCAGATTGCGAATCTGGTATTTGAGCGATGCTCGGAAGTGCAGAAGTCCGGCCAGTCCGACGACGTGGCTGATGCCATCTTGGGCAAGGCGAAGGAACTGTGCTTCCCGGAGTGGTTTCTCAAGGAGGAAATGGACACGGCGCTTTATCGGGAGTTCACCATGCTCCTAGCAGGGCGGTTTGGGAACCTGGGATTGCATGGCAAGGGCAAGGATTTCGTGGACCGCTGCATCAAGCTCCTGAAGAAGGCGCGGTTCACTGGCGTAAGCGGAGGGCCTGGAACATGAGCGCGGCAGCCCTACAATATACCGTGAAGGTCAGCCCGAAGGCTCGGAATCTCCGGCTGAAAATGACCTTGCAGCGAGGGCTGGAGGTCATTGTGCCACGCGGGTTCGATCTGCAGCGTATCCCGGCGCTCTTGTCGCGGAAGAAACACTGGATCGAAACGGCCCAGCGGCGGTTGCAGGAGCAGCGCAAATTTTTTGAGCCGAAGCCCCCCGGCGAGCTACCCGATCACGTCGTTCTCAGGGCCTTGGGCGAGACCTGGCGGGTGGAATACCGCGAAGCCCAAACCCCGTGGGCGGCGGTGTATCGCCAGAGCCAAGACCGGGTGGTGATTCGCGGCAACGTCGAGAACGTGGCGGCGTGCCAGGACGCACTGCGCCGTTGGCTGGCACGACGCTGCCATGACGCCCTGGTGCCCTGGCTCCGGGAGATCAGCCACGAGTTACATCTGCCGTTTGGCCGGACACTGGTGAAGATGCAGAAGACACGGTGGGCCAGTTGTTCGCGGCACCGGACGGTGAGCCTGAACATGAAGCTGCTGTTCCTGCCGCCTGAACTGGTGCGCTACGTCTTTGTTCATGAACTCTGCCACACGGTCCACATGAACCACTCCCGCGAGTTCTGGCGGCTCCTGGCGGTGAAGGAGCCGGGCTACAAGGAGCTGGACAAGCAGTTGCGGACGGCCTGGCGCTTGGTGCCTGCGTGGATCGGGCAACAGGCGGCAAGGCAGGAAGGAGCATTGTGACACTGGAGATTCCAAAATGAGCACTAACTCCACGACCAAGCACGCAGGCAACGTAGCGGCGCTGCTGGCGACTCTGACGAAGGACTCGCTGGCCTACAAACTGGTTGACGTAGCGAATAACGCAGAACCACAAGAGCGGGCAGCCGCTGTTGCGGCTGTGCTTCAGGAGCGGGTTAAAGCCCTGTCGAAGGAGTTGGTGTATGCCAAAGATCAAGTGGATTGAGATCAACGGATTTCGGTCTTTCGGGGATGGGCCTCAGCGCCTTGAATTTGGCTCGCCAATCGCCGTGGCCTGGGGACCGAACAGCCAGGGCAAGACGAGTATTGCAGAGGCGTTCGAGTTCCTGCTCACGGGCATCATCTGTCGGTGCGAACTCACGGCCAGCGTCCAGGACGAGTTCGCCGACTCGCTCAGAAACGCGCATATACCGGATTCGGCTACTGTCTTCGTAGCCGCGTGCATTGAAACCTCCACGGGAGCCACGCACGTCCTGCGACGAACTCTAATCGAGGACTATGGGAAGAAGAACAAATGTTCGAGCAGCCTCACTGTTGATGGCAAGCCGACGAATGAGGATGAACTGAACAAACTCGGTTTTCAGCTATCCACTCCCCCATTGTCCGCGCCCATCCTGTTCCAGCACACCCTGGGCTACCTCTTTTCAGCAACTCCCAAGGAGCGGTCAATGTATTTCAAAAGGCTCTTGGAGGTTGCCGATCTGGAGGAACTGCGGGAAGCGATCTCCGAAGCTGGCAAGCTCATCGTGGGCGATCCCCCTCCGCCACTGCTGGCACTCCAAGGTTGCATCTCGACGCTGAAAAACAGCGCCAAGCTCCAAGGACTGCTCTCGTCCGTCCCTACTGCCAAGGCGATCAGCAGCGCCTTTTCTGAAACCGCCAGTGATCTGTTGAAGGCAGCCAGAGTTCAGGTGCCTCCTGATGAGAATGAACGATACGCCCAAGTCCGTGATCTGCTGACGCAGTTGCGATCCAAAACGTTTCCGGTTGCTGGATTGACGGTTGCGGTTGCTGCTACCTGGTCTGCTCCCGCCGACGCGACCTGGCAGGACATCGAAGCCTTTTTGAAGAAGGCAAAAGAGGTTGATGAAGAAACGAAACGGCTGAGCAGGTTGTTGTCGGAAGTGCTGGCTGTCCCTGATGTAGCCGCGATCACGTCGCCCATTGACTGCCCTGTGTGCGCGACCCCGAAGGCGTTGACTCCAGATCGTGTGCAGACTATTCGGAACCGGCTCACGGCCAATAGGGACTACGATTCATCGCGCCGAACGGCGGAGTCAGCCCTGAGAGACCTAGAAGGAATGGCCAATAGCTTGGCGCGGATCGCCAAGCAGTTGGAACCGCAGCCCATTGCCCTGAAACGTGAATGGCGCAGGAAGAATGGCTTTGCCATCCGCAAGGTGCGCGAGCTGTTGGGCACTTCGGCAGACGGCCTTGTGCGTGATTGGCTTCGTGCAACAGCTCAGTTGCTCCGAGCGATACGCGCAGTGAAGTTGGCGACGACTGACGCTGGAAACGCCTCGAAGACCTTCACGGCCAATTTGGCAAACCAGACCTCGACATCTTTGCTACGAGAGCTATTTGAGAAGTGCGCGACGGCCTGCCAGAAGATGAGGGATGCTCAGGATCGGTATGCCGATTCGACGACTCGGCTAAAGAGCGAGTTGCAGGCGGTGATCGACAAGCAGAGCGCGGTCGAGGGGTGGGAGAATTTCTTGGAACTGGCGGCTTCTCAAGCAGAGCTTTTTGATGCCTTCGCAGAAAGAAGGGCTGCGACTATGGTCGCGTATCAGCACATCCAGGCCATCAAAGAAATTGACCGTGCCATCGAGTGTGTTCTTGAAGCCAAGTTTAGCAGCCTGAGTTCCGAGGTTGGGGTTTGGTGGGATCGGTTGCGCCCGGACGAAGAGACTTTTTTCTATTCGGTAAAGCAGCGTCCCAAGGCTCGGAGGACGGTAGATTTTAAGGTGGGTGTATCACTTGGGCCGGATCGAACGAAAGCCCCGCTCCGTGATGCCGTTGCCGTTTTCAGCCAGTCTCAGCTCCATTGCCTGGGGCTGGCTTCCTTCCTGGCCCGTTCGATGCGTGAGCCGAACGGATTCATGGTGTTCGACGACCCAGTTGTCTCCAGTGATGAGGACTACCGCGCCCACTTTGTCTGCACCGTGCTGGAGGAACTGATTAACCAGGGGCAGCAGGTAATCTTGCTGACGCAAGACCAGCGAACTTGGAAGGACGTGTCGGAGCTGTATGCCAGCAAGGATGTCGATGTCTTCCAGATCACGCGGGACACAGGTGTAACGACCGTGACAAAAACCAGTGACGGTCTCGCCGCCATGCTGACCAAGGCCGAGCCATACGTCCGAAATGAACATCCTAAGATGCGAAAACGTGCCGCCGAAATCCTGCGGGACGCGCTGGAGCGATTCTGCAAAGAACTCCTTGTGAAGAACCGGCGAGAACAGGGTGAAGCGGCAGCGAAGATCACCGACTACGACGGTAAGACGTTGGGCGACCTGTTTCCGAAGGTCAACCCGCTCCTCAAGGACCCTTCTCATCCTGGGAAGCTCAAGTTTATGAAGGGCGCTCTCAACCCAGGCAAACACGACGACACAATTCCCAGTAAAGGGGACTTGAGTTGCGCTTTGGGGTACTTGAAGAAATTCCGCGCTGACTACCTCATGTAGGGGGATATGGCGGGAGATGGAGTGGCCGGTCACCAAAATGGGCGGTGGCGGTCATTTCGTAGGTGTTCAGAAATCCCCCTTCCCTCCGACCTCTCGAATCCTTCTTCGATGCTGCCGTTGGTGCGGTGGATGGTTAATGCCGGGTATTGAGCTGGATGATAGGAAATGCGGGATTGAGCTGTAGAACAAACATTGTCAGGGGAGCGGCCGGGTGGCAGACTGACGGTG
>Ga0315298_1010532_pt1 | contig 11120 bp, 6 predicted proteins | sample WHS_1_MG_FD_203077 | JGI IMG/M metagenome (GOLD analysis project Ga0315298, IMG submission 203077) | Extremophilic microbial mat communities from Washburn Hot Springs, YNP, Wyoming, USA - WHS_1_MG | ecosystem: Environmental > Aquatic > Thermal springs > Hot (42-90C) | place: USA: Wyoming... | reverse complement strand
TGGCGTGCGCTCAAGGCGCACGGCATCGACATTCCGTTTCCGCAACGGGTGTTGCAGTGGGCGCCGGGGCAGGGCGGTACCGCGCTGTCGTCGCCGCGCGGCAGCACGACGGCGGCCGACGCTGGCTGAGGCACGCCGTGCTCGTGCGCGGCGGAGCGTCGTCCCGCCGGGTGTGTACGGCTGGCAGGCCGCCAAACGCGTGCGGGGCTTGCCGGGAATGCACCGGACTCGCTACACTTCAAAAAAACGAACGGTCGTTCTATTTGTTTGTATTTGTTTGCGCCGGGGCAGCCTCCCGGCTGCCTATACTGAGCCCATCTTTCAACCAAGCCAACTGGAGCAAGTGCATGAAAGTGCTGGTCGCGGTCAAGCGCGTGGTCGATTACAACGTCAAAATCCGGGTCAAGTCCGACGGTAGCGGCATCGACACCGCGGGGGTGAAGATGAGCATGAACCCGTTCGATGAAATCGCCGTCGAGGAAGCCGTGCGGTTGAAGGAAGCGGGCGCCGCCAGTGACATCGTGGCGGTGAGCTGCGGTGTGGCGGCATGCCAGGAAACGCTGCGCACCGCGATGGCGATTGGCGCCGACCGCGGCGTGCTGGTCGAAACCGATGCCGAGCTGCAGCCGCTGGCCGTGGCCAAGCTGCTGGCTGCCGTGGCGAAAAAGGAGGGGGTGGACCTCGTCATCCTCGGCAAGCAGGCGATCGACGACGACAGCAACCAGACCGGGCAGATGCTCGCCGCGCTGCTGGGCTGGTCGCAGGCGACGTTCGCCTCCAGACTGCAGATCGACGGCGCCCAGGCCACCGTGACCCGCGAGGTGGACGGCGGGCTGGAAACCATCGCGGTCAAACTGCCAGCGGTCATCACCACCGACTTGCGGCTCAACGAGCCGCGCTACGTCACCTTGCCGAACATCATGAAGGCGAAGAAAAAGCCACTGGACACGCTCAAGCCCGAAGACCTCGGCGTGGACGTGACGCCGCGGCTGAAGACGCTGAAGGTCGTCGAGCCGCCCAAACGTGGCGCCGGGGTCAAGGTGCCGGACGTCGCGACCCTGATCTCCCGCCTGAAAACCGAAGCCAAGGTCATCTGAACCGCCGTCTCCACTGGAAAGACCTGCCATGACCGCACTCGTCATCGCTGAACACGACAACCACAGCCTCAAGCCATCCACCCTCCACACCATCGCCGCCGCGCTGCAGTGCGACCCGCAAGTCCACGTGCTCGTCGCCGGCAGCGACTGCGCCGCCGTGGCGCAGGCCGCAGCGCAGGCCGCGGGCGTGGCCAGGGTGCTATGCGCCGATGCGCCGCAACTGGCCGCCGGGCTGGCCGAAACCACGGCAGCCCAAGTGGTCGCACTGGCGCCTGCGTACAGCCACATTCTGGCGCCGGCAACCGCCTTCGGCAAAAATCTGGCGCCACGGGTGGCCGCGCTGCTCGACGTGGCGCAGATTTCCGACATCATCCACGTCCTCTCCCCAGACACCTTCGACCGCCCGATCTACGCCGGCAACGCCATTGCCACGGTACAGAGTATTGACGCGGTCAAGGTCATCACCGTGCGCACCACCGGCTTCGATGCAGTGGCCGCCAGCGGTGGCAGCGCGCCGGTCGAGGCGGTTGCCGCCGTCCCCGATGCCGGTCTGTCCACCCTGGTCGGGCGTGAGGCGACCAAAAACGAACGCCCCGAGCTGACCTCGGCGAAGATCGTCGTCTCCGGCGGCCGCGGGCTGGGCAGCAAGGAAAACTTCGAGGCGGTGATGACCCCGCTGGCCGACAAGCTCGGCGCCGCGCTGGGAGCCAGCCGCGCCGCGGTCGACGCCGGCTACGCGCCCAACGACTGGCAAGTCGGGCAGACCGGCAAGATCGTCGCGCCGCAGCTGTATGTCGCGGTGGGCATTTCCGGCGCGATCCAGCACTTGGCCGGGATGAAGGACAGCAAGGTCATCGTCGCGATCAACAAGGACGAGGAGGCGCCGATTTTCGGCGTGGCCGACTACGGACTGGTCGCCGACCTGTTCACCGCGGTGCCAGAGATGGTCAAGCAGCTCTGAAGCCTGTCAAAGGCGCCCGTTCACAACCCCAGAGGCTGACTCACAGCCCCACACCTGACGCCACCAGACGGAGACTCGCATGTCCTACACCGCCCCGATCCGCGATCTGCTGTTCGACCTCGAACACTTGGCCGGACTGGCTTCGATCGCCCAACTGCCCGGGTATGAAGACGCCACCCTCGACACCGCGCGTGCGGTGCTCGAGGAATGCGCGAAGTTCAACCAGGATGTGATCGCGCCGCTCAACCGCGCCGGCGACGTGCAGCCGGCGACCTGGGAAGACGGCCGGGTGACGACCACCCCGGGGTTCAAGCAGGCGTTCCGCCAGTTCGCCGAAGCCGGCTGGCAGGGGCTACAGCATCCAGCGCAATTCGGCGGCCAGGGGCTGCCCAAGAGCATCGGTGCGGCGTGCACCGAGATGCTCAACAGCGCCAACCTGAGCTTTGCGCTGTGCCCGCTGCTGTCCGACGGCGCGATCGAAGCGCTGCTGACTGCCGGCAGCGATGCGCAAAAACAGCGCTACATCCCGCGGCTGATCTCCGGGCAGTGGACCGGCACGATGAACCTCACCGAGCCGCAGGCGGGTTCCGACCTGGCCTTGGTGCGCACCCGCGCCGAGCCGCAGAGCGACGGCACTTACCGCATTTTCGGGCAGAAGATCTACATCACCTACGGCGAGCACGACATGGCCGAGAACATCGTCCATCTGGTGCTCGCCCGCCTGCCCGACGCGCCGCCCGGCGTCAAAGGCATTTCGCTGTTCATCGTGCCCAAGGTGCTCGAGGACGGCCGGCGCAACGACGTGTGGTGCGCGTCGATCGAGCACAAGCTGGGCATCAAGGCCAGCCCGACCGCGGTGCTGGTGTACGGCGACGGCAAAGGCGAGGTCGGCGCCGGGGCGATCGGCGAACTGGTCGGCGAGCCCAACCGCGGCCTCGAATACATGTTCATCATGATGAACGCCGCGCGCTACGCCGTCGGGCTGCAGGGCATTGCGGTGGCCGAGCGTGCCTACCAGCAGGCCGCGGCCTACGCCAAAGACCGGGTGCAATCGCGCCCGGTCGACGGCAGCAGCGCGCAGGCCGTACCCATCGTGCATCATCCCGACGTGCGCCGCATGTTGATGACCATGCGCGCGCTGACCGAGGGCTGCCGCGCGCTGGCGCTGGTGGCCGCCAGCCTGCACGACGTCGGCCACGCCCACCCCGACGCGCAGCAGCGCGCCGCGCACCGGGCGGCGTATGAATTCCTCGTGCCGCTGGTCAAGGGCTATTCCACCGAAATGAGCATCGAGGTGGCGAGTCTGGGCGTGCAGGTGCACGGCGGCATGGGGTTCATCGAAGAAACCGGCGCGGCGCAGTATTACCGCGACGCGCGCATCCTCACCATTTACGAAGGCACGACGGCGATTCAGGCCAACGACCTGGTCGGCCGCAAGACCGTGCGCGACGGCGGGCAACTGGCGCTGCAATTCGCCGCCCGTGTGGCCCAAACCGAAGCCGCGCTGCAAGCCAGCGGCAACCATCAGGCGCAGGCGATGGCCGCGCAACTCGCCGCCGCCCGCGGCGCTTACGAGCAGGTGGTGCGTTTCATCGCCGAGCACGGCAAGTCCAACCCGAATGCGGCCTACGCCGGCAGCGTGCCGTATCTGTTGCTGGCCGGCAATCTGCTCGCCGGCTGGCAATTGGCGCAAAGCTGGCTGGCCACGCGCGAGCTGCCGGCAGAAGACGCGGCGTTTGCCGCAGCCAAGCGAGCGACCGCCGCGTTTTACTGCGCGCACATCCTGCCGCGCTGCAGCGCGTGGCGCGACGCGGTGCTGCAAGGCGCCGACAGCGTGATGGCGTTGCCGGTCGAAGCGTTCTGACCCGTTCCCGCCGGGCGGGTGCGGCTCGCCCGGTTTCCTCTCCCCTGAGACTTGCCAATGGCCCTGCCTGCCGTTCTGTCCCGTCTGCGCCTGCCGGTGATCGGCTCGCCGCTGTTCATCATTTCCAACCCCAAGCTGGTGATCGCGCAATGCACCGCGGGCATCGTCGGCAGCTTTCCCGCGCTCAACGCCCGGCCGGCGCCGCAGCTCGACGAATGGCTGGCCGAAATCACCGAGGCGCTGGCGGCGTGGAACGCCGCGCACCCCGAGCAGCCGGCGGCACCCTTTGCCGTCAACCAGATCGTGCACAAAAGCAACGACCGGCTGGAGCAGGACATGCTGCTGTGCGCCAAGTACAAGGTGCCGATCGTCATCACCTCGCTGGGGGCGCGGCCCGAGGTCAACCAGGCGGTGCACGGCTGGGGCGGCATCGTGCTGCACGACGTGATCAACCAGACCTTCGCGCACAAGGCGGTGGAAAAGGGCGCCGACGGGCTGATTTTGGTCGCCGCCGGCGCCGGTGGGCACGCCGGAACGCAGTCGCCGTTTGCGCTGGTGCAGGAAACGCGCGCGTGGTTCGACGGGCCGGTGGTGCTGTCCGGCGCGATCGCCCGCGGCGAATCCATCCTCGCCGCGCAGGCCATGGGCGCCGATTTGGCCTACATCGGCAGCGCGTTCATCGCCACAGACGAGGCGCGCGCGGTCGATGCCTACAAGCACATGGTGGTGGCCAGCAGCGCCGCCGACATCGTCTATTCCAGCCTGTTCACCGGGGTGGCCGGGAACTATCTGCGCGGCTCCATCGTCGCCGCCGGCATGGACCCGGATCATCTGCCCGCAGGCGACCCGAGCAAAATGGACTTCGCCGCGGTGATGCACGGCGCCAAGGCGTGGAAGGACATCTGGGGCTGCGGCCAGGGCATCGGCGCGGTCGATGCCGTCGTTCCCGCCGCGCGCCTGGTCGATCGCCTGGCCGCGCAATACGCCGCGGCGCGGCAGCGGCTGTGCGCCTGAGTCCGGCGAGCTGGAGCTGACGGCAGCAGCCGCGGCAATCGTCTAAATTTGCGTGCAAGGCGTCGACCGAGTCGGCGCCGCCTCGAAGGAGAACCGCGATGCGCGCCCGACATGCCCGTCACCTTCCCGCCGCCCAGCCCATTCCGGCACCCGACCGGCAGCGGCTCAAAGCCTGCCGCAGCTTTGCCGAGTTCTACCCGTTGTATCTGGCCGAGCACCGCCAGCCGGGAACGCGGCGGCTGCATTTCATCGGCAGCACCGCGGCGCTGGCCTGCCTGTTTTTGCTCATTTTCACCGGCAATGCGTGGTGGCTGGCAGCCGCCGCGGTGGCCGGCTACGGCATGGCCTGGCTGGGCCATTTCGCCGTCGAGCACAACCGCCCGGCGACGTTCAGCCGGCCGCTGTGGAGTCTGCGTGCCGACTGGGTGATGTACGCCGACATGCTGCGCGGCCGCCTCACGCTGTAGGTGCCGCGGTTTGCATCAGCAGCGCGATCATGCGCGCAGTCTGCTCGCGGTAGGCGGCGTTGTGGATGCCTTGCTCGCGCGCCAGCGCGTGCAGCCTGGCGTGGATCTGGCCGATTTCGCCTTGGTCCAGGCCATGCGTCTGCAGATAATGGCCCAGCGCGCAAGATCGATGCGCCTGCGCCGGGTCGCTGACTTGCGCATCACGCTCGCCGTACTCCCACAACCAATGCGCCGCCAGCGCGCCGAGCACGGTTTGCGGCTGGGCCGGATCGACGCGCTGCACCGGCTGCGAGACGAACTCCGCCAGCTCATCGGCGCGCAGCGGCGGCGACAAGGCGTAGCCCTGCCCCTGGTCGGCGCCGAGGATGGTGGCGATTTCGACCAGCCCGGCAGATTCCAGCCCTTCGACCACCACGTCCAGCTCCAGGGTGTGCGCCAGGCGGATGAGCGAACCGATGAAGCCGATGACGCGGCGCGGCTCTTTTTCCGCTTCGCGCACCAGTCCCTGGTCGATCTTGACGGTGTGAAACGGCAGGTTGCGCAGCCGCAGCAGGCTGGAATAGCCCGAGCCGAGGTCGTCCATTTCCAGCCGCAGTCCGAGTGCCGAGAGCGCGCGGACGGCGGCATCGGGCGCCTGCGGCTCGTGAAATTCGCTGCTTTCGAGCAATTCCAGGTGCAGCCGTTGCGCTGGCAACTGCGCGCGGGCGAGCGCCTGCGCAATCCATTGTGGGCTGTCGGTCTGCAGCAGCACCTCGGGCGGCAAATTGATCGACGCCGACGTTTGCAGCCCTTGTGCGTCCCAGGCACGCAACTGCTCCAGCGCCTGCTCCATGCCGAGGATGAACAGCCGCGTGATTTCGCTCACGCCGAATCCGGGCAGAAACTCGGCGGGGAAAATCCAGCCGCCGTCGTCCCGGCGCAACCGCGCCAGCGCTTCGACCCGCGCCAGCCGGCCTTCGCGCAGGTGGAGCACGGGCTGGTACACCATTTCCAGTCCGCGCGAGGTCAGCCGGGCGCGCATGTCGCGCCGCTCCTGCCCCGAAAGCACGATGGCCGGAGCCTGCCTGAGGGCGCCGTGCGCGCGGGTGAACACTTGTCCGAGCAGCGTGAGCTGGTGCTGCACCCACTCCGACTCGAACTGGTTGGGGTAGGCGCCGTAGAGCGTGAGAATCGCCGCCATGCGGTCTTCGGTGTCGCGGATCGGCACGGTCACGGCGCTGCGGAAACCCGCTTCGAGCGCGGCGCCGCGCCATGGCTGCGCGCGGTCGTCGCGGGCAAAGCTGGTGACGGTTTCGATGCGCTCGTTGCGCCAGGCGCGAACCTGGCTGGCCTGCGCCAGGCGCTGCGTGTCGTCGACGGTCGGCACGAACGCCTGCCGATGCCGCTGGAACGACGCCAGATAGGCGTCGAACCGCGGGGTGGAGAATTCCACCTTGATGCGGCCGTCGGCATCGGGCCGGCCGAACGCCGCGGCGGCGACGCCGGGCAGGCGGGTGAGCTCGGCCAGAATCCACTGCATGAAGTCGATCCGGTTGACGAAGCGCGGCAGGGCGCGGCTGCTCGACTCGATCCACTGCGCCCAGCGGTTTTTCACCTCCTGCTCGGCCTCGGTCTGCGCCTGCAGCTCCTGCCGCACGCGGCCGGCGAGGATGCGGTGCAGCGTGGCGCGCTCGGCGGCGCGCAGCGGGCTCTGGGTCACCAGAGTCTGGGCTTGCTGCAAATAGATTTCCATCGCATCGACCAGCGCCGCGGTCGATACGCCGGTGAGCGCGTGCACGCTGCCGATGGCCTGCGCACGGCGGCGGTGCGTCGCCTTGTCCAGATCGGGTTGAAGGATCTGTAGCAAATGGGCGAGCTGTTTTTGCTTGAGCGCGTCGAGTTCGGCGGCATCGAGGGTGTCGAGCACGGCTTGCGCCTGCGGCAGTTGCGCCAAGTGGGCGTAGAAACTGGTGACGAAGGTCTGCGCCACCTCGGCCGCATGCGGCTGCAGCGCCTGCAACAAACGCTGCGCGGTGTCGCCGTACAGCGCCACGGCGCCGTCGTCGTACACCGGCTCGGCCGCTGGCTGCTGCCCGGCGTCGGGCAATTGCCACCAGGTCGTGCGGCTGGCCTTGCGCGACTTGCCGGCGTACAGCGCGGCGTCGGCGGCGCGCAGCAGGCTGTCGGCGTCGGCGCCATGCTGCGGGTACAGCGCGATGCCCAGGCTCATGTCCACCGTCGCCCGCTGCCCGCCGGGCAGCGCAAACGGCGCTTCGACAATGGCGTGCAGCCGGGTCAGGGTGGTGTCGAGGTCGGCGGTGTCGGTCAGCCCTTCGAGCACCAGCACGAACTCGTCGCCGCCGATGCGGCCGACGAAGTCGGTGTCGCGCAACGCCTGCTGCAGCCGTTGCGCAAAGGCTTGCAGCAGCGCGTCTCCTGCCTCGTGTCCCCATTGGTCGTTGACCGGCTTGAAATCGTCCAGATCGAGCATGCCCACGGCGAGCAGGCTGTGCTGCCGCCGGGCGCGGGCAATCGCCCGGCCCAGGTGCAAATCGACCGCGGTGCGGTTGGGCAGGCGGGTGAGCGCGTCGTGCGTGGCGCGCAGCCGCAGCCGCCGCTCCAGCCGTTCGCGGCGCAGCGCCCCGGCCATCAGATCGGCGAGCAACTCCACGGTTTGCGCCTGCTGCGCTTGCGGCGCGCCGTCCGGCGGGCGGGAAAACCAGGCCAGCGCCAGCACGGCGAGGGTTTGCGTGCCCGAGCGCACCGGCACGGCGTAGCTCGCCTTGAGGCCGCCGTCGACGAAGGCGGGCAGGGCGTCGGCGGCGTGCGCGTAGTCCGGCTCGAACACGGCGCGGCCTTCGCGCAACGCCCGACCGGCCACGCCCAGGTCTGCAGGGAAGCGGTAGCCGCTGAACTGCCGCTGGTAACTCTCGGGCAGGCCGTAAAACAGCCGGTAGCCGAGCATGTCGCCGTCGCGCTCGATGAACGCGGCGCCGTCGGCGCCGAGCAACTGCGCGGCCGCCGCGGCGATGCGCTCGAAAAACCGGCCGAAATGCACTTCGCGCACCAGCGCGCGCAGCAGGGACAGCGGCAGCAGCGGCGGGGCCGCGCTGTCCTGAGCCGTGCGGCTGGCCGGCAGCGCGTTGCTGCCGATTTGATAGAGCACGCTGCGGTTTTTGCCGTCGGCCTTGGCCTGGTACAGCGCGATGTCGGCCTGCTCCATCAGGGCAGAGAGCACGGCCTCGGCCGCCTGCTCGGGCCGGGGCACGGTGCAGGCCACGCCGATGCTGCAAGTGGGCAGCGCGATGCGCTCGCCACCGGGGCAGTCTTGCGTGCGGCCTTCGAGGTCGCGGCGCATCGCTTCAGCGATTTGCAACGCCTGCTCGCCGCTGGCGCCACGCAGAAACAGGCAGAATTCTTCGCCGCCGAGCCGGGCGAGCAATTGGCCCTCGGGGGTGAGCGCGTGCAGCGCGCTGGCGGCCTGTTGCAGCACCAGGTCGCCGCAGGCGTGGCCGCGGCTGTCGTTGATCTGTTTGAAATCGTCGAGGTCGAACATCACACACGCCGCCGGCTGGCCGGTTTGCGCCAATTCGCCGATGTCGCGTTGCGCGCGCGCCTGGAAATGCCGCCGGTTGGGCAGCCCGGTCAGCGCGTCGGTCTGCGCCTCGGTGGCGAGTTGCTGCTCGCGTTGCTTGCGCTCGGTAATGTCCTTGAATACGAACAGCAGCGCGTTTTTGCCGTCGAACGGTGTCTGAATCACCGAGCACAGCACCCAGACGACGCCGCCGCCGAACCGGCGAAAGGCGAATTCTCGGTTGCGCACGGCATGATGCGCGCGCAGGTCGGCGAGCAACGCATCGCGCGCCGACGGGTCGACCCAATGCGCCGCGCCCTGGCGGCCCACCAGGCTGGCCTGTTCGTCGCCAAACAGCTCGCTGGCGGCGGAATTGGCGTACAGCACCTCGGAGGTGTCCACCGCGGTGAGCAGGGCGGGAGCAGGCAGGTTGTCGATGACGTCGCGAAAACTGCGCTCACGCCGCAACAGCGCCTGCGCGCGCTCGGCGGCACGCTGCTCCAGCTCGTTGTTGAGCACGCGCAGCTCGGCCAGAGCCGTCAGGCGCTCGCGCTGCAGCGCGCCGGCGAACAAAATCCCTGCCGACATGGCGATGCCCAGCAGCTCCACACCGATCACTGCTTCGTCCGTGGGCAGCGCGGCGTAGGGGCCGTAGCCGGCCAGGGTGGCGCCCAAAACGAGGATGAAGGCCACGGCCAGATGCGCCAGCGCCAGCCACAAGTCGAGGTGGAAGACCGACCAGATCGCCGGCAGCAACATCATGCCGAGTAGGCCGATGCGCGTGGGAACGCTCAAGCCCGGAGCGAAAAACACCACCGCCCAGACCACCAGGCTGAAGGCGAACGCGCCCAGCCCTTGCGGCTGCAGCAGCAACCGTGCCCATTGCGCCACGCTGCCGCGGCGCAACCACAGCAGATGCGCCACGGGAACGAGCATCAGCGCCGCGCTGGCGTCGCCCACGCCCCAGCCCAGCCAAGTCGGCACGAAAGCGCTGGCCGGCGCCTGCTCCAGGCCCACCACCCCGCTGGCACCGAACAGCCCCGACACCAAACCCTGCACCGCGCCCATCCACAGCACGAAGCGGGCAACGCTCGCCGATTCGCTCCAGAAGCGTTGCGCTTGCGTGGGCAAATCGCGCAAGCCCCATGCGCCAAGCAGCGGTGCCAGCACATTGCCCACCGACACCCAGGCGGCGCCTGGCAGGTTCCAGCCGAACAGCGCGACGTTGGCCGTCAGCGAGCCGAGAAACACGCCCGGCATGCCGCGCCAGCCCCACACCAGCGCAGCGAACACGCTCAGCGCCGCTGGCGGCCAGAACGGCGAGACGACGTGAAACACTGCCGCCGGCAGCACGCCCAGCGCGGCGTAGGCCAGCAGCAGGACGACGTTGAGCCCGACCAGGCGCTGCGCTGCGGGGCGCAAACGCCCGGAGTCAGACACTCAGATCACCCGCAGGAATCTGATATTGCCCCGGCCCCATGAGGTCGATGCCGCAGGGCAGGTTGTCCAGCCAGTCGAGCAGCTGGCCGATGGCCGCCCCGGCCAGCGGCGCGCCGTGCTGCGGCGCGATCATCTTGATGTCGAGCTGGCGCACCATGCGCACCCACAGCTTGAGGATTTTGTTGCTCACCATGTAGCGGCGGTGAAACGCCTCCATGCCGTGCGGCATCGGATCGAGGCTGGTGATGACGTGCCCGGCCTGCGCCCCGCTGAGCAGCGACACGCCCAGATCGCCGGAAAACAGGATTTTGCTCACCGGGTCGTAAAACTGGAAATTGCCTTCGGCGTGCATGAAGTGCGCCGGCAGCAGCCACAGCGTGGTCTGGCCAAAACGCAGCCGCCCGCCGGCGTCGGGCACGCCGATGACCCGGTTGTCGGTCTTGCCCAGCTTGCAAAAATGCGGCGCAAACCGCGCCCACAGCGCGGAAATCACCAGCTTGGCCTGGGTGGAGGTCATCCAGCGGTCCAGCGAGGCGATGATGTCGGGGTCGGCGTGCGACGCCAGGATGTAGTCGAGCTTGGCCGGAGCAATGTATTTGCGCATGGTCAGGCTCAGCTCGTTGTACGTCATGTTGCCGCCCGGATCGAGGATCACGCCTTCGTCGTGATCGACGATGAGAAACTGGTTGGCCTGCACCGCCTCCTCGTCCGGCACGAGATCGGT
>Ga0315298_1010530_pt1 | contig 11122 bp, 12 predicted proteins | sample WHS_1_MG_FD_203077 | JGI IMG/M metagenome (GOLD analysis project Ga0315298, IMG submission 203077) | Extremophilic microbial mat communities from Washburn Hot Springs, YNP, Wyoming, USA - WHS_1_MG | ecosystem: Environmental > Aquatic > Thermal springs > Hot (42-90C) | place: USA: Wyoming... | reverse complement strand
CTGACAGATGCAGCGACTCTACCAATCCGTGCGCTTGTACGACTACCACTGGCCCTAGAGGCGTCGGTAACACGCATTATGAGGCAACGGGCCACCTTTCGGTAATACTTCCCATTCGCGCCATACGCCCCGATCTCCCAGAGTGATCCTCCTTCTCACTATCCGAACCCGCCGCTCAATGCGCCTGAATTCAAAGACGAAATGGCCGATGGCATGTGTCTTGCATGAAGCGATTTGCTACATCGTTACTAATAGGCAATGATCGGCGCGGCGGAATGGCTTCAGATGGTTACGCATCGTCTTCGAGGACAACCCGCTGGAGGTGGCAATGGTGGCAGACCCGCGTGAGAAGGAACTAGACGAGCGGGCCATCCAGATAATTGAGGAAACCCATGTGGCCGGTAGGGAAACGAGACATAACCGCGCCGCCAACCTACACGCCATTCATGAATTGGTGCAGGGGATGCCGAATGCAACTTTCGGCATCAAGGGTGTTGACCGCTACAGCGAGCAAGAGGTCTTGGACGCCGTGTGCTACTTCACTCAATGCTCCAACGACATCAATCTGACGATGGGCGGCGGCTATATCTCTCCACAATCAACGTTGAAAGCTTTGAAAGAAGCCGCGGGCAAGATTAGGGCTGTCTCCTCATGGCGTGGCCGGTTCGTTGTTGGCACCGGCCACCCGGGTAGCTTGCTGTCTTACTATGTTAAGCTAGTTGATCTGATCCAGGAGTGGGGAGGGCAGGTGCTAGAGGCTGCGCGAGGGGCACGCATTCCACCCGTTTATGAGTTGGACTACTTTCAAAGTGTTGCCGTGATCTCCGACCGCGCTAGCATCTGGCATACACATGATACGAAGCCAATGGAAGCAATTTTGGCCGAGGCCGGCGTGGTGGATCTCGCCGTCGTCGATCACGGGTTCGCTGGTGCGGCAATTAACGCCCAGATACCGGTGATCACCATCATCGACACCAACGACCCGGCTCCCGCTGTGGCCAAGAGGAGGCTCGGGGCAGACGTGTTAGTGGTTCCCATGGATGATAACAGGCGGCTGGCGGATTACTTGCCGATTGTGGATCTGATTCGCAAGTATGGGGAATTGACGGACCTCCGGATCGTAGAACAAGGAGATTACGTAGCATAAGTGCGAGACCCTTCCGAACGAACCAGAGGCATTGATCCCCTGCCCTGTGGTTGAGGAGGCAACCAAGTGGCAGATAATATCTATCCCGAAATCAGGCCTGAGGTGCTGGAAAGGTTCATCCACGCCGCCCGTTCGGTGGAGGGAAAGACAGGGGGGCCTCGTGCGATGGTGGAGACCATGACGGATCTGGTGAAAAGCTACAAAGACCAGTTTGTCGACATGTACTTTCCCGAGGATGCAGAAGAGGCACGTGACCCTTACACAATTCTATCCATTTACAAGGTTATGCGCGATGCCATGGACCTCTATATCCGAAACCAAATGGAGTTGTTCCATCTTGACCTCACGGCCGATGAGATCGGCTATTACTTCCAATGCGAGTTATCGCGCGAGAAGGAAAAGGCTGGAAATGAATAAGGGCGAGGACTTCTCGCCTGCGTACCGGGCTGATAACGGCGAGGCTTTCTTGTCCGACGCATAAGCTACTGGGGAAGGAGCAGCCCGGTACCTACAGAACCTGCTGACCGGGCGGCTACAGAATTCGCATCGCTTTGTTTGATTTTGTTCAATCGTCAGGGGTAGAGAGGTGGTAGAGCAGAAAACGTCAGCGCAGGCAGAGATGGTAGCGCGGGAAATCGAACGCCTAGTCACTCAGGAATTTGGGAAGGGCGCAGAGATGGTAGATTTCCGCCAGATCGGTGAGGGCGAGACAGCCAACGTCTATGCCTTCGCTCTCGACAGGCATCTCACGGCGAGGCTACTCACCAAGAGCGCCTCTGACGCCGGTCTGGCTTCTGCGGCAATACAGAAACTCGAGGAGTACAACCTGGCACCCGCCATCGTGCACCTCTTCCCGGCCGCCACGAATGCGTTAGAACGTGATATCTTGGTTCTGGAGGAACCAGTGGGTGAGACCCTCTCATCGGAGAACCTTGACGACCACGTGTTCTCGGACCTCGTAGTAGAGCTGCTGAAAGTGCATCACAACCGCCGGACCGAGCTAGTGGATCCCAGCGCTCTGGGGCGGAAGCTCAACCACGAAAGCGGGGAAGTGTTCGCGCAGCTGGTGAAGCATCTACCTTCTCTCGCCCCTGGACTTCGGGACTTGGTGTCTGCCATGCAAGCGTATTTAGTAGCCAACGAGGCCATCTTTCGAGTTCCTCAATCGCTCGTACATGGTGACCTCTACTGGTCAAACGTATTGGTTACGCCTGTCGGAGAAGCGGTCCTGATCGATTGGCTGGGTTTGAGCTACGCCGACTACTGCGTCGACTTGGCGACTTTCTGGGTAGGATTCCTGCGCTGCTCGCCCGGAGGAATGTGTTTTGGCAAAGGAGCGCCAGTGGAAGTCTACTATCGAAGACTGCTGGAAATCTATCGCCAGACCTTTAACGATCAAACCATTATCGAACGTTTGCATTTCTACTTACCGGCAGTGTATATTGGCGATGTCTATGCGCTCTTACGAGGTGCTGGAGGCCTCACAGAAGATCTACACAGCAAGGTGACAACCTATCTGGAGGAGGCATGCCTTGCATTCGGCCTGAACTGGAGCGTAATTAGCAAAGCCGCCTAGCACCTTTCTGCCCTTGGCCTGCCGCCCTTGGCGCTGGTTACAAACAAAGCGGCACGCGGCCGCCTGCCCTTCGGCGACAAGCTCTCGCGCGGAGACTGGGAGCCGGTGGAGGACATGGCAAATCAGCAGTCATTGTTGCTGAAGGTGGCTTCGTTGAGTCGTGAATGCGGTTACCGCCATGCGGAAAGGCAGCCTCTTCCTCACCGTATAGCCTATTTTTCCTACCCTCCTGGCCTTTGCCCCACACACCGCCACGCCTTCCGTCCAGCCCGCGTGTATATCAGTCGCGTGTAGCGTGCACTGGTAGAAGCCTTCCGCACTCTCGGTGCAAGGGGAGACAAGGTCCACCTCTAAGAAACCGGCCTGCTCTTGGTCCCCATCGGCGAAGGTCCAGACTGGGACCAGTTCCTTGAGCAAGGTGCCGGGTTTGGTGCTGCTCAAACCCGTCTCTCTTGGTGGTGGCGGAAAGGCTTCATCAGGCGGTCCATGGTGGCACTGCTCATCATGCAGAGCTTAGCCTCGCCTGCCGCCACCAAGATTGGTTCGCTGTGATGGCGCAAGGACGCCAGGAGCTTGGGCATAAACGGCTGGAAATGGTGCGAACAGGTCCAATCGACGCGCTCCCAAACGAGGCGCAAAGCGGAGACTACCTTTCCTTGATCTTGAGGGGTCTCTCCCTTCGGAGGCGCCTCGGGAGCCGTTCGGCGTCCAAGGTCTCCAAGACCAAGGTGAGACGGTTCTGGGTACCCAGGAAGAGGAACTCATTGAAGTCTATCATATGAAGAATTACTTGGAAGAGTACATCGCTGCCTGGAACGACCACGACGTCGACAAGATCGTGAGCTTCTACACCGGACGATTGCACCCGCGCCGACCCGCTGACGGGCATCCAGAAGGGCAAGGATGCACTGCGCGCGTTTGTGATTACGCTATTCCAGGCATTCTCCAATATGACTGTCTCCGTGGATGACTCTGTCGGCAGCGGAGACCTCTTGGCAATGGAATGGCTATCAACCGGTACACATAAGGGGCCCTTCCCGCCATTCTCGGATCTTGGCGTCACCGGACACAAGATCGAGATGGCTGGAGGCAGCTTGTGCTACCTGCGCGGCGACAAGATCGAAAGCGAGACGGTTCACACCGACGTGGGAAGCATGCTAGACCAAATGGGCACGACGATCACCGAAATCCGCAAAGCCGCTTAGGAGATGGTTTCGGGGAGTGTCTCTCGCTCCCCGGAACCCCACGGCCCGCCTCCTGCGACCGAGCCCTTGGCATACAACTTGCGGCATGCCGCTAAGTCGACTCCGATCTTCCAGCCTTTCTTTGGCCGTAGCGCGGAGACAAGTCCCCGCGCTACGGGTTGGGGTTTGCCTGTTGGGTTCTTGGCCGGTCGCGACGAAGGAGGAATCTTGGCGTGGATATCCTTTCTCAATACCTGTCGGCAAAGAGAGACCTAATCAATCAGGCGCTTGATCAGTGTCTCCCTCCGGCCACCGCAGAGCCTCGGATAATCCACGAATGCATGCGCTACAGCGTACAAGACGGCAAGCGGCTCCGGCCTACCATTGTATTGGCAGTGGCCGAGACGCTAGCTTGCCCTGTGGAGAGAGCTCTTCCTACCGCCGTAGCGGTGGAGCTTATCCACACCCATTCGCTCATCTTGGATGACCTGCCGGGCATGGACAACGACGACTGTCGGCGAGGCCGGCCCGCGACCCACGACCGCTTTGGCGAAGGTATCGCCCTCCTGGCCGCCGACGCTCTGTTGAATCTTGCCATTGTGCTGCTGGGCGCTAACCACCGTCTCATTGGCCTCCCGGCAGAGACGGCTCTGGACATTATCCGAGAGGTAGGGGAGAACGTCGGCACCAACGGCATGATTGGCGGCCAAGTAGCCGACCTGACCTTCTCGCCAGCAGTGGACGGCGCCAGCATGCTGGAACGGATCCACTTGCGTAAGACTGCAAACTTGTTTCGGCTAAGCGCCCGCGCTGCTTCCCTAGTCGCCGGGGCGACAGAGCACCAACTGGCGGCGCTCAGCTCGTACGCCGAGAATCTGGGCCTCGCCTACCAGATTATTGACGACATTTTGGATCACGCCAAGAGCGGGAATCCAATCAAGGGGAGGCCGAGAGCGGGACCCAACTTCGCCACAGCCTATGGAATCCCCCGGGCCCACGCCCTAGCCGAGCAGCTAACTAGAGAGGCCCTTCGAGCCTTATCGGGCTTTGACGCAACGGCCGAGACTCTCCGCTCCCTGGCGAAAGCCAACCTCTTGAGACCAGCGTAGAATGGGTCATCAGCGCTAATAACAGCCAGAGTGTGAAGAAGCATGCGCCTTCCCAGAGAGCAACGGGTCTTCTCGATTTACAGTCAAAGGCGGTGGAGTCTTCGAACACCACTTGCCGACAACTTGCAGGAGCAATCGCGCCAGCTGCCCAGCTTGACATGATGGCCGCTGTGGAATATAGTCCTAAGCAGAGACCCCTATCGTTCTGCCAGTCAGGACAAGGTCGTCCCCAGGCAATGCCGGCCGGTTGCCCGATTCCCCAATGCGGACGGAGAGCTATTCCACTCAAGGGGGTAAGAACCAAGCAGCGGCCATGGTGTTATGTCCTTCTGCTCTTGTTGTCGACGGCCAGCGTGGCTGCAAGCCTCGTAGATCGTCGCCCTTCTCGCAAAACCCTGTGGGCTCATCTACCGACTCGCTTGAACGGCAATAGCCGATGATAGAGGCAAGATAAATCATCCGAATCCCAAGGAAAGGGGAGCACCAGGAATGGACAAGGACTACATCGCCTTCCGCGGCAGCCTGCAGGAATTGCTGGAGAAGGTGGAGAAGGGCGAGATGATCCCCCGGCTCCAGGCCTCCCATGCCCCTCCGTGCAAGTTCTGGACGGCTTTCATGGTGCTGAACGGCATTCGGCATGTGGCTCCTGTCATTCATGGTCCTGTCGGGTGCACCTATGGCGTGGGCAACGCCTACAAGATCACGAGCTGTGAATACCGGGGTGTGCCCCTCGAGCCGACGAGCTGTACGGCGCTGGATGAGACTAACGTGGTGTACGGTGGGGAGGGAAAGCTCGTCGAGGCGATCAAGGAGGCGGAGGAGAGGTATCACCCCGAACTTATCGCCATTCTCTCTTGTTGCTGCTCCGGCATCATCGGCGATGACGTAGAAAGCATTGCCAAGGAGGCCGAGAAGCTGGTCGACGCCAAGGTAGTGGCCGTCCGCAGTGAGGGTTTCGGCGGTGACTTCCGCAGTGGTTACGAAGATGCCTTCCGAGTAATCATGGATCTCATGGAGCCGCCCAGACAGAAGCGGGAGAAGACGATCAACATCATCGGCGCCCGCATCGGCCCTACCTACACCGAGTGGGTGGACGACTTGAACGAGATCGAAAGGCTAGTAGAAGCCCTTGGTGTGACGATCAACGGCGTCCTCTGCGGCGGCTGCACCCTGGAGCAGATCCAACGCGCCCGCGAGGTCATGCTCAATGCCTCCTGGTGCTACGACTGGGGGCAGAAGCTGGGCGACCTGATGCAGGAACGCTTCGGGATACCCTACAGCCGTACGGGTCAGCCTTACGGTCTACGCGCAACCGAGCAATGGATCATGGGTGTGGCCGAACCACTAGGTTTGGAGAAACAGGCCAAGGCGTTGATCGAGAAGGAAACAGGCCAAGTCAAAGAGGATGCCGAGTCCTTGCGCCGGAACCTAGGAGGAAAGACGGCATTGGTCGAGATCGCAGAGTTTCCGGGTCCGATCAGGGCCCTGTCCATGGCCAGGCTGGCCGAGGAGTTTGGCGCGCGGCCGGTAGTGATCAACGTCCACCCCTACACGATCAAGGAAAGGATGCCGAGCATCAAGTTCCTTCTAGAAACCGGGCAGAACCCGGAGATCGTACTCACTAAGGGTCTCTTCTCCCTGGGCACGTTCCGTTCGTCCTGGCAGACCGAGGCCGAGCTAGAGAAGCTAGTTGCCGAATACGACAATGCCATCTTCTTCGGCACGCCAATGCGGCAGCCGGGCATCCCACAGGTGAACCTGACCACGCGCACAGGCTACCCGCACTACGGCTACCGGGGCGTCCGCAATATCGCCAGGTTGGTGGAATCCGCAGTAGAAAACGCAGGACGCCCTCGGTCGAAGCTGTTCCGGCAGGTCCTGTACGGAGGTCGATAGCACCAAACGCTGAAGAATGAACGCAAAGTAGTGGAGTTCCGGCAGGTCCTGAGTAGTTGATCGCTATTAGTCATCGGTTAACTAGTAATTGACTGATAGCTACCTAGATGGAGGTCGATCATTATGGCTCTGACTCACGAGTCCACGGTGACCTCGGTGGAGAAATGCCATGACCCCTATTTGCGGTGTGCCCTCTACGGGGCGGCGCAGACGGCGCTTGGAATCACCGGCTGCTGCGTCCTCTCGCACGCGCCTCAGGGCTGCAACATGCTGGTGAATGCGGCCTTCAGTTGGATGGATGCCGACTACACCGAAACCCTCACCCTCTGCACCAAGCTGTGTGAAGATGAGATCGTGCACGGCGGCGAGGACCTCCTCGCCCGCACGATCATGGAGGCGAGCGAGTTCAGGGTTCCCATCGTCTTTGTGCTCAGTTCCTGTGGTCCCGAAATCGTCGGCGATGACATTGAAGCCGTTTGCGAAGAAGTGCGCAGCCGGGTGGACTTCGACGTCGTGCCCATCGAGTGCGCCGGCTTCCGGGGCTCCCAATACGTGGGCACCGATATCGCCCTGGACGTGATCTTGAGAAGGTTGGTGACGGACAGCGGCCGAAAGATCCCCCGGTCGGTCTGTTTGGTCGCGCCCCACGCCAACGCGAATCAAACGTGGATGGGCGACTTAATTTGGGTAAGGAACGTGCTGGCCCGAATGGGCGTGCAGGTAGCGGCAACCCTGACGCATCAGACGGCGCTCGGCGACCTGAAGAAGGTATCGGCCGCCGAGGCCTCAATTGTACTAAGCCACGACTGCGGCCAGGAGGCTGCCGAATACTTGGCCTCTGAATTCGGCGTCGAGCAGTTATGCAAGGATATCCCCTTACCCGTAGGCTTCACCAACACCCGCCGCTGGCTCACAACACTAGGCGAGAGGTTTGGCACCGAAGAGATCGCTGCCAAGATGATCGCCGAGGGAGAGAAGATGGTGGTCGAGGTCTGCCGGCGCAAGGGTTTGGAGCAATTCTTCATGCATCGGGCGCCTGCGGCGATCATCGCCGACGCCACGGTCGGCATTCCCCTAGTGCACTTCATCGCCGAGGATCTGGAGATGATCCCCCGGGTGATCTCGTTACGCTCCTCTCAGCCTGCGGCGAAGAAGATTCTGGAACGGGAACTAACCGAGCTCAACTTGCAACCCCAGATCATCTACGACGCCGACGTCTACCAGTCGAAGGCGGCCGTGGCTAATCACAGGCCGGAGATCATTTTTGGCAGCAACATCGAAAAGCATGCAGCCGAAGAACTGGACATACCCTTCATCTTCCTACTGGTCCATCCCACCCAACGATTCCGGCTGATCGATCGCGAGTACTTCGGCTATACCGGCATGCTTAATCTCATCGAGTTCATTCAAAATGACTGGAGAGAGAAGTACCGGTCCAAGCATCGGCGATATCAGGCAAGGTGGTAGACGTTTCGTTATTCCAGCGGAGGCCAGAATCCAGAAGGGTTGAGGCCTGAATGCGCCAAGGAGGGCGGATTCCAGAAAGCGGCCAAAGCAGTGAAGAACCATACTAGGTGGTGAAGAGCATGAGACAGATTGCAGTGTATGGAAAGGGAGGAATTGGCAAGAGCACCATTTCCTCCAATTTGTCCATGGCACTCCGAGACAAAGGTCTGAAGGTCATGCAGGTAGGTTGCGACCCGAAGAGAGACTCTACCCGGTCCTTGACCGGTGGCCGCCTGATCCCTACCGTGCTCGAGACTTACCGGCAGCACCTCAGGAAGGGCCGTGATCAGTATGCTATCTCCCTTGAAGACATCGTATTTCAGGGGCCAGGTGGCGTCTACTGCGTGGAATCAGGCGGACCGGAGCCCGGGATCGGCTGCGCAGGCCGTGGTGTGCTCACGGCGATCCAGATCCTGAAGGATCTCAAGGCCTGCGAAACCTATGGAATCGACGTGGTCATCTACGACGTGCTCGGCGACGTGGTCTGTGGCGGGTTCTCTCAGCCAATTCGCGAGGGTTACGCGAGGGAGATCTATCTCGTCTGCTCCGGCGGCTTCATGAGTCTCTATGCCGCAAACAACATTGCCAAGGGGATCCAGCGCCTGGCCAGACGGGGCCAGACCGGCCTGGCCGGCGTGATCTGCAATAGCAGCGGCCAGGACGGGTTTGAGAAGGCCGTCACCGCCCACTTTGCGGCAGAACTCGGAACCAAACTCATCCACTTCTTGCCGCATAGCCCGATCATCCAGCTTTGCGAAGTGGAAAGTAAGACCGTTCTTGAGCATTCACCCAGCTCCCCGGAGGCGGTATCCTTCCGCGAGCTGGCCGAGAAGGTGATCAGCAACGGTCCGCCTGTCATTCCTAAGCCGCTGGAGGAACTGCCGGAATTGGAAGCATTGTACCGGTCGCATCTCAGCGAGGCACGAGCCGCGAACCAGCCGTGACACATGATTCGTGGTGGATTACGAATCACGTATCGTGCAGAGGAGACTTGCCATGAAGCCAGACAGCATCCCGACGACGAGCCGAATAATGCGAAGCCACCCTTGCTTCAGCGATGAGGCGCATGATCGCGTGGGCCGGATCCACCTTCCCGTCGCCACGCGCTGCAACATCCGTTGCAACTACTGCGAGCACCAAGTGTGTTCTGACATCCGGCATCCAGGCTGGACTGCTAAGGTTCTCTCTGTGACGGAAGCGGCTGATCTGATTGAGTCGGTGATGCGCAGGCAGCAGGTCCCTGACTTTGTCGTGGGCGTTGCCGGGCCCGGAGATGCTCTGGCAAACGACCACACCTTTCAGCTACTTACTCTGATCCGGCGGCGATATCCGCAAGTCACGACTTGCCTCTGCACCAATGGCTTGCTGCTCGAAGACAAGCTGGCCGAGATATCGAGTGCCGGCGTCATGGCATTGACTGTGACCGTCAACGCTTGCGACAGCCGCGTGGGAGGACTGATCTACTCATGGGTACGATACCGCGGCGCTATTTGCCGAGGGGAGCAGGCTGCCGACCTGCTGATCAGCAGGCAATTCGCGGGCATAGAGAAGGCTGTGGCGGCGGGTTTTGCCGTGAAGGTGAACACAGTGCTGATTCCGGGGGTCAACGACCGGCACATCGGGGAACTGGCGCGTCGCTTGGGTGAAGTCGGGGTCAAGGTGATGAATATCATGCCGCTAATCCCGTCCGGCAAGATGAAAAGGTGTATGGCGCCAACCTGCGATGAACTCGAAAAAGCGAGGCGGAATTGCGAGAACATCCTTCCCCAGTTCCATCGCTGCCAGCAATGTCGGGCTGACGTGGTTTTCCTCCCCGAAAAGCGCCTCGCCTCCGTTTGAGTGAGGCTCAGACTAGCTTCTGCTGCATGACAGGGACGAGGGCCTGGATTTTTACCCTCGTGGAGATGACAACCAAGCCCCCATCGTTCCACATCACGACGTCAGCAGACAGTTCGTGACCTCCCGGTCTAAGACGAGGGCGACGTTGGGAACGGTCTGGGCATTTGCTTCCCGACCTCGCACCGGTTTCAGCACTTCCCCAACCCGCCGCGTGCTCACCCCGGCCAAGAACATCTCCCAGATCAGCCCGCTAACCTTCCCTTGCCGCTGGCGGTAGTGCTCCAGCAGCTTCGTCGGCTCCACCTCCCCTCGCGCCCTCGGCACCCGCAGCCTCTCGATCAAGCCGAACTCCGTTAGGATATCGCGACGATACCAACCATTGTGGTATCCCCGCCGATCGGCGCTTCCCCCGCACCAGGAGGCCCCTAACCGCTCGATCATCTCCTCTTCCAGGCTGGCCTCTAACAGTCGCTTCAGCAAGTACAGCACATCCCCCCAGAGGTCGTCCCAGAAGCCCTCTTCGTCATTCTCGTCTCCCTTAATCTAACGCCACAATCCCTTTACAATCGTCTCGTCGAGGGCCTTGACCTTTGGCGTTGGCGCATCCTCCCCTTCTCGGCTTTTTGCCAAACGGTAGGATACGCCTTTCCTCTTCCCTTTCAACCCCTTTCTTGCACAATCTACTTTACACTAGCCCGCTGAAACTCGATCTTGAAGTATGTTGGCGAACAGAGGGGAGAGGGGTTCTTGGGGAAATGGAAAGGCTCTGTGTTGTGCATCTGGCACGAGTGGCACAAGCTCGGCGGGGAGATCGGAGCGCGGGTGAACGAAGCGGTGGCGGGGCTGGATAAGCGGGTGGCGAAGA
>Ga0315298_1010529_pt1 | contig 11123 bp, 15 predicted proteins | sample WHS_1_MG_FD_203077 | JGI IMG/M metagenome (GOLD analysis project Ga0315298, IMG submission 203077) | Extremophilic microbial mat communities from Washburn Hot Springs, YNP, Wyoming, USA - WHS_1_MG | ecosystem: Environmental > Aquatic > Thermal springs > Hot (42-90C) | place: USA: Wyoming... | reverse complement strand
CGGGTCTGTTTCGGTTTCTTGACGTACTCACTTGCAGCAAAACTCATCTGTTTCATGGCACCTCGAATCGGTCGTTGGCTCAACTGCAATTTTACAGGAAGCAGGACTTGTTCAGGGCTTCCCTAGAGACGCGACGGCCTTACCAATGCCGGCATACCGCAGCCACCCTGTGGCTTGCCGCAGGCGAAAACCCCGAGTGGATTGCACGACAGATGGGGCACACCACGACAGAGATGCTGTTCAGGGTGTATTCCAGGTTCGTGCCGAACCTCACCCGTCAAGACGGCAGTGCCTTCGAACGCCTGCTGATGCAGTCCGGCGCCGTGAACATCGCGCAGCCCGCCTCCCCTAACCCGAATCAAGGAGCTTGATCATGACCTCTATTCAGAACCTGCCCCCCATTTCCGATCTTCCCTACGTCTACAGGATCCGCTCGCTGCTTCAGGAGCCACTTCCTAATGGCTGTGGTGTCCGATACACCATCGAGCTCTATCATGAGCATATCCAGTTGAACGTCACCTTCACCCGGTCGCAGCCGGACATCCGGCTACGGGTGAACAAGCTGGTATCGATTCGCTGGAAGCTCCCGGTATTGTCTTCCCATGGTGCCATTCATATCAGCAGACTGGTACTGATTGAACGACCATTGCGACAGTTCAACCTGTTCGATACGGTGCCACCATCCTGGGTGTCAGACAGGAAGCTGGTCACTGCAGCCCGAGACATGCTAGACCGACTACCGAGCAATCTCCAACACCTCTTTTGTGCGGTGATGTGGGACGGTTTTCGCTTTCGCCGCTTCTGCGAGGCACCATCTTCCCTGAACAATCATCATGCGTACCGGAACGGGAATCTGAAGCACACGATTGAAACGGCCGAGAACGCCATGACAATAGCGAAGCTGTTTCCTCAGGCCAACCTTGGTATCTGTCTCGCTGCCGCTCTGCTGCACGATGTCGGCAAGGCTGACGAATATGTCAGTTGTGGCCCCGATTACTGGACCATGTCGGACAGAGGCAAGCTTGTCGGACATCGCAATACAGTTCAGGAGTGGATTTCGGCTGCCATTTCCACCAATCGGATCAACCTGCCTGAATCAGTTCACTACTCACTGGTGCACGCACTGACGGCAGCACCCAATGCCGAGTGGCTGGGCATACGAAACCCGGTTACACCGGAAGCCATGATCCTCAGTTTCGCTGACCGGTTGAGCGCTGAACAGGACATGACTCTGGCACTGGCCAGCAAGAGCGGCGGCTGGGGCAACAAGCATCCCCATCGCAAGGGCAAGCCTTTCACGCTGCCCGCAGAAACCACCATTTGATCAGGAGACAGCATCATGAGTATTTTTGGCAGTGGCATTGACCTGGGCAAATTCATGCGCAAGTTCCAACATGAAGATGAGCGCATCACGCACCTGCTCGACACGTTCGATGACTACGTCTACTTCATACGAGACTATGACGAAAACTTCCAGCTCGATGACAAAAAGCATGAGTCGACCGTGCTTGCCGGGTATCGCAACTCAGCCTTCGGCATCCTCCTCACACTGCTGCAACTGGGGCACATCACAACCATGGATTTTCATATGAGGTTGCATGCGCTGAATTCGGTGTTTTTCAGGAAGGTGAAGATCTAACCAACATCACATCCAGCAAGGGGATGTCACAAACGACATCCCCCCTTTGGATACTTCCAGATTCATGTATATTGAACAACTGACACATCGAAAGGAAGAATCATGAGCGTATCAACTGCCATTTACTGGGCCGAAGGCATCACCGCCTTGGCAGCTATTATCGGGACATACATCGCCTACCGATCCAGAAAGGAAGAGAATTCGCCGTATACATCACCGAAGTAAATGTCTTTTCAACTGCGTTAGGTTAGCGGCGTTACTATGAAAACATGGTCACCGCAACCCATTGGACTCCATGAATTCCGTCCGACCTCACTTCATCTTGATTGCATTCGCGCTGGGCGGATGTGCCACTTTCCCGGACATGGGCAATTTCGCCCAATCGCATCGGGAGAAGCCTATCAAAGTGATGGTGTCGGAAGCGCCCCTCGATATCAGTCAGAACAGGCTTCAGGTTGTACTGGCTCCGGACGTGAAATCGAGTTCGATTTCACCGGATGTTGCGCGAGGCATAATACATGCGCAGAAATATGCGCTGACGGCGATGAACGAGGCGCTATCGAAGAACAAAAAGATAGCAATTGTCACTTCCCCTGAGACATCTGATGTCAATCGAATCTTGAGTCAGGGTTTCAACAAAACTCCCACTCAGGCCGATGCGGATCTGTTGCGGAAAGAATCCGGTGCGGACGCGCTGTTGAGGTTCAGGATCACCGACTATGGATTGACGCCAAAGGCATGGCGCGACGGATACATCACGTTCGAGGTGGCTTCGACGCTGGCTATCGCAGGAGTCATTGCCTATTCAGGTTCGACTGCGGCGAAAGCGGCGGCAGGCGGATACTTGGCTCAGGAAACGGTGGAGGAGACCACCGAAGCTTATGCCGGTTTCTGGGCGCTGGATGTGGTAACGCGTCCGGTCAGATTGGAAGCTGAACTGGTTCGCCTGAATCCGGTAAGTGTAATTTGGCAAGATGTCGATACGGGACTCTCCAAAGTCCGTTTGTCGCGCCTAACCCGAAAGATCGGGGCTGACGAACGAAATCATCAGTTGGATCATGCCTCGAATCATGCGGTTGACGGTATCGTGGCGGATTTTTCGAAAGCCTTGGACGGACAGGATCGGTAACAGGTTGCTACCGAAGAAAAGCCGGGAGTTTCGACGCAATATTAGCAATTCCTCGTTTCTTTTATGGTTATCTTGACCTACACTTGAGAAGACCTGTGGTGCAGTTATATCGCGGAAACGACTGTAGAGAATCCACGATGCTATGGTCAAGGCTCATGTTCCGACCAGCCTGCTGAAGATCGTTACAGTGATTGCTAGGTAAGATTCAATTTCCCGATGATGATGAAGGAGGGCCGTATCATGAAGATGTGCAGCGTTTCGGAATGCGAGATAGTGGAATGTGCCTACAATATGGATAAAGCCTGTCACGCGATGGCCATCACCATCGGCGATGGCGTTCACCCCATGTGCGACACTTTTTTCAAACCCTCCACGCATGGCGGCGTGAAGAATCAGACCGCCGGTGTTGGAGCGTGCAAAGTCTCGGCCTGTTGCCACAATATGGATTTCGAATGCGAAGCGGAGAGCATCCATGTAGGCTACTGTGGGGGCCATAGTCATGGTGATTGCATGACTTTTGCTGCGCGGTGAGGTAGGTTTGTTCTGAACAAATGAATAACAACGGGGGTTCATCATGGCAAGGAAAAAGACAGAGTGCTGTTATGACGCGAGCGAGTCCACTCAGGAAGTCGGTTGCTGCGATAAAAATTCGAGTACTGCAGGACAACGCGATTGCATGATTGCGGAGGCGGCCTATTTTCGTGCCGAGAAGCGCGGATTTGCCGAGGGCGACCTCGTGCAGGACTGGCTGGAGGCGGAGCGGGAAATCGATTGCATGCTCAACGAAGGCGCTCCGAGTTAGGTCTTTTCTCAACTTCTTCCAAGAGGAGGGTGCGATGAACAACAGGAGGATTGTGCTTTCCCTGGTCGCTGCCCTGTGCTTGCCGCTTTACGGCATCGCGTCTGACCTGTTGCCGGAAACACAGAACGGAATCCAGTTCCTGAGCGGGGGAATCGGTGTAGAAGAGCGTAATGCGATGCAGGCGGAAAGTAAAGTTTACAACCTGAAGCTCAGCTTTTCATTGAAGGACGGCGCCTACATTGCCGATGTCAGGGTCGCCATCGATTCAGGGAAGAAACCTTTGGTTAGAACCAATTCGGACGGGCCGCTTTTCTATGCAAAACTGCGGCCCGGCAAATACAGTATCGCCGTGTCTTATCAGGGGAAAACCCAGACCAGGACGGTGAATGTTGGGAAAAGCTCGACCAACTTGTTCTTTCATTGGACCGATTGATGGCTTGAATCCCCGGTGTGAATCCTGTGGGACTGCAGAAGGGGGTTTTTGCCAACATCCTAAGGATATTCGGTAAGCCCCTTTGGAAATCCACGATTTACCTTATGCCAGAGTCATAGACAAAGGTGGTTTTTAACCCGACGAAAAGAGAGGGAATTCTCTATGCGCACTTTCAATCGAATCGTTCCGGTTCTTTTCCTGGGATTGATTTTCTCGGCTTCCGTTCAGGCATCAGAAGGCAGTATCCGGATCATTTCTCCGGGCAACGGCGCGACAGTTGATTCATTGGCCGAAAGGATCAATGTCTTCTACTACGCGACCTTCGACCCCAAAGGAGATCATGTCCACCTTTCCGTCGACGGCAAGGACAGGGAGACTTTGCGGGAACTGGAAATCAGTCATGTGACCGATATCTATCAAAAGGGCCGCTGGGTTCCCGTTATGCGCGAGATCAACGGCAAAACTGCCATTGAACCGCTTTCGCCCGGGAAACATGAAATCTGCGCCAAGGTTGTCGATAAAGCGCATGTTTCCATCGGGACAGAAACGTGCATTCATGTCGTCTCGAGATGAGGACGAGTCGTGATCACACCTCAGGAAGTCACAACACCCAAAGCCAGGATTAACCGCAAAGATGATTTGGTCGTGTTGACGCTCGATGAACGGGGCGTGATCCTCGATTGCAGCAAGGCTGCCGAGCGGCTATTCGGCTATCTCCGCAGCGAACTGATGGGGCGCCATGTATCCCAGTTACTGCCGAAACTCGTAGAGGAAGTGCTGGTACAAGATGATCGATTTAACCCAAGACTGAGCTTTCTCTGTCATAGTGGTCATCTCTTTCAAACGCATGGTCGGCAAGGCAGCGCATTCCGCAGTGAATTACACTTTGTCGAGTTTAATAATTTGAGCGGGCGCATCTTGAGATTGATTGTATGCCCAGTCGATTTCTCATCAATGAGGGGCGAACCATGTTTTTAGTCAAAAAGTTTGAAGTTGAGGAATGCCATGATGAACCGCATTTGGCTTCCGCTGTTGAGAGACCGGAAGCTTTGGTTGAAGACGAGAGCTACGATATCTCGCAAATTTATTTTAACGAAATCCGACGGAAATCGTTGTTGACTGTCGAGCAGGAACGGACCTTGACGAGGCTTGCCAAAGCGGGGGATTTCGATGCCCGACAACAAATGGTCGAGCATAACCTGAGATGGGTGGCCAAGATCGCTCGGCGCTATGTCAACCGCGGCGTGGCGCTGATGGACTTGATCGAGGAGGGCAATCTCGGGCTGATCCATGCCGTGGAAAAATTCGATCCGGGGTTCGGATTCCGCTTCTCGACCTATGCGACCTGGTGGATCAGGCAAAACATCGAACGTGCCATCATGAACCAGTCGCGCACCATCCGGCTTCCCATACATGTCGTCAAGAAACTCAATGCCATTTTAAGAGCGCGGCAGAAACTGGGGTACGATGCCGATGAAGTGGGGGATGATGAGATTGCCCAGAGCGTGGGCATGACGCTGGACAAAATGTGTGAAATCCTGCATCAGAGCGAGAAATTGCTGTCCCTGGACGCGCCGCTTGATATTGATCCTACGCTCACGATTGGTGAGTCGCTTCCGGACGAGCGGAACCTGCCCCCGGACATGGTAATGGAGCAGACCGAGATGTTGGAACTTGTCAGGACATGGATCGGCGAACTCAGTACCAAGCAACGGGGAGTGATCGAAAGACGCTATGGGTTAAATGACGCGGAAACGATGACTCTTGATCAGATCGCGCAAAACATGGGGGTGACACGGGAAAGAATCAGACAGATTCAAAATGAAGCGCTGGGGCAACTTCGGAAAAATATTTCTGACCAGGGCATCTGCAAGGAGATGATGGTCTAGGTTAGAGGGGTATCGCTAATACCAACGAGTTGCTTGCTGTGGGTAACAATTCTGGAGGGCGTGCCATGTGGACAGACCAACTTGAACATCCGGGTCAACAAAATGAAATTGACAGCGAATTGATCGTTACAGTTTTTAGCAGGGAGTTGATCCTGACGATTATGTTACTCTGCATATTCTTCTTTGCCCTATCGGTAGTGAATGGATGAGCACCTAGCCCGGAAATTGGCACATGTTCTTGGCTTGTTCATTAAACATGCACCATACCGGTTATGATTGCTGTTGCATTAAAATATGGCACTCATCAGGAGGGATCGGTCGCGAGAACAGATACCCTTGACCCTGGTCGCACCCTGCTGCGACTAACAGGTTTTTCTGGCCCTGAGTTTCTATGCCTTCGGCAATTACCTTGAGTCCGAGTTTATGCGCCATCACGATGATGGCCTCGGACAGAGCCATATCGTTCGGATCAGTTTCGAGGTCGCGAACGAAGGATTGATCGATTTTCAGGTAATCCACTTCGAAATGTTTCATGTAACTCAGACTGGAATAGCCCGTGCCGAAATCATCGATCGAGACCCCTACCCCCAATTTTTTTAATTCGCTTAGTACTGTCGATGACAGTTCGGTGTCGCGCATCAGCGCACTTTCGGTAATTTCCAAATCGAGACATGAAGGATTAAATTGAGTTTCTGAGAGAATTTTTCCTGTCTTTTCGACAAAATCACGTTTCCACAGCTGCCTTGCCGAAAGATTGACGCTGACAATTAGATTCGCAAATCCCGCATCGTGCCACTCCTTTCCCTTTCGACACGCGGTTTCCAGAACCCAGCTGCCAATCGGAACGATGAGCCCGGATTCTTCTGCGATGGGAATGAATGTAGACGGTGGGACAAAAGTTCCGTCTGGATTTTTCCATCTCAGCAGGGCTTCTACCCCCACAAGTTTGCCATTCGAAAGGTCAATCTTGGGCTGATAATGCAAAGAGAACTCCTGCTGTTCCAGCGCTCGCCTCAGGCCTTTCTCTATATCGAGTCGTTGCTTGGCAAGGATGTCCATGTCAGCAGTAAAGAAATGGTAAGTGTTTTTCCCCTTCTCCTTGGCCTGGTACATGGCAATATCGGCATTCTTCATCAGGCTGTCTACGGTAACGCCGTCTGCCGGATAGATGGATATGCCTATGCTCGCCGACACACAGAGCTCAGTTCCCTGGATAGGGATGGGCCGGACTACGGTGTCGATTATTTTTTGCGCTGCAACGGCAGCACTCTCCGGGGAAGCGATGTCGGGAAGGATGAGGACGAATTCGTCACCGCCGATACGGGCAACAGTATCGCCTTCACGTATGCAACCAGAGAGTATCTTGCCTACGGCGATCAGAAGCTGGTCGCCTATCCTGTGCCCAAGGGAATCGTTGATTGTTTTGAAATTATCCAGATCAAGAAATAGCACCGCGATATGGGTCTTGTTGCGTGCAGAAATCGAATATTCCAATCTGTCATGGAGCAGCTTGCGGTTCGGGAGACCAGTCAAGGCATCGTGATTTGCCAGAAAAGCAAGATGTTCCTGTGCCTGCCGCAGCTTGTTTATTTCCTTGGCATTGTCCAGAATCAGCGAGAGGGAATGGGCGAAGCTTGATGTCAGCGTTTCATCTTCCACACTGAAGGGCGTGCCATCGATCTTGTCGCAGAGATATATCCTGCCGTAAACTCTGCCGAAATTTGAAATAGGCACCGCAAGCAGCGACTCCATTTTGGGGTGGTGTACAGGAAACCCTGCGCTGCGGGAATCTTTTTTTATGTGGTCGATCCGAATGATGGTATCTTCTTTGATTACCACGCCAAGCAGCCCTCGTCCTTCTGGAAGATGGCCGACTTTTTTTGCTTCTGCCTCACTCATTCCAGCATGGAAGAAATGAGCAAGCCCCCCGTTATCGTCAAGAATGCCGATAGCGCCATATTTTGCCTGGATGAGCTTGCATAAGGCTTCAATTCCTGCCTGTAGCAGAGCAGCTTCGATAGTCGTGTTCGAAAGAAGGTTAAGCAGCGTTCTGGATGCAGCCAAAAGTTCGATCAGCCTTTCCGACCAGCGCGTGATTTGCTCCTGATCAAGCTCCAACAAGCCTTGCATCCTCAAAGTTTCTTCAAGCAAAGTTCTTTCTCGCTTGAACAGTACATCAAGAATGCTGGAAATGGTGACAATTCCAATGCATCTGCCGTTAGATTTAGACACATGAAGGGCTTCCAGCCCTTCTTCCTGCATCCTGTTGAGCACGGATTCAAGCGGCGTGTTATGGCTGACTGTTCTTGGTGGATGGGGATCGACGAGATCCGCGAAAATGCGCAAAGGAAAGTTCGAAATATCTTTTTCGGTGACATGTCCCATAAATTTCCCGCTTTCGAAGGAGAGATCCTTCGAAGCGAATACGGCGTAAATATTTGAAACAGAGCGAGTCGCTGTGGGACGAGATTCTCCATAAACCGCAATTACATTATTCGAAAGGGCATCGCTTGCGATAAGGGGAGGATGCTGGTTCCGCAATCCAGCACCCTCCTTGGAAGGCCGAGATGGAAGCGAGGTCATAATGGCTCCTCGAAAAACACCTCCGCATTGATTTCGAGGTGCATGACTTCGTTCGCGCCCATCATGGGTTTGACGCGCTGCAACACGAATTCCGTGAGCTTGGTTCTTGAAATTCTGCGCAGGATATTCTGTCTTACAAGAATGTCGCCGACGATTTCATCCTCTAAAGTGATATGCTCGAAAGGCGTCACGACCAGCAATTCGAGCGCACGAGAGAAAGCAACGATTCCAATGGGTGCATTCTTTCCGAGAATGAGCCCGTCGAATACCGGAGGCAAAGTGAATTCCTTGATTTTTGCCTGGATTAAATACTTGCTGGCACTGGATTCACTCATATACCCTTCCCGGATAGGTTTTAGTCAAGCATTATGGTTCTCTGCCACTTATCAATTCTACGCAGGTGCAAAGCATCATCGTTGAGAAATTCTAGCAAAATACCCATGCGCATAATATAACTATTTATTCTGGATAACCCATGGATACCCAAAAATAACATTTTGATGAAATCTGATTTGATCATCCTTCACTGTGCCAGAAAAGTTGGTGATGGTGACTTCATGACGACATTTTCCGCACCAGACGTTGGAGAGAAGAATTTTCCTGATAGCGCTGGGTATGGCATCCCACTGCTAGGCGGCAGGAGGGGTGAATTTGGAGATGGATTCGATGGTCACGATTGATCCACCCGCTCCCTCAAATCCTTCCCGGGCTTGAAATGAACAACCCATTTCCCAGGGATGGCAACAGCTTCGCCCGTTTTGGGATTTCGGCCCATCTTTAGGTTGGCGTGTGCGTGAATCGAAAGAACCAAAGTCACGTATTTCAATTCGTTCACCATTTCCCAGGTATTTGGACATCGTCGTCAGGATGGTCCTGACGCATGTTTCGACATCGGTGCGTGGGATGGAGGAGGTCTTTTCTGCAAGCAGGGCGATGAGTTGGGATTTGGTCATTGTTTTTTCTAGCCATCTGTTTTGCTGGGATATTCTAATGCAATATGCCTGCCACGCCACAACATTTTTTGAATTTCAATCCGCTGCCACAGGGACAAGGATCGTTGTGGCCAATTTTGGGATTTTCTCGCTCAATGGCTGCGGTAACTGCTCGTTCGAACAAAGCTTCACGGTACGGTAGCCAAAAGCGATAAATTTCCGTCACCCTGGCAGGAATTTCTTGTGCAAGTTCATGCCGCTGTTCCACCGTTTCGATGAGCAGCTTTTCTTCCTGATTGAGATCATCAGACCCGAGAAGGTAAAACGGCCTTAGAATTTCAGCACCGTTGTGATTGTCGAAAAAAGGCTGCCAATCTCTTCGGCACAAATCCATGCCGCACATGAAGCCAAACGCCCACATTTCAGCATCGTCATATTCGATTCCATCAATAATGCGGGTATCAAAAATTGGCGCAAATATTTCAACGTCAAGCTGCAACTCTTCTTCCAGATCCAAGGTGAGCTCGTTCATCTGACGAAGGATCAGATCGGCGATCCGCTGAGCTTCTTTCTTCGTTCCGAAATTGGGCAAGTCTTCCTTGCTCGCTCCCCAGATACCGGGGAACCACTGACCGAATTCGAGATTGACCGGGCCGACTGCAATGGCTGTCAGATAGCCATCCAAGGTATCCAGCATCATGGTATCGTCGGAAGTTCTATCCGAAGCGAGGAAACTGGCAAGTTCATCCATTTCCTCTTGGGACAAGGGCAGGAAATCCTCGGGAATATTGCCTTCTGACATCGTCATTTAAAAAATAAGGGAAAGTACAATTCTAGTACCGGATTTTCATGAGGGCGAAATTTTCTGGATCAAAGCCCCCAAGATGATTGCTTGCTAGGTTACGACCCGAAAGAGACGGTCGTGACTGCCGCTTCCAAGAGCCGCATTTCGGCCAAGTGGCAGTTGACTTCCGAAAACTGGCTGCCATAAAGCTGCCGTTCACGGACAAATGATGTCAGATTGGAACGACAGTTCGCAAAGGCCGAGGTGATGTCCGTGAGTGACTGCACGGAGCGGCAGCTCAATTCTGAATCCTGCCAATTGATTCAGAGCAGAATCATTTCTCTCAACTGATAAGTTTACGCCCGATCCAGGCATCCACTGACCATTGCCATCGGCTCACCACCAGCATGACGCCGAGCAGGATGCCCCAGGACAGATGCTGATTGAGTCCGGCCTGACTCAGATCTGAATAGGAAATGACGGCGACGACATTCAGAATGGAAAGCCCAGCGGCAGCAAATCGCCCCAGCAATCCCGCAACCAAGAGCACGGACAAACCCAGTTCTGCGCTTGCAGCCATCGTTGCAGCCACTTCCGGCGAAAGCAAAGGAACATGGTAAACATCATTGAAGAGATAGAGCGTGCTATCCCAGTTCTGCACTTTCGTAAGCCCGGACTTAAAGAATACGTTTGCCAGATAGAGCCGCAGTCCGAGATCCATGACAGGAGCCAGATATTCAGCCCAATGTGAAGCCCTGTAGTAGAGTCTGGCGACCAGACCGATCCATTTCATCTCAACTCTCCTTATTGATCCGGCCCGAATAAGTCTTTATGCGGCATAGCGCACCTTAGGGTCTTGGAAGAAGGCTTTAACCCTTTCGGGTGACTGTTCAATTTCGGTCATGTGTTGGGTCGCTACAGCCTTCAGTTTA
>Ga0315298_1010528_pt1 | contig 11124 bp, 9 predicted proteins | sample WHS_1_MG_FD_203077 | JGI IMG/M metagenome (GOLD analysis project Ga0315298, IMG submission 203077) | Extremophilic microbial mat communities from Washburn Hot Springs, YNP, Wyoming, USA - WHS_1_MG | ecosystem: Environmental > Aquatic > Thermal springs > Hot (42-90C) | place: USA: Wyoming... | reverse complement strand
AAAAGCTGGAGAGAAAAGAATTACAAAAGCCTTAATGCTCCTCATACTGCCTCACTTTAAAATAAGATATCCCAAAAACTTTTTGGTAAAATCTATCAGCCACCTCTTCAAAGTTTATATCTTTAAACTGCTCCGGGTAAAGTTTCATAGCCATGTAAAGCATGTCTATTACATGCCTTGGAGAAAAAGTTGTTAAAGCAGAAAGCTTGTAAATTTTCTTTTCTTTTACTGCTTTGATGTGGTTCCATTGAGAATTGTTTATCAAATCTAATGGATTGAAAGTTGCTGCACCCCATACAAATATCACATCGGGATTTAGTTTGATTAAGGTTTCTAAAGATGATTTAGCTATACTTGAATCAGGAAAAAGAAAGGCTGCTGGGTTTACTCCTCCAATTTTTAAAAGGTTATCATTTATAATTCCACTTCCTCCTGCAACAGAAGTCGGATCACTATGAAGCCAAATTACTTTTTTCCTTTTTGAAAAAGGAATTTTAGAAGTCCTCTCTTCAATCAATCTTAAAACTTTTTCCATTTCTTTTATAACTCTTTCAGCCTCTCTTTCTTTACCAAAAACTACACCATGCCATTTAATTACTTCCATAAGCTCTTTTACACTATTAGGATAAATAGCAAAGGCTTTTATACCTTTGGCTTCCAAAAAATTAAGTTCTTCCGGAGGAACTCTAAAAGTAACAATCAATTCAGTTCCTAATCTCTTTAAAAGTTCTACATTTACTCCTGGTCCACCAACACCAGGGGAGGGAATGTTATTTAAATTAGAAACAGTAGTCTTCATTATAGGGTCATCATAAGCCCATTTTCCAATGGCAACTACCTGATTTCTTATTTTTAAAGCAGGAATAAGTTCATAAGTAGACAAAAGACAAGCCCTTTTAACTGGAACATTTAAATTAACCTTCCTTCCATAAACATCTGTAAAAGCAAGAGTTTTAGCGTATACATAAGAAAAACTTAAAAATAAAAGTAACATTAGTATTAAAAATTTTTTAATGAAATGTAACTTCATAGCATCTTCTCCTCTAATATTCCCTCAATTTCAAGATATTTTTCTTCTATTTTTTTTCTTAATTCTCCAGCATCCCAATATCCCCTTTTCTCAGCTTCAAGAAGCTTTTCAAGCATTTCCCTAACTGCATAGGCGTTTAATTCTTTTAGTCTATTGAAAAGTTTTTCATCAAGAATAAACCTCTCAGCAATCTTGTCCCAAAGCCTATCTTCTACAGCATTGGTAGTAGCAGAGAGACCAAGAAGATACTCAATTCTATCAGCTATTTTCTGGACTCCGTTAAAACCATGTTTAAGCATCTCCTCTATCCATTTAGGATTTAAGGTTCTTGTTATTGTTCCTCTTTCGATAGATTCCTTTACACTTTCCACTTTTACAATTTCTCTCGTTGAGTCTACAAAAACCATTTCTGCTTTTTTCCCTTTTATAAGCTCCACTGTTTTTGAAAGTCCTCCAAAAAACTCATAGTAATGGTCTAAATCCGTTATTTCATAATCTACAGAACTTCTTGTTTGAGAAACAACATCTACTCTTTTTAGATGCCCTTTAAATACCTCCTTTGCTTCAACACCATGAACATCCTTTCCATAGGCATAACACATGGAATTAAGGTAGGCATCTGCTAAGTCTTTCTCATTTTTCCATACACTATCTTCAACAACCTGGAGCATCCTTGTTCCATATTCCGTAGGAACAGGACCAAATATTCTGAAAGGATTTTTTAATTCTTTTTGATGCTTTTTAACGAAATTTAACTCTTCAGGTTCTTGAAGTTCAGAAACAAGCCTTACAGCCTTATCCATCAGCTCAATCAAATTTGGAAACATATCTCTAAAGAATCCACAGATAGTAACCACCACATCAATCCTTGGTCTCACAAGCTCTTCAAGATTTTTAACCCTAAGCTTCTTTTCCCATGCTGTTTTATGAATAAGCTCAACCCCTAAAAATTCAAAAATTTGAGCAACTGTTTCTCCAAAGGTTTGAACAGTCTCAAATCCCCAAAGAACTAAAGCTACGCTTTCAGGATATTTTCCATATTTTTTAAGATGCCTTTCAATTATCTCTCTTGCTGCTTTCCTTCCTCTTTCAGTTGCAGACTCAGTAGGAATCCGTAAGGGGTCAAATTGATAGAGATTTCTTCCAGTTGGCAAAACTTCAGGATTCCTTATCACATCTCCTCCAACAGATGGCTCTACATATTCTCCGTTTAAGCCCTTAATAAGATTTTCAAGCTCTAATGCATTATCAGAAAAACTTTCAGCAACTTTTTTGCAATAACTCAAATTTTCCTCAAATTCCTTTATCGTTTTTCCGGAGAAATATTCTTCAAAAACCTTTCTGGCTTCATCATCTATAAGTCTTAGCATTTTGGGGTCTTCTAATACCTTTTCAAAATCAAGCCCCTTTTTCTCAGTTATAAGCCTGTGAAGAGATTTAAGACCAGCTCTATCATACCTACTTAACAAAAGAACAAAATCTTTTAACTCCTGAAGTTCATACCTTTTTCCGATAACATGAAGTCCCTTGGGAATTATTGAACGCTTATATTCATAAATTTTAGTCTCAATTTTCTCTAAGTCTTTTTCCATCCCAAGCTTTTCTGCAAGTTCAAAAACTTTTTCTTTTGCAGTTTCAGCCCTTGCAGGATTTTTTTCTGCTCTAAATTCCTCAATCAGTTCCTCAAGCCTTGCATATTCATCGTATAAACCTGCGGTTGTATATGTAGGAGAATTGTAACTCACAAGAGTGGCATAAGTTCTGCGCTTAGCAATTGTTCCTTCTGAAACATTAATAACATGATAAACATAAAGATGAGGCATCGATAAGATTAAAAGGTCAGGAAAACATTGAGAGCTTAAACCACATTCCTTGCCTTTCATAAATTCAAGCGTTCCATGGGTTCCAAGATGGATTATTGCATCAGCTCCAAAAACATTTTTGAGCCAAAAATAAAAAGCTAAGTATTGATGATGGGGAGGTTTAGTTTTATCATGAATGGCAGAAAGCAAATCTTCACTATTTTCAAGGACCTTTCTTCTTGAAGGCTGAATCCCGATCGCCACATTTCCAAGCAAAATAACAGGTATCAAAATTCCGTCCTCATCTACCATTATATCTCCAGGTGGCTCTCCAAAATTTTCTACTACCTCTCTTTTAAGCTCCTCAGGAAGTTCATTAAAAAACTTAAGATAATCCTTTTTACTTAGCCTCGGGCAATCTATAGCTTTTTCCGAAAAAAGCTTTGGATTAAAAAGATTTTTATCAAGCAAAAGTTTACCAACGTCAACAGCTTCAACCCTATAACCTTCATCCTTTAGCCTTCTGAGAATCACTTTTAAACTTTCAAAGGTATCAAGATAAGCTGCATTCCCCAGATTTTCCTCTCCAGGTGGATAATCATAAATGATTATTGCTATTTTTTTCTCAGAATTTGGCTTGTATCTTAGATTCACCCACCTTTCTACTCTTTCGCATAACCTTTCTACCCTATCCTCAATTGGAACTACTTCATCTTCAAAAACTCCACAGACGGGAACCGGTTCAACTGCACCATCCATTTCCGGCAAAGTCACACTGCTAAAAAGGGTAATCATTTTTAAACCCTTTTGTTCCTCTTCCCAATCAGAGAGCTTTTGGTTAAACATTATGGCGGGATGGAAAATTTTTGCTCTTTTTTTCTTCAAAAGCTCTATAGTTTTTTTGGGATCCCCTCCAAGCGGTCCTCCATTAAGCCTAAACCAAAGAAGACTAACGATAGCATCAACATCATTTAAAAGCTCTAAGGCATTTAGGTTTAAAATCCCGTCGCTATAAACAGGAACTACATTTAGATCATTCTTTTCAAACCAATCTACCATTTTTTCAAGTGTTTTTTGACACTGTTCAAAGTGCATTCCACCATAAAAAAGGACCCCAATTTTTGGTTTCTTATCACTTGGTTTATAATCAAACCCATAAAGGGAATGATAAAAACCAAACTCTGGAAACTCTAAAGGTTCTTCTGCCTCAACCTCAAGCCCTTTGGCTTTACAAAGATGAAGAAACAAATTTCTATAATTCTCATATCCTCCGTTTACCCAATATCTTAGTGTCTTTACATAATTTCTTGCATCCTTAAGAACCCCAAAAGGTAAAATTTTACCGGCTGTCTCTATCGCTTTTTGAATGTTTTCAATTCTCTTTTTCAAAGATGTTGGGTCTGAAACAAAAGAAGAAACAGTCTTTGCTGGCATTTTGAATTTCCCAAGTTTTGCTTTACCAACAAGGCTACTTCCTCCCACTAAAGCTATAAGGTCTTTTTCTTTAAAATCCATTTCATTTAAAATCCCAGGATCACCACGAACATCTACTAAAACAAGGTCAGCCAAATCAATTAAAGTTTGTAGCTCATTTTTCTCAAACTTCCCAACGTCATAAGAATATATAAGATTTACTTCACAAAAGGCAGAGACACTTTCAATTGCTTTCTTTAAACTTTTATTTACAATGTTTGATATAAGTAAAAATTTTATCGGTTTATCCATAATTCCTTACCTTAAAACTTATATGAAAATTCTAAAAACCAGGACCTTCCTGGTTCTAAGTAGTAATAGTAGTATTTTTCATCAAATAGGTTGTCTACGCTTAAAGATAAAGAAGCGTTTTTAAATATTTTGTAAGCAAGCTTTGCATCAGCTATAAAATAAGAATCATATGAACCAAAAACCCCCTCTTTTTTATCTTTATTTTCGTCATTTCCATATACTTTACTTCTATTTCTTCCAACCAAAGACGCAGAAAATGGGCCTTTTTCAAATTCTATTCCTGCATTAAACATAGTCTCTGGAATCCCGGTAATTCTTTTTCCTTCAGAAAGAGGGTTAGCTGGGTTATCTTTTATTTTGGCATCATTCCAAGTAAGATTAGCAAATGTTCTTATGTATTTTCCAAATTTTTGTTCTATAGAAACTTCTACTCCTCTTACTTCAGCCTTCCCTGCATTTACAGTTTCTACAACCACTCTTTGCCCTATATACTGCCCTGTAGTCCGGGAATAGATCAAATCTTTCAAATAATTTTCAAAATAACCGATTTCCACCTTATTTCCATCCCAAAAGCTATGACTTATTCCTAAATCCCAACTCCAACTTTTTTCTGTTTTTAAATCTGAATTACCATAGATAAAAGACCCAGGTGTCATAAAGCTTCTGTAAAGTTCTAAAATCATAGGAGGACGGAAAGCTCTCCCTACCGAACCCCTTAATGTAGTTTTTTCAGAAAAATTATAAACAAAAGAGAACTTTGGATTAAAAGATGATTCACTACGAGCATTATACTTTTTAGGATATAGCGGATTTCCATAATAATCTTCACAGCCATCAAAAGTTTTCCACCAGTCTTGTCTTGCTCCTAAATAAAGGGTTAGCTTTTGGGTAACAGGTATTTCATCTTGAATAAATAAAGCAAAAATCCTATCCTTCCCCTCTGATTCATACATTAAAGAAGTTTTTGAATTTTCATCCTTCCAATTTGATAGCTCATATTGTTTGGTCTCAGCTTCAGCCCTTCTGTAAGAGGCTCCAAAGGTAAGTATGTGATTGTTAAAATAAGCTGTTTTTAAAGAAATAGGCAAAGTAACTTGTAAGTCTGCAACATAATTTTTAGCAGGAGAGTTATGTGTGGTGCCAGGACCACCTGCTCTTGTAGCATAATCATTCATGTTACATCCTGTGAGGGTTCCTACACAAGGGGTGGTAAATAGATAATCATCTTGGTCAAGTAAACCTAAGGTCATTTTAACCTTTGCTTCTTTTACTTTGGTTTCAAAATTAAGGCTATAAACAGTATAATCTTTAGCAATTTTTCCAGCTAAAAACATAGATTCATTTAAAACATTCGGACGTCCTCCTGGCACAGGAACATAATAGTTCCACACAGGATTACCAGCAGGGTCTTTTAAATAAGTATGTGGGTCGTCATAACTTGAGCTTCCCCAAATTCTCATTAAAGAAAATCTAAGGTTTGTATCTTCGTTAAACTTATAGCCCATCCTTAAAGTGAGACTCTGATCCCAACCTTTGTGGTCTCCTGAATCTCCTACTATCCATCTTGGATCGCCTTCAGGGGTAGTAGTATATTCCCAACCTGAAACCCAACTTGGAGGTTGCGCCATAACCCTCACTAAATTGCTTGGGAAACCATTGGTAGCCTCATGACCATAACTTACAAAAAAACTTAAATTCTTTATTTTATCTCCATAGGAGATGTAGACTTTTCTTAAATCGTCTAAAGATTTGCTCCTATCAAAACTTGTCCCATATCCTGTTTTAAAAGTGACTTCACGCTTTTCTGGAAGGGCAGAAATAATGTTAACCACTCCTCCCATAGCAAGCCCACCGTAAAGGGCTGAAAAGGGTCCTTTAACTACTTCAATCCTTTCTATATCCTCAAACCTGAAACCTCCGAGTTTGAGTTCCCCACCTTGAGGACCATTTAAAGGAACACCATCTACCATTACTAAGTTTCTTCTATAGCCTGGGATTCCTCTAAGAGATATGGTATCTGTAGGAGTATCTAAGACTACTCTTGTCCTATGAACATAAACTCCAGGAAGCTCATTAACTACATCATCCAAAGTTTTTATATCTCTTTTTTCCATCTCTTCCTTTGTAACCACGCTTACACTTGCTGGCGCCGATTCAATAGGGGTTTCTGTCCTTGTTGCAGTAACCACAATCTCTTCAAGCTTTGCCTCTTCTTTCTCTTCTGCAAAGGCAGGAAAAACATGGCATAATAAAAATATAATGCTGAATAAAATAATCTGAAACATCTCTACGCCCCTCCTTCGATTACTTTCTTCAATTTAATCTCCCTTCTGAGAGGCATAGACCCTTCATGAGCCTTAATCCAAATAAAAAAGCCGTGTCAGGCTTCTCGCCTTCCACGGCCTTCATGACCTTTTTAACCCTTCGTAGGTTAAAATATTAAAACAAAAAACTTTGTTTTAAGTCAATAGCCCTGAATTTCTCTCGAAATTGCCGATAGAGAAAGGAGGTCTTTCTCTTATCCTGTCATCCTGAGAGGCTCGATGCCCCGAAGAATCTTTAATTAAAAAAAATATTTGGTGAAAAAGATGAAATTCTTAGCTATCGCTCAGAATGACAAAATAGTCCAAAATATAATTTTCTATCTGCAATTTTAGGAATTCCTCTGAATCTGTTGATAGAAATCTTCATTCGGGGTGATTCAGTCATTCTTCCCCTTCGCTAACACTTCTTTCAGACGCTGTCCTCATCGAATCGAAGGAATGATAAAATCTTCAAGAAATAAAATTCCTATGGACAAATGCACTTAATGAAAACTAAATGTTACGTAAATATCATTTATGTACACATGGGAAACTATTTATGGATAAAATAATGCAGATGTTGCGAAAAAATTTATTTTTCGATACCTTTTATGCACATTGTATATAACAATATGATTATACTTATATATAGTTAATGATTATCTTATTACAACTCTAATATGGACATCTTAAATAAATTTATCGAGTTAAATAAATTTTTGAGCAATATCTGCATTATATTGAAAACATTTAAATTCAATCTTTACAAATAGTACATAAATGATATTTACGTAACACTTAGTGAAAACTAAATTGACATAATTAACAAAAATGTTAATAATATAGTCTTAATGAAATATTTAGAACTGAGGGCATTAGAAAGCAGACTTTTTTTCACTTCTCAGGATGTGGCTAATCTTCTTGGAATAAAGCCATCCTCAGCAATTGTTCTTTGTTCAAGATATGTTAAAAAGGGATTGTTTGTCAGGCTTAAAAAAGACTTTTATGTGATGAAAGAGAGATGGCAAAGAAATTTTACTTCAGAGTATTTTCAGATTGCAAATATTCTTCAAGTTCCATCCTATATTTCCCTAATGACAGCTCTTTCCTTTTATGAGGTAACCACTCAGGTCCAGAGGGAGTTTTTTGAATCTGTCTGCATCAAAAGAACAGCGAAATATGAGGTTGATGGAGTTTTGTTTAATTTTTACAAATTAAAAAGAGAACTTTATTTTGATTTTATAAAGCAGGGAGATTTTTTTATTGCCACAAAAGAAAAAGCCCTATTAGATGCAATATATTTATATTCTTTTGGAAAATACTCTTTTGATGTATCCTCCATAAATATGACAAAGATTGATTTAAAAAAGATAAAGAAATTGCTAATAAAATATCCTAAAAGAACTAAAAGAGCCTTTGAAAGAATATGCAAGATTTAATCAAACAGGAGCAGTTTGAGATAGAGGTTTTAGACAGGCTTAAAAGTGGCAGGTTTCTTGATAATCTGATTTTTACCGGTGGAACTATGCTAAGGCTTTGTTACGGACTCAATAGATTTTCTGTTGACCTTGATTTCTGGCTATATAAAAAGATTGATACAAAAAAATATTTTAGCCAATTAAAAGAGCTCCTCTCAAAGTATTACTCAATAAGAGATGCAGAGAACAAATTCTATACAATGCTTTTCGAGATAAGGTCAAAGGATTATCCGAGAACTCTTAAGATTGAAATAAGAAAAAAGATTGAACAGGTTAAGACAGAATTTGCAATTGCCTATAGTCAATACTCAAACACTCAGGTTATGGTGAGAACCATTTCACTTCAGGAAATGATGAGCTCAAAAATAGAGACCTTTTTAAGTAGAAGAGAGATACGGGATGTATTTGATATAGAGTTTTTACTTAAAAAGGGGATTGAATTAAAAGCATCAAAAGAAGAACTTGAGAGGCTTCTTGATGGAATAAACTCTTTAAGTAAAAAAGACTATTCAGTAAAACTTGGCTCAATTCTTGACTCAGAGCAGAGAAAATATTACACAAAGGAGAATTTCAAGATTCTCATTTTGAAGATAAAAGAATTATTGGAATAAAATTATAATTTTTCAAAATTCCAAGAATAGGGCTTTTATAAATAGGTTATTACAAACTTTCTTCCGTCAAACTCAATTATTTTTACAGAAATGTCATAAACACTTTTTATAAGTAAAGGTTCAATTATCGTGGAGTCTCCCTTACAGTAGATTTCTCCGTTTTTCATAAAGATAAAATAATCAGCAAACTGAATTGAAAGATTAAGGTCATGTAAAACAATAATTGTTGCAAGGTTTAAATTTCCTGTTAATGTTTTGAGAATTCGAAGTATAACTTCACCACCTTTTAATTCATTAATTTTTCTGAAATCAAACTCTTTAAGTCCAAAGTGTTCAATTATTTTTTCGACAACTTCCAGATCCCTTTGAGTTGGTTCAAAGGATATATGAGGTTTTCTTCCAAGAAGTATTACATCAAATACTGTGCTATATGGTGTTGAATTAGAACTTTGTGGCAAGTAGGCAATTTTCTTTGCAATTTCTCTTGTTGAAAGTTTTTTTATATCCTCTCCATCTATGTAAATTGTTCCTTTAACTGGTTTTAAAATCCTGTCAATTGCTCTTAAGAGAGTTGATTTTCCAGAACCATTAGAACCTAAAACAGCATACACAAAACCTCTTTTAAACTTAAGATTAAATTTCTTATGTGTTACCTTGAAATTAACAATTTCAAATATTAAGGGTGCATCATGATGCATAAAAAGTTACGTAAATATCATCTATGTACACATAGGAAACTATTTATGGATTAAATAGTGCAGATGTTGCGAAATAATTATTTTTGTCAATTAATAATATCCTTTTAAATAACGCAATAAACCCTATAAACGCAATAAACGCTATTGACGCTATAAACGCAATGAACGCAATAAACGCTATTCGCTCTTCGCTATTAGCTAAATCCCCCTTTGTCAAGGGGGATTTAAGGGGGTTGTATATTAAACGCAATAACGCTATAAACGCTATAACGCAATAAACGCTATAAACGCAATTAGCGGAATCTTTACAAATAGTACATAAATGATGTTTACGTAACACTCTTTTATGGGTATTTAAAATCATAATATCTTAATCTTTAATCTCTGATATTAATTTTAATCTAACCGAGTTAACCATTTTTATAAATCTCTTTGCCATATCAAGAGCATTCTTAGCATCTTCAGCTTCAATCTCCTCAAAATCCCCATAATCTACATCCCTTCTTAAAAGTAAAAGATGATTAAAAAATTTTAAGGTCTCTGAGGGTAATAATTTTGTTTTTATAAAATATAGAGAAAACATAGTTTTTGCTCCATCATGAGTTACTGGATCTAAACCTTTTAATATAAGAAGAGACCTTATTGCATGAAGCACTGCATAATAACTTCTATTTGAGGACATTTTAAAACTACTATTTTTAAATGCTATAATGCTATCCTTTAAGGTTTCTTTAGCTTTTTCAAATCTAAAGTTTGATATAGCTATTTTTTCTTCAATACTAAGTTTTTCCATACAAGAGCTTTCCTTCTTTTTTTATATTTCTAAAAAAAGCAGTATTAAATTCTTTTTCTTTGTCAAATATCTCCTGAGACTTTACTATAGGAGATAATGGTATACCTGTTTTTAATTCTTCCTTATAAAATATTTCAACTATTTTATTTAAAATATCTGAATTTCTATTTTTGACAACTACCAAAACATCAAAATCAGATTCTTCTGTAAAATCTCCTCTCACTCTTGAACCAAAAGCAACAACTGTAATAACTTCATTTTTCAGCGTCTTCCTTAGCAAAGTTGCTATTCTTTTTAAAGCTCTTTTTTCATTTGAAAACATAACCTATTTTATCACAATTAATTTATTCCTATGATGACATTTAAACAAGAGAAAGAGAAGTACGCATGCCATCATTTATTTAACGACTTAAAAAGTACTTCCAAAATGATTCCTATAATCGTTATGTTTTATATATTTGGATACTGAAATAAAGAGAATAAAGGTATCTATCAATTAAACTATAAAATAGACTATATATCTAATATATCTACCTATTCAATAAATTATTTTCCTAATGTTACGTAAATATCATTTATGTACACATGGGAAACTATTTATGGATAAAATAATGCAGATGTTGCGAAAAAATTTATTTTTCGATACCTTTTATGCACATTGTATATAACAATATGATTATACTT
>Ga0315298_1010527_pt1 | contig 11124 bp, 7 predicted proteins | sample WHS_1_MG_FD_203077 | JGI IMG/M metagenome (GOLD analysis project Ga0315298, IMG submission 203077) | Extremophilic microbial mat communities from Washburn Hot Springs, YNP, Wyoming, USA - WHS_1_MG | ecosystem: Environmental > Aquatic > Thermal springs > Hot (42-90C) | place: USA: Wyoming... | reverse complement strand
TAGTAGCTGTAGCACATAAGTTATTAAGGCAAACATATGGTGTATTAAAAAACAGAAAACCATTTGATGAAAATTTTTGCACTTGACATTTAACATAGAACATTCTGAGCGAAGCGAAGAATCTCATTTTCATCAAATTAACTCTTCATATAAATCTTTCCATTCAGGATTAAAAGAATTAATCAATGCGACCTTCTTTTCCCTTTTCCAACCTTTTATCTCTTTCTCTCTTTTTATCGCATCAAAAACAGAAGGAAAACTCTCATAATAAACAAGCTTGTTAACGTTATATTTTGAAGTAAACCCACTTATAAGTTTGTTTTTATGTTCATAAACTCTTCTAACAAGGTTATTAGTAACTCCAACATAAAGTACTTTATTATATCTGCTTGTTAAAATGTACACAAAATATTGTTCCATTTGATAATTATATCTCAAATTAGCATAATTAAGAAAGTATCAAAACATGAGATCCTTCGGCCTTACGGCCTCAGGATGTCAAAGAACCTACCAACAGTGTCATTCTGAGCATAAGCGACGAATCTCCTTCTTTTATGTCTCCTAAGTCTGTCATTCTGAGCGTAAGCGAAGAATCTCTGTCTTTGCATGTTCCCATTCCGTCATTCTGCAGCCGGCGAAGAATCTCATTTAATAAAACATGAGATCCTTCACTTCGTTCAGGATGACAAAGGAAAAATGACGTCATTCTGAGCGTCAGCGAAGAATCTGAGCCTTTCACTCTTTCACTTTTCTTTTGCAATTTGCCAAAATGCAAAAATCTAAAGTTTAGTATGTTTATAAACGATAAGTAAATAACAGGAAAACACAAAACTAAAAAATTGGCATGAAAGTTGTATATAATAAAATTGAAAATTGAATAAGTTAAAAAAACCCTCAGGATGACGAAAAACCACCAATACCGTCATTCTGAGCGTTAGCGAAGAATCTCATTTTTGTTTTTGAAAAGAATTAAAACATGAGATCCTTCGGCCTTCGGCCTCAGGATGACAAAGAACCTACCAACAGTGTCATTCTGAGCGTAGCGAAGAATCTCTGTCTCCACATCGTCATTCTGAGCGTAGCGAAGAATCTCATTTAAAAAACATGAGATCCTTCGGCCTTACGGCCTCAGGATGACGAAAGAAAAATGCTTGACAAAAATCATAATGTGTGTTAATTTTTATTAACAGATTTTATAAAAACTTTATTAAAGGAGGTTTTACGATGAAGAAAGTAGTAGGATTAGCAGCAGCAGGATTACTTGCAGTATCTGCAGCAAACGCAGGACAAATTACAGTAGCAAACACAGACATCACATTATTTGGTGGTGTGTCCGCATCTTACAACGCACAAAACAATGACCATGCGTTAAGAGGAACTAACGGCTTCCAAAAAGACTCTTTCTCTGTTAACAACGTAATTGTTGGATTAACAAAGCCAGCACAAGACGGTGGAATTGGATTTACAGCAGCGTTTGGTTCTTGGGAAGCTCCAACAGTAGTAGCAAGCTCTGATGTTGTAAATGATAAAGCAGGAAATGGAGCTAATAAATTACTAGGCTACGGCAAAACTACAGATTTCAAACCATGGCTTGCTTTTGTTACTTACAAACCAGTTGCTGGATTGAGCTTGGATGCTGGTTTACTTTGGACAAACTTTGGCGAAAGACCGGTTACAATCCTAAACCCACACATCACAAGAGGAGTATTATTTACAGCTAACCCAGTATTATTAACTGGTGCAAGAGGCACATACGATGCTGGCGTAGCAAAAGTTTACGTAGGTGCTGGTAAAGCTGGAGACTATCAATTAATGGGACCTGTTTATAAAGATGGAATAGTAAAACTCGGTGGCTATACTTTCAAAAACAAATACTCTAACTACATTGAAGCTGGCGTTACATCTAACTTAAAACAATTTGGTTTGCCTGTTGATGTTGGCCTACATACTTACAATGAAAACGGAAACAGAGATATCTATGCTTTAACAGTTGGCGGAGATTTAGGAATCGTATCTCTTGGCTTAGAAGTTGACTACTTCAAAGCAGATGATGGCTTAAAGAAAGCTTGGAATAAATTTTTAACAGATGTAATTGGAAGCTCCTACTCTGCTTCTTCAAACGCATGGGGTGCAGCTCTCTGTGCTAACGTAAAACCGGTAGCTGGCGTTCAGGTTCCAGTAAGAATTGAATACGCAGATAATAAAGATACAATTTTAATACCTACAATAGCAGCAGCGGGTTTAGTTACTCCAAGTAATGCAGGTAATTACTCAGCTGCTAAAAAAGTATGGACATTTACAATTACTCCAACTTACAACCCAACTAAAAACACATTCTTAAGAGCTGAAATTTCTTATGCTAAAGCATCTGGTAGTGTGACTCCTAACACATCTGGATTCTTGTTTGTTAACGACAAAGGAGAAGCTAAAACTTCAAGAACAACTGGTGCTGTAGAGCTTGGATTCTTGTTCTAATTAGCAAAAATCTAAAAGTCACATACACAAGGCGGGCATAGTCCCGCCTTTTTTGTTTTAAAGAGTCCTAAAATGCTGTCATTCTGCAGCCGAGTGAAGAATCTCTACCTTTGTGTCTCTATGTCGTCATTCTGAGCGTAGCGAAGAATCTCCTTCTTTTTTGTATCCTAATTCTGTCATTCTGAGCGTAGCGAAGAATCTCATTTAAAAAACATAAGATCCTTCACTTCGTTCAGGATGACAAAGAGGGTATGAGATCCTTCGGCCTTACGGCCTCAGGATGACAAAGGAACCGATCACGTCATTCTGAGCGTCAGCGAAAAATCTCATAATTTTCTTTTCAAATCAACTCTTCATATAAATCTTTCCATTTAGGATTAAAAGAATTAATCAATGCGAATTTCTTTTCTCTTTTCCAACCTTTTATCTCTTTCTCTCTTTTTATCGCATCAAAAACAGATGGAAAACTCTCATAATAAACAAGCTTATTAATGTTATATTTTGAAGTAAACCCAATTATAAGTTTATTTTTATGTTCATAAACTCTTCTAATAAGGTTATTAGTAACTCCAACATAAAGTACTTTATTGTATTTGTTTGTTAAAATGTATACAAAATATTGTCCCATTTGATAATTATATCTCAAATTGGCGTAATGATGAAGGTATCAAAACACGAGATCCTTCACTTCGTTCAGGATGACAAAGAGGGTATGAGATCCTTCGGCCTTCGGCCTCAGGATGACAAAGGAACCGATCACGTCATTCTGAGCGTAGCGAAGAATCTCAAAAACACGAGATCCTTCACTTCTTTCAGGATGACAAAGGAAAAAAACAACGTCATTCTGAGCGTAGCGAAGAATCTTATTAAACCCCATACTTTTCTTTTAATCTACTTAACAATCTTTCATACAACTCTTTATCTGTATCAAGAAGATTTTTTACTGATTGGACGTCTTTATCTCCTCTTCCTGATAGATTTATAACAACAGATTTAGTTTTGTCTAAGCTTTTTGCAATTTCTACCGCTTTTATAACAGCATGGGAGCTTTCTAGCGCAGGTATTATCCCTTCTGTTCTTGAGAGCAATAAAAACCCTTCTAATGCTTCTTCATCCGTTGCTGTAATATACTCTGCTCTTTTAATTTCTTTCAAAAATGCATGCTCCGGACCAACGCCAGGATAGTCTAATCCGGCAGAAATTGAATGGGTTGTTTCTATCTGTCCCCACTCATCTTGAATAAAGTAGGATTTCATTCCGTGAAGTATTCCAATGGTACCGCCGTTTATACTTGCTGCATGCATGCCGGTTTCTATTCCATAGCCGCCCGCCTCTACTCCAACAAGTCTAACCTGTGTGTCTTCAATAAAAGGATAAAAAATACCTATTGCATTACTTCCCCCGCCGACGCATGCAACTATAACATCAGGCAATTTTCCTTCTATTTCAAGTATTTGCTGTTTTACTTCTTCGCCTATCACAGATTGAAAATCTCTTACAATCATAGGAAAAGGATGGGGTCCAAGTGCTGAACCGATAATATAATGAGTTGTCTTAACGTTAGTAACCCAATCTCTCAATGCTTCATTAACCGCATCTTTTAAAGTCCTGCTACCAGCTTTTACTATTTTAACTTCTGCTCCAAGCAGCTTCATTCTAAAAACGTTCAACGCCTGCCTTTCTGCGTCTTCTTCACCCATATAAATAGTGCATTCTAAACCAAACAAAGATGCTGCCGTTGCAGTAGAAACGCCGTGCTGTCCTGCCCCAGTTTCTGCTATGATTCTTTTTTTGCCGATTTTTTTTGTAAGCAAAACCTGTCCAAGTGTGTTATTTATCTTATGGGCTCCTGTATGTAATAAGTCTTCTCTTTTTAAATAAATTTTTGCTCCACCAACTACATTGGTTAATCGTGATGCAAAATATAAAGGCGTTGGTCTGCCAGCATATTCTGTAAGATAGTATAAAAGCTGTCTTTTAAAGTCCCCATCGTTTTTGATTTTTAAATACTGCTGTTCTAACTCTTCTAAAGCTGGCATGAGTGTTTCTGGTAAGTATTTACCGCCAAATACTCCAAAGTATCCTTTTTCATCCGGATATGTATATTTCATTTCAAAAGCTCCTTTTTATTGATTTTTTCTTATTATATTTATTATACCTTGGGTGAGGAACTGATGATTTTCATAGAATTTAAAAAGGAGATCCTTCGGGCTAAAGTCCTCTGGATGACAGTCAAAGGTTGATTGATAAGTATTAGAGGAAGGATAACTTTATTCGTCATTCTGCAGCCGACGAAGAATCTCCTACTTTTATTGAATTTCTCATCCAACGTATTTATTTTTTCTTTATTATATTTATTATTTCTTCATTATCAACCTTATTCTTATCAGAAGGAGATGGGCTTTTATCCTTTGGTGTTTCTGGATTTATAGCATCTGGTAGTGGAGTATTTTCTTGTGGTGCTTGCTGAGGTTGTGTTTCGGTAGGATTTTCTAATGGTGCTTCTTGTGGTGGAGGTGGATAAATTTTACTTAAATCAACAGGGTTTCCATCGCAATCAACTTGAGGATATGTTCCATCGACAAAAAGGAAAAATCTTCCAGGACAGTTTTCATTAGATACTTTTAACGTAATTGGGTCAATTGGTATGTATATAGTTCCTTCCACTTTAGGAAATTGCTTGTAAGACATACCTCTATTTGCATACAGCATAACATCCATCCAAAGTGGTAAAGCTCCTTCTGCTCCTGCTATACCTTTTCCTATCTGCTTTCTTCTATCATAACCAATCCAGACTAAGGTGGTTAAATCTGGGTCAAATCCTACAAACCATGCGTCTGCATAATCGTTTGTTGTTCCAGTTTTTCCGGCTGTTTGGAATGGTAAAGATGCTGCTCTTGCTGCTGTTCCTTCAGTTGTTACAGCTCTAAGTAAGTCTACCATAACAGCGTTTTCTGGTTTTGGATATACATCTTCACATCTTGGCTCTTGCTGATAAAGTATATTTCCGTTTCTATCTACTACCTTCCTAATATAGTAAGGTTCACATCTTGTCCCTTGATTTCCAAAGGTTGCATAAACAGTTGCAAGCTCTATTGGTGTTAATTCTGTAGAACCAAGGGCAAGAGAATAATATTTTGGTAATTTTTGTTTTATCCCTAACCTATAAGCTGTAGCAATTACAGGGTCAAAATCTAACTGAGATAGTAAATAAACAGTTGCAGCGTTTAAACTTTTAGCTAATGCAGTTCTTAATATTACGTTACCTCTGTATATTCCATCATAATTCTTAGGCACCCATTCTTTATTTTGACTGTAATCCCAAAACGAGATAGGCTCGTCTTTTAAAACGGAGATTTGGGTATATCCGTTTTGTATCGCGGTTGCGTATATAATCGGCTTTATAGCAGAGCCTGGCTGTCTTTTACTTTGCAGCGCTCTGTTAAACTGAGACTTTCTAAATTCATATCCACCAACTATTACCCTTATGCCACCTGTTTTAGAATCTATACTTAACACTACTCCTTCCAAGAATGGCAAGACTTTAAACTTTCTATCTTCTGTATATTTTACATATACATAGCCGTCTTCTTGTAAATTCGCTGTGCTACCTTTAACAAATGCTTCACCCTCTACTCCATCTATCGTGAAAGTTATTTTATTTTTTGAAACAGATTTTATTTTAGCTACGTAGATGCTGTTTGCTAATATTGTCTCTGGACTAACATTTTGAGATTCGTATTTTTGCTTTAAACTTTCAATCTCATCTTTAAAAAGCTTTGGAAATCCAACGCGTGCTTGCATCTCTTCAAGCCAATTTTGAAGCCTCTTTTGTGCATAATAATGTAAATCTCTGTCTATGGTTGTATAAATTTTTAAACCACCTTGAGAGATAGCATCTTCGCCGTATCTTTCAACAACCCACTGTCTAATAAGCTCTACAAAATAATCGTTAAATGTATCTGTCTTTATAACTCCGGCGAGTTTTATAGGTTTTTCAACGCATCTTTGATATTGACGCTCATCTATATAGCCTTCTTCTAACATTCGCATTAGAACGACTTTTTTTCTTTTTTCAGCAAGGTCTAAATTTTGGTATGGATTGTACTTTGAAGGTGCTTTTGGAAGTCCGGCTAGTACAGCAGCATCACAAACATCCAATTGCCATACATGCTTTCCAAAATATGTTTGAGCTGCCGCTTCTACACCATAGCTTCCTTGTCCTAAGTAAATTTGATTAAGATACATCTCAAGAATTTTTTCTTTTGAGTAAACTTTGTTTAATCTAAGCGCCAAGACTATTTCTTTAATTTTTCTGTTTATACTTCTTTCCGGTGTTAAGAATAAGTTTTTAGCAAGCTGTTGAGAAATTGTACTTCCACCTTCTACAACGCCGCCGCTGAAAATATTTCTAATAAAAGCTCTTAGTATTCCAAAAAAATCTATCCCTGGATTTTCGTAGAATGTTTTATCTTCTACGGCTATAAATGCTTTTTTTACATGGTCCGGAATTTTATCAATAGAAACGTAGTATCTTTTTTGAACGTAAAGCTCTGAAAATACTCTATCTTTATAATCGTAGATTACGGATGCTTCCGGTGGTTTCCAGTTTTCAAGTTCTTTTACATTTGGCAGGTCTCTTGTGATGATAAAAACGTATAAGCCAAAAATAAGTGTAAACAGTGAGATAAAACCTATCAGTCCTAAAATAATTTTTTTCTTCAAAATCTGTCCTTTTAGCTGAAAGTTAATAGATTATAATATTATACAATTTTGCCAAAGAGGTGTAAGAATTTGAGCGAGAGAATGGAAAAAATCAGAAACTTTTCTATAATAGCCCATGTAGACCATGGAAAATCAACCTTAGCAGACAGACTTATTGAGTTTACAGGTGGGTTAGAAAAAAGAGAAATGAAAGAACAGCTTTTAGACACTCTTGACATAGAAAGAGAAAGAGGAATTACTATAAAACTCCAAGCAGTTAGATTAAAGTATAAAGATTATACACTACATTTAATAGATACACCCGGACACGTAGACTTTGGATACGAAGTGTCAAGGTCATTAGCAGCATGCGAAGGGGCATTATTACTCATAGATGCAACGCAAGGAATAGAAGCTCAAACTATAGCTACATTTTGGCAAGCATTAAACCTAAATCTTGAAATAATACCGGTAATAAACAAAATAGACCTTCCGTCTGCCGATGTAGAAAGAATAAAAACACAGATTGCAGAAGTTTTAGGACTTGACCCAGAAGGAGCAATTTTAGCATCAGGGAAGGCAGGCATAGGAATAGAGGATATATTAGAAGCAATAGTAAAAAGAATCCCGCCACCAAAAGGCGATGAAAACAAACCATTAAAAGCCTTGATCTTTGACTCTTACTATGACCCATACAGAGGAGCTGTAGCATTCATAAGAGTTATTGATGGAGAAGTTAAGGTAGGAACAAGAATTAGATTAATGTCAACAGGAAAAGAGTTTGAAGTCACAGAAGTTGGAGCACAAACACCAAAGATGACAAAGCTTGATAGCCTAAAAGCCGGAGATGTTGGCTACGTTGCGGCAGCTATCAAAGACGTTAGAGATATCAGAGTTGGAGATACTATAACAGACGCAAAAAGACCAACAGATAAACCGGTTGAAGGATTTAGACCGGCAAAACCGATGGTATACGCCGGATTATACCCAACCGGAAACACGACCTTTGAAGATATGAGAGATGCGTTAGAAAGATACTCTATTAATGACGCAGCATTAACCTACGAAGTAGAATCATCTCCAGCACTTGGAATGGGATTTAGATGTGGATTTTTAGGTCTGCTTCATCTTGAAATCGTTCAAGAAAGACTTGAAAGAGAGTATGGTATAGAGCTAATCACAACTGCACCAAACGTTATCTATAAAGTAATTACAACAAAAGGAGAGGAGGTAGAAGTAAGAAATCCATCTCAACTTCCAAATCCAAATGAAATAGATAAAATTTTAGAGCCATACATAGAAGCAAGCATCATTACACCAAATGAGTATGTTGGTTCAATCATGCAGCTTGTACAAGAAAAAAGAGGAATTCAAAAAGGCTTTGAATACATAGACCAAAAAACAGTTTTACTTAGATACGAAATTCCACTTGGAGAGGTTTTGTTTGACTTTCATGATAAACTAAAAACAGTTTCAAGAGGTTATGCATCTTTTGATTATGAATTTATAGGCTACAGAGAAGGTGATTTAGTCAAAATGGACATTCTCATCAACGGTGAGCCGGTAGATGCTTTGTCATTCATAGTCCATAGAGATAAGGCATACAGAGTAGGAAGAAATTTAGTTGATAAAATGAAAGAAGTTATCCCAAGACAACTTTTTGAAGTAAAAATACAGGCAGCGATAGGTTCAAAAATTATCGCATCAAACAGAGTAGCACCACTTAGAAGTGATGTATTGGCAAAATGTTATGGTGGAGATATTACAAGAAAGAAAAAACTCCTTGAAAAACAAAAAGAAGGTAAAAAAAGAATGAAACAGTTTGGTAAAGTAGAACTTCCACAAGAGGCATTTTTAAGCATACTAAAAGCAGATTAAAATAAGAGTTTTTTATGGTGGTAGTATTTCTTGTTTGATATAAAACAAGGCACTTATCTAATAGAACTTTTGCCAGATCATTTGAGAGATATATATAAGGAGCATATACCTTGGGTGAGAAATTAGTGATTTTTATAGAATTTAAAAAGGAGATCCTTCGGACTTACGTCCTCAAGATGACAAGGAAAGTGGAAAAGTGGAAGAGTGTAGGGGCGATTCATGAATCGCCCTTACAAAAGTAAAGTTGTCATTCTGAAGCCGTGCGAAGAATCTCCTACTTTTATTGAATTTCTCACCCGACGTATTTAAAAGATATATATAGGAAGCATATATTAAGTGAGAGATTTAAAAAAATACGAGACTCTTCTCGAGCTTTGGAATGCTAAAAATACCACTCACATAAATCTTACGAAGGGTTGAGATGGACTTAAAAGGGAAAAACGCTTTAATTACCGGTGGTTCTAAAAGGATTGGCAGGGATATTGTTTTAGGTCTTGCTGAGCATGGCTGTAATGTACTGATTCATTACAACTCTTCCAAAGAAGAAGCTGAAAAAGTCTTACAGCAAGCAAAAAGCTTTGGAGTAAAAGCAGAGATTATAAAGGCGGATTTACTTGATGAAAATCAACTTATAAGTTTAGTAAATCGATCACTTAGAATTTTTGGACACATAGACATTCTAATAAACAACGCATCAATCTACTACAAAAAACCATTAGAAGAAGCTTCCTTTGAAGATTTAGAAATTTTTTACAAGATACATATAAAAGCACCATTTTATCTATCAAAAGAATTTGGAAAAATTATGTATGAAAGGAAAGAGGGAAGAATTGTAAACATAATAGATTATTCAGCTATTCTTCCTTACAAAGATTTTACACCTTACAGCATATCAAAAGGTGGAATGATTACCATGACAAGAGCCTTTGCAAAAGAGTTTGCACCATATGTGCTTGTAAATGGAATATTACCAGGTCCGATCATACCAGCAGAAGGTTTAGATGACATAGAAAAGCCACTTCAAAAGACGCTACTTAAAAAATGGGCGGGTGGTAAAGAAGTCTTTAAAGCTGTAAAATATTTAATAGAAACTGATTTTACAACAGGAGCTTTAATTCCTGTAGAAGGAGGAAGGTTAACATTTTAGATTACATAATTTTTCTTGGCACTGGTGGTGGTAGAACTGTAGTATTTAGACAGCTAAGACATTCGGGCGGAATGTGGCTTCATTTTGCTGGTAAAAACATACTTATAGACCCAGGACCTGGAAGCTTAATCAGGATCTTTGAGAGAGGATTAGAGCCAAGAGATTTAAACGCAGTAGTTTTATCCCATAGACATTTAGACCATGTTGCAGATATAGCATCTGTTGTAGAGTCTGCCACAGATAGCAATAAAAATAAATTAGATTTATTACTTGCCCCAATAGATGCAGTAGACGGAGATGACCCAGTTGTTTTAAAATACACAAAAAAAGGCTTTAAAAAAATTGAGATTACAGAGCTTGGAAAAACCATTGAATACGAAAGTATAAAAATAAAACCCTTAATCAAGCACATACACCAGGGCGCAGATACCTACAGCTTACAGTTTGAATATAACAACAAAATTTTTATATATATAGTTTGTGGAAGATTTTATGAAGAAATGTTATATGCCTACCCAGAAAATCCCGATATTATGGTTTTTAACACTACATTTGTAAAGTCTAATTTAAATTATTATCATCTTTCTGCCGAAGATGTAGAAAGGATAATCGAAAAAGTAAAACCTAAATTAACTATTTTGACCCATTTCAGTGTACAAATGTTAAGATATACACCTTTTAAAATTGCAAAAGAGATGTCAGACAGAACAGGCTTAAAAGTAATAGCTGCGCATGATGGATTAAAAGTAGATATTTAGGAGTGTATAGTTGAAAGGTATAATCATCGGCGGTGGAATTATAGGGCTTTCGATAGCAAGAGAATTAAACAAATTAGGTTATGAAATTACGATTTTGGAAAAAAATTTACTTGGAAGAGGAGCATCTTGGGCAGCAGGTGGTATGCTTGCCCCTCAAGCAGA
>Ga0315298_1010523_pt1 | contig 11126 bp, 5 predicted proteins | sample WHS_1_MG_FD_203077 | JGI IMG/M metagenome (GOLD analysis project Ga0315298, IMG submission 203077) | Extremophilic microbial mat communities from Washburn Hot Springs, YNP, Wyoming, USA - WHS_1_MG | ecosystem: Environmental > Aquatic > Thermal springs > Hot (42-90C) | place: USA: Wyoming... | reverse complement strand
CGGGCGTGCGCCGGGGCGAGTCCGGCTCGGCGGGCGCTGGCTGGCTTCGGTGCGATCGCTTCGGTACATTGCTGCGCTTTCAGATCACTGCCGTGCGCCGGAGCGGTTCGGCTGCTGCCCGAGGGCGCGCACGCGAGGGAGACCCCGATGAAATTGGCAAGATCGTTCACTGTCGCGGCGGCTTGTGCCGTGCTGGCTGCGCCGCTCGCACGGGCCACACCGGCCGGTCCGCAGCAGGAGAATTCCCACGGGCGCACGCTGCTGCCGATGCCCGTCAGCTCGCGCGTGCACTTCCGGCAGATCGGTCCGGCGCTCGCCGGTGGGCGCGTGACGGCCGTGGCCGGCGTGCCCGGCAACCCCAGGGTCTATTACGTCGGCGGTGCCGACGGCGGCGTGTTTCGCACCGATGACGGCGGCATGACCTGGACGGCGCTGTTCCAGCACCAGGCGGTCGCCTCGGTCGGGGCGCTCGCGGTCGATCCGCGCAATCCGGCCGTGGTCTGGATCGGCACCGGCGAATCGAACGTCCGCAACGATATCTCTTACGGCGACGGCGTGTACGTGTCGCACGACAGCGGAGCGCACTGGCGCCACGTCGGACTCAGCGGCACGCTGCAGATCTCGAGCATCCTGGTCAACCCGCACCACAGCGGCACAGTGCTGGTCGGCGCCATGGGCGATCCGTGGAAGAACAGCACCGAGCGCGGCGTATACCGTACCTCCGATGGCGGTGAGCACTGGCAGCGGGTGCTGTACGTGGGCCCGGAGGTGGGCATCTCGGACATGGCGATGGATCCGCGCAATCCCAACATCGTGTACGCCGCGACGTACCGGTTCCGTCGCGAGCCCTGGCATTACTCCTCCGGTGGTCCAGAGGATGCGATCTACAAATCGGTCGACGGGGGCAAGACCTGGACGCGCCTGCACGGGCACGGTCTGCCGAGCGGCGCGGTCGGGCGCATCGGGCTTGCCGTGGCGCCGAGCGATCCGAACGTCGTGTACGCGGTGATCGGCAGCCACCAGGGCGTGCTGTGGCGCTCCGATGACGCCGGCGCGCACTGGAGGCTGGTCAGCAAGGATCAGTCGGTCGATGCGCGGCCGTTCTACTTCTCGCACATCGCGGTCGACCCGAAGAATCCCAATCACGTGTTCGCGCTCTCGATGCGCCTGCTCGCCTCCGAGGACGGCGGGCGCACCTGGCAGCGCATCGCGCACCGCATTCATGTCGACAACCACGCGATCTGGATCGACCCGAGCGGCAGCGGGCGCATCATCGAGGGCAACGACGGCGGCGTGGCGCTCTCGCTCGACAACGGCAAGCACTGGGCGTTCGTGCACAACATCGCGATCGAACAGTACTATCACGTCGCCGCCGGCGGCGGGCTGTTCTATCAGGTCTGCGGCGGTCTGCAGGACAACAACTCCTGGTGCGGACCGGGCGCGAGCAAGAACCCGCTCGGCATCTCCGACCGGGGCTGGGACGGATTCAACGGCGATGACGGCATCTACGGCATGGTCGCCGCCGATGACCCGAACCTGATCTACAACGAAGGGCAGAACGGCTCTTATTTCATCTACAACCGCTCCGAGGAGCAGCTGCACGACATCCAGCCGTTCCCGCGCGACGACAACGGTCGCGGCGCCGACGGGGCACGTTACCGTTTCGCCTGGGAGGCGGCCTTTGCGGTCGCCCCGGACGATCCGAAGGTGCTCTACGCGGGCGGCAACGTGGTGTTCCGCAGCGCCGACCGCGGCCGCACCTGGCAGGTGATCAGTCCCGATCTGACGCGCAACGACCGAGCTAAGCAGGGCCCCTCGGGCGGCCCGGTCATTCAAGACAACTCAGGAGCGGAGTACTACGACGCGATCCTCACGATCGATCCGGCCGAGTCCAACCCGCAGGTGATCTGGGTCGGAACCGACGACGGGCTGGTGCAGGTGACCCGCGATGGGGGCAAGCACTGGGACAACGTCACGGCCCAAATTCCGCACCTGCCGGCGTGGGGGCGGGTCGAGTCGATCGACGTCTCCCCGACGGACCCCGGCAGTGCGCTGATTGCCGTCGACCGGCACTTCAGCGGTGACTTCCGGCCGTATCTGTACAGCACGAGCGATTACGGCGCGCACTGGCGCTCGATCAGCGGCAATCTGCCGGCTGACGTGTACGCGCATGTCGTACGCCGCGATCCGCACGATCCGAATCTGTACTACGCCGGTCTGGAGAACGGACTGTACGTGTCATGGGATGCCGGCCGGCAGTGGTATAAATTCGGGCTCGGCCTGCCGGATGCCGCGGTGTACGACCTGGCGTTCCAGGCTCGCACCAATTCCCTGGTGGTCGCGACCCATGGCCGCGGCGCGTGGATCCTCGACGATCTGACCCCGTTCCAGCACTGGAGCGCGCACGTCGCGCATGCGGCCCTCACGCTGTTCAAGCCCGAGGCGGCGGTGCGCTACTGGCCGTTCTCGACCACCGAATGGATGGGCGACGGTGCCTACTACGGCCAGAACCCTCACTACGGTGCGGCATTCAACTACTACCTCGCACACTCGATGAGTGCGCCAGGAACACTCGTCATCCGCAATGCCAGCGGCGAGGTCGTGCGCACCTATCAGGGGCTGCACAAGGGCAAGGCCGAGGTGATGACGCCAGCGGCTGCTGGCGCAGCGGGTGACGAACACGGCGAGGTGCCGTGGGTGTCGGGGCAGGCCGGGCTGCATCGCATCTACTGGAACCTGCATGCGCAGGGTCCGGTGCGCTGGCGATCGGCGCCGAAGTTCAACCGCGGGCCGCACAATGGCGCGCTGCTGCCGCCGGGGACGTACACCGCGACGGTGAAATTCGGCGACACGAGCGCGTCGAAGACCTTCACCGTGGTCAACGATCCGGCCTCACACGGGACTCTGGCCGGGATGACCGAGCGGTATGAGGTCACCGAGTCGGTCCTGCATCAGATCTCGCAGGTCGACGTGGCGCTGAACCATCTCGACGGGCTCGCTGCGCAGCTGAAGAGCCTCAAGGCGGCCGTGCGGGGCCTGCCCGCGCAGCGCGAGGCCGACGCGGCGATTGCGACGCTCGAGCGTGCCCGCCATGCGGTGCTCATGCACCTGACCAGTAACGCCGGCTCTTCGGAGTCCACGTTATGGGTACCGGACGGCATCCACGAGAAGCTGCTCTCGCTCGAAGGTCTGCTGTGGGGCTCCGATGCGCCGGTTGACGCAGCGACGCTGCGCGAGAAGGCGCACTTCGACGGCGAATATCGTAGCGCGCTCGCCACTTACGATCAGTTCCTGCGCACCTCGGTCGCAGCCTTCAACCGGACCATGACCGGTGATGGTCTGAGCGGGGTGGTTGCAGGCCAGACGCTCTCGCCCTGAGCGGACCAGGCAGCGGCGGCGTCCGGGGAGGGCGCCGCCGCTGTGGTGTGCCCCCGTCCTACTCGCCCGGGTGGTAAACGCGTACGGTGTGGCGCTTGAGCTGATCCGGCCAGAAGTACACGGTGCGCAAGTCGCCGGTGGCGTAACGGGCCGCCTGGTCGGTGAAATGCGCAGAGCGGGGATTGCCGCTCGCGCCACCGACGTGAATGGCTCGGGCGCTCACCCGGGGTCCGAAGTCGACGACGGCGACGAAACTGTTGCCGTCATTGCCGTAGTACTTGCGTGTTCCCGGCCAGGGATGCGCGCCGAAGGACGCGAGCGAACCCCAGCGCGACGAGGTGAACGGGATCGGGATGCTCGGTCGGGTGTCACTGAAGTGGGGGTGGATCGAGTCATCGAGGCGCTGGTAGCGGTTGATCTCACCCCACGGGACCCCCCAGGTGCCGAAATCCCGCTTCAGTCGGTCGACGGCCGTGGCGAGCGCCTGAAGGCGCACCTGCGCCGTGGCCCTCTCAGCGATGTAGTCGTAGGTGCGCATGTTCGTCTCGTGCGCGTCGATCCCGCTGGCGCGTGCCTTCGCATCCAACTCGTTCCACAGCGTGTCGCCCCAGTATACGGCCACCGACGTCGGAATCGACGCGATGCCCCAGCGGTAGTTCCACGGCCGCAGCACGCCGATGGGGCCGGCGAGGGTGCGCTTCAAAGGGTCGCCCGCAGGCAGCCGATCGTAATCCCTCACCAGAATGGGGATGAGCCGCGCAAATGCCGGCAGATAGGAATCGTAGGCGTCGGCAATGAGTTTGGCGCTGGTGAAATCGCGTGCACCGCGCAACATCCGCAGCGCGTGCTCGCTGCGCGGATTCGGGCCGAACGTGTCCATGTACTGCGGATAGTCTGACGCCTTCGCGCTGTATCTGCCCGCGGCCGTCCACGGCCAATCGTTGGTGTTGAACACCCATCCGTTGGGGGGATTCAATACGTTCGGCATGTCCTTCAGCGGCGTCAGACCCTGCCATGCGGTGGCCGGATTGCTGCCGTCCACGGGACGGGTGTAGTCGAAGCGATTGTTGCGCTTCGGAATGAATTGCGGCACCAGGAACGCGATCTCCCCCTTGTCGTCGGCGAAGATCGTGTTGTTCGAAGAGTTGGCCTTCAGGCGCGCGATCCTCAGGTAGCTGGCGAGGTCGGTGGCCTTGGTGCGCAGCCAGCTCTGTTCCAGAGCAGGGATGGGCCGGTTCATCAGCGCCTCGGCGATCCACCGGCCGTGCTGCGCCGCGACGATGGGTCCGTGCAGGGTGAAATAGGCCGTGAAGATGCGTTTGTGCATCGCGCCATTGCGGGCGCGGTAGCGGATCGTGATGATGCGCGTCTTCACCGGTAACAGGGCGGCTCCGAAGCGATAGAAATATCGTCCCTGTCGCTCGAGAACGGTTTCGGCGAACTGATCCACCGCATCGACGCCAGTCGAGGTATGCATCCAGCCGATGTGCCGGTTGAACCCCTGGTAGATGAAGAACTGCCCCCAGGTCGCCGCGCCGTAGGCATCGAGCCCCTGGTCGCTCGACATCTGCGCCTCGTCGCGGAAATTGAAGGTGACGTGCGGATTGATCAGCAGCAGTGCGTGATGATCGGCCGTGAGCTGCGGGGCGATCGCAATGCCGTTCGAACCGAGTTGGTCGAACCAGCTGGGCGGATGGCTCGAGGCGAGCGCCGTCACGGTGGCTGCGCTGCCGCCGTAGAACGCCGCCAGCGCGGGGAGCTTCACCCGGGTGATGTCACCGCCGATGCTGCCTTCGGTGAACGCCAGGGCCATCCATGGCAGGTATCGCTTGATCACCTGGCGGTGCACCGTCGGGTGTGTGGCGAGGTACCAGTTCATGCCGTCGGCCCACGCGTTCATCAGCCGCTGCAGCCATACGGGACTCCTGCGGTAGTCGCGCTGCAGTACGGCGGGGTCGATGAACAACTGCTCGCGCAGATCCTGCCAGATCCTCGAGCGGCCCTGGGCCTGCGCATTCCAGCCGAGCGCGAGCAGGTAGTTGCGTCGGACGCGACTGAAGTCGTCCTCGCATTGGGCGTAGATCATTCCGAACACGGCCTGTGCGTCGGTCCGGCCCCGGATGTGCGCGATGCCCCAGGTGTCACGGGTGATCGTGACCTGGTGCGCTTCGCGCGCCAAGCGGGCGTATTCGCGCCCGTGCGGGCTGATCGGGATCTGCCACGGCGGCGCGGGGCGCGGCCGGCGCGGGGCGGGCGCAGCCCCGCAGAGTCCCGGTGCGAGCGCGACGGCGAGCGCCAGTAGGAATCCCAAACGCTTCAAACCAAGGCGAGTGTGGATCGGCGTCATCACTGAACTCCCCGGGGCGGTCTGGCTCGTGTTGGCGAGCGTCGCGAGCGGGCTGTCTCGCCCGTCGAGGCCATTCTATGCCATTTGGGAAAAGTTCCCGGCTGAGCGGTCGGCGCGCCCGGGAGCCTCGGCCGCCGCGCTGCTGCGCCGGCGATTTAGACTCGTTCGAGGCCGTTCAAGCCCCCCTGCGTTTCGTCCCGTCGCATGCACCGTTCATCGCAATCCCCGTCGCCTCGCGCAGGCCCACGCGCCGCGGCGGTGGCATAGTGGCTCCTTTGGGTGCCGGCAGTTCGCAGGAGCCGGCGAAGCCATAACTGATGGAGGGGTATTCCGTGAAGCAAATCATGATGCGCTCCGCGTTGGTGGTAGCGGCATTGGGGCTGTGTGCAAGCGCAGCGGCGCGGGGCTTGATTCCCGAACCGAACGCCAATGCGGTTCCGTACGCCACGCAGTCCAATCCCGAGACGCTCCTGTTGGATGCGAGCACCGCGGGGCGGGGCTTTGCGACCTCCACCATGGAGATCCCGGTCCAGCCCGGCCCGTTCACGTTCGTGTACCCCGAGTGGATCCCCGGCTACCACTCCCCGCACGGTCCTCTGGTGGACGTCTCGCAGATCAAGGTCAGTGCGAACGGCAAGCCGCTCACCTGGCGTCGCGATAAAGTTGACATGTACGCCTTTCACGTCAAAGTGCCCGACGGCGTGCACTCGCTGAAAGTGCAATTCACGGTGCTGCTGAACAGCGCCGGCAGTCTGCGCGCCTCACCGAACGTGGCGGTGCTGACCTGGACGCGCGTGCTGTTCTATCAGAACAACGTCAACTACCACCACTATTACGTCAAGGCGAGTGTCATTCTGCCGAAGGGCTGGGGATACAGCACCGCGCTCACCACCGAGAGCCGGGTGGGCGAACGGGTGAACTTCAAGGAAGAGCCGCTGAATTATCTCGGCGATTCGCCGCTCGATATCGGCCGCTATTACAAGAAGGTGCTGCTGTGGCAGCACGACAACGCGCACATGTGGCTCGACATGTTCGCCGATGCGCCGCAGGACCTCGACGTGCCGGCCAAGCTCCTCGATGCGTACAAGAACGTGGCGCCGGAAGCGCTCGCGCTCTATGGCTCGCGGCACTGGTACAACTACCACGCGCTGCTGGCCCTTTCCAATCGCATCACATTCGAGGGCGTCGAGCATCACCAGTCGAGCGACAATCGCGCCTCGGCTGATTTCATGACCAACCCGAAGATGCAGCTGCTCGCCGGGGACCTGGTCACACACGAGTTCTCGCATTCGTGGAACGGTAAGTATCGCCGGCCGTGGGACCTGACCACCGACAACTATCAGATCCCGCAGCGTACCGATCTGCTCTGGGTGTACGAGGGCATGAACCAGTACCTGGGCGATCTGCTCTCCTTCCGCGCCGGGATCCGCAAGCCGAGCGAGTACCCGCAGTACCTGGCGTCGATCTACTCCTCGATGGCGAACGAGCCGGGGCGCAACACCGAACCGCTGATCGATTTGACCACCGGTGCGCCGTACTTTTACTACGACTCGAGCGGGCAGTATTCGTCGATCCGGCGCACGGCCGGGGACTTCTACACCGAGGGCGAGTTGCTGTGGCTGGATGTCGACACCATCATCCGCACCCAGTCCCACGGCACGAAGTCGCTCGATACCTTCCTGCACCTGTACTCGGCGCCGAAGTTCACCGGGCCGATCACCAAGACCTATACCCGGGCGGACATCGAGAAGCTGCTGAACGAAGTGGTGCCGTACGACTGGCACGCATTCTTCCAGCGGCACGTGTACGAGGTGGCCAAGCTGCCGCCGACCGGGGAGCTGAAGCGCTCGGGCTGGAAGCTCGTGTACACGGCGAAGCCCAATCCGTTCATCGCCGCCCGTGAGCAGGTGAGCGGGATGAACTACCAGTGGCTGAGCTACGGGTTCAACATCGGCAAGACCGGCGCGCTGCTCGACGTGCGCGAGGGCTCGCCGGCCTGGCAGGCCGGGATGGCGCCGGGGATGAAGATCGAGTCGGTGGATGGGCAGCGCTACAGCCCGGCCGTACTGAAGTACGTGATGGGGCAGGCCGAGCACGACCACCAGCCGACGAGCTTCATCGTCTCGAAGGACGGGTGGTTCCACACGATCGAGGTGAGCTACTTCGGCGGCGCTCGCTATCCGCACCTGGTGCGCATCCCGGGCACGCCGAATCTGCTCTCGAAGATCATGGCGCCGCACGCCAAGCACTGAGCGGCGCATCCTGACCGGCATGGCCCGGGCCGCAAGGTCCGGGCCATGTTGCTTTGGGACGCGATGTCGCGCGCGGCCCGAATGCGGGGCGCGCAGGAAAATCTCCTGATCGTGCCCGCCATTGGAGGCTACCCGCCAGGACGCGCTGTCGCGCAGGTGGCGCGATCTGCCGCAGGTGGCGCGCCCGGGGCAACCGAAGTAAGCTGCGACGATCATCTGCCGGAGCGTATCGGCGGATCGCAAACAATGAAATGAGGGTCACCGTGAAGTCCAAGTCCATTTGTTCGATGCTGGCGATCGCATCGCTCGGGGTGTGCGCGGCGTCCAACGCCGCCGGCCTGATTCCCGAGCCGAACGCCAATGCGGTTCCGCTCGCCACGCAGTCCAACCCGGAGACGCTCGTGTTGGATGCCAGCACGGCGGCGCGCGGGTTCATGACCTCGACGATGAGCATCCCGGTTCAGCCCGGTCCGTTCACGTTCGTGTATCCGAAGTGGATCCCCGGCGAGCACGGCCCGACCGGCCCTCTGGCGGACATCTCGCAGCTGAAGGTGAGTGCGAACGGCAAGCCGCTCGCCTGGCGGCGCGACAAGGTCGACATGTATGCCTTCCACGTCACGGTGCCCGAGGGTGTGCACGCGATCGACGTGCAGTTCACCGTGCTGATGAACTCGCCCGACGTGATGTCCACCCCCAATGTCGGGGTGGTGAACTGGAACCGGGTGCTGTTCTATCAGAACGACATCAACTACCACCATTATTACGTCAAGGCGAGCATCATCCTGCCGAAGGGCTGGGGCTATGGCACCGCGCTCACGCAGGCGAGCCGGGTGGGGCAGCGGGTGAACTTCAAGGAAGAGCCGCTGACCTACGTGGTCGACTCCCCGCTCGACATGGGGCGCTACTACAAGCAGATCCTGCTGTGGCACAAGGGCGATGCGCATCAGTGGCTCGACATGTTCGCCGATGCGCCGCAGGACCTCGACGTGCCGGCGAAGCTCCTCGATGCGTACAAGAACATGACGCCGGAGGCGCTCGCGCTCTACGGCTCGCGGCACTGGTACAACTATCATTCGTTGCTCGCGCTGTCGAACAAGATCGGCTTCCAGGGCATCGAGCATCACCAGTCGAGCGACGATCGGGCGCCGGCGGATTTCATGACCAATCCGAAGTGGCAGCTGACGGCCGGCGATCTGCTCACGCACGAGTTCTCGCATTCGTGGAACGGCAAGTACCGCCGGCCGTGGGACCTGAAGACCGACAACTACCAGATCCCGCAGCGCACCGATCTGCTCTGGGTGTACGAGGGGATGAACCAGTACCTGGGTGATCTGCTCTCGTTCCGCGCCGGGATCCGCAAGCCGAGTGAGTACCCGCAGTACCTGGCGATGATCTATTCCTCGATGGCGAGCGAGCCGGGGCGTGACACCGAGCCGTTGATCGACCTCACGACCGCGGCGCCATTCCTGTACGAGGCGAGCGGCCAGTACCCCTCGATCCGGCGCACGGCCGGGGACTTCTACACCGAGGGCGAGCTGCTGTGGCTGGATGTCGATACGATCATCCGCACCCAGTCGCACGGCAAGAAGTCGCTCGACACGTTCCTGCACCTGTACTCGCAGCCGAAGTTCACCGGGCCGATCACCAAGACCTACACCCGGGCGGACATCGAGAAGCTGCTGAACGAGGTGGTGCCGTACGACTGGCAGGCGTTCTTCCAGCGGCACGTGTACGACGTGGCCAAGCTGCCGCCGACCGGGGAGCTGAAGCGCTCGGGCTGGAAGCTCGTGTACACGGCGAAGCCCAACCCGTTCATCGCCGCGCGGGAGCAGATGTTCGGCATGAACTACCAGTGGCTGAGCTACGGGTTCAACATCGGCAAGAACGGCGCGCTGCTCGACGTGCGCGAGGGCTCGCCGGCCTGGCAGGCCGGGATGGCGCCGGGGATGAAGATCGAGTCGGTGGATGGGCAGAGCTACAGCCCGGCCGTGCTGAAGTACGTGATGGGGCAGGCCGAGCACGACCACCAGCCGACGAGCTTCATCGTCTCGAAGGACGGGTGGTTCCACACCCTCGAGGTGAGCTACTTCGGCGGAGCGCGCTACCCGCACCTGGTGCGCATCCCGGGCACGGCGAATCTGCTCGCGAAGATCATGGCGCCGCACGCCAAGCACTGAGCGGCGCATCGTGACCGGCATGGCCCGGACCGCAAGGTCCGGGCCATGTTGTTTCTGACGCCGGCGCGCAAGGCGCGGCGGACGGGACGCTTGAGCTTGCCGGCCGGTCGCGCGAGACTGTCGCCTGGGCGCCGCACGGCGCTGCGTGGAATCCTCGCCGCATGCTCCAGGCCCGTATTCACTATTATTTCGACATCATCTTCGTGGTGGTGGCAGCCCTGCTGCCGATCATCAACCCCTTCGGCGGGGCACCGATCTTCCTCGCCATGACCTCGGGGCTGAGCTCATCGGAGCGGGCGCGGGCGGCGAAGCTCGTGGCGTTCAACAGCTTCGTGCTGCTGCTCGCCTCGATCCTGATTGGCGCTTACGTGCTCGATTTCTTCGGGGTGTCGATTCCGGCCGTGCAGGTCGCGGGCGGCTTCGTCGTGTGCGCGCTCGCCTGGTCGCTGCTGCACGGTCCGATCACGCCGACCGAGGGGGCTGCGAACGGCGCGGCGACCCGCGACAGCGTCACGCAGGGCGCCTTCTATCCGATCACCATGCCGCTCACCGTCGGGCCCGGGGCGATCTCGGTGGCCGTGACTCTCGGGGCGAATCCGCCGCGGGGGCTGCGCGCGCTGCTGCCGACGACGGTGGCACATCTGGTCGGCGTGCTGATCACCTGCGTGATCATTTATCTGTGCTACCGGTATGCCGAGTCGCTGGTGCGCCGCCTGGGTAAGACCGGAACGAACATCATGATCCGTCTGACTGCGTTCATCCTGCTCGCCATCGGCGCGCAGATCATCTGGAACGGGGCGCACACCATGCTCTCTAGCGTGCTTCTGCGCTGAGCGCTCAGTCCCGCGGCTCCAGGCGCGCCGCTCAGCCCGGCGCCTCGAGCCGCGGCGCTTCGCTCTGCTGCGGATCGATGAGTCCGAAGCTCGCCGGGGTATGGGCGTAGAAGAGCGCCACCTGCTCGCGGTGCAGCAG
>Ga0315298_1010522_pt1 | contig 11126 bp, 11 predicted proteins | sample WHS_1_MG_FD_203077 | JGI IMG/M metagenome (GOLD analysis project Ga0315298, IMG submission 203077) | Extremophilic microbial mat communities from Washburn Hot Springs, YNP, Wyoming, USA - WHS_1_MG | ecosystem: Environmental > Aquatic > Thermal springs > Hot (42-90C) | place: USA: Wyoming... | reverse complement strand
GTGGTGGCCACGGTGATTATAAGCTTTTCCATGTAAGGCGCCTCCGAAAAGCTCCCGTTACTAGCAGGCGTTAACTCAAGCCCTACTGTACACCATCTATCGGCCAGATTGGGAGCCTAGCCTGCCAGCATCGATTATAATAGCCGGGCCCAACTCTCACGCCGAAGTGGCGGAATTGGCAGACGCGCTGGACTCAAACTCCAGTGAGGGTAACACCTCGTGCGGGTTCGACCCCCGCCTTCGGCATGACCCACTTTTTCGTCTGCTGTCCTATCCGACCGGAATCAAGCCGCGCCACCCCGTAAAGGAATCTCGTGCCTCGTCTAGAATGGATTATTGCCGGCAGGGCCACCAGAAGCCTCTAGCGTTTGAGTAGATTATTGGCGGCGATAGTGATAGGATTCTGCATATGGAGGAGAAAGAAGCAAACCAGCACAAGCGCTACGCAGAACTCGTGGGAGAGAAACTGCGGCGACTCCGTCAGGAGCGCGGCCTAAGTCTCCAAGAGGTGTGCGCCCGCTCTGGTGGTTCCTTCGTGGTTTCCACCTTGAGCGCCTACGAGCGAGGAAAGCGGAGCTTGAGCCTCGAGCGTCTGTGCGAGCTTGCAGCCATGTATGGCCAGTCACCCACTTCCCTTCTTGACCTGGACGAAGAGCCAGAGTTGCAGAAGGGTCTGACTCCCGGGATCCCGCTACGCATCAGTCTGCGCCGTCTGGAAAGGCTCGACCCAGAGGAGCGGCGTCCGCTTGAGACCTATCTGTCGTTCCTCCGCCAGCTTCGTAACGATCCCACACAAGATCTGCTGACCATCCGCAAGGATGACTTGAACTACCTGTCCGGGCTTTATGGCGTTCGGCCGCAGGCTCTTAAGGACTACCTGGAGAGAGAGGGCATTCTTCTCACCTCGTAGAGCCGCCGTTTTATCTCCGCTAATGCTTCGTTGAGATGCCGGCTTTTCGCCACCACGTCGACTAGCGCGCTGCCAATAATGACGCCGTCGGCATAACGAGCCACTTCCTCGGCTTGCTGGGGCGTGCTCACCCCGAACCCCACCGCCAGCGGCAGATCGGTGTGCCGCCGCACGCGGGCCACAAACTCCGGTAGATCAGAGCGCAATGAGGGTCTTGCCCCGGTGACCCCAGTGGTGGAGACACAGTAGATAAATCCCGAGGCCGCCTGGGCTATTCGCTCTAACCGCGCGTCGGTGCTTGTAGGAGCAGCAAGAAGAATGACGTCCACCCCCTCAGCCTGGGCAACAGCCTGGAGTCCCGACGCTTCTTCAGCCGGCAGGTCGGGCACCACTACGCCCAGAACCCCCTCATCGCGACAGGCAGCGAAGAAGCGTTCGGGACCGAAGGCCAGGATGGGATTGAGGTAGCAGAGCAAGACAACCTTAGCCCCTTCACCGGCCGCTTGCCCTGCCAGACTCAAGACGTCCTTCGGCCGGACGCCACGCCGCAGCGCGACCTGGCTGGCTCCTTGGATGACCGGCCCATCAGCCAGCGGGTCGGAAAAAGGTATCCCTATTTCAACCAAGTCCGCCCCACTCTCCCGGTAGGCCCGAAGCACGGCCAGGCATCCTTCAAGGTCCGGAAACCCGCCCACCGCGTAGGGCATGAGTAAGGGCCGACCGGCCTCCCGGAAGAGCCGGGTAAGAACGCTTTGGCTTAGGCTGCTCATGGCCTCACCCCCAGAAACTGGGCGGCCGTGTGCACATCCTTGTCGCCGCGCCCGGACAAGTTCAGCACCACCAGTCTCTCCCGTTCCTTCTCTCGCAGAAGGTAGGCAATAGCATGCGCGCTCTCGAGCGCGGGGATTATGCCTTCCAAGCGTGAGAGCGTGCGGAAAGCCTCTAAAGCCTCTTCGTCTGTGGCGCTAACGTACTCCACCCTGCCCAGGTCGCGGAGATAGGAATGCTCCGGCCCCACTGAGGGATAGTCCAGGCCCGCCGCCACCGAATGAGCCTCACGGATCTGCCCGTCCTCATCCTGAAGTACATAAGAATACGAACCATGCAGTATGCCCGGCCGGCCTTGAGCAAGCGACGCCCCGTGTTTACCGCTCTCTAGCCCTAGACCAGCTGCCTCTACCCCCACCAGGCGTACCGACTGGTCCTCGAGGAAGGGGTGGAACAGGCCGATGGCGTTGCTGCCCGCACCCACGCAGGCCACAAGCACGTCGGGCAGTCTGCCCTCCTTGGACAAGACCTGCTCGCGCGTCTCCTGCCCAATCACAGACTGGAAATCCCGCACCAGGGTGGGATAAGGAGCCGGCCCCACTACCGAGCCGATGATGTAGTGAGTGGTCTCCACGTTGGCCACCCAGTCCCGGATGGCTTCATTGGTGGCGTCCTTGAGCGTTCCGCTGCCTGTGCTAACGGGAATGACCTCCGCGCCCAGCAGCTTCATGCGAAAGACGTTCAGCTCCTGCCTGCGGATGTCCTCTTCCCCCATATAAACATGGCACTCCAGTCCGAATAGAGCGGCCACCGTTGCTGTAGCCACCCCGTGCTGTCCCGCGCCCGTCTCAGCGATGATGCGTTTCTTGCCCATCCTCACAGCAAGAAGGATCTGGCCCAAAGTGTTGTTGATCTTGTGGGCACCGGTGTGAGCCAGATCCTCACGCTTGAGATAGACCGTGCTACCCACGCGCTCAGACAGCCGGCGGGCAAGAAACAACGGCGTGGGCCTACCAGCGTAGTCGCGCTGAAGGACCTTTAGCTCGGCCACAAAATCTGGATCGTCGCGGTACCTCTCGTATGCCTCTTCAAGTTCCTCAAGCGCCGAGACCACCGTCTCCGGCACGTACCTTCCTCCATAAGGACCGAATCGCTGGGGTATGGTCACTGCTTGCCCCTTCCGATATAGGTTTTTCCGGTATAGCCCTGTTTCTGCGACATCTTCCGCACCTCTTGGAAAAGCCGTCTCATCAGCTCCGGGTCCTTTACCCCTGGCGCTAGTTCCACGCCACTTGACACGTCCACCCCGCAGGCTCCGGAGGCAAGTAGAGCGGCGCGAACATTGTCGGGCCGGATGCCTCCCGCGACCAGGAAAGGCACCTCTAGCCCTGCCTTGCCCACAAAGCTCCAAGTAAACGGGGTTGCCGTCCCGCCGAAACGCCCGCGCACGCGACTGTCAAGAAGCACAAGGTCAGCCCCATGAGCCGCTTGCGTTACCGCTCGCGCCAAGCGGCCTTCGTCCTCCTGGCCTGGCTCTATCGGCACCGCCTGTATGATGAAAGCCGAGCACCCTTCCTGCTGCAGGACAGGCCGGACCGCTGAAGCAGCCGGCCCCTTCTCTCCGTGAAGCTGAATGCCGTCAAGCCCCACCTCCCCAACCGCTTCGGCGATCTCGGCCGGCGAGCTGTCGGTAAATACGCCCACCACGAAGGGTACACGCGCCTCGCTGCACGAAGGGAAGCCGCCAATAGCAACTGCGGCCCCGTCACCCGCCTGCCGACGAGCACTGGCCTGCGATCTTAGGCCCCGCACAAGCTCGCTAGCCAAGCCCAGGGTCACTTGCCTGGGACTAGGGGCAAACACAAGCCCTATGGCCCACGCACCCAACTCCCAGGCCAGTAGCGCGTCCTCAAGCCGCGTCAGTCCGCAGACCTTTACCCGATACCCGTTCAATCGCCGTTCTCTCCCGCTGGTCCGCCCGCCTCTCGCCGTCTCCGCTCGGCGTTCCGCGGCCTCACAGCAAGAGGAGGCTGCACCAGTTCGCGCACTTTGCCCGCTTCGTCCTCCCCTCGTAGGAGCGCCTCACCCACCAACACGGCATCCACTCCGCACCTGGCCAGGCACTCAAGATCAGACCGATTCCGGATACCGCTCTCGGCCACCAGCACCAACTCAGGCGGAACTAGTCTGGCAAGATCCAGAGTGGTATCAAGCGACACATGGAAAGTGCGCAAGTCACGATTGTTAATACCGATAACGACGCCCTCGAAACTCAAGGCTCGTTCAAGCTCACCCCGGTCGTGCACCTCGAGAAGCACGTCCAGGCCCAGACTGCCCGCAAGCTGGATGAGACGGCGAAGTTGGCTGTCAGTCAGTAGAGCCGCGATGAGAAGAATGGCGGAAGCGCCGTAAGCCCAGGCCTCGTAGACCTGATACTCGTCAATGATGAAATCCTTGCGTAGAACAGGAAGCTCCGTGGTGGCAGTCGCGGTGGCCAGGTCTGCCAAGGAACCAAGGAAGTGGTCCTCTTCCGTCAACACTGAAATAGCTTTCGCCCCCGCGCCTGCGTAGTTGCACACTACCTTTTCCACCTGCAAGTGCGGCCGTATCAGTCCCGCGCTGGGTGAGGCCCGCTTCACCTCCGCAATCAAGGCGACATGCGGGCCGCGCAGCGCGGCCGCGAACGACGCCCGCGAACCTCCAACTGGCGGCCGGCTTGCCCCCCTCGCCTCCAACTCGGCAAGAGGAACCCGTAGCTTGCGCTCCTCCAGCCGCGACCTCACCGCTGGTAAGATTCGATCACTTATCACGGTGAACCCCGCGCCTTTCCTCTCCCGCAAGCTCCCTGGTGAAGGCCACCAAGTCCGCCAACACCTGCGCAGCCCGACCGCTATCAATAGACTCCCGAGCCATATCCACCCCCGCTGCTATCGACGACGCGGCGCCGGCCACATACAAGGCAGCTGCTGCGTTAAGCAAGACTGCCTCCCGCGCCGCCCCTGGACAGCCGGACAGTACCGAGCGAGTGATGGCTGCGTTTTCAACCGGCTCTCCGCCAGCTAGCAGAGAAAGGTCCCAACGGGTGATCCCTTGTTCCTCCGGCTCCAGGCGATAGCAGGCCGTCACTTCGCCCTCCTTCACCTCGGTCACTAGACTGGGACCACTCACGGAAAGCTCATCTAATCCCCCCTCGCCACAGACCACAAGGGCATGGCGGCAACCACTGCGGGCCAGGGCTTCGGCCAGCACCGGCACGTATCCTGGAGAGCTGACCCCGATCAACTGGCGGCGGACTCGCGCCGGGTTAGCTAGCGGACCCAGGAAGTTGAACACGGTACGTATCCCCAGGGCCCGGCGAATGCCGGCCACCCTGCCCATGGCCGGGTGGTGCCGCGTGGCAAGCATGAAACCCATGCCCACACGCTCTATACAGGCAGCCACCTCAGCCGGCCCCAGGTCTGTCCTCACTCCAAGTGCCTCCAGCACGTCCGCCGAGCCACAACGCGAACTGGCCGCCCGGTTGCCGTGCTTGGCCACCTTGACCCCTGCCCCGGCCGCCACGAAGGCGGCCGTGGTGGAGATGTTAAACGTGCCAAGCCCGTCCCCGCCTGTGCCAACGATGTCCACTAGCTCGTCAACACAGGAAGTCTCCACCGCGATGGCCAAACGCCGCATGGTCTCAAGTAGCCCGGCGATCTCCTCCGCCGTCTCCCCTTTCACCCGCAAGCCCATGAGAAAAGCCGCTGCCTGAGTCTCTTGCACCCGACCATCCACGATCTCCTCAAGAGCCCAGGCAGTTTCTCCCCGACTCAGGTGTGCCCCCTGGGCCAGGCGGTCGAGCATCCCCTGAAAGGTCAGCGCTCCCGAGCCGCGACCCGTATCACAAGCTCGGTCCGGGCGGAGCGCTGTACTCGCCTCGCTTGTCATCGCTTCCCCCCTCGGTGACTCAAGAAATTACGCAGAAGGTCCTTACCAACCGCCGTGAGAAGACTCTCCGGGTGAAACTGCACCCCGTCCACGGCGAACTCTCGATGCCGAACACCCATGATCACCCCGTCCTGGGTCCAAGCCGAGATTTCAAGCTCTTGGGGCAAAGAACGGTCAAGCACCAGGGAGTGGTATCGTGTCGCCACAAACGGTTGAGGAAGTCCGGCAAATATTCCCCGCCGGTCGTGGTGAACCAAGGAGGTCTTACCGTGGACGGGGGCTTTGCCGCGCACCACTTTGCCGCCGAACGCTTGGCCAATGGCTTGATGCCCCAGACACACCCCTAGGATGGGTAGCTCGCCGGCCAGCCTCTTGACCGCCTCCACACTCACGCCCGCCTGGTCTGGGGTGCAGGGACCAGGCGAGATGACGAGGTGAGTAGGCTGCTCATCGCGAATCCCCGGCACGGTGATCTCGTCGTTGCGGAAAACCTTTACCCGCGTACCCGAGATCTCGGCCAAGTACTGAACCAGGTTGTACGTGAAGGAGTCGTAGTTGTCTATCACCAAAATCCTTAGCCCGCTCAGCCCGGGAGCCGGATACCTGGCGGCCTCCTGGCTTGCAGCGAAGCGCTGCTCAATACGGACCGACCGTCCTTTTTCTGTGATCATCATGGCCTACTCCCACCCCTCCTGAGCAGTAGCGAGCTCTATAGCTCTGAACATGGCCCGCGCTTTGTTCTGGGTTTCCACAAACTCTCTTTCCGGGTCTGAGTCAGCGACAATGCCCGCCCCCGCTTGGATGTAGGCCCGGCCGCCCCGCACCAGCACTGTGCGGATGTAGATGCAAGAATCCAGGTCGCCCGAGTAGCTGAGGTAGCCAATGGCTCCTGCGTAGGGTCCCCGCCGTGTCGGCTCCAACTCGTCGATAATCTCCATAGCCCTCACCTTGGGCGCGCCCGAGACCGTCCCGGCCGGAAACACCGCCCGCAGGGCATCGGCCGCCGTGATCCCGTCCTCCAGCTCCCCCACCACCGAGGAGACTAGATGCATCACGTGGCTATAGCGCTCCACCTGCATGAACTCGGGAACACTAACGCTCCCCGGCCGACACACCCGGCCCAAGTCGTTTCGTCCTAGATCAACCAGCATCAGATGCTCGGCCCGCTCCTTCTCGTCAGCGAGCATCTCCTCGGCCAGAGCCTGGTCCTCGGCGGGAGTGGCCCCTCGCGGTCGAGTGCCAGCTATGGGTCGAGTCTCCGCTCGGCGGCCGGTCACCGTCAGCAGCGGTTCGGGGCTTGACCCCACCACCTCAAAATCCCGAAAGGCAAGGTAGTACATGTAGGGGCTAGGGTTCACCGCTCTTAACCCCCGATAGATGGAGAAGCCACTCGCCTGCACTGGAAGCTCGAACCTCTGGGAAAGCACGATCTGGAAAGCATCCCCGGCGTAGATGTACTCCCGCGCTCGTTCTACCGCCGCCAGGAACCGCTCCCGCTCGAAGTTGGACGTGACCGGGAGGCCCGGCCCAGCGAGACCTTCGCCCTCGCTCCCTAGGAGCGCTGCGCCCCGTCCCCCACCGTTGCGCTCTAGCACCCACTTGGGCGGTGGTATGGGTGAGCGCAAGCGGTCCTTAACCTCGCTTAAGCGAGCGACCGCCTCCCAGTAGGCGGCGTCAATGTCCGGTTCCTCCTCGCAGAAAATGTTGGTAAGCAAAGTGATGGTGTGACGCAGATGATCAAACACCACCACCACGTCGGTGAGTAAGAAGGCCATGTCGGGCAGGCCTAAGTCGTCGGGCGGCGCCTGCGGCAGCCGCTCCACATGACGCACACAGTCATAGCCGAAGTAGCCTACCGCCCCGCCCACAAAGGGCGGCAGATTCTGTAAAGGAGGAATTCGGTAGTGCCCCAAATGCCGGGCCATGAATGCGAAGGGATCGCCTCCATGCTCGGCAAGTTCATAGCCAAAGTCGACTCCACCGCGGCGCACGGTCACACTGGAGCCGGAGAGGCGCACACTTTCCCAGGCCTTGATCCCAAGGAAGGAGTACCGCCCTAGGCGCAGCCCCTGTTCCGCGCTCTCCAAGAGAAAGCACCCCGCGGGCTGACGCAGCTTTAGGAAAGCCGAAACGGGGGTCTCAGTGTCGTCGATGAAAGTGTGAGCCACCGGTATGACGTTATAGCTAGCGCTTAGCCTCCGCGCCTCCTCCAAGGAGGGCGCGGCGGCCACTAGGCCGGGTGTCATGGCTGCCTACCTTTCTTGCCTACGCAGGAAAGGCGGCTGCTCCCCGGCCGGCTCGCTAAGCCATCGACCGTCGAAACAGCTGAAGGTGCCGGTATGACAGGCAACGCCTGTCTGCTCTACCAACGCGAGCAGGCAGTCACAGTCACAGTCATACCGAAGTTCGCGGACCTTCTGAACGTGTCCGGAGGTAGCTCCTTTATTCCAGTATTCCTGACGCGAACGGCTGAAAAACCAGGTGGTGCCCGTCTCCAGGGTGCGCCGCACGGCTTCTGCGTCCATGTACGCGAGCATGAGCACTTCGCCGGTATTCCATTCCTGCACAATACAGGGCACTAGCCCCCGGTCGTCGTACTTGATAGCTACTGTCTCGGCTTGGTTTTTCATGGCAACCCTTCTTCCTAGCTCGCTTCCGCAGAGATTAGGTGCACTGGTCTGCACCGGGACCGGCCGGGAAGCACTTGCCTCCGGCCGCTGGAGGCGCCCCTCGCCCACAGCGAGGGGCTAAAACCAGAAGGGCTGCCAGCCGTAGAAAGCGCCAGCAGGCTGATGACGCCACCAGGAAGCGCGCCACATCAGGGACTTGGCCTGCACACGAACCTGCTCTTGGACAAACCGCTTGGTGTTGGGTGTAACTGTCGTACTCATGGTCACACACTCCGTCAGCGCTTTGGTGGCGAGCAGGTATGATACACGCTTGAGTTTTTCTTGGAAAGTGTTACCCCGGTGAAGAGCGGAGCTGGACAATCATGTCACCACTGCCCAATAGAAGCGGAGCTAGGCCGGCCAATCACACCGCCGAGCTCATTTTCACAGGCGACGAGCTACTGCGGGGAGACGTGGTCAACACCAATCAGACCTACCTGGGAGAGAGACTCCTCAACCTAGGACTGTTTCCTACCCACGCCCTGTGTGTGGCCGATGACCTTTCAGCCATCGTCTCTGCGATCAAGGATAGTCTGGCTCGTCTTCCCATGGTTCTCGTGCTCTCCGGAGGACTCGGCCCCACTCAGGACGACCTCACGCGGGAAGCGGCGGCAGAGGCCCTTGGCCGCCCCTTGGAGTTCCACCCGGAACTGCTAGACCAGATCCGCGAGCGCTTTGCCTCCCGGGGCCTAGTGATGAGCGAGGTCAACCGCAAGCAGGCTCTTCTTCCCCGCGGCGCCACTGCTCTACCCTTCCGAGGAACCGCGCCGGGCTTCTGGCTCGAGGAGGACCCGACCTTGGTCGTCGCCCTACCAGGAGTCCCCTGGGAACTCAAGGAGATGTGGGAGAAAAGCGTTGAGCCTTTGCTTGAGGATCGTTCTCCTGGTTTGGAGCGTACGCGGGTTCGTCGAATAAGGACCTTCGGGCTGGGAGAGTCGGTCATAGCCGACCTGCTCTCCGAGCTTGACTGGCGAGGCCCCCGGGTGACGATCGGTACCAGGGCAGCTTTGGATGGGGTGACGGTGATCCTGCGGGCCAAAGGCGGTCAAGAGGCCGAGCAGCAGCTGGATGTTCTTGAGCGCCGGGTGGTGGAACTCCTGGGAGAACGGGTGTTTTCCCTGGGTTCTGAGACCCTTCCTGAAGTGGCCGGGTCCCTGCTACGGGCACAAAGAAGAAAGGTCGCAGTGGCCGAATCCTGCACCGGCGGCCTGGTAGGCAAGCGCTTCACCGATGTTCCTGGAAGCAGCGAGTACTTCTTGGGCGGGGTGATCTCGTATGACAACCGAGTCAAGACCGAAATCCTGGGAGTCCCGCCCAAGCTTCTTGCCGCCAAGGGGGCAGTGAGCAAGGAGGTGGCGGCCGCTATGGCCGAGGGTGTGGCCCGACTCTTAGGAGCCGACTGCGCCCTTTCCACCACCGGCATAGCCGGTCCAGAGGGAGGTAGCGAAGAGAAGCCGGTGGGACTGGTCTACGTGGGGTGTGTGGTCGCTGGCGCGATTGAAGTGGAGAGGCTGCGCCTGTTTGGAGACCGGGAGCAAATCCGGGAGCGAGCCGCTTATTCCGCTATCGACCTTTTGCGCAGGCGCCTGCAGAAGCAATCCGGGCCGCGACCCTAAGGCGAGAGCCCCGATGCCGCGTGCTTAGTGGCGCGACCTTAGTAGTAAACGTCTACGCGCGTGCCGTAGCCAAGCAGATCGTAGACATGCTCGGCTATCCACACTGGAGTGCGCACGCAGCCGTGGCTGGCCGGGTAGGGGGGTACGCTAGAAGAACCGTGGATGGCAATACGAGGCCAGAAGTACGAGGGAAAGTACATCCAGCCCACGGAGCATTCCACCCAGTCTCGCTGTTTGAGCCAGACCTTCCCCTGACCGGTGGGAGTGCCCCCCTTGCCGGTGGAAACGTGGATGATCTCGACGACCTGGTTTTCATTGATCAGGAACATCACTTGCCTTGCCAGGTCCACCTCCACCCGAAAACCCTCCCCAGACAGGCGAGGAGTGGGCGTCTGGGCGGCAAAGAGGCGCATCCACACTTCTTGTCCCGCCACTCCGTCACGTGGCAGCCGCTCCACCTTTTCAAAGGCCATCACTGCGTCCCGCGTGCAGCGGTCATATAGGCCGTCTACCTCCCCGCACGGGTAGTGAAGCGCAACGAGCACTGACTCAAGCAGCCACACCATCCTCCCCGAAGAGCCAACGGAAAGCTCGGGATAGGAAGAGGCGGCAGGAACAACGGGCGCCGGCACAGGAGCGGGCTCAAGGGGCAGGAAGAATGCACGATATAGAAGCATGGCCATCTGTCCCCGGGTCAGCCAGAAACCGGGGCCCAGCCAGCCCTCTTCATCACCCTGAAGGATGTTCAGCCGCACAGCGCAGGCAACAGCCGCACGATGCTCGGCAGAAACGAAGGCTCGATCGCGAAAGCCGCCCAGCCAGACTTCCACCTCTTCCTCAGCCAGGCTAAGATTGACAGCCGCCAGACCGCCGTCTTGGGATGCCGCCTCCAAGGCCCTGACGATCAGCGAAGCGGCCTGCTGGCGTGACACAGGCGCATGCGGCAGGAACAGGTTGGCCGCCGTTCCCCTCACAAGACCTAGTTGGTACAAGGCTCCTACCGCCCCCGCATACCAGCTGCCTGGCTCAACGTCGGTGTAGAGAAGTGGTACCTCTTCTTCGTGCAGGCCAAGGGTGCGGGCGAGAAAAACGGCAAGTTGCGCTCTTGTGACCGGTTCCGCAGGCCGGAAGGTTCCATCTGCCTTGCCCAGGATCACACCCTTCTCGCTCAGGGCAAGCACCGCCTCAGCATAGGGTTCTTCACCAGTAAGGTCCGAGAACGGAAGATGCGCGGCC
>Ga0315298_1010521_pt1 | contig 11126 bp, 6 predicted proteins | sample WHS_1_MG_FD_203077 | JGI IMG/M metagenome (GOLD analysis project Ga0315298, IMG submission 203077) | Extremophilic microbial mat communities from Washburn Hot Springs, YNP, Wyoming, USA - WHS_1_MG | ecosystem: Environmental > Aquatic > Thermal springs > Hot (42-90C) | place: USA: Wyoming... | reverse complement strand
CCAGGGAGCCATCGAGCTTACCGTAGCGCAGGATGCGTTGCAGGTCCAGGCAGGTCCGCCAGATGGTGTCGTTGCCGTACCAGGAGCCCTCGAGTTCCGGGTCCTGTTCGCCGAGCAGGCGGGCGCAGCGGGCGAGTCCGGCCGCGGCTCCCGCCAGCAGGGATTGGGCATGGAGCGAGGCTGTACGGTTGGCCGCGTCGAGGAAGTTTTCCGCCATGCCCTTGAGGCGCGAACGGCCGGGGTAGCAATCGCCTCCGGTCCGGCTCCCGCCTTTGCGGTGATGGGGCAGATATTCCTTGTTCCCGTTGATCCCGATCAGATTCTTGAGCGCGCCGGTGAGGCAGGCCTTCTTGTGGGATTTGAGCTTGGGCAGATTGACGACCACATCGGCTTCGATGATTTCGCGGGCGATCAGATACTGATGACGGCCGGGAGCATGGGTGCGGAGGAGCAGGTCCGGATTATACATCGTAACCCGGAACCTGGCGGAATCGGCGGCGAGAGCTTCGAGAAGACTGTGCTGCTGGAGATCGAAGAGGACAAAGCGGTCCATGGAACGGAGCGCCTCCTGGCGCCGTGCTCCCAGCCGGCCTTCGGGAAGGACGGTGCGGCGGAAATCGGCGATCTCGACGGGAAGCCCGCGCCGGCGGAAACGCTCCGCCATTTCGTCCAGACGGCAGAGTCTGCGCAATTCAGCGAAATCACAGCCCTGGAGGGGAGCATCACCGACGACGACACTGGCCGGGCGAGTGAGTTCCACGGCTTCCAGAACCGCTTCAATGAGGGTGGGATGGGTAATGAGGCAGTCCAGACCCTGGCCGGACTGGTTGTAGTGATGCACCCAGTTGGGTTTGAGCACCACGCGGCTTCCAGGCCGGATCAGGGCGCCGAGCGGATTGGCGGCCTCGAGACCCCAGGCATGGAACAAAGCGCGAAGGCAAGCGGCGGGCTCCTCAAGGACACCGTATCCGGCGGCCCGGCTGCGAGCGATGGCTACGTGGTTCTCCTTCAAACGACCTCCGGGCGCGCGGACATGAGAATCTGTTCAAAACAAGCCGTCACCTGATCCCAGGAGAAGCGGGAAGAAACCATCTGCCAGGCCGCTTCGGAGAGCCGGAACCGTTCAGCCGGGTTTTCGAGCAACTCGACACAGCGGGCGGCGAACATCTCCGGCGTGTCGGCGATTGCGATGTCCGTGCCGGGGTGGATTTCGAGGCCCTCGGCCCCGACGGTGGTGGAAACAACCGGAACCCTGGCGGCCATGGATTCATAGATTTTCAAACGCGTACCGCCGCCGATGCGGAGCGGAACGATCGAGACTCGCGAACCCCAGAGATAGGGGCGGACATCAGGCACCGTGCCGGTGATGTGGATGCGCGGATCGTTTCTGCCCAGGGCGAGCACTTCGGGCGAGGGCGAACGGCCGACCACGGCCAGCGAGCAATCCGGGCGGCGGCGGCGGATCAGGGGCAGCACCTCACGGACAAAGTAGAGCACTCCATCGACGTTGGGCAACCAGTCCATGGAACCGACGAAAACCAGGTCGGCGGCAGAATCGGGGGGTGTTTCCGGCGGAGTGAAGTAATCGATATCGACCCCGGTGGGAATCGCCGCGACATTGGCGACGCCGAACAGTTCACACATGGTGGCGGCATCCTGGGGAGATACGGCGACAATGCGGGCTACCTTGCGGCAGACGGCACGTTCCAGACGGAACATGCGACCGGCCTGGAGAGAAAACAACAGGCGGCGCAGGGGATCGGGAGCGTGCTCGGCATGACGGCGCCAGATCATGGTTTCCACATTGTGCTGGAAGAGAATGCAGGCGCCCAGATCGGAGATGTTCGGAGCGGGCGTGAGAAAGTCGCAGACTACGGCGTCAAACCGCTGGCTGGCGCGCAAATCCAGGATGGTACGTTCCATCCGGCGGGAACGGTAGCGGGCCACGGCGATGGGCAGCGGGGAGAAGAGGCTGCGGAGCAGGTCAAGGTAGAACAGCGGCGAGGTTCTGGGCGCTATGCGGCGGCGAATGGGGTAAGCGTGGGCACAGTATTCAGCGGAGCGAAGGACACCCTGGGGCGAGTTCGGATCGGCAAAGGCCACGTAGTGAATTTCATGACGGCGGCTGAGGCGGCGGAGCATTTCGAGAGTCCGGATGTGCCCGCCTTTGGTGGTGGGGTGGAGGAAGTCGGACTTCACCCAGAGGAGTTTCATGAGAGGACGGCGACGGGTTTGCCCTGGAGGCAGACTTCGGACCAGATTTGCAGGTTGAGCAGGCGCCAGATGCGGTCGGTGGCGTCCTGCTTGCCGGCCTTGTGGCTCTCGAGCAAGCGGTCCAGCTCGGGCAGGTGGATGTAGGCGGCCAGCAGGCCGTCCGGGGCCCGCAAGCGCCGCAACAAAGGGTCTGCTTCGGGGCGCCGCAACCAGTCCCGCAGAGGTGTGGGGAAGCCCATTTTCCGGCGATAGATGATGTCTTTGGGGAGCAGGTCTTCGACGGCTCTTTTGAGGATGTACTTGCCTACGCCGGCGCGAATCCGAAGGTGATCGGGGACACGCGTTGAAAACTCGACGAAGGGGTGATCCAGGAAAGGCACGCGGCTTTCGATGGAAGTCGCCATGCTCATCTGGTCCTGTTTCATGAGCAGCTCGACAAGATAGGTTTTCTGATCGGCGTAGAGCATGCGGGACAGCAGCGAGGCCTCGGGGCGCGACTCGAAATGGCGGAGATAGGAGCGATAAGGCTCCAGGCCGTCCGGGCGGTTCAGCCAGCGGATCTGATCGGCATGCGAAAAGGCGGAATAGAAGTTGTCCAGGTAGAGGGATTCGAGACTTTCCCCACGGCCCAGGAAGGAATGCTGGAGCTTGCGGCGCAGCCCGCCCGACAGAAGGGGCGAAACGGCGATTTCAGCGCGAATGCGACGGCGCAATGCCTCCGGCAAGAGCCGATAGACCCCCGCCCAGCGCCGGTTGACGGCGTAGAAATGATAGCGGCTGTAACCGGCGAACATTTCGTCGCTGCCTTCACCGGTAAGGACGACTTTGACCTGTTGGGAAGCCAGCCGGGAGACAAAGTAAAGCGAGACGCTGGAAGGCCACGTAATGGGCTCATCCTCGTGCCAGATCAGGTTCGGCAAGGCATTAAAAAAGTCCTCCATGCCGATGACGACTTCCTGATGCTGGGTGCCGATGCGCCGGGCCACGCGGCGGGCATAGTCCAATTCACTGTACTCGGTCTCGCGGTAGCCCACGGCGAAGGTCTTCACCGGAGTGGAGACCATCCGCTTCATGAGGGCGGCGATGGCGCTGGAATCGACGCCGCCGCTCAGGAACATGCCGAGGGGCACATCACTCATCAGGCGCATCCGCACGGTTTGTTCGAGCCGTTGCCGGCACTCGGCGATCCATTCCTGGTCGGCACGAGGTTCGGGCGCAGCCGGGGGAGGGGGAATTTCCCAATAACGCTCGGTCTGGAAGCGCTCCGGGGTGAGCAGGAGCCGGTGGCCGGGCATCAGCTTGCGGATACGGGAGTAAAGGGTTTGCTCGCCGCTCACATAGCCGAATGCGAGGTATTCGGAGAGCAGCTCATCGGCAAAAGAAGGCGACAGAGCCGGGTGTTCGAAGAGGGCCTTGATTTCCGAGGCAAAAACAAACAGGCGGCCGTCCCAATAGTAGTAAAAGGGCTTAATGCCGAGGCGGTCGCGGGCGCAGAACAGCGTGCGCGTGGTTTTGTCCCACAGGGCGAAGGAAAACATGCCGCGAAAACGGGAAACGCACTCGGGGCCGTATTCTTCCCAAGCGTGGAGAATGGTTTCGGTGTCGCAGCGGGTCTTGTACCGGTGGCCGGCCCGCTCGAGATCGGGGCGGAGGCCGGCGTGATTGAAGATCTCGCCGTTGTAGACGATCCAAAGGTTGCCGTCCTCGTTGGTCATGGGCTGCGCGCCGCCGGCGACATCGATGATACTGAGGCGGCGATGGCCGAGTTGGGCGAAGGAGTCGCGGTAGAAGCCGGAGCCATCCGGGCCACGGTGACGGATGGACTCCGTCATGCGTTCGAGGATGATATCCGGCTCGGAGAGGGGATTTCGGGAGACAAAGCCGGCGATGCCACACATAGGTTCAGGCCGGAAAGGGCCTCCGCACGGAGGGGCGTGGGGCAGGGCAGGAAACGGGGGCGGCAGCCGGCGCCGGTTGTGACTGGAGGGCTCTCTGAGCCACAGCGGTGAACGCCACGGCAAGACCCGCCAGCGCCGGCACATAAAGCTCATAAGCGCTGCTCCCAAACAGGGCGCCGGCGCAGAAACTCAGCAAAGAGGCTAATAAGCAGAACGCCATGCCGGCTACCCCAGGCAGATCAGGGCGGAGGCGCGACTGCTTATACAGCCGTACGGTGCTGCGCAGCGACAAAAACAGGATTGAGATATAGAGCAGGAATCCGGGAATGCCGGTTTCGCTGGAGACCTGGGTGTAGGTGTTATGCGTTTCCCGCCAGAAGATCGGCTCGCCGCGATCTTTGGCCTCGGCGGCGGAAGCAGGCTGAAAGTTGCCGGGGCCAACGCCGAAAAAGGGATGACGCAAGGTCATGGCGATACTGCTCTTAACCAGCGCAATACGCTCCATTTTGGAGGCAACGGCTTCGTTCGGCCGCTGATTCCCGGTCTCTCCCACCAGGGTCCGGTAGCGTTCAACCAATGTGCCCGGGACCAACAGGGAGGCCAACACGACAGCCACCAGAAATACGAAGAACAATTTGAGTTTATTGGCGAAGGAAGCAAAGAGGAAGAAGGTGACGCCGAGGACGGCCAAAACGACAAGCGCGGCCCGCGAGCCGGTCATCAGCACAGCGCCGAACATGGGCAGGATGGCCAAGCCTACCATCACGCGGCGGAAGGGGATGTGGGTATCGTTCAGAGCGACGACGCCCCAAAAAGGCGCGGTTATCAGGATCAGGAATGCAATGGCGTTGGAGTTCGCCAAGGATCCGGCGGATACGACCAGCCGGCCTTCCAGGCGGCTGCCGAACAGCAAAGAGATCAAGGCGACCGTCAGACCGGCAAGAGCGAGCACGAACATCACCCGGCGGCAGTGACGGAGGGTACGAATCAAGCCGGCGATGAGGAAATAGACGAGGAAGGACTTGATCCAGGTATCCTTCAGCAAGGTCACACTGCCCCCGCGCCAGTAGCCGAAAGGGGTGATGAAGAACAGCCAGACGGTAAAGACGACCAGAAGTTTGCCTACGCTGGAGGAGAGCGCTCGCTGGACACCGCCGGAGAGGAACACGGCGCCCAAAGCCATCAGCGAAGAGACCAGAGGGAGGTGCAGAGAGGGCAGAACGAAATCCGCGACCCGGCTGAAGGCCAAGAAGAGAAACACACAGAGCAGCAGAAATCCGAGCTTTTCCAGAAAGCTGTCCGGGGGATCCGCCGCGGCGGCGGGCACGGAAGCGGGGGGGGCGGCCGCACGGGAGAGCGGGGCCGGGGCATGGAGACTGGGCAGAGCCGTTTTCATGGTCAGTACAAGAGCCTTCAGGCCCGACCGCGCCGGGCAGTGAGTCTACCTCATTTTCCAACATTCGGGGCAGGCATGCGAATCCCCCAATTGGGGTAAATGGTTTTGGGGGCGGGGAACTGGAAGCCAGCTCAAGGGCAGTACAAGTGGCCTTCAGCGGCAGCAGAGGAATTACCGGCGTCGATTCTCAGGCCGGACTCAACGTGCCTGATCTCGCGGTATCCAAACTCATTAAGGCAGGCCACGAGCGCCGCAACGTTCTTCCGTTTGAGATTCACGGTTTCGCCGTGCATCTCCAGAAAGAGTTGCGGCTTGTGGGTAAGCAGGGTATTCCGGGCACCCATCAAAACCGCCAATTCTCCTCCCTCGACGTCGATTTTGACGAAATCTGGAACAGGCAAGGACATCTGTCGAATGTCGTCGTCAAGCGTCGTGATGGGGACCTGTTCGGAGACAGTGGTCAGGTTGGAATTCAGCAGACCGGAGACCGTGTCGCTTTCGATACTGGCGCCGCCGAGCATAAGGGGAGCCGCAACCATGGTGGCGATCCCGGCCTTCGACCCAAGGGCCACCTTGCGCACCAAGACATTCTCTATTCCGTTTAGGCGGAGATTATCGAGCAGCCTTGTGTGGTTCCTGGTATTGGGTTCATAACTGATCACCTGCCGGGCTGTGCGGGCGAAGAACAAGGTCAGCAGTCCGTGAAAAGCACCCACGTCATAAACTACGCAACCGTTGAAATCCCGGCTCATCCAGAAGGACATTTCCGGTGTGTTTGTCGATCCGGCGATGAATTCAGGCAGCCAGGCCAAGCCACCTTTTCGCTTCATGCCTTTAAGCAAACCATGACGTACAGTGTAGACTATACTGTCAAACAGGTTCTGGCTGATCCACGCGACAATACGGTGTTTCGTCGTGTAATGACGGAAGGGCTGGTCGTCGGGATCCGTGCTCATGTTGTAGACATGGTACCAGGAGATCAGACCCTGCGGCGAGTCTGTGCGAAAGTGGCACTCGCTCTGGGATTTTGCGTCCCAGCGTGGAGCCGCCAGCCGGACCGAACCTGAGTAGCGATACCCTGGCATCGGCAAATGCAACCGCTCGCCCAGCCATCTTCTAGCAATCAGGGCGCTTCAGCGCTTCCTCTGCCTCTCGCAACCGTCCCGGCGCCTCTATATCGTAACCGGGGAAAATTCGGAACTGAAACAATTCGGACCCTTGACAGCGACCCGGCCGGGGCGGTAAATAAAAACGGGTATTAGTGAGTATTTGACTCGTGCGGGAGTTCAAACTGACACGTTCCGTCCACCAGATATTGGGCCGCCGCGTGGCGCTTCAAGAGCTGAGAAGAAGCGCGCCCTTGATCATTTTACTCTCCTTCCTCCTGTGCTATCGCATGACCGTGCCAAAGTACATCGGTGACACACTTCGGTATGCCAATGATGTAATTGGCCACGTCCAGGGACGCGAAACACAGTTCTGGGAGTTTGGCCACCTGCTGTGGCGCCCCTGGGGGTACGTCGGTTGTGCGCTGCTCGGCGCCCAGTACCAGCAGGCCTTCAGCGATGCGCCGACGCAGGCCGTAGCTCGCTTTCTTATACAGACGAATTTCGTCTGTTCAGCCGCAGCGCTACTGTTTCTGCTGTTTCTCTTGCGAAAAGCAGCCCGCGCATGGGTCGCAGGAGCGGTTGTGTTCGCAATGAGTTGCTCGCTTCCCTTTCTGGATTACAGCCACTCAGGCGCTCCCTACATCCCGGCATTAATGTTTTCCGCGCTCGCACTGTTGTTGCTGACAACAGCAGTGGAGCACTCGAAGGGTGGACGCTGGTGTGCTATCCTGGCCGGCGTTTCGTTCGCGATCGCCTGCGCCCTATGGTTCCCTTACAGTTTTAGCGGCCTTGGAATGGTGGCGACGCTCTATCTGTGGCCTTCACGCGACTCGGACGCAATGAACACGCAGGGTCCAGTCCGGCACCAACTGATGGCAAGCTTTCTGCTAGCGCTAGTCGCCTCGGCGTGTTTTCTTTTCGCCGCCGGAGCCGCTGCGAAGGGCATCCGAAGCCTCAATCAACTGTCGCAATGGGCGCTGGAATCGGACAATGGATGGTCCCAGTCGAACACTGCGATGCGGGCCATCACCGGTCTGCCGCGCTCGATCTGGGACTTGGGAAACGATACCATCCTTCTGAAGCGCTGGCTCTTCTCTGATCCTTACAATCCGGTGCACATCTCGACGCTGGTTTTCAGCCTGGGCGGGAAATTAGCAGCCTTTTATCTCGCCCTCGGCGCCGCGCTTTGGGCGCTTTGGAAGGACCAGCGCGCGATGCTGTTCATGCTAACTGCCGCGGGCCTTCCTGTACTGTTATTCGCGATCGTGATATTTGAACCAAGCTCTTCTGAACGTTTCCTTCCCGTCTTCCCGTTCGCTTTTCTTGTATTTGCCGTTGTCCTAGACAGGTCACGCCGCCATGTCGTTGCCTCCGCCTTTATCGCTATCCTCCTAGTCGGCAGCACTGTGCTCAACTTGGCAGAGCATGGGAGGATGTCGGCAGGCGCTGGCCGGACGGAGACGAGGAAGAGAATCCAGGCACTGAACAGCAACGTCCAGCCTGGTGCTCTTGTCTGGGTGGTGACAATTAGAGATGATCTATATAGTCTTCCCGCCACTAATCCGCTGGACAAGAAGATGGCAAGCTCGCGTTTCCGCGTGACGGATGCGGTCGAAGTGGCGTCGCGGAGGATCAAGCGCTGGCGAACTGTGTTTGCTGAGCAAACGCAGGAGCAGTGGGCACAACACCGGGAAGTATGGTTCTCTGAACGTCTGCTCGCCCAGCGCCCCGAGGCTCATTGGCTATGGGTGGAAGGGGACGACCGAAGAATCCGCTGGTCTGATCTGCCAGTAGCGTTTGGTCAACTTGAAACCGACTTGAAGGTCCAGATGGGTGGCGATGGGTTTCTTCGTCTGGCAGAAAGTCAAGCGAATCGCAATCGGTTGGCCAAATGGGCGAAGGAGGAAACCGGGCCGAACACTGAGCAGCGTCAACGCAGTCCGATCAAGCAAGTGCCTGATGAATCAACAGAATGAGGGTGTCCCGGAGATCCTTCCAGAGATCTGCTTTGACGAATAAGTGCAAAGGATGAAGCACCGTGTGAGCGTCGCAGGCTTCTCACGCAGAGGCAGAATGGTAAGAATGTGCTATTATCGGCAGGAATTTTAGGAGTCAAAGCCTCGGTCTGAATCCTTCCTATGCCGAATGCTTCCGCCGAGCCGGGTGTCGGCGTCTGGGTGCGCGTGGCTGTGCCGGTGTTCCTGTTTCTGCTGACATGGCTGGTGTGGCTTCTGCGGCCGGGCGTGCTGTCGAGGGGCTGGAGAGTCTTCTCCCGGGCCGCAGCTCACCGGGGTCTAGCGATTGCCGCAGCCGGTTTCATGGCAATCGCGATCCGGGTCGCGGCGTTACCCCTGATTCCCATTCCCCACCCGGTGCTGCCGGATGAGTTCAGCCACTTGCTTTCGGCCGAAACCCTGGTCCGCGGCCGAATCACTAATCCCACCCCGCCCGCCTGGAAGAACATCGAAAGCTTGTTCATCCTCTACCAGCCGACCTACCAGAGCACGTACCCGATCGGGCAGGCGGCGGCGCTGGCTGCCGGCTGGAAGTTATTGGGGCATCCCTGGTTCGGAGTGCTGATCACATTCGGGGTGATGGTAGCGGCGACCTGCTGGATGCTACAGGGCTGGGTTCCTCCGGCCTGGGCGCTGTTGGGCGCCACGTTATTGATGCTCCGGCTGGCTTTGTTTTCGGACTGGATCAATACGTACATGGGCGGGACAGTGGCGGCTATCGGGGGGGCCCTCACCTTTGGGGCACTGCCGCGGCTGGCGAAGCAGCCGTCCGGAGGCCTCGCCGCGGTTTTCGGATTGGGGATCGCGGTCGCGATGCACACCCGGCCATTCGAATCGGTGATGATCTGCGTCCTGGCTTGCGGTTTCTTATGGTGGTGGCTGGGCAAGAGTTTGCCACTGGCACGGCGGCTCAGGGTTTTCATCCCGATCGGAGCCGTAGTGCTTGCCGGGCTCGGAATCGTTCTGTATCAAAACTGGAGGATTACCGGAAGCGCCCTTCTCATGCCCTATCAACTCAACAAGAAAGCGCAGGGCACGCCGCAGAACTTCTACTGGCAGGCTCCGGCGCCGCCCCCGCCGTTTCGCCTCCAGCGCATCGCCGACATGTACCAGTGGCAGCTTTCCGAGTACCGGAAAGGGAGCACGCTGAGCGGATACTTCGCCCAATTGAAGCGCAAGTGGATTACGATCTTCGACTTCTATCTGGGTTACCTGCTGCCGGCGATGATTTGCGCGCTGATCTGGAGACGCGACCGGCGGGCGGCGGCGTTGTTCCTGATTGCTACGGCTACGTTCCTGTGGAGCTCGATGTACGGCTACTTCTATGAGCACTATTTCGCTCCCCTGACGGGTGTTTTCCTGGCCTTGGGATTGCTGGGACTGGAGACGATCTCCGGCTGGAAATGGAGAAACGCGCCGGTGGGCGCCTTCGCGGCAGTGGTGCTGATTCTGTCTGCGATTCAGACGACTCCGTACCAATTGGTGATGACCCTGCGGCGTCCGGAACGGCTGGAGGAGCTGCGGTTTCGCAAAGATCCGCGCCGAGAGGTGGAGCAGCGATTGACCCCGGTGACGGGGAAACATATCGTTTTCGCCCGCACGCGGCGCGGATGGCTGGCGCCGGCGGTATGGTTCCATAACGGGCCGAACCCGGCGGACAGCCGGGTCATTTGGGCGCAGGAGATCGATGCGGTAACGGACCGGGAGTTTCTAAAGGCGTACCCCGGGCGCCGGATCTGGACGCTTGACGTAGATTCGCCGGCTCTCCAGCCCGAGCCCTACAGGGGGCCGGAGGCCCCAGGAACGTTCACGAGCGCCTCGGAATAATTTGCGGTTTTTGTTCAAGCACTTCGCTGCTTTGCGGACCGAGCGCCAACCGGCCGGCCGCTAGACTCAGAGGCGAGAAAGCAGCCTGGAGCGGCACTGGGCACCAGCTCCCGTCTCGATCGTCGGTTCAACCTCCCTGCTTTCCCAATCACACAAGGCCCTTCAATAAACAAGTCGCTATGAGATTCTTCAGTGCTTTGACCGCCCTGGCGCTGGCGTTGCCAGTGCAGGCGCAGACACGAATCGACCTTCGGACACAGACGAAGAGCGTCGATTTTTCGAGCAGCAGCTCCACGAAGCCTTTTAAGACCGGCACAAGCCTTCCTTCGAGCTGTACAGTGGGGGAGACCTTCTTTAAATCCGATGCGCCGGCGGGCCAGAACGTGTACGGGTGCACCTCTACCAACACCTGGACCGTACAAGGCCCTGTCCTGGTGACCAGCGTATTCGGGCGCAGCGGCACGGTGACGGCGCAGACGGGGGATTATTCATTCGGGCAGATCTCGGGAACGGTCGCCAACAGCCAGATCGCCTCCGGGGTGGACGCGGCCAAGATCGGCAGCGGGACGGTCAGCAACACGGTCTTCGGATACCTGGCTAACGTGACCAGCGACATTCAGGCTCAATTGAACGGCAAGGCCGCCAGTTCGCACTCGCATACCGGAGG
>Ga0315298_1010520_pt1 | contig 11127 bp, 4 predicted proteins | sample WHS_1_MG_FD_203077 | JGI IMG/M metagenome (GOLD analysis project Ga0315298, IMG submission 203077) | Extremophilic microbial mat communities from Washburn Hot Springs, YNP, Wyoming, USA - WHS_1_MG | ecosystem: Environmental > Aquatic > Thermal springs > Hot (42-90C) | place: USA: Wyoming... | reverse complement strand
CCGACGGCAACTACGTGGGCTCGCAGCCGGGCGAGATAACCGCCGAGGCATTCGAGCCGATAATCGGCCGAATGGCGCAGCAGTTCCGCGCCCTGGGTAGACTGGCTACCTCTCCCCTGCCGTGTCGCCTGGAGGCGGCGAGCGAGCCTGCGCGTCAGCTGGCCTTTCCCGGCAAGGTGCATGCGTCGGGCGACGGCCGGCTCTTCATCGCCGATACCAACCACAACCGCGTCCTCGTGGTGAGCCTATCCCCGGACCGGACCGCCGGCCGGGTTGAGCAGATCGTCGGCAGCGGTCGGGCGGCTCTGGCCGACGGCGATTTCGCCGCCGCCTCGTTCAACCATCCCCAGGGCCTGTACCTGGTCGGCGATACGCTCTACGTTGCCGACGCCGAGAACCACGCCATCCGTGCAGTCGACCTAGCGCGGCGGCGGGTGCAGACCATCGCCGGCACCGGGCGGCAGGCCAGACGGCTGGGGCTCTTGGGTCGGGGGGAGGCGGTGGCGCTGAATTCGCCGTGGGACCTACTGCTGCGCGACGGCCGACTCTACATCGCGATGGCGGGCGAGCACCAGCTCTGGGCGCTCGACCTAGCCACCGGCGAGGTCCGGCCATACGTCGGCAGCGGCCGTGAGGACCTCGTGGATGGCGGGCCACGACAGGCGGCCTTGGCCCAGCCCACGGGTCTGGCCGGCAATGGGTCGAGGCTCTTCTTTGCCGACAGCGAGGCGAGCGCCACACGCTACGTGGACCTGGCGGCGGGCGGGCAGGTCCGCACCGTCGTCGGCAGGGGGCTTTTCGACTTCGGCGACGTGGACGGCGTCGGCGAAGAGGTTCGCCTGCAGCACGCCTACGGTCTCGCCTGGCAGGAAGGCGCGCTCTACGTCGCCGACACCTACAACGAAAAGATCAAGGTGGTGGACCCGGCGACGCGCGCGGCGAGGACCTTGCTGGGCACGGGGGCGGCGGGCTTCGCGGACGGCGATGTGCCGCAGTTCTGGGAGCCGGAGGGCCTGGCCGTCGCCGACGGCCGCCTGTACGTGGCCGACACCAACAACCACGCCATCCGCGTCGCCGACCTGCGTGGCGGACGGGTAACCACGCTGGCACTGGCAGGTCTGTAGGCCAGAGGCAAGGGCGGCCTCTCACTCGGTGCAGGGGCCGCCAGCATCTGTTCCAACCAGTCGCCTGGCGGGGCGTCTGGAGGTAGCGCGGGGGTTTATCCCCCGCGGCGCAGCCTACAACACCGCCGGAGGTACTCCATCCGTCCGTCAGGACGACCGGACCGCGGGGACACCCCTTTCGGGGTGCAAGCTCGCCCCCGTGCTACCCAGGAGGCGGCCTCTCGAGCATTGTAGCCGTTCTCACGTCGATATGGCGTGGGTTAGTTCCAACAAATGGGAGCGGCCGGTCGCTCCTACGGGCGGTTCTGCGGCCAGTGGCCTGACGTGGCCAAGGTGTGAAGGCCCGCTTGACGGCCATCCCTGGCTGTGCTAGGGTAGAGCCAACCAAGCAATCGAGAGGAGGCATTATCCGATGCGCACGCGCAGCCTACCGGTGATAAAGGTTCACGGCGGCCCGTACGAACGTGGCTTTCAGCACGGCAGCCAGGCCGGCGACCTCATTCGCCGCTACGCCGACGTTCTTCTCCAGGCCAGCGCCCTGGAGGGGGCCTGGCGGGGACTCAAGCAGGCGGACGGACCACTGGGGCGCGAGGCGCTGCTCAAACGGGCGCTGGCCTTCCTGCCGCAGATGGAGCGCTTCTCGCCGCAACTAGTCGAGGAGGTGCGCGGCATCGCCGATGGGGCGAAAGTGCCCTTCGCCGAGGCACTCCTGGTCAACGTCCGCGCCGAGGTGCTGGGGGTTGAGGGCTGTACCTCCTTTGCGCTGGGCCGCGGTGCCACCGCCGACGGCAGCATCCTCGCCGGCCAGAACCTCGACCAGCACCCGGCCAACGAGGCCCTCCAGATAATCCTCCACGTCGAGCCGGACGAGGGGCCGGCGCTGCTCATGTGCTCGTTCGCCGGTCTCGTCGGTTACGCAGGGCTGAACTCGGCCGGCGTGGCCTTCTTTCAGAACGCGCTCAGCACGTCGCTCTGGCGAGCGGACGGCATCCCGCACTACTTCCTCAAGCGTGTCCTGCTCGAACAGACTGCCCGCGAGGGCTGCCTGGCGGCGATGCGCCTGGCGCCGGTTTGTTCCTCCGGCAATTACGTCCTCGCCGACCAGAACGGGATCCTCGACGTCGAGCTGGCGCCAGACGGTTATGCCACGCTGCGCCCGCTGGACGACGTCGTGGTACACACAAACCACTTCTTGAGCGCGCGCTACGCACCCCAGGACGTCTTGCTGCCGGGAATGCCGGACTCGGCCGACCGCCTAGCGCGCCTGCGCGCGCTGATCGAGCCCGAGCGCGGCCGATTGACGGTGGCGAAGATGCAGGCGATGCTCGCCGACCACGACAACCATCCCACATCGATCTGTCGCCACCAGGATGGGTTCGTCACCATCGCATCCATGGTCGCCGAGCCCGACCAGGGGCGTCTGCACGTAGCGGTGGGCAACCCCTGCGAGAACGGGTACGTCACCTACTCGCTATAGCGCTACTTGGGCAGCGCGAGCGGCGGCAACAGTAGGCGCGTGTCGGCCTGCTTTCCTGCGGCATCCAGCAGAGGCAGGCGGGCGCCGTCGGGTGCCGCGTACAGACCGACCTCGAGCTGATAGTTGCCTGCCGGCAGCGGCGCGGGCAGGGGGATGTCGTAAGCATCGGTAATTACCTCGCCGCCGACCCAGCTGGTCAGCGGGCGGGTGTTCCCCACCGGCTCGGCGTCGACCTGCGCCGCCACCGTGCCCGCCGGGCTGAGCAGGTGGGTGAAGACCTTGTAGCGCTTGTCCGTCTCACTCCGGCAGCGCCAGTAGAGGGTGAGCCGCAGGCTGCCGCCCGCCTTCGCCGACGTCGTATCTAGGTCGTAGCCGAGCAGCTCGGCCAGGTCACCGAAGTTGGCCGGCGTCGGCAGGCTCTGGCCCATCGGCGGGGGCGTGAAGGACCGTGCCAGATCGGTCACCTGCACGGTGCCGATGGGCGTTGGCCCGACCCGAACGCCGGTCTGCACGTTCGTGGCCGTTAGGACGAGCGAATAGGTGCCCCCGCGGGCCCTGGCGCCGACCGCCAGCGAGCGGGGGTCGCGCACCAGTTCGTTTGCTCGCCAGCCGTTGGTCGGATAGCGGCCGAAGGCGGGTCGGCCGGCGGTGCGGCCTGGCTCTGCCCCGTCCGGCCCTACCAGGGCGAGCGACATCTCGTAGTCTGCCGCGACGTCTGCCAGCGCCTGCCAGTAGAGCTCGACCTTCAGGGTGCCGCCCGGCATCGTCTGCGCGCCCCCGGGGTAGCGCAGGCCCAGCAGAGCCACCTCTCCCCCGGCCGTGAAGTCGGCCGCGCTGTCCAGCGCCGGGGGCTGGGGCGCGTTGGCCGGGCGCACCACGGTGAGGCTGTCGGTCAGCAGAAAGGTGCCATCCTCGCCGCGTGCGACGCTCTCCGGCACGCGCTGCCCGTCCGGGCCGAGGAGGCCGACGACGAGCTTGTACTTGCCGGGGGCCGTGCCGGCCGGCACCCGCAGGCTGTGGCGCAGCAGCAGCGTCTCGTCGTCGGCCCAATCCGCCGGCTTGTAGCCCAGGCCCTCGGCGTCGGCCAGAAGCGAGCCGTCGGCGTCGAGCAGGTGCACGAAGACGACCATCTTGTCGCCGCCCTTGCGCCAGGCATCAGGGACGTCGCCGAAGCGCCAGGTAGTGACGACGTCGAAGGTCTCACCCGCCGTGGCCGTCGGCGGCAGCTGGGAGTCCTGGAGAAGCAACGCGCCGCCGAAGTCTGCCTGCGGCGTGGCCGCCGACGGCAGGGGCGTCGCCGGCACGCTCAGGGCGACGAACGGCGAGCCCCCCGCCGAGGGAGGCACGACCGGTCGCGTCACCTGCACGCGCGCCACCCCGTAGAGCCACCGCAGCTCGTTCGCGGCCCAGCAGGACTCGTCGGCCACCAGGTAGCTGGCGCCGTCCGGGCGCAGCACTAGGGCCTCGTTCTCGTCGAGCCAGCGCGAGCCAAGCCGCGTGTTCCCCAGGTCGTCTCGGTCGCGGCCGGAGACGTAGGGCCAGAGGTAATAGAGCATCGTCGCGCGGTCCTGCCAGAAGTGGGTCGTCAGGTAGAAATTACGCAGGCCGGCGGCGCTCTCCCGCCAGGCCGGCGACGCGGCCAGGAAACGTCCGGCGCTGGCCAGCGGCCCGTCGTAGGCGAGGTAGGTCTGCGGCAGGTTCAGCCAGGTGCCGAAGTAGGTCGTCGCCGTGATGGCCGCGGGCACGAAGAGCACCAGGCCGGCGAACCTGGCGAAGCCCCAGCGACCCGCCAGCGGGCGTAGGCGCGGCTGTGTCCAGCGCAGCGCTCCTTCGAGGCCAACGCCCAGCAGCGCGTAAATCGGCGGGATGGCGCCGATGGCCCGCAGGAAATGGGGCGCCTCGGACGCCGCCGCCGTCGGCAGAAGCATCGCGGGCGCCCAGAGGAGGAGAAAACGGTTCTCCGCCCGCCGCCAGCCGCGCAGGCAGATGAGCACACCCAGAACGAAGAAGACGGCGAGAACAGGGTCGAACACGGGCCGGCCGGAGAGGTTATGGCGGAGGTTCTGGTCGCCCGCGACGAAGAACATGCCCGCGACGCGCAACCCGTTTTCTAGGTAGGCGCTCAGACCGTGGATGTCGGCCGTGTTGCCCAGCGAGACCTCCTCCATGCGGCCAAAGAAGGCCGAGGGGCTGGCCATGAAGAAGGAGAAGAGTGGCGCAAACACCAGCGCGGCCGTGGCGAAGTAAGCGGGCAGGTTGAGCCAGGCGGGCGCCAGCTGTCGCCGGTCCCAGATGAGCTGGATCAAGAGGAAGGTCAGCACCACCACCGGCACAATGCGGCCGGCGATATAAGTGTACAGGACCAGCCCGAGCGCGGCCCCGGCCAGGATGAACAGTGGCGGGCGCGTCCACCGCCGCCGCTGGCGCAGCGCCACCCAGAGACAGAGCATGGCGAGCGTCTCGAACGTGGGCAGAGTAAGGGCGCGGAAGACGTCACGGCTGAGCGTGACGTGCCAGTATGAGCCGGCCAAGCCCGCCGTCGCCAGGAGGGCAGCACGCCGGCCCAACAGCACCCGGACCAGCAGGTAGAAGAGGGGTATCGCCGCCGTGCCCACGCTGGCGGCGATAATGCGCAAGGCGATGGCGTCCTGGCCCAGGAGGCGCATGCCCCAGGCGAGGATGTACATGAACAGGCCCTCGCGCTCGCCGAAGAACAGGGAGCGATTGCCGTGGTAGACATAGAGCCCCAGGATGCCGTAGATCGCTTCGTCGTGGTACAAACCCGGGGGAGCGACGTCGAGCTGGTAGAAGCGCAGGCTCGCCGCCACGGCGGTGATCAGGGCAACGGCCGCCACTTCGACCAGGACGAGGTAGCCTCGCCGGCTGCCGATATCCGCCCCTGGTCGTGCCGCCGCTCCCGCGCTCATCTGCACTGCTTACCTGCTCCCGCTGCCGCGCAGGCTCAGCGTGCCCACGCGCGCGAAGTCGCCGCCGGCCGTGCCGTCTGCCAGCGATACGGCCAGGCGCTGCTGGTCGCTCTGGCGATAGACGACCACGACCAGACTGTAATCGCCCGCCCCTAGCGCGGCCGGCAGGGCCACGTCGTGCCGGTCCACGACCGTCTCGCCGGCCTGCCAGTAGGAGGTCGGGTAATCGCCCGCCAGCGGCGGGGAGTCCTGCTGGGCGACGAGCTTGCCGCTCTCGTCCAGCAGCTGCACCGATATAACGTACTCCTCCGCGGGTTGGCTACGCGCCTGCCAATGCAGTGCCACCCTGACCGTGTCGCCTGCTGCCGGCTCGCGCGGGTCGAGGTCATAGCCCTCCAGGTAGAGAGCGTTGCCGAACAGGAAGCCGCCCTGCCTCTGCGGCGCGGGCGCGTTCCCTTCGGCCCGGACGACCAGCGGCCCCAGCCTGCTCGCGCTGCCGGCGGTTGCGCCGTTCTCGCCGAGCCAGGGCACGTCGGTGCGGTCGAAGCGAGAGTAGGCGCCAAGATCGAGCCACAGCAGGCCCGGCGTGCGCTCGGCCGGGACGGCGAGGTCGTAGAACGAAAGGAATAGGTCGCCCGCGTGCCATGCGGCGTTCTGGTATACTTCGCTGTCTCTCTGGTCGACCACCTGGCCGGCGCCGTCCACGAGGTGGGCAAAGAGATTGTACTCTTTGCCCGCGGCGCGCTCGGGCGGAGTGGGCATCTCCCAGAGGAGGCGAACCGTGGCCTTGTCGCCCGGGCGGACCTCGCTGAGGTACGAATAGCCTACCAGACGCATGCCGTTGGCCAGGAACAGGGGCCGCGGGGGACGGGTGAAGAGAGCGGCAATGTCGTCGGTCGCGCCCGGCCGCAGCGTGAAGAACCGATAGTAGACGTAGCCGTCCGGTCCGCTGATTGTGCGCTCGGGCACCTCGGCGAAACCCAGCTGCAGCAGCTGCTTCACCATCGGGCCATCCTCTTCCACCAGATGGTAGTCCTTGGTCCCGCTGCCGAACTCGTCCGAGGCAAGCATCAGAATGGCCCCGGCCTGTCGGTCGTCGGGGAGCACGATGCCTGCCGGCGGGTCGATCTGGAGCAGCGACAGGTCGGGCCGGCCGAGATAGTCCAATGCCTGCTGCTGGAGGTAAGAGTACACCTGCACCTGCGGGTAGCCGGTCTCCGCGCGCAGGGCGCGCAGGGTTGCCACCGCCTGCTCACTGTAGGCGAGCGGCACCCCGTAGGGGTCCGTTGGCCCGTTGCGCTCGACGACGTCAACGTACTGATGGAAGAACAGCGCCTGAGACGCGGTGAAGTAGAGCACGACGATTGCCGCCGCCACCGCGGCGGGCCGACGAGCGTCCAGGTGCAACCTCGCGCCAACCTGCACGACCATGCCCGTGACCCAGACAAGGGCCAGAGCGATGAGGATGAACTGGGCCGGATACATGGCGACGAAGTAGTGCGGGAAGAGCTCGAGCGAGTGGCGAGCCGAGACCACGACCGGGGCGGCGAACCAGAGAAGAAGCAGGGCATAGCGTTCCCAGCCGCCGCTGGTCTGGCGCCCACGGCGAAGGCACGCCAGAACGAGCCGCCCGGCGCAGAGGGCGAGCCCGAGGTAGAGGAGCCAGGTGCCCAGGCCGTTCGCCAGCGCCAGGTCTGGTAGCTGCCAGCTGCCGCGAAAGCCGTAGCCCATCATGTTGGGGAAGAACCTGGCCGTGGCCATCGTCGTCACGTACTTCCAGGCTTCGAGGTCGACCTGGGACGCCGCGGTGGAGACGCCGAGGTAGCCCTTGAGGCTGGCGAAGCCGCCGCGGTACTCGCTGTAGAGATAAGGCGAGGCCACGATCAGCGCCAGAAAGGCGCCGAGCAGGAGCGGGCGCAGGCCCATGCGCCGCCAGAACGCCAGCAGCACCACGAGCAGCACGGGCGCGAAGACGACCGTCGACGGGTGGAGCATAAGGAGAACCGCCAGCCAAAGGCAGGCGAGGCTGAAGCGGTAACGCCGCTTCTGCACCACGGCGGCGTAGACGGCCGAGAAGAAGAGAACCGTGAACAGGGGCGGCAGATCGGGCGTCCATATCTTGCGCGCGTACTGGAGCGCCCAGGGGTTCACGGCGTACAGGGCGGCGGCAATGAGGGCGGCCGGCCGGCCGAAGTAGCGGCTCACCAACAGGTAGGTTCCGACGATGGCCAGCACCTGGAGCAGGCCAACGTAGCCGCTTGCGACCAGCGGGTCACGCGAGAAGGCGACGGGCATAGCGAGCAGGTAGATCTCGTATGGCCCCTGGAAGGTGCGCGCCGAGGAGTACAGTCCCGTGAGCGGGAAGTATCCGTTGACGACCAGGTCGTAGGCGCGGTTGATGGCCCACGCCTGGTCGCTCGTGAACTCGGCGTATTGCAGCCTGTCCCAGCGCAGGGCGAGGGCCAGCAAGACAATGCCGAGCAGAGCCGCCAGCGACAAGATGCTGGCCAGCCCCGGCTCACCGAGGCTTGGCTTGGCTTCAATGGGCGGCGCCGGTTCGACCGTAGCCTGCAATGGTGTCACCTGCCAGGAATCCTGCTGCTCTCCCCGCGCCGCTACGGCTGGCGGCCGGGGGCGTTCGCCAGGGTCACGTTGCCGAGCGGCGCGTTGTCTGTGGTGGCCCCGCCGGGGAGGGTCACGGGCAGACGCGCCTGATCGCGCGACGAGTAGACGACCACGGCCAGCCTGTAGGTGCCGGGCCTGCCGTCCTGGGGCAGGGCGATGGCGTGAGCGTCGGCCACTTCTTCGCCGGCAGCCCAGTAGGGCGTGGGATAGTTGCCGTTCACCGGCGGCGAATCGTGCTGGGCGACGAGCTTGCCGCTCTCGTCGAGGAGCTGCACGGAGACGACGTAGTTCTCGGCCATCCTGCCGCGGGCCTGCCAGTGGAGGGTGACGTCGAGCTTGCCGCCGACCACGGGCGCGCTCGGGGCGATATCGTACCCCTTGAGCTGGAGCACATCGCCGAAGGCGTAATCGCTGCCAATCTGTGCCGCTGCGCCCGCGGCAGGCGCCCGCACCGCCACCGGCCCGATTTTGACCGCATTGCCGGTCGGTTGGCCACTGGCGTCGACGAAGGGCACGGCGGCGCGGTCGTAGCGAGAGTACGAACCAACGTCGAACCACATGAGACTCGCGGCGCGGTCGGCCGGAACCGCCAGCTCGTGCTCGGAGACGATCAGGTCGCGTTCGCTCCAGTCTTCGCAGTGCAGAACGGGCTGGTCGTCGCCGGCCACCTCCCGGCCGGAGGTGTCGACGAGGTGCACAAAGACGTTGAACTCGAAAAGCCCGCAGCGGGGAAGGGCGTTGGGCAGCTGCCAGAGAAGGGAGACGCGGAGCTTCTCGCCAGCTTTGCTCGCCTCCGGGTAGGAGGCCCCCAGCAGGCGCATGCCGTCTTTCAGTGCCGGCTGATTGGGGACGGGCGTGAATGGCGCCACGGCCTCGCCCGCCTTGCCTGGGGGCAGTTCGAAGAAGCGATAGTAGGTGTGATTGCCCGGCCCAACCACGGCGCGCTCGGGCAATTCCACGAAGCCAAGCGCGCGTAGCCTTCTTATCGCCGGCCCCGAGTCGTCCAGCAGGTTATACAGGTTGTCGCCGATGATGGCCGAATCGTCCGAGGCCAGCACGGCGATTGCCCCGAGCGCCGCGTCGCGTGGCAGCACCATCACCCGCGGCGGCTCTACCTCGACCGGGCTGATATCGGGCCGCGTGAGGTAGTCGAGGGCGATCGACTGCAAAGAGGCGTAGATGTAGACGGGGACGTCGCCCGTCTCCGCCCGCAGCGCGCGCACGGTATCGACCGCTCTCTGGCTGAAGAGCAGCGGTACCCCGTACGGGCCGCTCGGCCCTTGACGTTCGACGTAGTCCAGATAGGTGCGGAAGTACGAGGTCTGCGCCAGTCCCAAATACAGGACGACCACGACGGCCACGCCGGCCGTTGCCTCCCGCCAGGGGATGGCCAGACCGGGCAGCGTGCGGCGAAGAGCCGAGCCCGCCAGCCGCAGCGTTCCCGTCAAGCCCACGGCAATCAGAATGAACTGCAGCGGGTAGATGTCAATAAAGTAGTGCGGCATGAACTCGAGCGAATGGCGAGTGGAGAAGGCGATGGGCAGGCAGAACCAGATGAGCAGCAGCGCGTACTTCTCCCAATCCCCGGCCGCTCCCTGGCGGCGCCGCACGAATGCCAGTATCAAGTTGAGAACGGAAATCGCCAGGCCGAGGTAGAGTAGCGCGGTGGCAAGGTCGTTTGCTTGGCCTATCTCCGGCAGCGCCCAGCTGCCGCGCAGGCTGTAGCCCATCATCATCGGGAAGAACCTGCCGGAAGCCATGGTGGTGACGAACTTGAGGGCTTCCAGGTCGACCCGCGATTGCGCCGTTCCCACGCCGGCATAGACGAGGAAGCTGACGAAGCCGCGCTGGGACTCGGAGTAGAGGTAGGGGGCAGCCAAGACCAGGCTCAACCCCACGCCGAGGAGCAGCGGCCGCAGGCCGAGGCGGCGCCAGAACAGAAGGATGCCCAGGCCCAGCACGGGGGCATAGACCAACGCCGCGGGATGAATGAGGAAGAGCACGGCGAACCAGACGCAGGCCAGCGCCAGTTGGTAGCGCCGCCGCTGTACTATCGCCGCGAAGAGGGCGCTGAAGAAGAGCACGGTGAACAGCGGCATCATGTCGGGCGTCCATATCTTGCGCGCATACTGGAGTGCCCAGGGGTTGACGGCAAAGAGAGCGGCGGCGACGAGCCCCGCCGCGCGCCCGAAGTACCTGCCGGCGAGCAGATAGGTGCCGACGATGGCGAGCACCTGCAGCAGGCCGACGAAGCCGGTGGCAACCCGCGGGTCGCGGGAGATGGCAACGGGTATGGCCAGAAGCCATACCTCGACCGGGCCCTGGGCCGTGCCGACCGAGGAGCGGATGCCCGCCAGGGGGAAGTCGCCTTTGGTGACGAAGTCGAGGGCGCGGTTGATCACCCAGCCCTGGTCGGCGCTGAACTCCGCGTATTCCAGCCTGTCCCAGCGCAGGGCGAGCGCGACCACGACGATGGCGGCAAGGGCAGCCAGCGTCGCCAGCTGGCCTGCCCGGCGCGGCACGACAAACCTACCGACCTGGCGGCCCGTCGTCTGTGTCGGAGCGTTCTCCAGCGCTGCCCCGTCTATCATCTGCTACTGCTATCCTTCGTCTTGTCGGCCCGTTGCCGTCCCAACGCGAGGCTGTCACGTTCTCGACGGTCGTGCGAATGGTGCCGGCGATCAAAGCGGTCAGGCTCGTCCTGCAGCGGTCCCGGCCGGCGACTGTCCGTGGACCCGGTCACTGCCCGCCTGGACGGAACGTGCCGACCACGACCGCTTTGTCGGCGGTTTCGGGCGAGGGCGTCAGCCTTTGCATCGTCTTGGCGTCGTACAGCCCAACCTTTACTGTGTAGGTATCGTCCGGCAGTTCCGGCGGCAGGGGGATGGTGCGCGGGTCCGCCACCGCCTCGCCGGGCGCCCAGGCCGACGTCGGGAAGTTGCCCGCCGAGGGCCAGCCGTCGATCTGTGCCACG
>Ga0315298_1010519_pt1 | contig 11127 bp, 14 predicted proteins | sample WHS_1_MG_FD_203077 | JGI IMG/M metagenome (GOLD analysis project Ga0315298, IMG submission 203077) | Extremophilic microbial mat communities from Washburn Hot Springs, YNP, Wyoming, USA - WHS_1_MG | ecosystem: Environmental > Aquatic > Thermal springs > Hot (42-90C) | place: USA: Wyoming... | reverse complement strand
ATGAGAAACTTTTGCTGGATGTTGGCTTTGAGAATATATTTACTAACCCAGAAGAAGTCGAATTGCCGGATGTTGATTTAGAAAAAGTCGTCAATGAACAAGAATATGATTATATAATAATAGAGTTCAATAATACCGAAGAATATAATAAATTTAAAAATATGTTGAAACTTAAGAAACAAAAGACAATAACCTTTGAAGATTTTAAAAAATGTTTAAATATAAAATTGTAATACCTTCGAAGTTGAGGCCGGACAAAGTTTTAACTAAAAGGCTTTTTACAAATGAAGACATAATTATTGCTTGCCACAAAGACGAGGTAGAAAGTTACAAACGTTCAAACCCAGATTGTGAGGTTATAGGTTTTACTTACACGTTTATTAGTGATTTTAGAAAAAAAATAATGGAATACTTTGAAAATGAAACCGAATATTTAATATTCCTTGATGATGATATAGTAAAATTTTATACTTTGGACAACAAAAAAGCCAGCGGGGAAGATGTTATAAAAGAACTCGTGAGTCTATTAGATAAAAACTATGCACAGTCTACAATATCATATCATCCGTCCTGTTGGTATTATAAAGGTATTTATAAAGTAGATACAAGGGCATGGTGTGTCGTGGCTAATAACTTGAAATTATTTAAAAAGTATAAAATCAATTATGATGAGAATACAATTTATTTTGAAGACTATGATATAACGATGCAAATTTTAAAAAAGAAGTTGCATAATGTTTGTAGTTATAAATATAGTTTTGATTGTGTAACTATGGGGACTAATGAAGGTGGATGCCAAACTTACAGGAATTTAGAGAATTCAAAGAGGGCAATAAAATATATGTTAGGTAAATGGGGAGATAAAATTAAAATTATTCAAAATAAAAGGACAAAATTACCAGAAATACAGCCGTTATGGAAAAAAATATGAATAAGATAAAGTTTGGATATAATTCTCCGCGATGGAGTTATGAGTATTTAGACTGTTCAATGCCGATGACATTTGATACTTATAGTTATTGTTCTTTTAACTGTCTATATTGTTTTTCTTTCAATCAAAAAATATGGAGACTAAAAGGTTATAAAAAAGATGTTGTAGCGGTTAATCCTAAAAAAGTTAAGGAGATATTTCTTTTAAAAAAGCCTAGTCAATTTTCGAGTTTTATAAAGCAGCGCAAATTTTTGCAATGGGGAGGATTATCTGATCCGTTTGACAACTTTGAAAAAGTTTACGGAATAAGTTTGGACTTATTACAATTTTTTAAGCAGATAAATTATCCTTTATGTTTTTCAACAAAAGGGACTTTTTGGGCATATGATGAAAGATATAGGAAATGCTTTTATAATCAGCCGAATTGGTATACCAAATTTTCGATAATCAATCTGGATGAAACCAGAGCCAAAATGATAGAAATTGGCGTCCCGTCTCCACAAGAGCGATTGCAAGCAATGAAAGAAATCTCGAAGATTAATCCGAACGGGACAATTTTAAGGTTAAGACCTTTTATAATCGGTTTGTCTGATAAAAATGATGAGTATTTAGAATTAATAAAATTAGCTAAAGATTGTGGTGCATCAGCAGTAAGTACGGAATTTTTCTGTTTGGAAATAAGAAATGTGAAAGGGCGGAAGAATTATGACCGCATGAGTGAAGTCGTTGGATATAATATTTATGAATTCTATAAGAAATTTAGTTATAAACAATTTGGATATTTAAGATTAAATAGAGATTTAAAGGTTAAGTATTGGAGCAAGATGGAAGATTTATGCAAGAAATTAAATATGAGATTTTATGTAAGTGATAATCATGGCAAGGATTATTGTCATAATGGTAGTTGCTGTGGATTGCCCCCAAATGAAAATTATTCGAAAGGACAATTTACAACAGCATTATGTTTGGCGAAAGAAAAGAAAATTATAAAATTTAGTGATATAGCAAAAGATATCGATCCTTCTTTTAAGGAGATTCTTTATAAACGTGCAACAGGTTTAAATTCTGAAAGCACGGCAAACAGGACAAGATATAAAAACTTTACATTATATTCAAAATTGCATCAATTCTGGAATAATCCAAGATGTTTTACTCATTATTACGGCTCTATTTTGCGTCCGATTGGCGTTGATGAAAATGGTGATGTTATTTATGAATATATAGGCGATAAATAATTCTATATGGATGAGATTGAAAAAATAGAGACATTATCGCCAGATACTATTAAAAAGGTTCTGGCACTTAATGAGCGATTAATAGTTAAAAAGATGGTGGAAGAAAAGAAGCCATTATCGGCTTCGGAGATTGCATATCTTAAAAATTTGCTTGAAAAAAAAGAGACTGAAAAAAGATATGTTAAAAAAATATCCAGTTTAGCAAAAGCGATCGGATGTCATAGAACGACGATTTATAGTTATAAAAATGAGCCTGACTTTCCTAAGCCTGATAAAAATCTTGGATATGATGTTGATGAAGTTAAAAATTACTTAATACAAAAGAAGGCAATCCCCCCTGAATTAGGCACGCTTGAATATAATGCACTCCAAGAAAAAGTTAAAGCAGAAGCAGAAAAAGAGAAACAGCGGGCTAAATTACTTGCTTTAAAAGTTTTAAAGGAACAAAATAAATTAGTTGACGCTGACAAAGTTATCGAGTCAATAAGTTCTATTATTTCTGACTTATCTTTAATGTTAAGAGATTTGCCAGGAAAGATTAATAAAGTAATTCAAGATTGTCCGCAAGATAGACGTGAGATAGCCATTCGTGAAATCATTGAAGATAATCTTACGTTCTTTTTAAATATTGATGTTAAAAAAAAAATACGGGACTCGATAACAGCGCAGGATTAAAAAAGGTTATTGACTTTATTGTTAATTGCTTATCTCCACCTGAGCATAAGTCGATTATTCAGTGGGCATGTGAAAAAATTTACTTTCCGGCATCGTCTCCTTGTTCTGGGAGATTTAATCCATCAAATAATCCTTGTATTACTTGGATATTTAAAGAACAATCAAATGCAAAGAAAATAACTTTGTTAACAGCAGCACAAACTGGTAAAACAACATTTGTATTTATTTTTTTGGCATGGGCAGCAAGCGAACTTGGTGGTAATGCGATGCTTGTTTTACCAGATACCGCGATGGCTTTTGAAGTTATCCAAAGTAGATTCTTGCCATTTATTGAGAATATTAAATTCGATGATAATGAAACTCAGGCTGTCTTCAACAAGGATTTAGCTATATTGTTTTTTAAGAGTCTAACTTTGCATATTAGAGGTTCGATATCGCGGGCAAAACTTCAATCTGTCCCAATTAGATGGCTTATAATGGATGAAGTAGCTAATTTCCGCAAGGGGGCTTTTGAAACTGTAACAAAAAGGATAAGAAGCACATATGATAATAAAATCATAATAATCGGTACTCCACTTGAACAAAACGATATATTATTCGAAAATTTTAAAGAAGGGACACAGACTATTTTTATTTGGGACTGTCCATACTGTGGGCATGGACAACCATTTAAATTCGGTACCAGAAAATCTTTAATTTATAAGAACACGGAGTCGGGCGGTTTTAAATGGGAAGAACGTCTTTTACCTAACGGTGACTTCGATTATGAGTTTATAAAAAACAGCATATATTATGAATGTGAGAATTGCAAAGGCAAGATATATGAGAATCAAAAGAATGCATTGATAAATTCGGTTCGTCCGATTGACCTTAATCCAGAAGCCAGAAAATTTAAACATTATAGCTATCATTTTTGGGCGGCATATATTAAATGGGTATCTTGGTTTGATATCGTATCTGAATACATAAGAGCCAGAGAAGCCGAAAAGGCAGGTAATCCTGAATTAATGAAGTCTTTTGTCCGTGAAACTCTTGGAGAACCTTTTGCGTTTGTTAGTAATAAAACTCGTCTTGATGATATTAAATCTCATATAAAAGATTTTAAACGAGGTGAATTAATTAATACTCAAGACTGTGTAAGAATATTAACTGCTGACATCCAGAAAGAAGCAATGCTGATTAAATATGTTTATAGGCAATGGTTAAAAGATGGTAATAGTAGATTAATTGACTACGGTTTTTTGCCATCGCTTGAAGATTTGCGACGATATCAAATTATGCATAATATTAAAGATAAAGCAGTATTAGTTGACTCAGGTTATCTTGCAGTTAAAATCTATGCCGCTTGCTTAAGTTATGGATGGATAGCAACAAAAGGCGATAAAGTCGAAGGTTATTCATATGTTGACCCAGCAAGTAAAAAGTTTATAACTATTCCTTACAAAATATCTCATATAGACCCGTTTCTTGGGACAGATAATGCTGGTAAAAGAACAATGCCGCTTATCAGGTTTAGTTCAAATTTATATAAGGATAGACTCTTTTTATATATAATTAAAAATAAAGATATTGTCTGGGATTTACCTTCAGATATAGGTGATGATTATATTGAAGAATTGTCCGCTGATGAGTATGTTTATTCTGAAGGCAAAAGAAAATGGATTGAAACTGCAACAAATGACTTTGCTGATTGTGAAGTATTACAATTACTTGCCGCCGACTTATTAGGACTAACTAAAATAAACTTGAAATCTGAAAATAAAAATATAAGTTAAATTTAAGATGGCGATTAAAAGAATATATTTTAATTTACCGCTTGATACGTTGATGTCGATGCAAGCAAGCACATTATCCGCTATTGAGAAAGTAAAAAACGCACAGTCTGTTAGTGGAGGTGAAGTTAGTATCAGTTTGCCTTCGCTTGAAACTCTTCAAAATGACCTTGCGGAAATTAATGCCGCTATTGATTATGCTAAAAACAAATATTCAGCAGTAAAAATCGGACGATTATCTAATAATGAATAGGATTTTACAAAAAATCGGGGACAAATTTATTAAGTTAGGATTAAGTTTGTCCAGTTTTTACGAGGGACATCGTCCGTCAAGACGGTATGAGTCATTGCCGCGAATGATAGGTAGTCAAGACGATTTTAATGAAGCGGCTAATGACCGAGAACAATTAATGAGCGCCGCACGAGCTATATGCACGCTTTTCGGATTGCCTAATAGAATCTTAAAAACATATGCAAATTATGTAATCGGCGAGTGTCCAGTTTTATGGAATACATCAGATGATAAATGGAATGATGCCGCGAATGAATGGTGGAAAACACAAGCAGCAATTATCGATATATCAGGGCGCTATACTTTTGCACAGTTGATGCGCCTTTCTTTGATATCTCAATTAAGAGACGGGGACGTTGGTTTTCTAAAGGTAAAATCAAATAATAGAATACCAGGCTTTGCCGCTGTACAATTAGTAGAGGCTGATAGGATTAGATATCCATCTATAGGAATGTTGGATAATAATCGATTAATCTATGGTGGCGTTGAGATAGATAGAAGTAGCGGAAGACCTATTGCTTATTATATTTGCGAAAGGGACAGGTTCGGCACGTTCAAAGAACCGCAAAGGATTACATCGGAAAACTTTATTTTATTTTATGATTCTCTCCGTTACGACGTGTCTCGTGGCGTAACTGCTTTTGCAAATGGCGGATTAATTAGAAGCCGAATTTTAAGGGAGATTATTAAGTGTGAAGAAACTGGTGTATTAACCGCTAATAAATGGAGTGTAGCAATTAAAGCGAATAATTCAAACTATTTATTACAAAGTGACATATTAAGCGATAACTATCAAGGACAGGGACAAGAAGGAAAAAAGAATTTACCTTCAATAACCGACTTATATGATGGATTAATAGTTACCCTTGAACCTGGTGAAGATATAAGTATTTTAAAATCTGATAGACCTTCTCCAGCATGGCAAGGCTTCGTCGATTATTTGATACGAGATATCGCAGTATCGCTTGATTTGCCATCGGAATTTGTATGGGATATGAGTAAATTATCAGGACCTGCGGTTAGAATGGTTAGCAAGCAAGCGGAAAGGACATTTAGAAATGTTTGGTATAATATTGAACATAAATTAATGCGTCCATTAGTTAGTTGGTGTGTTAGTGTTGCAATGGACGATGGTGTATTACCGTTTAATAAAGAATTTTATAATTTCTTAATACAAAGACCTGACTTACCTACTATAGACGTTGGACGGGAAAGTCAAGCAAATCTAAATGAATGGAATGCTGGGCTTTTAACTGGCGCTGAGATATGCAAAGAGCGTGGGATTAATATTTATGAAGTTATGGAACAACGAGCGAGAGAGATTGCTTACGCTAAAGAATTAGCTAATAAATATGGATTAAATCCTGAACAAATTTATAAATTATGAGTGCTAAAAAAATCTGGGCAATCGAACCGAATAGTTTAATTGAATATTTAAAACTGCGCGAAAAGTTTACTTCGCAAAGTTTTAATATTGATAAGCCGCAAGAAGATGAGTTATTGCCATTCGAAGTTATAAATGATTGGGCAATAGTTAATATAAATGGCGTATTATTAAGTCAACCTGATATTATTGACTTAATGCTTGGTGGGATTAATAGCAAGTCAATAGTCAATACAGTTAAAGAATTATCTAATAGTAATTTAAATGGCATAATATTAAAAATAACTTCTCCTGGAGGTGAAGCGACTGGATTACCAGAAGTTAGTGACCAATTATACGAGATAGTTAAAAATAGTAATATCCCTATTATCTCGTTTATTGATAACTTAGGCGCTTCTGGTGCTTATTGGATTGCGTCCCAAACTGCCGCAATATTTTCTACTCGATCAAGTCTGATCGGATCAATCGGTGTTTTAACAATAGTTGATGATATTAGCAGGGCGTTAGAAATTAATGGCATTGATAGATATGTTTTAAAAACTGGCGAATTAAAAGCGATTGGTATTGGCAAAGTAAATGAAACTCAATTAAATTATTTAAAATCTATTCAAGATAAATATTTTTCAGAATTTATAAATGCTGTCCAGCGTGGGAGAAATATTACATTAAATGACTATGTCCTTGATGGCAAGGTAATGCTTGGCAGTGATGCATTTAAAAATAATTTAATCGATGATGTAATTTTGAGTATTGACTTATTAATAAGTTGAGTATTATATTCTACTAAATATGATAGTCAAGTTAGATAAAAATTTAATAGATAAGTTAAATGCTAAAGACCCACAAGAAGCATTAAAGGCAATAAATAATCTTATGGAAAATCATGAAAATATTATTGCTGGCTTTGAAACACTCAAGGCCGAAGTTAAAAACGCACTGGATTCATTCTCAAAAACAGAATCCAGTTTAAGGTCTGAGATAGAAAACCTAAAACAACAGCAAAATAAAATGAATGATTTGGAAAACAAAATCAAACAGATGCTTGCTGATTTTCTAATTGAAGTAGAAAAGACCGCAAGCCAAACAATTGCGAAAACATTTGCCGGGACAGGACTTACGATGCCAGTAACTAATATCCCTATTAATGGCATTAATGATAGCAATAAAGAAGAGACCTTTGCAAGTTATGTTAAGAAAATCATGGCTGAGCGCAATTTAACAAAGGCGAATGCCATTAGAACAGCGATAAATGAACGTCCAGACCTTTACAAGGTATGGACTGAAAACCCTAAACCATTTTAAAAGGATAAACAACTATGAGAGCAAGTCAAAATGAAATCGGCTTCCTAACTTTTTTAAATGGCGGAAGCAGCACTATAAATGAAGGTGCGAGAGTTAAAGTTACAGGCGTCAACACTATTGACGTCGCTGGGGCAACGGACGCAGCAATCGGCGTTGCATATGAAACCATTCCAGCGGGCGGATATGGGACGGTAAAATTGTTCAGTGCGCCAGGGACGTTTTTGGTTATTGCCAGTGGCGCTATCAGCGCTGGGGCGCAATTGTATCCAGCCGCCAGCGGACAAGTAGCGGCTTCAGGGACAACAGCGCTGAATCTTGTTGCGCTTGAACCAGCCACAGCGGCTGGGGACAAAATAACCGCAGCACAAATAATGAAAGGAGCGTAATTGATCTATGTTATACCCATCATCAGGTACAATTATTAGGGCTGATTTACAGGCAGTAGTCGAAGAAGTCTATACAAAAAACGATTTTTCGATCGGAGTAGATGTTGCGCCTCCGATAATGGTGACAGCAAAGGCTGGGATTTATCCCAAAGTAACAATGGCCAATGCTGAACTTCAAACTCCAGGGGCAACGGTTAGAAGTCGCGCTGGAACATATAACAGAGTTATTCGATCTTACACGACTGATACTTATGAAACCGTTGACAGGGGACTTGAAGATGCCATTGATGATATTGACGCGAAGGACTTAGCAAGATTTTTCGATTATGAAGTGTCCGTCGCAAGATGGACATTGCGAAATATCTTGCTTGACCATGAATATCGTGTTGCGTCTTTAATTCAGAATACCAGTAATTTTAGCTCGTCGAACTCTACCGTTGCTTATACTGAAGCGAACTTAGCAACGATAGATTTTCCAGCGGATATATTAAATGCTATCGATGCATTAAACGGTTATGGAGTAGTACCGAATACCATTGTCCTTAGCCAGCAAGTGCTATCAAGAATATCCAGAAGCGCTAAGTTGCAGGCATTTATTCGTGGCGCACTACCGAATGATGCGACACTAAAAATTAATTCTGTTAACTTAGCGCAAGCATTTGCCGATTATGGTATCGAAAGAGTGCTTATAGGACGGAACAAATACAATTCGGCAAAGAAGGGACAAAATCCATCCCTAACTAATATATGGAGTAATTCATATATTTGGGTAGGATATGTGAATCCTAATGCGACACTTATTGAAGATGTCGGTGCATGCGCAACGTTAGTCTGGAATGCTGAAGGTGGATTTGTTGTAACTGAAACCTATCGCGATGAACAAAGGCGATGCAATGTCATCCGTGTAAGACAAAATACTTGCGAAAAGGTTATTAATACTTATGCAGGAAGACTGATTAATACTCAGTGGGCATAATAATTGACTCGTGAATGAACAAATATTCAAAATATTCGATGACGTAGCTAAAAGTAATAACGTTAAAATTACATGGCGCAATAAAGAATATAATGTATTTGGTGCGCCAAAGGTAATAAACGATAGTGACTTGTTGGAAGGCGGGCAGTGGAAATCTTATACAATAAGATTAACATTGTCCGCCTCTCAATTTTTAAACGGTGATTTTCCTAAAATTAATGACGTAATTATCTTTGAAAATAAAGAGTATTATATAGTAAGAATTGCATCGAGTAAAAGTAATCCATTAGTTTATATCGAAGCAGCACTTAAAGTAGTTAGACCAAGATAAAATGGTTTTTGATTTTGAAATAGAACAAGCAATCAAGCAATATATTCAAGATAAAATTGTAAATACTTGGCCTATTTATACAGGTAATTATTTTACAATTGAAGAGTTACCAGAAAATCTAATATTAATTACCGCAGAAAATATTGAAGAAAAAGATATAACTAAAGTCGGACTTTGGGCAGTCGATGTTAATATATCAGTTATGACAAAATTTGAAACAACAGAATATGTTAATCAAATAAAAAATATAAGAGAAGTTATTTATAATTCGGATTTAATATCTAACTTAAATAATATAGCGCAAAGTCAAACTTACTCATTTAAAATTTATTCATTTAATGGTTTTAAAATAAGAAATATTTACAATGAGAATGGCAAGGCGTCTGTAATTAATTTACATTTTACGATATCAAATGTTTAAAGCAAGCATACATTGGGAAGTCAATACTTGGCAGAATGCAGTGAAGGATTTCATGAAAGTTACTTCACGAACCTTGCCTGAGGTTTTGAATAAAGAAGCGGGATATATAGCAAGACACGCTTACGCAATGACTCCGAGAGCCAACTATCAGAGGCTTAAAAGTCAATACTTTGTACCAGCACATATAATAAAACAAACTAAAAACAAAATTCATATCAAATATAATGATAAGTATTGTCCTTCAAAGTTAGGATTTTATGTTGCTTTTACAAGACGCCCTGACTTACTTGAAAGGTGGCGTAAAGTTTTTCCGAAAAAAGGGACACCAGAAAAAATGCAGACATTAAAAGAAATTACTGGCGTCCTTAATAGGATTTTAAGTGCTTGCGGATACATTAGAACAGGTTGGAAATGGGCGATCGAAAAATTTTTAGCAACAAGAGTTAAGGATGCAGCAAAAGTATATAAGGTTTATGGTGGATATATTGAAGCTAAATCTTATATGGAAAATCCTTATAGTGTTATTATAAATGAAGCAAACTATGCTTCAGTTGTTGGTGAACAAGCATTAAGAAATGCATTTTTGATACAAGCCTATTATACAAGAAATGAAGTTAAACGCCGTTTGCAGAATATTGCTAACGGATTTAAACCAAATTAAGTTGAAAAAATATAAATAATAAATAAATTAAGTTAGTATGGCTACTATAAAAGGTGCAACAGTTAAATGGGGCATTGGCACTTCTGGTTTAGCATTTGATAATAACCAGACATGCCTTGCCGTATTTAATCCGCAGCGAGTCCGTGTCCAAAGAACAGCTAAAACTAAGCAAATCGCAGGCGCTGATGGCGAAACAAAAACCGTTATTTATTATGATAACGTTTATAAGATTTCATTCGAAGCAATCCCATTAGGAGATCAAACAAATAGTATATCAAATACAATAAAATTACCAGCGATTGGCTCAAAAGTTACAATCACAGATGCAACGGATGCTGACCTTGCTGGCGATTGGATTGTCGAGGACGCCACAAAAGAAGAAAGTAACGACGGAGAAACAAGAATAACATTAGAATTAACAAAATATCCAAATATAAGTTTATAATGTGGCTAATATTGATCAACAATTATTTCCAGAACCTTACATAATTTTACTGGAACAATTAAAACCGTTCACGCTCGGACATTATTTTCTTTTAAAAAGATTAAATATATCAAGGGACAATCTTGAACAGCCTGGCGCTTTATTAACAGCAGTTTTTATTTGCAAATATAATCCGTTAGATAGTTGGCACAAATTACAAACTGGCGAATTTTTTGATTGGAAAAATAAAAAATTTAGATGGGCAAAAAAGAAAAAGATTGATTGGAAAGAAGAGTCGCAGTTTTTTTTAAATTATCTTGAGGAGAATTCAAGGCAT
>Ga0315298_1010518_pt1 | contig 11127 bp, 9 predicted proteins | sample WHS_1_MG_FD_203077 | JGI IMG/M metagenome (GOLD analysis project Ga0315298, IMG submission 203077) | Extremophilic microbial mat communities from Washburn Hot Springs, YNP, Wyoming, USA - WHS_1_MG | ecosystem: Environmental > Aquatic > Thermal springs > Hot (42-90C) | place: USA: Wyoming... | reverse complement strand
ACGTTACGCCGGGCGCATCATCCCTTTCGGCAACATGGATCCCAGATGGCTGCATAACAGCCCCGACAGCGATTTCGGCCCCCTTTTGGATTGGTTTCTGGCGCACGGCTGCAAGGGTATCGGGGAGGTGACCGCTCGCCTTCCCTTTGACGACCCTCGGGTGATCTCCATGTTCCGCCAGATCGGTGCGAGGGGCCTGGTGGTGACCATTGAATCCAGCGGCTTTGAGGCCGGGTTTTACGGCTTGCAGGATGATCCCGGTGCGCCGCGCTTGGAGCGGCTGTTGCAGGCAGTGCCGGGGACGATCATCATCGGCCACGGGCCGGGGTTTTGGGCGGAGATCTCCGCTGACGTGACCCCGGCAGATAAATGGGCTTACCCCAAGGGGCCGATTCGGCGCGAGGGAGCACTGCCCAGGTTGCTACGCACCTACCCCCATCTCTACGCCGACCTCTCGGCTTTCAGTGGCTACAATGCCCTCACCCGTGATGTGGAGTACGGCCTCTATTTCCTGAACGAGTTCCAGGATAAGCTCCTCTTTGGCACGGACACTTGCTTCGCCGACGCTTCCGGGCGTATGCCGCAGTTAGGGTATCTCAAGGGGCTTTTGGCGGAGGGCAAGCTTTCCCAGGAGGCTTATGAGAAGATCGTGGGAGAGAATGCGCAGCGGGTGCTCAAGCTGGAGATCGGTTAGCCTGCCATGGCCTTCCCGATCGCTTCCATTACCTTCCTCGTCACCAACCTATCCCGTGCCTCCTTCCCCGTTGGGATCTCCGGACGGAAAAGCTCTCCGAAGGCGATGCGCATCCGCCCTTCCACCTCTGTCACGCCGACGGGCAAGATGGGCAGCCCCGCCTCTACCAAGAGGGCGATGAAACGCCCCGCGTTCTCGGGTGGCTCCCCCAGGCCCTCCTCAACATCTCGCCCTTCAGGGGCCAGTCCTATCATCCCCCCGTTTTGCGCCGCCCGTCGGGCTTCGCGCACAGCCCGTAAGACGGCCAATGCGCGCGCCTCCAGCTCCCAAGGGCGAGGCGGCATGGGCGGCATGCTCACGAAACCATAGACCCGCGCCACGCGACGGAAAACCCAGCGCGAAAGGGGCGTGAGGACGCGGCTTTTCCAGGTGCCCTCGGGGTAGGTCCAGGCGTCGGTCATCACCCAGCGCAGCTCGCGGTCGGCCTCCGGGGCGCGGTGCATCGCCAGCGCCGCGCTCACCAAAAGCCCCGTCCACCACCCGCCACGGTTCCCCCGATGGTAATGATTACAGGTCACAAGGCAAGGCCCGCGTGAGGGGATGTGCTCTGCGCCCAGGATCTCTGGCTGTGGGCGCAGGCGCTCTATCGCCATCTGGGAATCTCGGGCGAAAGAGCGTCGTCGCAACGTCATCACCGACCAGACCAGCCCCGCAAAAAGCCACAGGGGCGGACGATAGGGTTGAAACGTCAGCCTTGAGTTATGGCGGGTTGCTCTCATATGGTCTGATAAACGGATTTCCAGCCAACATATAGCCCATGTTCCAGGCGCTTGAACGGATTCTTGCCAACCTTGCCAAGGCAGTCTAAAGATATTTCCTGAACCATTTACTCGCCTGGGCATACATAGCAGGCGGAGTCTCATGCCCGACATCTTTGTACTCTATGAACTCTATCACCGCAGGGTTTGTATAGCGGCGCTTCAACTCTTGATATAGGCGGCGAACCTCATCAACGGGAATCAGAGGATCCGCTTGTCCATACTGCATCAGCAAGGGGAAATCGCTAACCCCTTCCAAAAAGGGTAGAGAGCGAGACGTCACGCTTAGCGCGGCGATCAACTCATCCGTCACACCGAAGTCGGGAAAGAGCTTTTGCACATTCCTGAAGGTTATATCCGCAATCGGGGAAGGCCCCGCAATCATACATACTGCGGCCCTGATGTTCGGAGTGCGCCGTGGCAGGAAATGATAGATCACCGCTCCACCCAAGGAAATGCCCATCAGCCCGATCCTGCTCGCGTCGGCTATCTTGCTTTCCTCATAGGCTGAGGCCAGTTTCGCTAGATTCTCCACCGAACGCCCTATCACCTCAACCAATCGCGGCGCAACCTTTGCGGGCACGAACGGCGTGTCGCCCAATTCGCCATGCAGATGGAGGTCCATTGAGACGGCATAAAAACCCTCTCGGGCTAGCACATACCCTTGCACAAGATGATCTTCTTTGTTCCCCGTAAAGCCGTGGAGGATAAAGACCAACGGGAGCCTGCTTGGAGCCTCAGGATCGTAGAATTCGAGCACCGGTACGCCTTGGACCCTGCGATGCTCAATGAGGGTTTTCATACTTTCTCCAGCTTTCTGCTAGGCTTGCCGTTCCATCCCATGGGCATCAGTACGGCGGCCCGCCCATCGCCTCCAAGATCCTGAGCATCTCTTGCCGGTCGGCCTCGTCCAAGGCCAGGGTGCCCATCTTAGGGCGGGTGTAGGCCGTCTGGAAGATGCCCATATGCATCAAAAAGACCTTGCCCGCCTCTTGAGAGGCGGTGTGCCAACGCCAGAAGACCAGGGGAAGCATGCGATTCCACATGCGGCGCGCCTCGTCGTGTCGCCCAGCCTGCCAGAGGTCAAAGACGCGCGCGTGGGCATAGGACGCACAGCAACTCGGCATGACCCCCATCGCACCCCATTCCAACTCGGCAGGATAGTGCAAACCAGGGCCAAAGATGGTCACGCGATCCCCGAGTGCCTGCACGTACTGGCGTAGCTTGGAGCCATGGGTGGTTTCCTCTTTGATGTATTGCACGTTGGGGATACGCTCCATAAGGCGCTCCATGAAGGGTATATCCATAGCTTTGGTGGCGTGAACCATCAGGGGGATATCCAAGCCCTCGCAAATACGCTCGTAGTGGGCCAGCATCTCCTCTGCAGGCACAGCTGGCTCCAGCAAGGTGCCCTGCCAATTGGCCGGAGGCATGACAAAGACCGCATCGGCCCCGGCGCGTTGGGCCTGGCGGCAGAGTAGCGCCGATTCCTTGGTGGTGGGGGCCGAGCAACCGACCAGTACGGGCGTGCGCCCGGCGTTGGCCTCCACCACGGCATCTACGATACGCATGCGCTCCTCGGCGCTCAGATAGCGGGCCTCGGAATCGCCGCCGTTGGGCGACATGCCCTGCGCCCCATTGGCGATGAGATACTCCGTCAGTCGGCGCATGGCGGCGAGGTCCACCTGCCCTTCGCGGTCGTACGCTGTGGCCATGATGGGATAATACCCGGCAAGTTTTCGTGGCATCTTTGCAATCCCTCTTGGTAGCTCTACCATCAAGGCACGAAGGCTCTAGGAAATAAACGCTAAACCTTTGTGTCTTGGTGCTTTGTAAACATAGCCTAAGAGCGAGCCTCAGCCTTGATGCGCTTCAGGCGCTTCATCACGTCGTTGGCCCCACGGCCAAAATAGTCGTGCAGCGTCACATACTCGGCATAGAGCTGGTCGTAAACGCGCTTGTGTTCGGGGATGGGTACATATTTCTCGTCTTTCAGATGGGCCATCTTGGCGGCGGCTTGTTGGATGGTATCGTAACCACCAGCCTTGGCCCCCGCCGCTACCGCCCCATGCATCGCCGAGCCTAAACTCCCCGCTTGCGACGTGGCCGCCACCTTGATCTCTCGGCCGGTCACGTCGGCAAAGATCTGCATCAGTAATTTATTGCGCTCCGGTAATCCCCCGGTAGCCACCAGTTCCCTTACCGCCACGCCACTCTGTTCAAAGGTTTCGATGATGATCCGCGTGCCATAGGCCGTGGCCTCAATCAACGCGCGATAGATCTCCTCCGCTTTGGTGGCCAACGTCGCTCCCAGCAAAAGCCCCGTGAGATCCGCATCCACCAAGACGGAGCGATTGCCGTTCCACCAATCCAGGGCGAGCAATCCGCTTTCGCCCGGCTTGAGCACGGCGGCCCGCTTTTCCAGGTACTGATGTAGGTTCAAGCCCGCTTTCTGCGCCTCGGCCTGGTAATGCATGGGAACACAGTTCTCCACAAACCAGGCGAAATGGTCGCCGACGCAAGATTGGCCGGCCTCAAAGCCAAAGAAACCGGGCAGGATGCCGTCTTCCACCACGCCGCACATCCCGGGGACGATCTTTTGCTCCTCGCCCAAGACCATGTGACAGATAGAGGTGCCCATAATCATCACCATGCGTCCCGGCTCCACCACCGTGGCCGCCGGAACGGAGACATGGGCGTCTACGTTAGCCACGGCCACCGCCGTCCCAGGCCGCAATCCCGTGGCCGCAGCCATCTCGGCCGTTAACCCGCCGGCGCGCTGGCCCAAAGGCAGAATCGTCTCAGACATCTTTTCCTTGACGATGTTGCGCATCCTGGGATGCACGGCCGCAAAGAAATCAGGACTGGGAAAGCCCTCGCGCTTAGACCAAATGGCCTTGTAGCCCGCAGTACAAGAATTGCGCGTCTCCACACCCGTGAGCTGCCAGACGATCCAATCGGCTGCCTCGATCAGTCGATCAGCGGCCTCATAGATTTCCGGAGCGTCGTTGAGGATTTGTAACGCCTTGGGGAAGAACCATTCCGAGCTGATCTTGCCCCCATAGCGCGAGAGCCAGGTTTCGCCGCGCTCCCGTGCCACCTGGTTGATCCGATCAGCCTCCGGCTGAGCGGCGTGGTGCTTCCACAGCTTAACCCAGGAATGGGGCTTGTCGCGGAATTCCGGCAAATAGCAAAGGGGCGTGCCATCGGCCTTGGTGGGTAACATAGTGCAAGCGGTAAAGTCAATGCCGATGCCAATGACATCCTCGGCAGCTACGCCGCTCTCTTTCAGTACCCTAGGTACTGTGTCTTTGACCGCTTGGACGTAATCGGCGGGGTTTTGCAGCGCCCAATCCGGCTCCAGACGGATGTTGCTGCCGGGCAACTTCTCATCGATCACACCATCAGGGTATGGGAACACGGCCGTAGCCACCTCACGGCCATCGGCCAGATCCACCAGGACGGTACGCGCCGACTCTGTGCCAAAATCGATGCCGATGGAGTATTTGCGGCTGCTCATGGGGTCCTCCTTGTTTTCGTTATGTAGAGCAAACCTTTCTATTGGTCTTCGGTTTTCTTGCTTCCCACTGCCAAAGCTTCCTATGTACGCACCAACCACGGCAAAAGATCGGTCCAAGCCTGATCGGCGAGCAGTATAACATGGCCAAGAAGGAGCGTCAAAGGGCCCGCCTTGGCTCCAGGCCTAGAATAACGCCAAGCTACTTTGCTTCCGCGATGCTTGCAGGTCGCTCTCCCGTTCAACTCGCGCCATAAGCGCAAGCCCCCAAGATAGACCGTAGCTCCCCTTGCAATCCCGCCTCGTCGGCCGTAAGACAGTGTACGATCGCCAGCGTGTTCGCCAGATCGCCTTCGGAAGGAGCTGAGATACGCAGGTAGTTATCCGTCAAGCCGCTCCACAGAGTGATACCTCCGGCCCTCTGAGCCGTTTCAAATAACACTTCCACATCGGCGCCGATGAACTGACGGTGGAAATCTAAAGAGAGTCGGCGTCCTAAGGCGATGAAAGCTTCGCTTCGCGTTTGGGCAACGGGCGGCGGAACGGGATTAGGCATAAGGGCAGCCGGCGTCCCAGGACGGGGCGAATACTTGAAGACGTGTAGGCGGGAGAAGCGCATCTCCTCAACGAAAGCCAGGCTAGCCTCAAATTCCCTATCAGACTCTCCCGGAAAGCCAACGATGACATCCGTGGTAATAGACACGCCGGGAATACGCTCACGAGCTGCTCGTACGAGCTCGGCGAATTGCTGTGTCGTGTACCTGCGTCCCATACGTCGCAAAGTCTCATCGCAGCCGCTCTGTAAGGGCAGGTGCAGGTGTCGGCAAAGCCTGGGGTTTGGCCATAGAGCGAGGAGCTCAGGCGATAGATCCCACGGCTCCACAGATGAAAGGCGTAGCCTACGGACGGTGGTCTCCTCAAGGATCGCGCGCACCAGGCGGGCCAGCGACCAACCCGCCATCGCCGGCAAGGGGGCATCGGGAGCACTATCTCGCCCATAAGCGCCAATATGCACGCCCGTCAGCACCACCTCTTGATAGCCCTCGAAGACACGAGCCCGGATCTCCTCTAGGATTTGAGCGGGGGGACGGCTCCTCTGAGGGCCCCGAGCGAGGGTCACGATACAGTACGTGCAGTGGTTGTCACAACCGTCTTGTATCTTGACGAACGCACGCGTATGCCCCAAATGACCAGGGGATATGGGCTCGGACGCAAGAGCACTCACGGAAAGCGTACAGGGCTCAAAGGCCAAAATGCGCTCTATAAGGCGCTCCTTATCCGCATTGGAGGCGACCAATTCTACGCCCTCAATGGCTTGCACCTCAGCAGCAGACATTTGGGCATAGCAGCCCGTGACGGCCAGCCGCAGGCGAGGGTTGACCCTGCGTAAATGCCGAATCAACTGGCGCGACTTGCGAGCGGCGACGTGAGTAACGGTGCATGTGTTGATGATAGCCCAATCGGCTTTCCGAGGCTCTGTAACCACTTGGTGCCCGGCGGCTTTGACCTGTCGCGCGAGAGCTTCTATCTCGGCCTGATTGAGTTTGCAGCCCAAGGCGAGGAAATAAAAATTCATTTCAGGCTATTTCGGCCATAGCGATAAGATCAACGCCAAGCCCAAGAGCACGGCAAGGCCCAGCAGACAGAAAGCGAGCACAGCCGCCCGCCGCGCCATAAGCACGGCCTTGACGTGCGCGGCGTGCCGTCGAGCACCCAGTTCCAGGGCAGCTACATTTCGGGGAGATATCCCCAGAACTCTCTCCAGCCACCAAGCGCGAGCACAATAGGAATAGCGGCCAAGTTCACTGGCGCTAATGGGCTCCAAGGGTGATCCATCGGGATCCTGCCTACTCATGGTTAGCTCCATGCACGCTTAGCCGTTCCTCAAAGGCCTGCAAAGAGGCTAAAAGCTTTTCTTCGCGTACTGCAACGGTTAGCTCGCCCCGGGTGCGCTCTATTACGCCACGCACCATGTCTGTCGTGCGTCGCAGCCCGCCGGTCATCGCATCGGGGAAGTCGATGGTAACGAGGAAGCTATAAACCTCATCCATTATCTCCAGCGCCCGTTCGGCCTCGGCGATCTGATTACGGCGCATGCTGTCCAGGGCAAAACGCCGCAATTCGCCCATGGCCTCGCCTAAACCGTTGAGGTAGGCCGGGTAATCAATGCCTAATACGTCGGGATCGGGGAGCGGCGCCCGGGTGATCAGGGCCAAGGTGATGGCCGCCTCGGCCAGCTCTTTGAGGGAGTCTTGTAGATAACCCGCATAATACACATCCGGATAGGGGCGAGCCTCTGCACAGATCGCTTTCGCCTCAGTTGCCGCCTCCTCCAGGAGCTTTTGCGCCGCCTCATACTCTTGCCGATGAGTAGCACGAATGCTGTTCGCACAAAAACGAATCACCACCCGAGAACGTTCCAAGGTGCGCGTGCGTATTTGATCCTTCTTGGTTAGATCAGCGCTAATACGCTCAATGATCGGCTCAAGGTTAATCATCTGGGCTAAGATAACCTCCCATTAAGTCGTGATGAAAGCCAACCACATGGCCCTCCTTTGAGGCCTCATCAGGGGCTCTTCCAAGTCCCCCAGGTTGCTACCGCCCGACACAACAAGCACGTTACCGAGCCTCCTGAAAATCAACTCGGGTAACCTTACCCCAAACTCCTGGCGCCTCAACCGGGATACAGGGACGATCAAATAGGGTCAGGGTATACGTCACCGGGTTGACCAAGCCATCAAAGGCATAACGGCCCTGGGCATCGGTCACCGAGGCAGCCCACCAATCCCAAGCGCTGATCTGCACCTTGACGTTGCCAAGACCTCTGCCCTCTTTATCCTTGACTTGGCCGCAAATAGACATCTTGGAGGGATCCCCCAGATCGGCCTGTTCTATGATACGCCCGACGAAGGTGCCAGATGGCTCCGCTGGCCCCCACTGGCCCATTGAGGATCCCCGATCACAACGATCAAGGGCCTCTTCCCGCTTCCTACTCAGCTCCTGACTGGCGGCAACCTCAAGCGCCCTGGCATATTGTTGGGCGGCAGCACACCAATCCCGACGTTTGACGAGCACATCACCGTAGTTAACATAGGCATCATAAATGAGCTGGCGGACATCTTTATAGTCCGCATCCAGACGATAGAGGGCGGAAAGGCTCTCAATGACTTTGGCCCAGTCAGCACCCCAATAGCCCTTAGCAGCTAGATAGAGGGTGGCCAGTTGCTTAGCCCTAGCTGCTTGAATGTTTGTGGGCTGTAAAGCCAGAGCGCGGTCAAAAAGGCGCACGGCTTCTTCTAGACGGTTCTCATTCACCAGTTGTAGACCGCTCTGATAGAGCGCTTCAAACAACATCTGGTCCACTTCCTGGCGATGGTAGGCAGGATCCATGGCCAGAAGCCGATATGCCAGGGCAAAGACCTCGGTCCATTCCTGGCGATTATAGGCATCCCGAAGTTGCTCAAGATAGATCGCGTTCATCTCTTCTCGCAGCACCGGTGTGGCCGTGGGGCTTACCGTCAGCCTCTGCTGCGCTTCAACGAGCCTGCTCCGCGCCTCCTCATGATGCGGATTGAGCTGCACAGCGAGCTCTAGCTCGGCCACGGCGAGCTCAAACTCCCCTGCGGCCAAGTGCGAGAGACCTTTACGATAATGTTCTTCGGCCGCGCGGCGCTCCAAAGCAGCACGATCTTTCATCCCATAGTAAGCCCCAGCGACACCAAGGCCAATGATGCCCAGCAGCGCCACTAAGGTGGCCAGCAAGACCAAGAGACTCAGCCAACAGCCTTTGCCGGCCTGCCGAGGGTGATCTGGGCTCCCGAAGTAGGCTCTTGATGCCACTGCTGACCCTCAGACGTTCGCTTTAGGTGATGACCATAGCCCAGGCGGAACTAGACCGTATAGGACAGGATAAGCCTGCCTGTAGGGTCTATCACGCTGATGGTCACCTGGCCCGCAGAGTTACCCGACTTGAGCGCCGCTCGCATACGAAACGGCTTATCCGGACGGACTGCGAAATCCTGTTGGGCGATTCGCTGGGAGCCTTGCGTTAGACGTAATGTCCAGCGATGTTCACCAGGAGAAGCGATGATCACGTCCATAGATTCTGTGGCCCGCGCTATGCTCAAAGAGGCATCCTCTGTAGCCAAGACCGGCCCGCCACAGCGCGAGAGGACATACCAGCTTTCTTCCCATGAGAGACTGGCCTGGGGTGGCAACGTGCCATAGTCCCAGAAAGTGGGAGTCCAGCCCCCCCACATCTCGACGTACTGTGTGCCGTCATCGGTATAGGCCTGGGCGTCTCGAAAGTCCAGCCCGAAGGCGAACAACTTGACCCCACGAGCCACATCTAGCGGAAAGACCCGCACGATGCCGAGTTGCGACTCCTCATCGTAGACGGCGGTAAAGGGCTGGCTCAGCTCAGGGGCGAAAAAGCCCAGCCAATCCCGCCAATTGGCGTAATGGCTCAAGTCGCGCCCATCGTAAGTGGGCCAGGGCATGAAAGAACGAGCGTCGGGTAGCGCGTTATCGCCTCGGCTGTGAACGATAACCCTTGAGGTTGGATAGTAAAAGCGTAAAGAGGGCCGGACTCCATGTGTCCCCGGCGAAAGCATGGCGTTGATCCAATACTGAAGGCTTTTAGCCTCTGCATCCGGGTTGGATAGCGTTGAGCGCAGATGGAATCCCCCCTCATTGGGCCGCAGAGTGACGTCCACGCGGGCCTTGATGCGTCGGCTGTGTTCCTCGATGCTCATACTCACGGTGGCGCTGCCATCTGGATGCCGGGTGATCTCGGGGATCCAAGGCTCGGCGGTGAGATAACCGTGCTCCTCAACGGGCAAGCAGAACTCCATCCCCCCTACAGCCAACCACCAACCTTGCTCTGGAGGTCCCCAATGACTGGGCTTGATGACTCGGTTGTTGTAAAAGAGCTCTTGGCCGGTGGGAAGAAAACGACATTGATAAATGCGCCCACCGAGCTCGGGCATCAGTGTAAGCTCCAAATACTCGTTACGAACGCGCAAGACTTTGTAAACGCGCGGTCTGGGGGGCCCAATACGCCCTCTATCAAGGAGTGGATAAGGGTGCCCTGCACGCCCTGGATCCGTATAGAGGGCCTGTTCATAAGCATAGGTCTGGATGGTTATCTCCCCCCACGAGACAGAGACCGGCTTCTGAGACACCTCTGTAGCCGCGGGTTTGGGCGTGGTCGTTACCGAAGGCGAGGGCAAAGAGGTGGGCGTGAAGCTGGGAGTCGGCGTCGGAGGGAGCGTAGTTGTGGCGCTCGCCTGAGCCGTAGGAACCAACAAGGTGAAACTACCCTGCTCGCTGCTTAGATTGCCCACGGCATCTTGGGCCTCAAGAACGAGCTGATGGCGGCCCGGCTGTAGGGCACGGGTGTCCAAATTGTAGCGCAAGAAAGGTTCGCGCACTTCAGCGACGAGCTGACCATCTAAAAAGAGGGCCAAACGAACGACCCCGAAGTTATCGGTAGCCGTTGCCGAGATCTTGAGACCATCCTCTGGGCCCGCGGAAGCAGGAACGGGCGCCAATTGGATCTCAGGAGGGGCGCTATCCTGCAGGCCCTCCACAACAAGCAATTCCTGGTCAGCCTCAACGAGGATATCCCTCGTTGAGGGCGAAAATCCGGGCTTCTCCAGATGCAACCTATGCCGCCCAGCTTCCAGGGTTACGACTTGAGGCGCCTCGCCTTGGATCGTGTCATCCACATAGATGAGGGCCCCTGGAGGGGTTGAGCATATCCGAACTGCTCCGTGAGCTGACGTGGGGAGTATCATGAAGCTTGGAGTCGGCGTGGAATGTGTACAAGAAACGATCAATAAGAGAGCGACCCACGCTCCCAGGAGAACAGCCGATCTCCAGATGCTCTGACCACTTCGCAGGGATAGAATCCGACGCGTCATGATAACATTATAACGGACGGTAGCGCCCCTGTCCAAACGGCAGGGCAATCACATTTAGAGCCTTTTCCGGTATTCTAGGCATCGGTGGGGACGCTGTGATGACCATTGTGCCCCTCCACGGGTACAAACACACCTTTTTGGGACGTCTTGAACGCTTGTTGTGAAATGAACTGT
>Ga0315298_1010517_pt1 | contig 11128 bp, 15 predicted proteins | sample WHS_1_MG_FD_203077 | JGI IMG/M metagenome (GOLD analysis project Ga0315298, IMG submission 203077) | Extremophilic microbial mat communities from Washburn Hot Springs, YNP, Wyoming, USA - WHS_1_MG | ecosystem: Environmental > Aquatic > Thermal springs > Hot (42-90C) | place: USA: Wyoming... | reverse complement strand
TGAAACTGAAACCTAATAAAGGAGGCAATTGTGATTAAATATCGGGCAAAGATTTTTTCAGTAATACTTGGAATGTTTATAACTTCAATGTTTTCATTTTCGCAAAATATTTTAAGGGCTGAAAATAACAGGACTGTTTATACTATTCAGGTTTCATCCCACCAGCAGCAGGATTTACCCGAAGCAATAGAGATTGCAAGGCGGCTTCAAAAGAAAAATTTTTCTGATGTCAGGGTAGAACTGATAGGGCAGTTTTATACTGTCAGGGTAGGTACATATCAGAGTGAAAATGAAACCCGAACAGTGTTTCAGGAAATCAGAAAAGAATTTCCTGATAGTTTTGTAAGGACAGGTTATTACATCGTAGAAAGAATTGTTTATCCCGAAAAGAATACACAGCCCATAATAGATGAAAAAAATGATACTGCGATTTTGCCTGCATCATCAGAGAAACAAACCACTGCACCAGCAATTGTTGCGTCTGTATCTGAAGTAAAAACAAGTGTACCTATAGAAAATAAAGAAAATCCTGCTGTAGAAAAGAACACGCAACCAGTAGCAGAGGCAAAAAATGATACTATGAGTCCGACTCTGGCGACAGAGAAACAAACCAGTTCATCATCTGTTCCTGTTACTACTCAGCCATCTGAAATGCAGGCAAATACACCTGTTGAAAAGAAAGAAAAACCTGTTGAAACAGATAGTATATTGGTTGCCAGTGGGAATCAGAATACATCCGAAGCATCTGAAGTAAAAAAAGGTGAATCAATGCCAGAAAACACATCTTCAGAAGAGAAAAAAAATCGTCTGGAAGTACGTTTTTCCTATGACTACCTGGCTCCTAATAAGGATTATGGCTCCTGGAATCAACTGGCTGTTGTGTATTCAAGGCAGGAGAAAGGATTTACCTATCTTATTACGGGTGAAGGTTTCTGGAGACAGGAGGGAAGCGGTGGTCTGATTGGTTTTGGTCTATACAAGGACTGGAAACATACAATGTATACTTATACCTCAATATCTGCTGGAAGCGGGGTTGATTATCTTCCTGTGATAAGATTAGACCACAGTTTTGATTTTAAACTTGGTAAGAAGCGAAACATAATAATGCCTTTTGGTATTACTTATGTCAGGTCACCAAGCGACCATGAGGATTATGTTCTTTCCACTGGTGTCATTGTTTATTTAAGCAAGTCAGTTTGGGAGTATAAAATATCCTGGAATTACAACCAACCAGGTTCTGTTAGTTCTTTCTCCAATCTAATTTCTGTTTCCTGGGGAAAAGAAGGGGTACAGTGGTGGCACTTCACCTGTTCTTATGGTCAGGAGGCATATTTGGCTGACTATCTGTTAATTCCAGAAAAAGTAAGACATGATGCTCTCACCCTGGAATTGGGTTTGCGCAAATGGCTGAAGAAAAATTCTGGAATTATTGTAAACATTGGTTACTTTAATTTGCAGGGGTCTTATGAGAAATACGGTCTAAGCACAGGATTTTTTACTGCGTTCTGACTATTCCCAGGGTGTAATAAGAAGAATTTGCGCTGTAACTGTTTTTTTCGGGTGTCCACAAACAGAGTTTCGTACTCTTAACAGTTCAACTTTTACCATATCGTGCTGTTGAACTGGAAAAAAGGAATAAAAAATAGGTAAGACCGTATAGTGAACAAGGCAAAATCACAGGACCCGCGTCCCTCAATAGATCCCAAATCCCGTGGCGAACCTGGCTTGACAGTATGTTCATTTTTTTTATAATATAAATGAAAATGATTTCCATTTAGGAGGGAAAATAATGGAAAAGTACAGGAAGGCACTTAAAGAAAACAAACTAAAAGCCACACCAAAGAGGATCGCAATAATAAAGTTTTTTCTGAAAAATAAAAAGTATGCTTCTGCCTTTGATGTATACTGCCATCTCAGGAATAATTTTGAAAAGATAGGTTTCCCAACTGTTTATAGAAATCTTGACAATTTAACAAAGATTGGAATTTTGACAAAGTTTGAACTGGATGAGAAAAATCTCTTTTATTATGGGATATGTGCTGCAGACAAAGGAGTTCATCATCACCATATTATCTGTGAACGTTGCCATAAAATCTCTGATTTTGAATTATGTAATTTTGAAAGTTTAAAGGGAGAGATTGAAAAAGAAACAGGTTTTTTAATTAATCATCATAATTTATTCCTGAAAGGTATATGCAAACTCTGCCAGGAATCAATGGGAGGAGAAAGATGAAAAAATTTGGGTTCGTTTTCCTTCTCTTTTCAGCAATGTCTTTTTGTGAAGTGAAAATAAATGTTGGAACAACCATTTTACCCTATGCAGGAATTATTGAGAACATTGGGAAGGATAAGATAAATGTGGTTGTTTTGGTTCCACCCGGGGCTGAACCGCATACATATGAACCAAAGCCATCACAGTTAAAGGAAATATCAAAATCCGTTGCCTATTTTAAGGTTGGAACCCAAATAGAGTTTGAAAATCTTTATCTGGGAAAGATACTAAAGTTAAATAGAAATATGAAGGTCTATGATACTTCAAAAGGAATTGATTTAATAAAGAATGATCCTCATATCTGGAACTCGTTGAAAAACATAAAAATTATTTCTCTGAATATCCTCAATGGGCTATGTGAGATTGATAGGAAAAATGAGAAATTCTATAAAGAAAACTATGACATGTATATGAGAAAAATAGAAAAACTTGATAACGAAATTTTACATGACCTGAAAGATAAGGCAGGGAAGCAATTTATTGTTTTTCATCCTGCCTTTGGTTATTTTGCACGTGACTATGGATTTACTCAAATACCAGTTCAACTTGGAGAGAGTGAACCAGGACCAAAAGATATAAAAAATTTAATAAAATTCGCAAGAGAAAAAAATATAAAGGTTGTAATTACAGAACCACAATTTAATCCCAGGACAGCGAAAGTTATTGCAAAGGCAATAGATGGAAAGGTTGTTTCTATTGACCCGCTTTCAAAAGATGTGATTGAAACAATCAAAAAATTAAAGGAGGTCCTGAGTGAGTGAAAATGTTATTGAAATAAAAAATTTATATGTAAAGCTCCGTGATATGGTGGTTCTGGAAGATATTAACTTGAGTGTAAAGAGGAACGATTTTCTTGGTATCATTGGACCAAATGGAGGCGGCAAAACAACACTTTTAAAGACAATGCTTGGCATTATCAAGCCATATAAGGGCGATATTAAGATAATGGGAGAAACTCCTGAAAAGGGAAGGGAATATATCGGTTATGTTCCGCAGTATGTCTTCTTTGATATGAAATTTCCTATAACGGTGTGGGAAGTTGTCCTTACAGGAAGGTTGAACAGAACAAAGTACTTCAAAAACTATTCAAAGGAGGATAAGGAAATATCTGAGGCAGCACTGAAACAGGTTGAAATGGAGAAATATAAAAATAAAAAGATTGGTGAACTTTCTGGTGGCGAAAGGCAGAGGGTTTTTGTTGCAAGAGCGCTTGTAAGCCAGCCGCAGATTTTACTTCTTGATGAGCCAATGGCAAATGTTGATAGGCCGAGAGAAAAAGAGTTTTATGAATTATTGAAAAAACTAAAAGAACAAGAGAAAATGACAATAATTCTTGTTTCCCATGATATCGGAATTATATCTGCGTATGTTGACAAGATTGCCTGTATTAATAGAAAACTTTACTTCCATGATTCAAAGGAAATAAAGATGGATGAATTAATGGCTATATATGGATGTCCTGTTGATATGATTGCACATGGAATTCCACACAGGGTTTTAAAAGAACATGATTGAATCTCTACAATTTGAATTTTTCAGAAATGGGTTGATTGGAGGAGTTCTTGCAAGCATTGCATGCGGAATTATTGGCAGTTATGTTGTGTCTAAAAGGATTGTCTTTATTAGCGGCGGAATATCCCATGCATGTTTTGGTGGTATAGGTATTGGTTATTTTTTGGGTTTTAATCCTCTGATCGGTGCACTTTTATTTGGTGTATTTTCTTCATTTCTCATGGGTGAGGCAAGTTTAAAAGCAAAAGAAAAAGAAGATACAATTATTGGTGTTTTATGGGCAGTCGGGATGTCACTCGGAATAATATTTATCTCGCTTTCAAAAACATATGCACCTGACCTGTTTTCCTATCTATTCGGAAGTATCCTCACCATCACAGAGTCAGATATTAAATTGATGATTTTTCTTGACTTCTTCATTTTTATTTCTGTTATTTTATTCTACAAGGAATTCCTTGCAATATGTTTTGATGAAGAATTTTCAAGAGTGAGAGGCCTGAATGTTGACTTCTTTTATCTTTTTCTTTTGTTTCTTGTTGCTCTTACAACTGTTTTACTTTTGAGGGTCGTTGGGGTCATACTGGTCATCGCACTTCTGACAATACCATCTGCAATAATAAGCCAATTTTTTCACAGTTTGAAGAAGATAATGCTTTTTTCTGTACTCCTTGGAATTTTTCTGATGATCGCAGGGCTTTTCCTTTCATATTTTCTCAATCTTCCTTCTGGTGCAACCATAGTCCTTCTTTCCTCTTTCTGTTATCTAATATCTCTTTTACTCAAAAGATAAAATATCATCTCTTGACAGAGGGGTTTTGTACGGGTATAATGATAATGAGAATTATTATCAATAAGGAGAAAAAATGTTCGGAAACCCGTGGATACACAAAAGGATGATGCAGGAAGGATTGAGAATGACGCAAACAAGGATGATTATTCTCGATGTTCTTTCAAAAAGGCCTGAACATCATTTCAGTGCAGAAGAAATATTCATTATTGCTCATAGAATAAATCCGACCATTGGTTTTGCTACTGTATACAGAACGCTTGATTTGCTTACACGTTTGGGAGTTATACAGAAGTTTGACTTCGGCGACGGAAAGGCAAGATATGAACTAATGATGGGCAACAAGATTTCTCATCACCATCATCTTGTTTGTACAGGATGCGGAAAAATCATTGATTATACTGATTTTACTGATGAAGAAAAAGAACTGATGGAAAGAACAGAAAAAGCACTCTCTGAAAAATATAAATTCAAAATAAAAAACCATATCATCCAGTTTTATGGATTGTGCAATGATTGCAATGTTGAAAGGAGGTGAGATTATGTTCTGGGGAAGAGGATGGAGAAACTGGTATAGAATGACAGGTCTTCCTGGATGGATGAGGGCATCGATGGGATTTCCTGCATGGGGAAGATGCTGGTATTCCTGGGTACCTTTCTGGTGGGGCTATACCCGACCATGGATCACTCCCCAGGAAGAAATTGACATACTTAAACAGGAGGAGGAAATTTTGAAAGAAGAACTCAAAGCAATTCAGGAAAGAATAAATACACTTGAAAAAGAAATCAAGAAATAAAGGGAGGTGATTAAAATGCCAGGTGGAGATGGAACAGGACCTCTTGGACTCGGTCCAATGACAGGAAGGAAAGCAGGGTATTGTGCTGGCTATGGAGTGCCCGGTTATATGAATCCCTATGTTGGGGGTTTAGGATTTGGCTTTGGAAGAGGCCGTGGGTTTGGCAGGGGATTTGGCCGCGGATTCTTCTGGAAAAGATGGGCACTCTATGGATATCCTTACTCTGGATATCCTTATGCCTATCCTGCCTATGACCCTTATGGTGTTTGGAAGGTAAGTCCTGAAGAAGAGAAAAAATTGCTTCTTGAACAAACAAAAGTTCTTCAGGAGCAACTGGCTGAGATGAAGAAACGGCTTGCTGAACTTGAAGAAAAGGCAGGAGAGAAGTAAAAGAACACACAGGGCGGCATTTTGCCGCCCTGCGTGCAACAATCAGGGGGGAATCCAAAATGAAGATATGCATAACCGCTGACGGAAATAGCTTAGAAGCCAATGTTGACCCTCGTTTTGGCAGGTGTGCCTATTTTATCCTTTATGATACAGAAACAGACACCTTTGAAGCAATTCCCAATACAAATGCAACAGGAATGGGTGGCGTGGGAATCCAGAATGCAACAATGATGGCAGAAAAAGGGGTTGAGGTTATTCTTACAGGTAACCTTGGACCTAATGCAGCGAGGGTACTTCAGCAGGCAGATATTAAAGTAGTAACCGGACTGACCGGCAAAATAAAGGATGCTGTAGAAAACTTTAAAAAGGGCTCTTTGAAAGCAAGCCCTGCTGCCACTCCTACAGTATTGCCACATTCCGGGATGGGCGGTAAAAAACAATAGGTAGTGTCAAATAAGTTATGAAATCCCCCTCAATCCCCCTCTGTCCCCCTTTACCACCTCCCCTCTTTCCCCTCCTGAAAGGAGGGGATGCAAGGGGAGGTTAAAAAAGGGGGAAGAGAAGGGGGATTTTAGAAAAGGGGGAGAATAGAAGGAAAAATTTATAAAAGGGGGAATGGAAGTGGGGTTGCAAAAGGGAAATCTTTCTTTCCCTCCTTTATTAAAGGAGGGTGGGGGTGGATTTTTTGAGAGACTTCGCCCGCCGCTGGGACGGGAAAGAAAGAGGGTAAAAAAATAATTAGCCAAGTTTGGCAGAACCAAACAATAAATAAGGGGGGTCAATATGCGTTTCGTTATTTCAACAGATGGTGACTTTGTATCGCCACATTTTGGCAGGTGTCCATCCTTTACGATTGTTGATATTGAAGACAATAAGGTTATAAAAAAGGAGACTTTGAACAACCCAGGACATGAACCTGGATTTCTGCCGGAGTTTTTTTGTCAGAAATGTGTAAACTGCATCATCTGCGGAGGTATGGGACAACGTGCAGCAACTCTATTTCAACAGTATGGAATAGAAACAGTGGTAGGGATTGAGGGTAAAATTACTGATGTGATAGACAGATTAGTCAAAGGTGAACTTTCCTCCAGAGGAAATTTATGTCAGCCTGGGGGAGGTAAAAACTACGGTATAAAAAAGGCACAATGTGACCATAAAGGAGGTGATTAAAATGCCAGGCGGAGATGGAACAGGACCATTAGGAAAGGGACCAATTGGAGGTAGAGGAATGGGAAGAGGAATGGGTATGGGAAGAAGGGGGATGAGAGGCGCAGGACCGAGTGGGTTTTGTATATGCCCATCCTGTGGAGAAAAGGTTGCCCATCAGGCAGGAACACCATGTTCCTCTATGGTATGCCCCAAGTGCGGAACAAGAATGGTAAGGGGATAGGTTTAAGATGATTCTTACTGTGGCAAGTGGTAAGGGAGGCACAGGTAAGACCTTAATATCTACATCCCTTGCTTTATCTCTTGGGGAAGACGCCCAGTTTCTTGACTGTGATGTTGAAGAGCCGAACGGCTATATATTTTTGAAACCGGAGATAGAGAGAAGTGTAACAATTTATCTTCCTAAGCCAAAGGTTGATATAAAGAGATGTAGTTTCTGTGGGAGGTGCAGAAGCGCCTGCCACTATAATGCAATATCCGTCATTAAGCCGGGCAATAAGACCACGGGCAAGGTTCTTTTTTTCTATGAACTCTGTCATAGTTGTGGTGCCTGTACCCTTGTATGCCCTGAAAACGCCATATATGAGGAGAAAGAAGAAAAAGGGAGTGTAGAGATAGGAAGTGCCAGGGGTATCTTTTCTTTTATCCAGGGGAAACTAAAGATTGCTGAAGCCAGCCCTGTCCCTGTTGTAAAAGCAGTGAAAAAATATATCCGCAAGGATAAGGTAAATATCATAGATGCTTCTCCTGGCACAAGTTGTCCGGTGGTTGAAGCAGTAAAGGGTGCTGATTTCTGCATACTTGTAACAGAGCCCACACCATTTGGGCTAAATGACCTTGCATTGGCGCTGGAAATGACTGGAAAGATAGGGGTTCCTTCAGGTATAATAATAAATAGAGCAGGTATCGGAGACAATAGAGTAGAAGATTATGCCAGAGAAAAAGGGATACCTGTGCTATTACATATTCCGTTCAAACGAGAGATTGCTGTATCCTATTCAAAAGGAATACCTCTGGTTGGTATTTTTTCAGAATATGTCAGTATATTCAAGGAAGTTTTTGAGAGGATTAAATACGAAATCCTGAAACACAGGGAGGTGTATGAATAGGAAACAGGAAAGTCCTTTAACAAGGGCAGTAGTAATATTCGGGATTTTCTTTTTTATTGCTTTGCTCAATATGTGGAATTCAGGAAATCTTGGTTTTCTGTTGAAAAATCCGAAACTTCAAATTTTTACCATTGTTATCACAGCAATACTTCTTGAAGCAATCCCTTTTATCCTTATAGGTGCTATTATCTCAGGAACCATAGAGGTATTTGTTTCTGAAGAAAAAATAAAAATGGCATTCCCGCAGAACAGATTTTTATCAGCCATCACTGGCTCTTTCCTCGGTATTTTATTTCCTGTCTGTTCCTGTGGAAATGTTGTTGTTGCGAGAAGATTGTTGAAAAAAGGTGTTCCTGCTTCAGGTGGCCTCAGTTATATGCTGGCTTCCCCTATTATCAACCCTATAACCATACTCTCAACCTTTATCGCCTTTTCATACTCGCTCCGTATTGTTATGGGGAGAATCTTGCTTGCCTTCATATCAGCAGTTGTTGCTTCTCTTATACTATCTACTAAAAACTATGTGCCTTTAAAAGAGTGTGAAGAAGACCACCATATCCATCATTCCCATCTATCAAAGGTAGAACAGGTCTTTCACCATGCAGAATCTGACTTTCTGCTGATGGGTAGATACCTTGTTTTAGGAGCATTTGCTGCTGCGATATTCCAGACATTTGTTTCCAGACAGGCATTTTTATCACTTGCAGGAAACAAGGTCCTTTCCGTATTTTTAATGCAGATACTCGGAATCTTACTTTCCCTCTGTTCATTTGCTGATGCATTTGTTGCAAGTTCTTTTGTTCATCTTCCTGCGTTTTCTAAGATTGCCTTTATGGTTGCAGGTCCAATGACAAATATCACTGTTTCTATTCTTTATGCTGGAACATTTAAAAAGAGTTTTGTCCTGAAACTTATTCTTACCTTATTTATCACTATTTTTATATTAGGGGTTATCGGCACATATATCACAGGAGGGAAATAAGATGGAACTTCTAAGAACGAAAAACTTTTATCAGGCACTTACGATTTTTATATGGCTGGTGTTCCTTTTTATAATAGAAGCCACAGGAAAACTTCAGATATACATCAATAAAAAGTTTTTCCCATTTACTATCCTCGGCTCATTCATACTGCTGGTATTATTCATCGTTAAACTGAGAAAAATAAAAAAAGAACATTCTGAAAAGATTGATATTATTTCCTTTCTTTCTTTCCTTCTGTTTCTTTTTCCTGTCCTGCTTGCAACAATTGTCAGACCTGGAAATCTTCCAGTTCTTGCAGCGGGTAAAAGAGGCATCAGTCAGGAGTTTACAGGTGGAGATGTGATGGCGATACTAAAAGAACAGTTAGAGATGGAAGGCAATTATAAAAAGATGAATATAAAACAACTGCTTACCTTTTCAAAGAATAAGCCAGAGGAGATTAATGGTAAGGATGTATCCGTAGAGGGTTTTGTGTACAAGCAGAACAATGAAAAACAAGGATTTATGCTGGTGCGATTTCTTATTACCTGTTGTGCTGCTGATGCAACACCACTGGGAGTTGAAATTGTTTATCAAAATTCAGAACAATTGAAACAGGATGAGTGGGTCAAGGTTTACGGAAAATGTAATATAGAAGGAAACAGGGTAGTTATTCTTGCTGACCAGGTGAAAAAAACACAACCACCACCTGATGTTTATCTGTATTAAGGAGTTTATCTAATGAAAATAATGACTGTAATAAGTGGGAAAGGTGGAACAGGCAAGACATTTCTTACTGCATCTTTTGCATCTATTGCAAAAAATAAGGTGATGGTTGACTGTGATGTGGATGCTGCAAATCTTTATCTTCTTTTGCACCCTGATATTGAAAGGACTGAGATATTCAGAGGTGGCTATGAAGCGAAAATAAAACAGGAAAAATGTATTCAGTGTGGGAAATGCCTGACTGTATGCAGGTTTGATGCAATAAAAACAGTCAAGAATAAAAATGGTTCAATTGACAAAATTTTTATAGACAAATTGTCCTGTGAAGGATGTGGTGCCTGTAAATATGGATGTCCTGTTGATGCAATAGAAATAAAGGAGAAGGAAAGCGGAAGATGGTTTACATCTGATACAAAATATGGACCCTTTATCTTTGCGAAGTTAGATGTGGCGGCTGAAAATTCAGGCAAACTTGTATCAAAAATCAAAGAGGAGGCATATAAATTAGCGGAGAAAGAAGGGGCGGATTATGTAATCATAGATGGACCACCGGGTATAGGGTGTCCTGTTATCGCATCTTTGTCTGGTGTGGACCTTGCACTTGTTGTAACAGAGCCCACACTTTCAGGAATAAGTGATATGAAAAGGGTAATGGAAGTGGCTGCCTTTTTTGGAATTGAGACAAAGGTGGTGATAAACAAATACGACCTTAATATTGAAAATACAAAAAAGATAGAGCAGATATGTAAGGAGCGAAATATTAATCTTGCTGGATATATTCCTTTTTCAGAAAAGGTTCCTGAGTCAATAGTTCAGACCATACCTTATGTTGAGTTTTCCGATGACTCTGTTTCAGAGGCAATAAAAAATATATGGAGCAATCTAATAACAAAGGGGCAATATGAAGACACAACTTGAAGAACAACAGAAAAGAATAAACGAGCGGATGGGTAAAATAAGGCATAAGATAATGGTTATGAGCGGTAAGGGTGGTGTAGGAAAAACAACCGTATCAGTTAACCTATCCTGTGCCCTGTCTCTTATGGGAAAAAAAGTAGGTCTTCTTGATATTGACCTGCATGGGCCAAATGTCGCAAAGATGCTTGGACTTGAAGGTAAAAAACTTTTAAGCAATGGGAAGGAGATAGAGCCATTTGAAGGTGCCTGTGGACTTAAGGTTATAAGTATGGCTATGATACTTGAAAGGTCAGATGAACCAGTCATATGGAGAGGTCCACTAAAGACAGCGGCAATAAGACAGTTTTTAGGTGATGTAGGGTGGGGAGGACTTGACTATCTCATTATAGATTCTCCGCCTGGAACAGGGGATGAACTGCTGAGCATATGCCAATCTATAACTGAAATGGATGGGGTGGTTATTGTAAGTACTCCTCAGGAAGTCGCTA
>Ga0315298_1010513_pt1 | contig 11130 bp, 6 predicted proteins | sample WHS_1_MG_FD_203077 | JGI IMG/M metagenome (GOLD analysis project Ga0315298, IMG submission 203077) | Extremophilic microbial mat communities from Washburn Hot Springs, YNP, Wyoming, USA - WHS_1_MG | ecosystem: Environmental > Aquatic > Thermal springs > Hot (42-90C) | place: USA: Wyoming... | reverse complement strand
CTTAAAATGTATCCACCACCAAAAAGATCCAGGGGTACAGTGTTTACTGAAAATTACCAGGATGCTGTAAAGAAAATTGTTGAGGCATTAATGGAAAAGAAGGTGATAGAATGAGCGATGAATACAAGGGTATTCTTGTAGTTGGTGAGATTTATGATGGAAAGATAAGGCCAGTGACCTTCCAACTTGTCACCAAGGCAAGGGAGCTTGCCGATACATTGAACACAAATCTTTCAGTTGTGCTTCTAGGCCATAACATAGGTGAAATGGCAAAGGAGCCAATTTATTATGGTGCGGACAAAGTATATATAATGGATGACAAGATATTTGAGCCCTATGTGGCGGAGGTTTATTCAAGGGCTCTTTCTAAGTTTATTAATAATCTTAAACCTGAGATTGTGCTTATACCTGCAACACATACAGGAAGGGAGTATGGCCCAAGGATTGCTGCAGCACTGCAGACAGGAATGACCGCTGATTGCACAGACCTTGTTATAAAAAATGGTAGATTTGTTCAGGTAAGGCCCGCCTATGGTGGAAATATAATGGGTGAGATAATAACACCAAACCACAGACCTCAGATCTCAACTGTAAGGCCAAATGTTTTTAAGACAAGGGAACCTGATAAAAATAGAACTGGTGAAATAATACAGGTAAAGCCAGAGTTTGATAGCATTAAGATAAGGACATTGATTAAGGAAATTGTAAAGACCACTGTAACCGGTGCAAAGAAGCTTGATGAGGCAAAGATAATAGTGTCAGGTGGCAGGGGAGTAGGATCAAAGGAAGGATTTGAAAAATTGAAGGAGCTTGCGGATTTGCTTGGAGGAGCTGTAGGTGCATCAAGGGTGGCCGTTGATCTTGGATGGATGCCAAAATCCGCCCAGGTGGGACAGAGCGGAATAACTGTACAGCCTGATCTATACATTGCCTGTGGAATTTCAGGAACAATACAGCACATAGTGGGTATGAAGGATTCAAAGGTTATAGTTGCAATAAACAAGGACCCAAACGCGCCCATATTCAATATTGCTGACTATGGCATAGTGGGAGATCTCCATGAAATTATTCCGATGTTCATAGAAGAGATAAAAAGAATAAAAAAGAAATGATTGAAATCATACATAGGGACGGGCTTGCAAGGATAGGAAGGTTCGAGGTGAATGGGAGGGCAGTGGAAACACCTGCCCTCATGCCCGTAATTAACCCAAACATAATTGTTATCTCCCCAAGGGAGATGAAGGATAATTTTGGAATAGGTGCAATAATAACCAACTCCTACATAATAAACAGGGACCAGAGACTAAGGGAATCTGCAATTAAAAATGGCCTCCATTCTATGCTTGACTTCGATGGAATAATAATGACAGATTCTGGTACATTCCAGAGCCATGTATATGGTGATATAAATCAAAATTATCTTGATATAGTGAATTTTCAAAAGAATATTGGAAGTGATATTGGTACCATCCTAGATATATTTTCAGAACCTGATTTTACATATGAGCAGGCAAAGGAAGCTGTTAATGAAACATATAAAAGGGCACTTGAATCTAAAAAGATTAAGGGTGATATGTATCTTGCAGGGCCTATACAGGGATCAATCTATCAGGATCTCAGGGAATTGTCCGCAAGGTTGATGGATTCCCTCGATCTTGAATACTATCCCATTGGGGGGGTAGTACCGCTTTTGGAGAACTATAGGTATTCTGATGTTGTAAAAATAGTAATGTCTGTAAAGATGAACCTTAGCTTTGGTAAACCTGTTCATCTTTTTGGAGCGGGCCACCCTATGTTTTTTCCACTTGCAGTTTTAATGGGTATAGATTTCTTCGATTCATCTTCATACGTTAAATATGCAAGGGATGATAGAGTTCTTTTTCCGGATAGCACGAGATATCTTTTTGATCTCAAATATGTTCCATATCAAACAGAATTTCTAAATAGCAGCAACCTAGAGGAGTTAAAATCAATGGAAAGGGAAGAAAGGTTCAGAATACTTGCATTACACAATTTAAAAATTTCTTTGGAAGAAATAGAAAGAATTAAGGCCTCAATTTTTGAAGGTACATTATGGGAATATGTTGAGGAGAGGTGCAGGGTACATCCATCACTTTATGATGCCCTATATGAATTTTATAAATATTCTGATAAGCTGGAAAAATTTGAAAGTCTGAGCAGGAAACATCCATTCTATTATACAGGCGCTGAATCAATATTAAGACCGTCCATAGGATATTTGGAAAAAAGAATAATTGAAACATATAGATACAAAAGAAAAACATGCATTGTTTTAAGAAGAGAGGACCTTGAAAAGGCCATGAAATACATTGAAAAATTTGATTCGCATTTCCTTTTAAAGACATGTATAGGGACAATACCATTTGAGCTTCTTTACATATATCCAATTTTTCAGGCAATCCTTCCAGAAAATTGTCATTATAGGGAGAATCTTTCTTTAATTCTAGATTCAATTGAATATGATGTTTTAATATCCTGGCTAAAGGGAGTTCCTGAAAAAATAGTTGAGGAGGAGAAATATATCACCAGGGTTGATAAAAGGGATCTTGATCTTTTGCGCGTCGGGGCCGTTGCAGATTATCAATTCGGCCTTGGTGCTGGTGAAGAACTTTTAAAGGGGGATGTAAAGATTGTAAAGAGTAAAAATACGGGTATGATAAGAAATATTTATGTTAATGATAAACACATCCTTTCTATGAGGAACGATGGCTTCTTTACCTTGAAAATTGATGGTGGAAAAATATTACATAAAAAATTCAAATACCCAAGGTTGAGGGTAGTTGTAAATAAGGATAGTGAAGAGTTCAATAAAAAGGGAAAGAATGTTTTTGCAAGATTTGTTAAGGAAATGGATGAATCCTTAAGACCATTTGACGAGGTTCTTGTTGTAAATGAGGAGGATGAATTAATAGGAGTTGGAAGAACATTTTTTAACTGGCTAGAAATAAAAACATTAAGGAAGGGTATGGTGGTGGAGATAAGGGAAACCTTAAAATTAAATGAATAATAAAAGAGGGAAAAGGGCTTGTGGGGTAGATTGGTCTATCCTTTCGGCTTCGGGAGCCGAAGACCCCGGTTCAAATCCGGGCAAGCCCATTAATTAATTTAATAAAATATTGAAAATAAAAAACTTTAAATATGGTAAATTTATTGAATATAATATGAAAATTAAGGAGATTAGATTACAGGAAATAAAAATTCCTCTAAAGAGGAAATTTGTAATTGCCTCAGGTTCTTCAGAATATTCTAATAACGTTCTAATAAAAATTATTACTGACGAATTCATTGGATATGGCGAGGCGTCACCATCCTTGCATGTTCTTGGTGAGAACACAGGGACTATACAATCTATTATGCCGGTATTATTTGAAAAGATAAAGGATTTTGATTCAAATGATATAAGGGGGATATCAAGAATATTAAAAAAAATTCCAAACAACTATAGTGCTAAGGCTGGAATAGACCTTGCACTCTACGACCTATTGGGCAAGGAGTTGGGATCGCCTTTGAATAAAATACTCGGAACATCAAAAGTATTTATGGATACTGACATAACAATAGGCATTATGAATGATGATGAGGCATTAATATTAGCAAATGAATATATAAGTCAGGGGTTTAGATCATTGAAGATAAAGGTGGGCACAGACCTAAAAAGGGACATAGAAAGGGTAAAAAAGATAAGAGAAGCTGTTGGTGAAAAAATAGAGCTTAGGATAGATGCAAACCAGGGATATAATTTCCATCAGGCAAGGGATTTCATTAACTCGGTAAAGAATTTAGATATAGAGTTCATTGAACAGCCAATGCCATATTTTGCATTGGAAAATATCTCTGAACTTAGAAAGGATTCACCAATACCTATAATGCTTGACGAGAGCTTAAAAAATATAAGGGACCTTTATGAAATAATAAACAAAAGGGCTGCTGATCTAATAAATATAAAGCTTATGAAAACCTCAGGTATTACAGATGCAATCTCTATTGCAGAGCTTGCAAGGTCTTATGATATTGATATCATGGTAGGATGTATGTCTGAAACATCACTTGGAATCTCAGCTGGGATGCATTTTGCACTTGCAATAGATGCTGATTATATTGATCTTGATTCCCACTTCAATTTACAGTTCGATATAGCTAAAAATCCGGTGAAAAATATCTCTGGAAAAAATTATATTGAAAATAAGAGCGGCCTTGGCATTGATCTAAAGGATGAATATAAATGAAGATTCCTGAAGAAAGATAATTCTAGATTTTTGGATTTTTAAAAACGATTTAAACTATAAAATTTAATTAACCTTTGGAATGAACTTTAATTATCGCCATATTATTGAAGTTTACAATAGATTTATTTTAATAAAATTATAAATCGTTGAGCATCTCAAGCCTCTTTATACCCTCAATAATATTTTCCTGGGATGTGGAAAATGAGAACCTCAAGTGATTTTCTCCACTTGGTCCAAAGGAAATCCCAGGCACAGTGCTTATCTTCAATTTCTCTAGCAATAGATTTGCCATTTGCATTGAATTTAGACCCTTATAGGAAAATCTAGGGAAAATATAAAATGTGGCCTGTGGTTTTTTAACATATATATATGGGATTTTACTTAAGCCTGAATAGATCAATTCTCTTCTTTTCCTGAACTCCTCCACCATGATCCTTGAATCCTCCTCATCATCCAGGGCCTTTAGTGCAGCATACTGGGAGAATGATGCTGCACAGGTTAATGTATGCTGTTGCACGTTATCCATAAACTTTATGATTTGTTCACTGGCAATTACATAACCTATCCTTAAACCTGTCATTGCATGTGACTTAGAAAAACCGTTTACAGTAATTGTCCTTTCAAATAAATCATCAAAAGAAGCTATTGAAATATTTTTACCTTCATAAACAATTTTTTCATATATTTCATCACTAATTATATAGAGATTTTTATCTATTGCTAAATCCCTTATTATTTTTAAACTTTCATTGTTTAGGATAGATCCTGTAGGGTTCGATGGTGAATTTATCAAGATTGCCCTTGTTTTGCTATTTATTTTATTTTTAATATCCTCCTCATCTATCTGAAATCCATTATTTTCATTTAATTTGTAAAAAACAGGCCTTGCACCTACAAGATGCGCAATTTCCAAATAAGAAACCCAGCCAGGATCTGGAATTAAGATTTCTTCTGTAGGATTTAATATTGTAAGATAGGACAAATAAATACCGAACTTTGTTGGTGTAACAAGCACATTTTTTGCTTCTGCAATAACATTATTTTCGTTTTTATATTTTTGAGCTATTTTTTGCCTTAAATCCATTATACCTGCACTAGGAGTATAATGTGTTTTTCCTTCATACATTTTCTGTATTGCAAAATCCAATATTTTTTTTGGTGTACTAAAGTCCGGTTCTCCCAATGAAAAAGATATTATTTTTTCGCCCTTGTTTTTCAATTCCATTTCTTTGTTCAATAGATTAATTGTTGCAGATGGTGAAACGGCTTTTACTACTTCAGATACCATGGGAGGTAAATTTCCATTAAATATTTAAGAATTTTTAAAAAATATTAAAATTTAAAAATAAAATATAGAAATTTTAATAAACATCTTCAATATTTATATTTGATTCTTTGTCTTTCTTCCTTCTTCGAAATAGGATCAACGCAATTATTGTTATTAATACTAAAAGCCCTCCCAATATTATTAACCATGTAAAAAGATTATTTGGTTTACTTTTCTCAAATGTTACTAATAATGTTACATTATTTCCTTCTATGTATATTATTTTTTTATCTGCTCCATTTTTAATAACAAATCCTGTAGGATATGATAGAGAATAATTGTACGTTCCGTTAGGCTCATTGAAAATTATTGTAGTTGTATTTGATGTTTTGGTGATCCCACCCAATGTTACTGACCATGTTGTTCCTGAGGGCAATCCATTCTCAGTGAATGTTATTGAATATGTTACTAGAGTGAATGTTATTGCCACATTTACATTTCCTCCACTTACTGTGAATGTTCCTGATGATGGACTTGAAGCATAACTCTTGTTCACTGCTGCTATTGTATATGAATATGTTCCATTCGGTTCTGAAAATGTTATTGTTGTGCCTGTCCCTGAATATGATTTACCATTGCTCAAGTTAACGTACCATAAAGTTCCTGATGGCAATCCATTCTCAGTGAATGTTATTGAATATGTTACTAGAGTGAATGTTATTGCCACATTTACATTTCCTCCATTTACTGTGAATGTTCCTGATGAAGGATTTGGAGCATAATTCTTGTTCACCGTTGCTATTGTATATCCATATGTTCCATTTGATTCATTAAATGTTATTGTTGTGCCTGTCCCTGAATATGATTTACCATTGCTCAAATTAACGTACCATAAAGTTCCTGAGGGCAGTCCATTCTCTGTAAATGTTACTGTATATACCCGAGTGAATGTTATTGCTATATTTACATTTGCTCCATTTACACTAAATGTTCCAGATGATGGATTTGGTGAATAACTCTTATTCACTGTTGCTATTGTATATGAGTATGTTCCATTTGGTTCATTGAATGTTATCGTATTTGTTGTTGATGGGAATGATTGTCCATTGCTCAAGTTAACGTACCATAAAGTTCCGGATGGTAGTCCACTTTCTGTGAATGTTATTGTATATGTTACCAGAGTGAATGTTATTGCCACATTCACATTTCCTCCATTTACTGTGAATGTTCCAGATGATGGGCTTGGCGAATAACTCTTGTTCACTGTTGCTATTGTGTATGAGTATGTTCCATTCGGTTCTGGGAATGTTATCATTGTACCTGTTCCTGAATATGATTTACCATTGCTCAAATTAACATACCATAAGGTTCCTGATGGTAATCCACTTTCTGTGAATGTCACTGTATATGTCACAAGATTAAATGTTATTGCTACATTCACATTTGCCCCATTTACTGTGAATGTTCCTGAGTATGGGCTTGGAGCATAACTCTTGTTCACTGTTGCTATTGTGTATGAGTATGTTCCATTTGGTTCATTGAATGTTATCGTATTTGTTGTTGATGGGAATGATTGTCCATTGCTCAAATTAACGTACCACATCGTTCCTGATGGAAGTCCACTTTCTGTGAATGTTACTGTATATAATGTTTTCTTTGCAAAATTAATATTAATATAAATATCAGACCATCCTACTGAAATGCTTCCAGAAGATGAGGTCGGTGTGTATAAATAACCACCATATGTTACATTATTCACATTATATGATATTGAGGAGTAGACTTTTTCATAATATAAAATAGTGTTAGTAGTACTTGAGGATGTTTCTCCATCACTTAGATTTACGTACCACTTTGCACCTGTTGGAAGCCCTGTTTCTGTAAATACTATTGCACGATGTGTAAAGTTCCAGGCATTTATTGACCCCCAGCCAGTTGCGTAATCCCATCCTACCTTTGCCCAATATAATGTCTGACCACTATGATAATTGGGAGGAGTTTGAGTAACATCCCAGAATGGCTTTAATTTATAATTTGTCTCATTTGCTCCTACCTGATAAAATAATGGATCAATAAAACCAAACTTTTGCTTTAGATAGCCTACCATTGTTGCCACAATACCCGCTGTTACAGGTGATGCCACTGAGGTCCCTCCCACACCGTAATAACCGGCGCTATAACCTATTGCTGTATCTGTTACATAAATAATTGTATTGTTGGCTATTGCAGCTACATCTGCTACATTCCTTCCTGAGGTTGACCCTCCATTATTTGTCACTGCAGGTATTTTCTGCCATGAAGGTTCAGAATATGCCGTACTTGTTCCACTTGTGGTCCCCCAATGGTCTCCAGTACTATTTGATATATTTCCATTATCATACCAAACTACCTGACTCTTTATTGTATTTATTATTGAAGTACCTGCACCATTAAGATAACCTGCATTCCCGTTTACATTTAATGTGGTACCGCCCACTGCAACAAAACCGAAGGTATTCTGAGCATCATTTGCAGGATAGCTCTGTGTACTTGTATCTCCATCATCCCCTGCTGATGCAAAAACTGCCGTACCATTAGCCTCAATTAACTTAACATAATTATCAGTGGTTGATGATCCTGGACTATCCCCATCTCCCCATGAATTTGAAACAGCTACAAGATTTTTTAATGTTGCAATTATTCCATATTCTTTATCAGGAAAATTGGTTTCGCTGGGTCCACCTTGTTTGCCAGGCCCATAAACACAGACCACATTTGCCCCTGGTGCCAATGTACTTACCATTTCCAGATCAAGTGCATTTTCAATAACAACACCATAGTAATCATTTGATGCACTCGCTCCAGGTGCTACAGTTCCACTTGTGCCTATACCTGTTACATTTACAGTGTTCCCAGCAATCTGCCTTTCCCATGCTGGAGTAACATTCTGATAGTATGTCTGTATATCTGTGGGATTATATGGTGCTACTTGTTTACCTGTGCGAGTTGTTCCTTCCCAGAGTACGGTTGCAACCGTATAACCCTTTGGGAAATAATGAACGCTTGATGCAGAACCATCCGAGGTCCCATTAAAGAGCTCATATACCTGATACGCCTTCTGCAGGTCAGCTCCTGTCAAATATTGTATTCCATTGGAAATTATATAATTTGGATCTACCTTTTCATTAAATTTTGATAAAATATGGTAATTATATGCATTTGTAAAGCCATTTATTCCCTCTATATACTGTGCTATCTCATAAGGGAGCTGTGGTGGTGATAGTGGTGCAAAATAATATTCCTTAAAATGGGAATTTAATGATTTAAACATGCCAAACTTAACGTGAAATATCTCCTGGGCCTTCCATAATGGAATATTGTTTATAAATATTGCAAGATTATATGGACCCGGTGTAACGTCCTGCCATCTAGACTTAAAATAATTAAATACCATTTGAAAATCTTCATTTGTTGGTGAATAAATATTTTGGAAATTTTCTTTAGAAATGAAATGGTGAAACATTGGAGAATTTGGATCCTGTAATTCCTTTAGATAGTTATCCAGCTGTTGCTCGTTCCTTAATTTCAACGCAATTGAAATATCTATTTTCATATTCAGGTCAGGAACCCCTATATATTTACCTGAAAGTAACCTGTTATCGAAGCCCTTACTTATTTGAACAAAATCGTTCCCACTTGCAAGAAGGGAAAAATATGATAATAGAAATAACGATATTACCATTATAACCATAATTTTATTATTTAATCTTCCTTTATGCATGAAAATTTTAATTTAATATAAGTATTTAAAATTAATTGCTTGATATTAAGAAAAGTTTATTAATTAATTGTTTTATATACTAAACTATGAAAATAATAGGAAAAATAACAATCGCCATATTGATTATCTTTGCAATTATTTTTTCTAGTATTTATATAATGCCCTTAGGCAATGCAGCCACAACTGTTACACTATCAAGTGTTGCCCATACAGAAACTACAATAACTCTCTCCTGGACTGAGAGCCAGGATAGGTATTTTGTGAATTACACACTATATATGGGTCTTAATGTGAATGGTCCGTATCAAAAGATATGGAGTACTACTAACAAGGCACAGACGAGCTATGCAGTAACCAACCTTAGTTATTCAACAAACTATTATTTTTATATTGTGGACTATGATTCATTTGGATCGGCAAGATCGAATACCTTACAGGCAAACACCACATCTCCACCCGTTCTAAATGTCAACAGTGTAACACAAACCACAGTCTCTCTCACTTGGCAAGATTACAACACATATTCAAGTTTGGTTCCTTTTGTAAGTTATACAGTTGAAATGAAATCCCTAACTGGAGGAAATTGGTCGACGGTTTCAATAATTAACAGTGTGAATTCAAATTCCTTTACTGTTACTGGCCTAAGTCCAGGCAGCACCTATTATTTCAGGATATACGATACTGTGGGCATACCTAATAATCTTACAACCACGTATTCTAACACTGTTACAGCAAAAACAATTCCACTTTTAAGTGTAACCATTTCATCATCCACTACAAACATTATGACAGGTCAATCTGCTGATATTAAAGCACTTGCGAATGGTGGTTATCCTCCTTATACGTATACATGGTATGTAAATGGTAATCCTGTTAGTGGCTTTTCTGGGAGCGATTATGTATTTAATACCACTACTCCAGGTACCTATACAATTTATGTGGCCGTAAGGGATTCTTCTGGAACAACTGTAAATTCAAACTCAATTTCTATTACTGTGACAAGCAGTTCAATCTTTGGATCAACTACATTTCTCTGGATTATAATACTAGTAATAATTATCCTTGTTGTTCTCGTGGTACTATTTTTATTCAGGAAGGGCAAAAAAAGATGGTAAATTTTTTTAATCCAATTTTCTTATATTTTTTATGAAGGGTGATCTTAAGGTATGGTGGGATGGTAAATTTATTGAATACAAGGATGCAAAGGTACCTATTCTAACACATTCATTGCAATATGGTTCAGGTATTTTCGAGGGAATCAGGGCATATAAAAATGAAAAAGGTTCGGCAGTATTCAGGCTAAGGGATCATATTAAAAGATTTTTCAATACAGCAAAGATATACAGAATTGATATAAAATATTCAATGGATGAAATATCTCAGGCCATATTAGAACTTTTAAGGATCAATAAGCTTGATGAATGTTATATTAGGCCATTTGCATTTTACAAGGATGATAGCATTGGTCTTTCTCCCTTTGGAAAAGAAACAAGCATCTACATAGCTGCTGTTCCATTCGATAAATATCTTTCAAAATCAAGCGGTATAAGATGTAAAACATCCACTTGGAGGAGGATCAATTCTGAGATTCTCCCAGTGCAGGCAAAGGCAAGTGGCAATTACCTTAATTCTTTAATAGCAAATCTTGAGGCCAGGTCATTGGGCTTTGATGAGGCTATAATGCTGGGTGAAAATGGATATGTGGCCGAGGGACCTGGTGAAAACATATTTATTGTTAAAGATGGTGCTTTGATAACACCTCCCGATGAATCGGACATACTTTTAGGTATAACGAGGGATAGTATAATAAAGATAGCAGGGCATTTGGGCATAAAAACATTGGAGAGGAATATACA
>Ga0315298_1010506_pt1 | contig 11135 bp, 12 predicted proteins | sample WHS_1_MG_FD_203077 | JGI IMG/M metagenome (GOLD analysis project Ga0315298, IMG submission 203077) | Extremophilic microbial mat communities from Washburn Hot Springs, YNP, Wyoming, USA - WHS_1_MG | ecosystem: Environmental > Aquatic > Thermal springs > Hot (42-90C) | place: USA: Wyoming... | reverse complement strand
GGGTGGATCCTCTTATTAAGGTATAATACCTTAAAATGGATGGTTTACACGGGCTTACTCCTTATTAAAAGTGGAAAGGACTACCTGGAGGAAAGACTTCAAAAAATTTTGAAGTCTCTAACAATTTTGATACAAATGAAAATGTAAGAGGTGCAATTAAAGATGAAAGGGTGTTCAGTCACCCAATTTAGGGAATACTACAGAAATGGCATTGAGAGCACATTATATAATTGGTGTATACATGGCATTTCATGATTCCTTGATGGCAGAAAAATTCTATATCTTTGTAATGTTAAGTCTTCCTGACAAACAAGTAAAGGAAGCTGGTATGGTGCCAATTAAGAGTGTAGAGGAAATTATCAATAAGGCAAAGGAGTTTTTGGGAGCGCATCCCTTTACATATATAATGCCTCACGGAAATGAAGCGCTCCCAGAATTAAAAGAGTAATATAAAGAAAGAGGTTTATAAAATGAGTAATATAAAAACTATTGTTTTGGGAGGTTTGTTTATAGCAATAGGCATTGCCTTATCGCTAATTTTTCATTCTATCGGTGGAACACAATTAGGAAGTATTCTTTTGCCTTTACACTTTACTACTCTTCTTGCGGGTTTGGTCCTTGGTCAATGGATGGGTTTGGCTGTAGGAGCTCTTACTCCTTTTATTAGTGCTTTTACAATTGGAATGCCACCATTGTCTCCACCTATTGCAATCTTTATGGTTCCAGAGCTTGCAACTTATGGTTTTTTTGCCGGATTCTTTGAAAAGCGTCATTTAAACATCTATTTAAATCTTGCTATTACAATTTTGTTAGGGCGTTTGGTTTACTCTCTTGCCTATTATGCAATTGGTGCGATGGTGGGCATACATCTTAAGCCTATTATTGCAATTTTAACAAGCTTCGCCGTTGGAATTCCTGGGGTTGTTATACAATTTATACTTATCCCACCCATTTTCTTTGCAATGAAGCGTAAATTCCAGATTTAGTGAACAAATTCATATATTAGTTGGCATCTTCATAGACTTTTATATTTTATGGAAAAGTGCATGCAAGTAGTATTCTTGGAATCCCCTTAGTTACAGGTTACAATGTTTATAAAGGACTTATAGAATTAGGAATTAATGTGGGATTTAGTGGTATTGGTCGGTTTAGATTGACCTTTTGAGCATATTGGAAAGAAAGTTAATGCTAAAACTGGTATCTTTGTAGCACGCAAGTCATATGGTAAAGTAGAAACAGTTGCTGAATATTATGGAGCAAATTTATTAACAGATTTTGAAGGCGGTTTTGAGTCGAATATTTCACTTGCTTCTCTTGAGTGTGGAGGAGAAACTTTTAAAGAGTATGCAAGCTATGCTAAACAAAAAGGGGTCTTTTGATTTTAGACCCCTCTTTTTCTTTGAATGGAGAAGAGAATATATTAAACTATGTCACATAATTCTTCCTAACAAGATAGAGTATGAGACATCTTTGATAGACCTTGAAACATTCCTAAAAATATAGAGATTTTCAAAAAATGGAGGAATATATATCAGTAATGGAACTAGCTACAATTTTCAATTACACAAAAAGGGTAGATTTCCATTGTGATGTGGTGATGCATTTATTGTGGAAGTGACATACGGGAAAATCCTGAAATTCAAGCCCAAAGATATATTAAGCCTTGCAGTAAGAACTGGATATTTTGCTTCTACCGTGAAGGGCAGCTCCACAAGCATTGTTTTTGCTGCGAGTAAAATAAGCAATAAAATTTAGATTATTTATTATTTTGCTAATCTCATAATTGGGTTACTCCTCTTATTAAGGTATAATGCCTTAAAATGGAGGGTTTACACTGAATTACTCCCTATGAAAAGTTGAAAGGACTACCTAGAGAAAAGACTCCGAAAGATTTCGAAGTCTTCAACAATTTGCCTATTGATAAAATCTTAAATTTTGATACAAATGAAATGTAAGAGGCGCAATTAAAGATGAAAGAGTGTATATTCATCCAATTTAGAGAACACTACAGTATTTATATTTTAATTTAGGGCACCTGTTGGTGGTGCCCTTTTTTATTTAAGTTTCTTCTGGACAATTTCCTTTATTTTATCCCCGTCAACAATACCTTTGAATTTCTCCATTGCTACTTTCATTACTTTTCCAAAGTCTTTCTTATCTTTTGCGGAAACTTCTTCGATTATTTTATCAATCTCTTTTTCTATTTCTTCTATATCGGGAACTTTTGGAAGATACTGCTTTAGAACCTCAAGTTCCTTCTTTTCTTTATTAGCAAGGTCTTCACGGCCTCCTTGTAAGTACATTTCGATTGCTTCTTCTCTCTTTTTAATTTCTTTTCTAATAATTTCTATTAAGTCTCCCTCTTGAAGCGCTTTACCCAATCCCTTTAACTCGATTTCCTTGTACTTAATCTGGGATTTAATCATATTAAGGACGCTTGCCTTAACTTCGTCCTTTTCCTTCACTGCCTGTATGTATTCTTTTTGGATTCTCTCAATAAGTTCCATTTTCACCTCCTTAATGTAATTATACTAACATTGTAATTTTATGCTATAATATAAAAGGCTATGGAATATTTTTTGAGGCTGTTAAAAGTCTTTGACTTATTCTACGGGATTTTTTCCCTGTTTATTATTATAGTCATAATAGGCATTACATACTTCATAAAGGGACTCGGTATGGGTCCCTATATTTATTTTATGGGAGGAAAAGATGAAGATTCTTGTAATTAACCCGGGGTCAACCTCAACAAAGATTGCAGTTTTTGATGACGAATCTCCAGTTTTAGAAAAGACGATAAGGCACTCATCAGAGGAATTAAAGGATTTTAAAAACATTATCGAGCAGTATGATTTTAGGGTCAAGGTAATCGAAAATGTTCTTAAAGAAAATGGCTTTAAGCTGGAAGACTTTGACGCTTTTGTAGGTCGTGGTGGGCTACTTCATCCAATAGAGTCTGGAACTTACAGGGTAAATGAAGCGATGCTTGAAGACCTTAAAGAATGTAAATACGGAGAGCATGCTTCAAACCTTGGTGCTATTATTGCATATAACCTTGCAACAAAGGTTAACAAACCTGCCTATATCGTTGACCCAGTTGTTGTTGATGAGATGGAGCCTCTTGCAAGATACTCAGGACTCAAAGGCATCGAAAGAAAATCAATCTGGCATGCATTAAATCAAAAGGCGGTTGCAAGAAGGGCTGCAAAGGATCTTCACAAAAAATACGATGAAGTTAATTTAATTGTGGTTCATCTTGGTGGTGGCATATCGGTTGCTGCACACAAAAAAGGAAGAACAGTTGATGTAAATAATGCACTCAATGGTGACGGACCTTTTGCTCCAGAGCGTGCAGGGGGGCTTCCCACGATTAGCCTTGTTGACCTCTGCATGAGTGGCAAATACACATACGAAGAGATGAAAAAACTCCTTGCAGGTAAGGGTGGCCTTGTATCACACCTCGGCACGAACAATGCAATAGAGGTAGAGGAGCGTATTGAAAAAGGCGATGAGTATGCAAAACTTGTTTATGAAGCGATGGCATATCAGGTTGCAAAGACTGTTGGAGAAATGGCAGCAGTATTAAAAGGAGAAGTTGATGCAATAATTTTAACAGGTGGACTTGCTCGTTCTAAGATGCTTACAGAATGGATAAAGGAACGCACAAGTTTTATTGCACCGGTCTTGCTATACCCTGGTGAAGATGAAATGAGGGCACTTGCAGAAGGTGCACTGCGTGTATTGAAAGGAGAAGAAAAAGAGAAAATCTATGAAAGAATTTGATGTAAGAAAACTTTTAGAAAAAAGGACACAGATAATTACAGGGCGTATTGGTTCTGGGAAAACAGAAGTTGCAATTAATCTTGCAATAAAGTTGAAGAGTCTTGAAATACCAGTGAAACTCTTTGATATGGATATCGTTAAGCCATATGTAAGGATTAGAGATGTTGTCGATAAACTTTCTCCTTATGGGCTTGACCTTGTCCTTCCACCCCCTCTTACAAGAGCACTTGATGTGCCGGTGTTTCCTCAAGATGTTATTTCTCAACTTATGGATAAGGAATCCTACCATGTTATTGATGTTGGAGGAGATGCATACGGTGCAGGAAGTATTGCACAGTTTAGAAATTTCTTTGAAGACTCATACAACATGCTTTTCGTGGTAAATACAAAAAGACCATATACTGAAACAAAAGAACAGATCCTTAAAGAGATGGAGACAATCCAAAATGCTTCAAAACTCAAGGTGACACATCTTGTCTTGAATACAAATTTGCGCTGGGAAACAACATATGAAATTATAAAAGAAGGCTTTTCAATACTGAGTGAAGTTTCCAAAGAACTTTCAATTCCTATCCTTTTTGGTTGTGTTGATGAGTCAAAGGTGTCTTTAATGGATTCTCTTGATGTGGATGTATTTCCACTCAAGTTATTTGTAAGTCCAATTCCAATATAAGGAGGTAGGTTTAATGGAACCAAAAGTAATTATTGATGAAGAGAGGTGCAAAAGTTGTGGCCTCTGTGTAAGTGTATGTCCAAAACAGGTATTAAGGATCTCAAACAAAATCAACCTTAAAGGTTACCACCCAGTCGAACTTTTTGATAACGAAGGTTGTATCTCTTGTGGTTTCTGTTACATTATTTGCCCTGACAAGGCAATTGTTGAAGTAAGAAGACCCGAAAAGGTCGGGGTTTAGGAGGTAATTATGGGAGAAAGGCTTTTAATGAAAGGGGCAGAAGCACTTGCTGAAGCTGCGATTAGGGCAGGTGCTCAGATTTTCTTTGGTTATCCAATTACGCCACAGAATGAAACACCTGAATATTTCTCAAGGAGAATGCCGGAGTTAGGGCGTAAATATGTCCAGGCAGAAAGTGAAGTTGCATCTATTAATATGGTTTATGGCGCTGCATCAACGGGGACAAGAGTTATTACTTCATCCTCAAGCCCTGGTATAAGCCTTATGCAGGAAGGCTTTAGTTACATCGGAAATTCGAATGTCCCATGCGTTGTTGTTAATGTTATGCGTGGAGGTCCAGGTCTTGGGAATATTGCACCAGCACAGGGAGATTATTTCCAGGCAACAAAGGGTGGCGGTCATGGTGATTATCACTCAATTGTCCTTGCACCACATACAGTTCAGGAACAGTGCGACCTTATGTACGATGCATTTGAACTTGCAGAGAAGTATCGAATTATGGTGGTTGTTCTTTCAGATGGTCTTTTAGGACAGATGATGGAGCCTGTTGAATTTAAAGATTGGGTTGATGTAAGCAAACTCAAAACGCCTGATTGGGCAATTGTTGGAAAGGGAGATAGACCAAGGAACCTGATAACTTCATTCGAATTGGACCCAGAAGGTCTTGAAAAGATGAACCTTGCACTGCAGGAGAAATATAAGAAGATTGCCGAAAACGAAACAAGATATGAACTATATATGATGGATGATGCAGAATATGCTCTCACCGGCTTTGGAACAGTTGCAAGGATAATGAAGACAACAGTTAAAATGTTGAGAGAAAAAGGCATAAAAGCAGGCTTGATAAGACCAATTACAGTTTGGCCGTTCCCGTATAAGGTGTATGAAGATTTTGCAGACAAAGTGAAATTCTTCCTTGATGTGGAGATGAACGAAGGACAGATGCTTGAAGATGTTAAACTTGGTGTTAATGGCAAGAAACCCGTTATCTTCTACGGGCGATTTGGCGGTGTTGTGCCTACAGCAGAAGAAATTTACAAGCAATTTAGGCTTCATTTAGGAGGTTGCTAATGAAACTTATATATAAAGCACCAGAGACATTTACAAAGAAACCCACAACCTATTGCCCTGGTTGTACTCATGGGGTTGCTCACAGGATCATTGCAGAATTATTAGAAGAAATGGACCTTGTAAAAAAGGCGGTTATTATTTGGCCGGTTGGTTGTGCAGTATTTGGTTACGATTTCATTGATACTGATGCAGCAGTTGCAGCACACGGAAGGGCATGCGCAATGGCAACTGGTGTAAAGAGGGCACATCCTGAAAGTTTTGTTATCACATATCAGGGCGATGGTGACCTTGCATCCATTGGTATGGCGGAGACAGTCCACGCTGCAGCAAGAGGCGAACTTATAACAACAATATTTATTAATAACGGAAACTTTGGAATGACCGGGGGGCAGATGGCACCAACGACTCTTATTGGACAGGTTACAACAACATCACCCTACGGAAGAAAGCCAGAAGTAAATGGGTTCCCAATACATGTTGCTGAAATGCTTGCAACTCTTGATGGTCCTGCTTACATTGCAAGGGCTTCGCTTGACTCTCCCCAGCACATAAATCAAGCAAAGAATTTTATAAGGAAGGCATTTAAGGCACAACTTTTAGGCTTGGGTTATTCACTTGTAGAACTTGTTTCGACTTGTCCGACAAACTGGAAGATGACGCCAGTTGAAGCACTTGAAAGGGTAAGAAGAGAAGTTCTTCCAGTATTCCCAATTGGTGAATTCAGGGTTGTAAAGGGGGTTGAATAATATGGAAAAAGGAGTTGTTATAGCAGGTTTTGGTGGTCAGGGTGTAATGCTTGCAGGAGAACTCCTTGCAGAGGCAGGAAAAGACGAGGGGAAATATGTAACATTCCTTCCATCCTATGGACCAGAGCAGAGAGGCGGGACTGCAAACTGCCATGTTATTATTTCAGATGAAGAAATTGCATCTCCTGTAATTGATAGACCAGAAGCAGCGATAATCCTTAACCTTCCATCCCTTGACAAATATGAACCTTTGATGAAAGAAAATGGTATTATGATTCTCAATAAAACTCTCATTCCAAGAGAAGTAAAAAGAAGCGATGTCCGAGTCCTTCAAATTGATGCGCACGATGTTGCACGAAAACTCGGGTCTGAAAGAGTTGTTAATATGATTCTTCTTGGGGCATATGTGGAGGTTGAAAAACCAGTCTCACTTGAATCGGTAAAGGAAGCCCTCAAAAAATACCTTACAGGAAGAAAGGCAGAACTCCTCGAGGTTAACATCAAGGCTCTTGAAGAAGGAAGTAAAATTGCAAAAGATTTTTTAGGAGGCTAGTGTGAAGGTAGTAAAGCCTGAAGAATTAAAGCCTGAACCAGTTGAATTCAACGGGGCATATATCCCTGGCGTGAATATTCGGTGGCTTATCAAAAAAGAGGATGGGGCAGAGCGTTTTGCAATGAGGTATTTTGAACTTGAACCTGGTGCTGTAATTCCAGAGCACCATCATGAGTGGGAACATGAGATCTTCATTCTTCAAGGAAAACTCATTATAACCGAGGGAACAGAAGAGCGTGTAGTTGAAGGAGGTACTGCTGTTTTCATAAAGCCCAATGCACCTCACTCATACAAAAATATTGGCGACACAAAAGCCTTGATGCTCTGCCTTATTCCCTACTTAAAACTCTAAGATGGATTTTGTGGGGAAGTCCGTCTTGGTTGTGGGTGGCTCTTCCGGGATTGGGAGGGCCATCTCCTTACTTTTAAAAAGCCATGGGGCAAATGTCCTTGCAACAGGAAGAAGTGTTGCACATATTGAGGAAACACTGAAATTAAATCCGGCAATTTCTTTTCGTAAGGCATCACTTCCAGAGGATAGTAACAAGATTGTAAATTGGGTAAGAAAAAATGTAGATTCGCTTCACGGTGTTGTGTTTTCTCAGGGCATTATCTATACCGAGCCATTTGAAACCTTTAGAGACCACGAACTTGAGGAAATGTGGAAGGTAAATGTCGAATCATCCTTTAAGATTTTGCGTGACCTTATTCCACTTTTTAAAGAAGGAGGAAGTGTCGTTTTTATATCCTCAATTGATGTATTTTTTGGGGAATCTGCCCCTTCTTCTGGCTATGCACTAACAAAATCTTCTTTGATTGGTTTAACAAACGCCCTTGCATTTGAACTTGGAAAGTATAAAATAAGAGTTAATACTATCTTACCAGGGCTAATAAGGACAAATATGACAGAAGATTTTTTTAAAAGTGAATTTGATAAAGAAAGAAGCGAATTTTTAAAGAGAGTGCCTCTTGGTCGTGCAGGAACTCCGGAAGAGGTTGCAAAGCTCATTGCGTTTTTGTTGTCTGAGGACTCATCTTACATTACAGGTAATAGCATTTTTATAGATGGGGGGTACCATACGGCATGAGGTTTTTTCACCTTGCGGATTTGCATATAGGTTTTCCCCTGAAGAACGGAGAAAATAATTTTAATTTTCAAAATACGCTTGATTTTGTTATCGAAAAGGCAAAAGAATACAAAGTTGATTTAGTAGTTATTGCAGGGGATGTATTTCATAAAAGAGATCCCGAGGTAAGAGATGAAAAACTCTTTGCAAGATTTGTGAATGCCCTTGCAGAATCGAACATAGAAATTTTAATAGTAACAGGCAATCACGAAGGAGCACCTTTTAGGGAGCGCTCCATTCACCTTGACCTTTATAACGAATTGCCCCTTAAATTTATACATATAAGCAAAATGCCCGAAGTTATAAGCATAAAAGGAGTAAATTTTATAACGCTTCCATATCCGTTTAAGACAAACATTCTCTCAAAGGAAGAGTACAGGGATAAAAGTGAAGATGAGGTTTTAAACATCCTTAATAGAAGGCTACTTTCCATAGTTGATGAGTTAATTTCCGAAGTAAACAGCGAAAAGAATATCCTTGTTGCGCATATGCCTGTTTCTGAAGGTGTTATTGGATTTGAACAGTACATAAATTTTTCAAAAGAATTACCCCTCTCAATTGAGGAACTTGATAGAAGTAACATTATTTATTATGCTCTTGGACATCTTCACAAAAATCAGATCATAAAAAGCCGAAAGTATGAGCACACATTTGCATACCCTGGGTCTCTGGATAGGCTTGATTTTGGCGAGGAAAACGACCCTAAGGGATTCTTTTTTGTTGAGGTTGAAGATTCCTTAAAGGCAATTGAATTTATAGAAAATCCATTTGCAAGAAAGTTCTATACAATTCAAATCGAAAATGACTCTTCATTTGATAATATTAATTTTGAAAAGATAAAGGATTCAATCGTGCGTGTTGTAGTGAAAGGCAACCTCGAGGATGAGGGAAAATTAAGAACTCTTATTGACAAACTCAAGAATAGCGCATATGTTTTTACTCAGGTTATTGACGAAAGAGACACAGGTGCAGTAGTCCTTTCATCTGTAAGCGAGGTTGACCCAATGAAGGCAATAGAAGAATACCTTGATAAGTCGAAGGATGCAAGGCTAAAGAAACTAAGGGAAAGAATATTAGAGGAAGCAAGAAACATATTAGGAGAGTTGAATGCGTAGAAAAGGTTTTGCAAGTGTTTCCATTATTGCTTTAATTACCGTGATTGTTCTTGATACGCTTGTTCTTCTTTCAATTCCGCCAAATCCATCTGATAGCGTTCTCCGTGCAAAGTTTATTGAGGTTGCAAAAAAATACAACATCCCTTCGGTCATCCTTATGGGGATTGCATACACTGAATCTGGCTGGAAACAGTTTGATGCAACAGGCGCACCAATAATTCACACCAATACTGACGGCTCTATTGATATTGGTATCATGCAAATAAATTCAACGGGGCGTTCTGACCTTGACAGGCTTAAGACTGACATATTTTACAATATCGAAGTTGGTGCAAAGATACTTGATAATAAGTGGAAAATCACTCCAGCAATAGGCGATTCCGACAGGAATATCCTCGAAAACTGGTATTACGCAATATGGGCGTATAATGGATTCTCTTACACAAATCATCCTCTAAATCCACAGGGAAGGCACTATCAGGACAAGGTTATTGATAACATTGGGAGACTCATCATTGGTGACGATGGGCAGCCGCTCTGGACTCCTGTTAAGATTACAAAGCCCGACCCAACAAAGATAACAAATCCACCTTCCTATATTGATACTCCTACACCATACCACTTTGGCGACCTTTACGAGAACCCAACCGATAACGCACGCATCGTGCAAGCAAATACCGACCTTATTATGCAAACAAAAACGGACACACACCTTCAATTTCTCATACAGAATGTTGGCACATCAACATGGCAACCTTCAATTTTTTCGAATCCATACTCTGTGAAACTAACGCTTGTATCCAACAACACAAAAATCGAAAAAACAATTCCCATAGGAGGTAAAGTTCAACCTGGCGAGACATACCTTTGTGATTTTGTTGTAAATGTAGATAATCCTGGTACCTACGATGCAACCTTAGAGTTTTATAACGGAGGGAATGCCTTTGGGCAGAAAGTTAAAACGAGTATTACTTTTGAAGACTTTGATTTTTCGGATCTGAATAGTGGGAATATTACAACCTCAAACTACACGATAAACCTTTCATACAAAACGAATCTTACGGACAATTTTATGCCCTACCTTTTTGTAAAATATAAAAACAGTGGAATGGTTTTATCTACCGATTTAATTAAAGGCAGTATCGAAAACGGTGTTATAAACTTCTCGTTTTTGCCAAATTTCAAAGTGCCTTCAAGTGTAACGGTTGAAGCATATCTATCTTTCTCGACTTCTCAAAACCTCACAAGCACTTTTTCATACTTCTACAAAGGCACATACTCAGTTTCTTTTAGCCCTGTAGATGGCATAATAATTGATTCTTATCCTGATGCTATGATTTCAGTTGATGGCACTAATACAAATTTAAAAACACGTGTATTTGTTCCATTAACGCAAGGTGCACACACGATATTACTTACAAGAGACAACTACAACTCATACACATTGAATTATAACTATACAGGCTTTGACTATGTATTTGCAAATCTTACACAGTTGTCAAGGCTGCAACCACAGACAAGCATAACAAATTTTGACTTTGGAACTCTCAAAGGAAACGAAGCAAAATTTATTAATGTTTCTATTTCCGCACCCGACATAACAAATACGATGTTCCTTACCTCAACCTCAAAGGCATTTTCTTTCTATCCTTCATCTATCAAGGGGAGAGGTGTTATAACTATTATTGCAGATGCAAGGTGGGGTAATATTGGTGCAAACTCTGGAAGTATAACCTTCTCCTATAATGGCATTAAAAATGCAGTGAATTTGAAATCGGTAATCGAAGTTATTGGTGCAAACCTTGTCCCTACACCTTCAAGCATCA
>Ga0315298_1010504_pt1 | contig 11137 bp, 10 predicted proteins | sample WHS_1_MG_FD_203077 | JGI IMG/M metagenome (GOLD analysis project Ga0315298, IMG submission 203077) | Extremophilic microbial mat communities from Washburn Hot Springs, YNP, Wyoming, USA - WHS_1_MG | ecosystem: Environmental > Aquatic > Thermal springs > Hot (42-90C) | place: USA: Wyoming... | reverse complement strand
ATAATTCCACCCGTATCAGCGGCCGAGGGGCTCGCCTCCGAGTACGGGGTCAGCTTCGCGCTGGCCGTCGCCAAGGCCCTCAGCGCCTCCACGATGGCGACGACCCTGGACGAGCTCGCGTCATTCGTCTCGGAGTTCCCCGCGGTCCTCTACTTCTCGATGGCGGTCTTCGCGCTCTTCACCGCCCTGGTGCTGGTGGGCATCTACCTGGCCCTGTCCTGGAGGAGGCCGGCTCCGAGGGAGGCCAGCTAAGCGTATAGGCGCCCGCCGTGGGGCGGGCGCGTGGCCTCCGGCGGCATAGCGCGCCTCACAGCGCTAGGGGTCCTCAGGACCTTCGCGATATCGCTCGCCACGCCGTACGTGGGGCTTGTCCTCTACTCCAGGGGCATGTCCCTCGGGGAGGTGGGCGCGTACTACTTGGTGCTTGGGGCGGCGTCGGCTCTCGGGCAGCTGGCCGGAGGGGCCGCCTCCGACAGGATTGGCAGGAGGCGCGTCATGGTCGCCGCGCTCGTGCTCTCGGGGGCGGCGCTCGCCGCCATGGGCCTCTCGCTGAGGGTTCCGGGGTACGGCGCGTTCTCGGCGGCCGCGGCCGCTGAGAACCTGTTCGGCGGCATGTCCTTCTCGGCGTTCAACACGATGGTGGGGGACCGCGGGAGCGACCTGGGCGAGATGATATTGAACTACGGGACCGTCAGGGTAGGGATAAACCTGGGATGGGCCCTGGGGCCCCTCGCCGGGGGGCTGCTGGCTGACGCGCTGGGCTACGGGACCGCGTTCATAGTATCGGGCGTAGCGCTCGCAGCCTCGGCGCTCTTCGCGCTGGCGGTGGAGGCGGCCGGCCCCACCGGGAGGCCCGGGGCCCCCGACCGCGTCTACCTGGCGCGCATGTCGCCCTTCGTGCTCCTCTACGCCTTCATAGCGCAGTTCGGCCTCACGCTCACCGTCTTCGAGAGCTCGGTGCACGGGTTCAGCGCGGCCGAGATAGGATCGCTCTACACGGTGAACGGGCTCGTGGTCGTCGCCCTCCAGCGCCCGATAGCAGCGGCGGCCTCGCGCGGGGACGCCCTGAGGTGGCTTCACGCCGGCATCGCGCTCTACGCGGCCGGGTTCCTCATGCTGGCGCTGCGCGGGGGGCTCCCGTGGGCGATGCTCTCCGTGGCCGTGCTCACGGTCGGCGAGGACGTGACGTCGCCGGTCGTCTCCGCCATAGCGAACGCGCTCGCCGATCCCGCCAGGAGGGGCTCCTACCTGGGCGCCTTCGGCATGCTGACGGGGCTCTCGAGGTCGGTCGGGGCCCTCTACGGGGGGCTCGCCATGTCGGCCCTCCTGGGGGACCCGATCGCCCTCTGGGGCTCCGTCGACGCGCTGGGGACCGCCGCCGCAGCTCTGGCGGCGGCGGTGCTCGGCCCCGCGCTGCGCCGCCCCCGGGCATAAGGTAATAGGGCCCGCCCGACGCCCCCGCGGCGTGGCCTCGTACCCCATCTACTCGATCCGCGACGCCCCCCGCGAGGTGATGGAGAGGATCCTCAGGAGGTCGGAGCTGGACGTCTCCGGAATAGAGCCGGAGGTGCGCAGGATAATAGAAGACGTGAGGGAGAGGGGCGACGACGCCATAGCGGAGTTCCTCTCCTCCCAGGTGGGGCGCCGCGTGAGGCCGGAGGAGATGGTCGTGGGGCCCGAGGAGATCTCGCGGGCCTACAGGAGCCTGGACGACGGGGTGCTGTCCGCCATCAGGCGCATGATAGCCAACGTGAGGAAGTTCCACGAGGCGCTCATGCCGAGGCCGCTGAGGATCGAGGTGGAGCCCGGGCTCGTGGCGGGGATGGAGGTGATCCCCCTGGACTCCGCCGGGCTCTACGTGCCCGCCGGGAAGGCGAGCTACCCCTCCGTCTCGGTGATGGTCACCGTGCCCGCGAGCGTCGCCGGAGTGCCCAGGATAGCGGTCGCGTCGCCGCCCTGGGGGAACGAGATGAGGATGGAGCCGGCGACGCTCGTGGCGGCGCACATGTCGGGCGCGCGCGAGTTCTACATAATGGGCGGGGCCCACGCCGTGGCCGCCTTCGCCCTGGGGACCCGCACGGTCAGGCGCGTCGACGTGGTGGCCGGTCCCGGCGGCCCCTGGACCTACGCCGCGAAGAGGCTCGTGAGGGACCTGGTGAGGGTCGACCTGCCCGCCGGCCCCAGCGAGGCGCTCGTGATAGCGGACGGGACCCTGGACCCGCGCATCGTGGCCTGGGACGTCCTGAACGAGGCTGAGCACGGCCCCGACTCGTCGGCGGTCCTCGTGACTATCTCCGAGGACTACGCGCGCAGGGTGGCCGAGGAGATCGACCGCGCGATAGAGGAGCTGCCCGAGCCGAGGAGGTCCTACGTGCTGGCGAACGCCGGCAAGTACAGCGCCATCCTGGTGGCGTCCTCTATGGATGAGGCGGTGGACTTCGCCAACGAGTATGCGGCCGAGCACCTCCTGATAGACAGCGACCGCGCGGAGGAGATCTACGCCCGCTACAGGGGGAGGCTGAGGAACTTCGGCACGGTCTGCCTGGGCACGCCGATATCGGCGGGCAACTACGGCCTGGGGCCCAACGCCACGCTGCCGACCGGCGGCTACGCCCGCCTCTACTCGGGCCTGAGCGTCGACGCGTTCCTGAGGAAGCCCACGGTGGAGATCGCGACCCCGGAGGGGCTCAGGGGCTTCGCCCCCGTCGTGCTCACGATGGCCAGGCACGAGGGCTTTCCGAGCCACGCCAGGGCCGTCGAGGAGAGGCTCGGCCAAACGGAGAAATAGCCCCGGGCCCCAGCGGCCGCGTGAGCCACGGCATCTCGGTCCTGGGGTCGTCCCCCTCCTCCGCGTCCGTTGAGAGGAGGACCGCCGAGACCGTGGTCCGCGTCTCGGTGGAGGAGGGGCCCAGGAGGCCCTGGCGCATATCCACGGGATCGCCGTTCCTCGACCACATGGTGGAGGTGCTGGCCTTCTACTCGGGGCTGAACGTGGACGCCCACGTGGAGGCGGGCAGGAGGCTCATGCACACGGTGGCGGAGGACCTGGGCATAACGCTCGGCGCGGCCCTGAGGGAGATGGCGGACGCGAGGATCGGCTCCCAGGGCTGCAGGTGCCACGGATTCGCGCAGGCGGTGCTGGACGAGGCGTACTCCCAAGCGCGCGTCTCCTACGAGGGCCGCGCCCTGGCGGTGGTCGAGAGGGAGGTCCGCTTCGGGCAGGTCGAGGACCTGCAGGAGGAGTTCCTGGTGGCGCTGATAGAGGGGATGGCCCAGGGGATGAGGGCCACGATACACGTGGACTTGGTGAGGGGGGCGGACCCCCACCACGCCTGGGAGTCGGCCTTCAGGGCGCTCGGGGCGGCGCTGAGGTCGGCGCTGGAGCGCGACGAGTGGAGGCGCGGCTCGGCGGCCGGGATAAAGGGGACGGTGGATCGACGGCCCAATCGCCCTCCCGAAGCGAGCGGTGAAATTCCCTCGCCGTTTAAAACAGTTTCATCACATATGGGTTTTAATAGATGTTCGTAGTAGAGTAGGAATGAGAAGCCATAAGCATGAGGAGGTTGTGGATCGCGCTGAAGAGCTATTCGCCCAAACGTGAGCGGGGAGGGGAGCTCTCGCCGCTCCCCGAAGCATGCAGGGACGCCGTGGAACCGCGCCGAGCCGCCCCGGAGCCCCATGAATTTGTGGGGCACCGTGGGGAGCGCCGTCCATCAGATGCGAGAGCTGCGGCCTCACCATGGACAGGCAGCTGAACGCGGCCATCAACCTCTACCTGAGGATGGAGGGGGTTCCCCACCGGCGCGAGCGGTGGGACGCTGACATCCTGCCATCGCTGGTGAATGGGTACCTCCTGACGGGGGCGGAGCGGAGGGGCCCCGATGAACTCGCGAGGGGCCTGTATGATGCCGTGAAGCCCAAGCTCTACACGTATGACAGGCACGCTGATGCGTACCTGCGTGCGCCTACGTAGAGTTAAACCCCCGGCAAAGGATTTCTAACGGGGCGCACATATCCGCGGCCGAGGGGGAGCTTGGACTGCGCCGAGGTCCAGCGGCTGGGGGAGTCCCTGGCGCCCTACTGCGATCCGGGGATCAGGGCCGTGCTCGCCGAGCTGTTGAATGCGAAGTCCCCCCTCACAGCGCGCCAGATAGCTGAGAGATCCGGAGTCGGCGCGGTCGAGGAAGCGCTCTCGCGGCTCTCCGGCGTCGTGAGGGTGGCCGGGACCTCCTACGGCACAGTGGCGCGCTCGACCGGCGACACCCGGTTCTACGTGAAGCTCAGCTGCCCCTTCTGCGGCTCGCAGGACCTGGAGAGGGAGGAGCTCGTTGAGCACACCGGCTGCGGCTACGTGGGCAGGCTGTCGGACTTCAGGGCGAAGGACGGATCTCTGCGCTGCCCTAGGTGCGGCTCCCCCGTCGACGGGCCGTCGCTGAGGTCCATAGGCTTCTGGTACGAGTGCAACAGCTGCCACCAGACCTTCCCCCGCCCCAACATCTCGCTGATCGGGGCGGATTCGGGCAGCGAGGTGTCCCCCGAGCAGCTCGAGCCCGTGAAGGAGGTCAGCTACGCGCTGTCGGAGGAGGCGGCCCCCGCGGTCCGGGAGCTGCTGGGCCTCCTGGGGCGGCTGGAGGGGGTGGCCTCCTCCAGGGGCTACGCCGTGTCCTGGCGCTTCAGGCTCACGGGCAAATCCGGCGTCCTCCACGAGTTCTGCATGGGCCTGGACGGCGGGGGCTCGAGGGTCCTCGTCGACCTGGTGATATGCGGCGATCCCCCGAGGGTCCTGAGGAGCGTCACGAAGGCGTTCGACGCCTCCGCCGAGCTGCCCGTCATACTGCTGATAGCGCCGGAGGTGGAGGACGCCGCGCTGAGGGTCCTGATGTCGGCCGCGATCACCGGCCTGCGGGCGCGCATAATCACCTCCGGGGATCCATCGGACCTCCCGGCGCTCCTCGAGAGGGCGCTGGCCGGCGGCTTCCCCTCCCCAAGCGCCGGGCGGGAGGCCCAGGGCCACCAGGCCGGCCCATCCCGGGGCCGAGCCCCGGGGCGCGGGGAGCTCGGTTATAAGCCGCCGCCCGCCATCGGCGCGGCGTGAGCGCCGGCGAGGCGCTGCGCGCACAGGCCCCAGTAGGGGGCGGCCCCGCGCGGCTGGAGCCCGCCAGGCCGGGCTACATGCGCGTGGGGCGCAGCGCCGCCGTGGAGGTGTGCAGGTGGACGAGGAGCGCCCTGCTCGGCGGGCCTATGTGCTACAAGCGCTGGTACGGCGTGTCGAGCCACCGCTGCATTCAGATGACGCCCAACGCGCCCCTGTGCAACTTCAGGTGCCAGTTCTGCTGGAGGCCCCATGGCGCGCGCGGGGGCCCCGCGTCCTGGGACGGCCCGGAGGAGGTCGTCGAGGGCGCGATACGCGCCCAGCGCGCCCTCCTGATAGGCTACAAGGGCAACCCGTCGGCCGACGGGGGCAGGCTCCTCGAGGCGATGTTCCCGAGGCACATGGCGATAAGCCTGGAGGGGGAGCCCACGATCTACCCCTGGCTCCGCGAGCTCGTGGCCGCCGCCAGGCGCAGGGGCATCACCGCCTTCCTGGTGACGAACGGCAGCGTGCCCGCCAGGCTCAGGGAGCTCAGGGCGGTCCCTCCCCACAACCTCTACCTGAGCGTCTACGGGCCCTCCCGGGAGGTCATGGAGCGCGCCGCCCGCCCGCTGTTCACCGGGGCATGGGAGAGGGTCATGGAGAGCGTTAGCATGATGGGGGACTTCGAGCGCGCGGGATCGAACACGATAATGAGGCTGACCCTGGTGAGGGGCCTCAACATGGTCGACCCGGACGGCTACGCGCGGATCGTGCGCTCGGGGGATCCGATGTTCGTCGAGCTGAAGGGCTACACGTGGGTCGGGGAGAGCACCAGGAGGCTCCCCATCGATGCCATGCCGTCGCTGGAGGAGATAGAGGCGTTCGCCTCGGAGCTGGAGGCCCGCACGGGGTACCGCGTCGCCGAGGTGGATCGGAGGAGCAGGGTGGTCATGCTGGCCAGGGACCCCGGGGCCCTGGAGCTCGCCAGGGAGCGCGCCGCGCGCATCAGGGCCAGGATAGAGGAGCTGGACGCCCAGTGGAGGCGCCGCTACAGCGATCCGGCGGACTTCAGGCCCACAAGGGGCGGGACTCCGCCGTGGCCCGGCGGGTGGATACGAGTCGGTCGCCCGTCCCGGTCCGCCCCGCCGGCCACGTAGTACGTGGCGAGCGCCTTGGCGATCAGCGACCCCTCCTGGCTCACGTCGACCTCGACGACCGCTATCCGGGTCCCCGCGTGGACGACGCGCCCCTCCGCCCTCAGGGTCCCGCCGGCCGAGGGCCTCAGGTAGTTGACCTTGAGCTCGATCGTCGACATGCGGGCCACCTCGCCGACCAGGGAGGCGACCGCCCTCGCGGCGGCCGAGTCCACGAGGCTCGCTATTGCTCCCCCGTGCACCGTCCCCATGGCGTTCATGTGGACGCGGGGGTCCACGTCCATCGCGACGACTGCCCTGCCCCTCTCCCTCAGCTCCTCCCTTATGCCCAGGACCCTGGGATAGGGCGCGTCCTCCACGCGCACCACGGCCGTAGGGCCGCGGCTCCCCAGTTAAGCGTTTCCGCTGCATCGCATGAACTGGTCCAGGGTCCCGCGCCCCCGGATGAGGGAGGAGAGCCTCCTGAAGTCCTCCTCCAGGACGCCCACCTGCTGCCTGTTGTAGAGCGCGGCGGCCGGGTGGAGCGTCGGGAACACGGTGACCTCGTGGCCCCCTATCCTCGCCGCCCTGGGCCTCCCCCTGACCTCGCTTATGCTGATAGGCTCGGCGCCCGGCCCCGCGAGCAGCGCCGTCGCCGCGTGCCTGCCCAGGGCCACGATTATCCTCGGCCTGAGGATCCTGACCTGGGCCTCCAGGTACCTCCAGCAGGCGGCCACCTCCCAGGGCTCCGGCTCCCTGTTCCCGGGCGGCCTGCACTTGACGACGTTCGTTATGAAGACGTCCTCCCTGCTGAGCCCGAGGACCCTCGCCATCAGGTCCGTCAGGAGCTGCCCCGCCGCCCCGACGAATGGCCTCCCCTGCTCGTCCTCGTTCCTCCCGGGCGCCTCCCCGACGAACATGACGCCACTCCTCCCAGTCCCCTCCCCCGGCACAGCGTTCCTGCGGTGCTCGTGGAGCGGGCACGCGCGGCATGCCCTGACCGCCGCCGCCACCTCCTCCAGGGTCTCCACGCCCCCCGTGCGCCGCGGCGCCGGAAATCGGTTGCGCCTTCAGCTTAAATATGGCCGTCGTTGATTGTTCACACGTGCGCCGCGCGGCCGTGAGCGAGGTCATCGCGACGCTCCTGCTCATAGTGGTTGCCGCGAGCGCGGGCGTGATCCTCGTGTCCTGGGCCAGCTCCTACAGCTCGGGCGCGCTGGGCAGCCTGGCATCGAGCGCCTACAGGGCTCAGGCGGCCCTCCGCCAGCACCCCGTGATAGAGTTCGCGGTCGCCAGCGCGTCCTCGGGGAACGTGACCCTCATGGTGTCGGACGAGGGCCAGCTGCCGGTCACGGTGGTCGGCGTCATAATATCGAACTCCACGTCCTACGAGTACTACCCCCAGTTCTACGTGTACAGCGGGACCTCCTGGGTGCAATCCAGCTCCGTCCAGATACAGCCATACGGGGTCGTCGAGGTGCGCGTGGTGGCGCGCGGGTACCTGGAGGCCAACTCGCCCTACATCGTGTCCGTGCTGACCTCGAGCGGCGCGAGGGCGTCGGCGGTCGTGGGGGTGGGGCCGTGAGGAGGCGCGCCCAGGCGTCCATAGTGGCGGCGCTCTTCGTGATAATAGCCCTGATGATACTCGCGGTCGGGTTCGCGAACGTCCTGGCGGCCCAGCAGAGCTACGTGAGCCAGTTCCAGCAATCGGTCCAGGAGGATCAGCTGAGGTCCGCGGAGAGCCTCACGGTGCTGTGCTCCAAGTACTCCAACGGGACGTACGCGATCAACGTGACCGACAACTCGCCGTTCGCGTCGGAGGTGCTGAGGGTCTACTACTACAACTCGACGGCCTTCGGGTGGAGCTGGGTGAACCGCAGCGTCGGCCCGGGCTCCACGATCACGATAAACGTGAACCCGGGGGGCAGCTGGGGGACGCCGCAGTTCGCGGTGGTCACGGCGCTGGGGAACGTGTTCACTTGCGCTCGCCCCCCGGCGCCCTCGACGTCGCTCCCGGCGCCCGCGGTGTACAAGGGGGAGATCTGGGGAGGGGACAAATACAGCTACAGCCAGGTGGGCGACTCCGTCAGCAGGGTCGTGAGCGGGAAGATGTTCCTGTGGAACCCCTCGAGCTCGCTGTCGAACTGGACCACCTGGACAACGAGTTCGGTCTCCACGGTGGTCATCGAAGATCGCTACGAGATAGCCATGGCCTCACCCCCGCCCCCTTCTCCGTACTCCGTATTGAGGTACAGCAACACGAGCTGGTCCTACACCTCGGCCGTGATCGTCCTCTACCTGAGGTACGCGCCGAGCAGCGTGAGCGGCCCGCCGCCCCCATCGCCCTCAACGGTAATAGTTGGGATCTCGACGAATCCCAGCCCATCATCGCAGAACGTCCCCCAGGGCTACGGGGCGAACGTCACCACGTATGACCGGTACACGGCGTCCTACGCGTCCATAATCAGCGCGACTGGCTCCAACACCTACGCATACAACCAGACCCAGGTGTGGTTCTCGCCCTACAACTATCACGTGATCAAGTTCGTCGCCAACGCGGCGTCGAACACCTACGTGGAGTACCTGGACGGCGTCCTCAGGTCCTACTATCATCCGGGCGGGAGCTCCTCGGGCATCCAGGGGATCTTCGTCTTCGCGACTACCGCCGCGCCGGGCGATCGCTGGTACGTCGCCACGGTCTCCGCGTACACCAACGACACCGTCACCGTGTACAACGTGCCCCCCGGCGGCACCGTCGAGATAATCGGGAGGGACGCCATCGGCAGGCCCGTGTTCCTCAAGGAGGTGAACCCGCTCGGCTACCCCTCGGCCGTCTCGATAAACATCGACAACTACTACGCGCCGATAACGGGGGAGCTCGTGGTCACCCCGTAGCGCCGGGCGCGACCCCCGTCCCCAGGGCCCTCGCCCTTATCGCGCAGAAAGAGCAGATCTCCCTCCCCTTCGAGGTCGGCCTCCCGCAGATCCTGCAGGTCCCGACATCCTCCTCCCTCAGGTACCTCTCCGCCAGGGCCGGCTGCACGCCGTCCGCGAACTCCTGGACGAGCCTCAGCATGAACCCCGGCATCCCCTCCTCAATCTCCAGGAGCTTCCTCCTGATGAACCCCTGGGAGGTCCTGTCCCTCAGCGGGCACTCGGCGCCCGCTACGGGGAGCCCCCTGATCCGCGCGTACTCCGCCAGGTCCCTCTCGTAGATGAGGAAGAGCGGCTTCACGCTCCTCACCCCGTAGTGGCGGCCGGCCGGGATCACCGGCCTGAGCCTGGCGAGCCCCTCGAGGTCCCCGGACTGGTAGCCCATCATGACGAACTGCGCCACGTCGTCCAGGTTGTGCCCCGTCGCCAGGGCGTCCGCCCCCGCGTCCTCCGCGGCCTCCTCCAGCGCGTAGCGCTTCACCACGCCGCACGTGGAGCACGCCGGCCTCCTCACGGCCCTGACCGCCTCCGGGACCGAGAAGCCGTACCTCGCCCTCAGGTCCACGATCCTGCCCTCCACCCCCAGCATCTCGAAGTTCCTCCTGGCGGCCTCGGCGCTCGCGCGCGAGTACTCCCCGATCCCCAGGTCCAGGTGGATCCCCACGACCTCGAAGCCGTAATCGCCCCTCAGCCCCGCCAGCGCGTGGAGCAGCGACACGCTGTCCTTCCCCCCGGACACCGCCACCGCCACCCTCCTCACGCCGTCGAACATCCCGTACCTGTCGGCCACCCTCCTGATCCTCCTCTCCAACCACTGGGGGTAGTGCTCCTCGCAGAAGGACGCGTTGGCGTATGGAACCCTCACGGCGGCAGGCCTGCCGCAGATCGCGCACCTCCCTGGGGATCCGGCTGGCACGGCGCATCGGGCCCCCCGGCGCCAATAAGTTTGGTGCCGGTCTCGGTCCCCGCGCGCCGATTCGCCGCCCCTCCCCTCCAGGAACCTGGTGAGCTCCTCTATCGCCCTCCTGCCCGCCTCCACGGCGCCCCTGTGCCGGAGCAGGAAGTCCATCCCGCTGTCCGTTATCCGGTAGTACACGACCCTCCTCCCGTTCCTCGAGCCCTCCCTGGCGTCCAGCAGCCCCCTCCCCCTGAGGGACTTCAGGATCACGTAGATGTAGCCGGGCGGGAGCGCCTCCCCCAGCACCCCGGATATCCTCCTCCTGAGGCCGTAGCCGCACTCCTCCCCCTCGGCCAGGTACCTCAGCACGAGCAGCGAGACTATTCCGCGCAGCAGGCGGTACCTCCTGCCCCCCCTCAACGCGGCGCGTCGGGCGCTCCTTCCTAATTTGGGTTGTCGGGCCCCAGGGATCCCCCGGAAAGGAAAAATCCGACGCCGCCGGCTCTTCGGTGTTGAGGATCAGGGCCCTGGCGATGCTCGGGGATCCCCCGTCCTGGGAGGCGGCCCGGCTCAGGGACGCGATGGAGGACTGGGCCGCCGAGCTCTCCGGGAGGGCCAGGGAGGCGTCCTCCGCGGGGATCGAGGTCTGGACCAGGCGCATATCGCTCCCCGGCCTCCCCGGCGACGACCCCTCGCTGGTGGCGAGGGTATCCTCGGCCTCCCCCGATGGCGTGCTGGTCTCGATAGGCCACACGCGCAGGCCCGAGGTCCTCGAGGAGGCGGCGCTGCAGGGGCTGCACGCGTACATGCCCATCCAGGGGCCGGGCGACGCGGCCGCGGCCGCGTCCGCCATCGTCAGGATCGCCGGCAGGGATCCCGAGCTGGCCACGCGCATCGCGGTCAGCGCGGGCGGCCACATAATAGCCACGCCCTACTTCCCCGTCTCGTCGGCCCCGCCGGGGAGGAGGATCCTCGCCGCCTCCATCCTCTACGCGTCCGACGTCGACGCGTCGTCCGTGGCCGGCTCCGTGGCGAGCATCTTCAGGCGCGCGGAGGGCGCGGTCCCCGGGGCGGCGTTCGACTACTCCCTGAGCCCGT
>Ga0315298_1010503_pt1 | contig 11138 bp, 12 predicted proteins | sample WHS_1_MG_FD_203077 | JGI IMG/M metagenome (GOLD analysis project Ga0315298, IMG submission 203077) | Extremophilic microbial mat communities from Washburn Hot Springs, YNP, Wyoming, USA - WHS_1_MG | ecosystem: Environmental > Aquatic > Thermal springs > Hot (42-90C) | place: USA: Wyoming... | reverse complement strand
TAAAGTATATTGAGATGCATACAAGGGAGAAGGAAAGAAGCATTGCGATGCCAAGCCTCTCAGGTATCTCAGGCATTTCTGGCTTGTGAACATCCCTTCCAACTATTCCCTTCGACCTGAACCTCGGGGCAAGGCTCCTTATGAGTAGATCTGTGAGCAGAAATGATGCAATTGAGCCCGCTATGTACTCCATCGGGAGGGGTTTCGATGACCTTTTAAAAAGGTATCAGAAAAAGTGGTGTGCTGAAGCTACTGTGCATCTCAGTACTGCTGCTGGCCATCGATTATATCTGGATAGAGGAATCCAAAAGAAAGAAAGTTGTTGCCAGGGATATCCACAAGCCATATGAGGTCTTCTGCCCAAGAATAGGAGCTCTACCCAACTCCTTAATCCTCTCTTTAGCTCTTATTTCGGCCGGAATGGGGAAAGAAGCATTAATATCCCTATATCTATTGTTCATAGGCCTTTTTGACGATGTTGCTGGGCTTAAAAACATGGAAAAGGTTTTGCTTGCTGGAATTCCATTTCTCATAATAGAGGGGCATCCAGTTCTTTTTTTACCTGCTTTTCTCTTTCCCGTTATCTCATTTCTTTTCGGCTCATTCTCATCAAATGCAACAAACACGCTTGCAGGGTACAACGGGCTTGAGACAGGCCTGATATCAATTGTATCAGGGTTTATGGCAATTGTTTCTGTATTTCAGGGAAATGAAGCCGCATTAACCTCATATCTAATTGTTCTATCCTGCTATCTGCCCTTCCTCTTCTTCAACATATATCCAGCTAGGGCATTTCCAGGAAATGCTGCTACATTTCAGATGGGAGGAGTTGTTGCGGCAATAGCCCTCTCAAACGGGCAGGAGATACCCCTTGGGATAATGATGATCCCATATTTAGCAGATTTTCTCCTTAAGATGGCTAGCTTCAGGTCTACATTCAGAAAGATACCCGCATCTGTTGATGAAAATGGATATATAAGCCCTCCCGGAAATCTGTCTTTGGCAGGGGTTTTGCTCAGGATTAAGAAGATGAGAGAGCCTCAGCTTGTAATCTCGATCTATGGAATAGAGGCTTTTTCATGCATCATCTCCCTCATCCTGCTGTTATCGGGATTCCCTGCAAAATGAGAGATTTTGAAGAATAATTTTAGTAATGGTAACTTATTTTCTTTATAACAAATTTGTGCTCTCCATATTCCAATATGGCTATCTTGCCTTCATTCACAAGCCCCTCTAGAACCTTCTCCGGGTTTAATCCCGCTTTCTGAAGCAATTCGTATGCATAATCTATCCTCATTGGATGAACTGATGTTATGCTCAACAAGCTCTCCACAGGATTTCCAATTATGCTGAAGTCTGCCCCCTCATAACCAATGAGAAGCTCCACTTTCTCCCTTCCCATCAACTCGGAGAACATCTCATATGCCCTTAAAACCGATTCCTCCCCGGCTTTCCTCACAAATCCCTCTGCAGGAGGCCTTGTGGGAACAGCTATATATGCTTTGTAGGTTTTTAGCCCGGCTATGAAGCTGGAGATCTGCTTTATCTCATCCTCTTTGTCGTTGATGTCCTTCACAAGCATAGTCTCCGTGATCATCCCCCCTTTATAGCTTTTTGAGAACTCCCTTATTCCATCTAGAACCCTGTCCAGTGAAAGCTTGGAATGCGGCCTGTTTATCCTCCTGTAAACCTTCTCAGTTGCTGCATCGACCTTAACTGAGACCAGATCAGCTTCGAATAAGTCGTTTCTTACCTCCTCCTCGAAAAGCAATGAGGAATTTGTAAGCACAGCAACCGGTTTGTTTGTTCTCCTTTTAATTTCTCCTATCTCCTTTCCTAGGAAAGCATCCAAAGTTGGTTCTCCATCCGGCACAAAGGTTATGTAGTCTATTTTTTCCTCACCCAGTGTTTTTACTGCGTTCACCACCTCCTCAACAATCTCCTTCCATGGATAGAATGACCTTCTCTCCAATGTCATGTTAGAGGTCCTTCCAACCTGACAGTAGACGCAGGAGTAGGAGCAATTCTTTGGAGGGATGTTGTTTATCCCCAGGGATCTGCCTAGCCTCCTCGATGGAACTGGACCGAAGACATATCTCATTCTCCACCTGATTGGATTCTGCTTTTACGCTTTTCACTAAGCTTATGAGATAAATTTTCGGCAAACCGAGCCAAATAAATTTATTGGGCTTTCTCTGATATTAAAATGCACTTAAATGGATAGTTTTGAAAAGAGCAAAATTTATATAGAACCGTAGATCAGTGCCTTCAGATGAAGCTCAGGGACCTGTTCATTGTCACACGCCCGTGGACCTTCGTGATTACCGCAATATCCGTGACTGGTGCGGCCATCTACACCTACCTTTTAATTCATGTATTTGATATATTACTTTACATTTTAACTTTGGTAGGGGTAATACTTTTGCACGCTGCTGCTAATCTGCTGAATGACTATTACGATACTATCAGAGGGATAGATGTGCAGGGAGCTCCCACAACCCTCTACAGACCTCATCCGATCATAGCTGGAATAATGACACCAGAACAGGTTAGAAACTTTGGAGTAGCGCTTATGCTTGCAGGATTAGCTTGTGCCATTGCCCTCATGACGATAAGACAGTTTCTTGTGGTCATCCTCGCGTTAGTTGGTGTGATCCTGATGTTCACATACTCCGGCCCTCCGGGATTAAAGTACAGGGCCCTTGGTGAGATTGGGGCCTTCCTAAAGGGAGTTTTCATATGGATCGGCACATTTTATGTGTTGGCTGGAAGAATTTCACTCCTCTCAGCCGTTGTTGGAGTTCCGATCAGCCTGCTCGAAGCTGCTGTATTGACTGCAAATAACCTGCGTGACATGGAGTTCGATCTAAGCAGAGGAGTTAAAACCCTTGTTGCTGTTCTCGGAAGGAGCAAGGGTCTGTATTTTTATGCAGGAGAGATATTCTCAGCATATTTCTTCCTTGCCTCACTTGCAGCAGTGAATGTTGTGCCATTTACCTCTTTGCTTGCATTTTTAACCTTGCCTCAAGCGTACAATCTGCTCAGAGCTTTCAAGAGCAGAGTTCCTGAGGCTGCTGATCCCATGACTGCAGCCCTTCTGCGGAGCTTCGGTCTATTATATATAATTGGTTTACTTATCGGAGCTCTTCTCTGATTTAAGAGTAAAATCGACTAATAAATAGCATAATACTAAAAACGAAAAACGCATCCTTAACGAAAGGTTTATATAGCCTGAGGTATTATGTGCAATAGCACATAAAGGGTGAGACGATGTGGAGATATGGAAGAGGAGGTTGGTTGGGTCCATGGCCCGGAAGGGGCCCGTTTAGCTATCTGCCTCCCTGGCAGAGGCCCGGATGGATATTTGGAAGGGGGGCCTGCTGGTATCTCTGGTCTAATCCTTGGTATCAAACATATACTGAGTATCCTTGGTCTTATTCCACATATCCAACATCTGCTTATCCAACACCCACACCAGAACAGGAGCTATCCCTTCTGGAGAACTACAAAAAGACGCTGGAAGCAGAGCTGAAAATGCTAGAGGAAAGGATAAACAGCCTGAAAGGGCAACTAGGAGGGCAATAGCCCTCTTTTTTCAAAACTCATATTCTGAATCTTGCAAGAGCTTAATTATCTTAAAGTGTTCTGCATACAGCTTGGGATCAGAGAACTGCTTCTTTCTAGCATAAACTTTATAAACTTTAGTCACTTAAATAACCCCAATGTCTGAAAAGCTTTACATGCTAGCAAGGTTGTGAGGGTGTAAAAAGTGCCATTAGAGACTGTTAAGCTCACAGCGGGCTTCAAACTAAAAGGATCTATCCCAGAGAGCCTTTTCTCGATGTATAGAGAGGTCTTAAACCAGCTCCTTCTTTCTCTTTGCTTTTTCAACTTCCTCTGGAAAAGCTTCAAGATAACCTTTAATTGCCTCTTTTATATTTTCTAAAGCTTCCTCCCTTGTTTCTCCTTCGCTTATGCATCCAGGCAGCTCTAAGCACTGAGCGGAATACCCTCCTTCCTCTTCCTTCCTCAAGATTATCGTGAACTTCATCCTGCATAGCTGTCATGTGCAAACAAAAATCTTGCGATTTATTCTTTGTGTGCTTTTTCCATCACTGTCATGATCTCCCAGTCCTATTCTCTATTTCCAAAAATGAGGAGTATATCATTCTTATTAAAATCATAAGATATTGATCCTCCAGAATAATTAAATAGATCATAATCTATAAAGGTGGTTGGCGAATGTTCCCTGTCACATTGCAACCTCAACTATTACTTCGAATCCCAATTTTGCGTAGCGCATATTCCCTGTCAACATATTTATCCTTCTCCTCAACCTCCTCTGTATCTAGGCTTGGAGCAATTTCCTCCAGTTCAGCGAAGGCCTTACTGATCGCCTCTACGGAAAATCTCTCAAGTATGATTCTATTTCCAACAACCCTGCACACCATCTCAGTCTCTCCCTCTATCCCAAGAGTCTTCCTCACATCCTCCGGTAGGACCACTCTACCTTGCTTATCCACCTTGACAATAATTCCCACACTCACCACAAGCTATTCTTAGAAGGATGCTATGTATTAAACATTGCTGTTTTTGCTAATACTGTGAGGTTGGGCTTTTAAACCCCGGAAGTCAGCTCCAAAAATTTCAGTACTCCCAAAGTGATTAGAATTATGCCGGAGAGAATTGACGGGATTCTTCTGCTCAAATTCTTTATCCAGCTGCTCAGGAGCACTGCTATTAATATTAGAATAGTGTTAGCTATGATAATGGCAACTATTATCCATATAATAGGAATTTCTAAAAATGGAAAACTGATCCCCACAGCTCCCTCATCGATACTTGACAGGCATCCCATGGCTGATAACGCCCAAAAAGACGAGATCTTCTCAAATTTGGGCTGCTCTTCTTCAAGAGCTTCTTTAATTACCCATATCCCGACCAGTGTAAAGACAACTAAAACAATCCAAGCACTAAAGGAAGCAACCCATTTGTATATTGCCAGTCCAATCAGCCAGCCTAACAACGGCAGTAAAGCGGTTGATATGGAGAATGCAGCTGCTATTTTACCTGTATTAACTATAAATTTTTTAAAATTTCTACTTGGCATTAGCAGGCTCAGAGAAAAAGCAAGACCGAAGTCATCCAGAGATAATCCAAATGACAGTAAGGCGAGAGCTAGATAATCCATTCTGCCCACCTTGCTCATTCTGCCTTCATTGCATTCTATCCTGTTAATTCTCGCTTTATAAACTTCTTCTGATGATGCCTTTCATCCAATCTGCCAGCTGCTACAATAGCATGTGCATATTTCTGCTTACAGCTCTAATAATTTATTTTTAGGAGCAATTAACTATTTAAATGCTAGAGGTGAATTTAGTGGATGAGCTCGCAGCTCAAGCAGAGATTCCTGAAGCTTCTAAAGGAGGATGAGGAGTTCAGATACGCTGTAGCCGGACTTCTTGGCCTAGAGGAAATTCTGAAAAGGCTTGACAGACATGAGGAGCAGCTTGTCAAGCTTAGGGAGGACATGAACAGGGGATTTGAGCTTATAGAAAGAAGGATATCAGCCTTAGGGGCAAGATGGGGCCTCCAAACTGAGGAAGCATTCAGAGAGGGATTAAAAGGGATATTAGAGAAGGAGTTCGGTGTGAAGATTGAGAGATGGATTGAGAAAGATAAGGAGGGAATGGTTTATGATCATCCTAGTGATGTAGAGCTGGATGTTGTTAAGGATGGGAAAACCATGCTAATAGAGGTATCCTCGCATGTAAAGGCATCTGATATCCCAATTTTCAGGAGAAAAGCCGAATTCTACGAGAAAATAACCGGAGTAAGGGCTGATAGGCTGGTAATCGTCACCCCCTACGCGGATGATAGAGCTCTTGAGATGGCAAAAGAGTTTGGAATTGAAATATACACAAAGGTATGATTGTCATGATGCCTGCTCTTATCATCCTTGCTCCCACGAAATATAGCAGGGTGGGAGCAACCGTTGCAGCTTTTCACAATGGTTTTATTACTTTTGTAAATAAAAGAAGGGGTTGATGGTGAGGTTTAAAGGCTGCCGTTGTAAAATGAGTGATCAACATACTAGCTGGAGGGTCCATTTCATTAATATTCAGTTTGCTGGATCGTGCCCAATAAATTTATTGGGTTCCCCTCTCAGCAATTTTATCATATAATCGACCCTTCAAGGAGTTCTCACATCTTTATCAGCCTTATCGGAAAAAGCTTTTATTGGCATCGAAGGCTTTTTCATGTGGGCACTACTGGGAAGATCCTTCTCGTGCTCGTGGTTGTGATCATCCTGTTTCTCCTGCTGTTAATGGCAGGAGCCCTGACATACAAACCATCACCTGTGACCGGAAGCATTAAGGAGAGGTTCATAAGCTACTCTGTTTCCAAGGGCTTTGGGGAAAGCACAGCCAGAAGGTTCTACTCTGAATATGAGGAATTGGTCATGGATCTGTATCAAAGGAATGCCTCAGTTCTGCTTCCCTGCTTGGAGCTCTACAGCAGGAATGCGACAGCCTTTGCCGAGATCTATAAAAGCCACAAGGATACTCAATCATTGATAACACATGTTATGCAAAGGCTGGCTTATTACAAGCTACTTGTCGTGGATGCAAGAGATATAAGCGTTCTTGATCCCAGATTGCTCACATTGGTGACCATTCAGGGGCTGGCCAACAGGGAGAGGCCCAGCCTTTACGTGATATTCAAGGACACTGATGCCCTATGGCTAAATAACATGAGGGATCTTGGAATCGATACCGCCTTTGTGCAGCTGGAGGATGCGATCAGAATTTTTGCTGAAAAAGCCTCAGGCTATGTTGTCTATGATCCCTCTCTTCCAGATACAATAAACGTGGGCACAACGCTGTGCGGGGTTTACAATGCAGTTCTTGTCCATCCAGGATGGATAAGCTGGCTTGAGGATCTGGGTGTGAGGAAGAAGCTCTTTGACCTCAGGGGCAACTTCAGCGACAGGGTCTCAGCGTATAAATGGGCTTTTGAGAGGCTTTGGGACAAGGTTGATCACAAGAAGCTGGCTGTGGCATGTCCTGAATATAGAGTATATCCAAAGTACACAAGCTGGCCTCAAGTTGCATGCAGGGATTATGCTGTAAGCCTTAAGCTGCTCACAGTCTATCTGAACCTGTCCAATCAGGAGGAAAAAGCGTTAATGGAGAGAATACTGGCTGCGATGCCGAACAATTCGATGGTGATGGGATGGAACGAGGAGGGGGAGGGGGCTTATGTTGACCTAGCGACGAGATATGGGAAGTTTGTGGCCGTGATGATGCACAACTTCGGCCCGAAGAACTTCGCAAATCCAACTGTTTGGATGCACCTGAAGCCTCCAGCTCAGCTGAATTTCTCCCTTCCACCTGTTAGACCTGAGGTACTGGGAAAAGGAGGGGTTTACATCACCTTCTACATCACAGATGGGGACAATCTGCAGTTCGACCAAGAGATGATAAACCTCTGGTCTCTCAGAGCCGGAGTTCCCGTCGCTTGGACTGTGAGCCCATTCCTGATTGATGTTGCGCCCTATATGGCTTATTACTATGCAAAGACAATGAGCGAAAACGACACATTTGTCTGCGGCCCATCGGGAGCGGGTTACATCTATCCCGTCTCGAACATTCACTATCTGGATCAGTACCTGCCTCACACTCTGGCCTATATGAAGCTAAGCGGGCTGAGGATAGTCGAGGTTCTCGGCTACAGCGATGATGCAGCAGCAAAGTACAAGAGATATATGGGAAACATGCTTCTGGCTATCAAGCGGGATTACAACGAGCAGCCAGGACTCTTCAAGATATACGGCCAGTCGTTCTACTACATAGAGGCAGATGGACACTATATGCCCGTGCTCTTCGGTGCACTTCACTTCAGGAACCTTCATGAATTTGAAAAGAAGCTGGACGAGGCCCTGAAAATGTATGAAAAGGGACCTCAACCCAGATTCAACCCAGCTGAGGACCTTCTTGGCTTTTCCAGAAAAGTTGATGATCCGAGCTCTCCAACAGGAATGGCTAGGTATGCAGCTCCGGGGGAGAGGCTTGAAGGGGCCCATACATTTGGTCCCTATGTCACTCTTCCAGCAGGCAGGTACACTGCACGCTTCCTTCTGAAGATAGACAGGATGACAAGCGAGAAAGTGGCAACGCTTGATGTATGCACCGATATAGGGAGGAGGATAATAGCCAGCAGGGAAATTTCAGGATCTGATTTCAAAGAAGCGGGGAAGTATCAGTGGTTCGAGCTGAGCTTTGTTCTGGACAGAACAACATCAAACATCGAGTTCAGGATATGGTACAGGCCCGAGAGCAATGTTGGCCTGTACTGCGGGCTGATCGATGTGCCATCTAATCTGGGAGGAGGTCTACCCTTCCTTCTTGTGATCTCTCAACCCTGGGATATTTCGGACTGGAAGGGAGTTGCAAAACTGCTCCATGAGCGCTCAAACATAACCCCGATAAACCTCCATGAGTTCATCTCCTTGGTAAACGTTGAGTATGGCTATGGAATAGCCAAGAGCATAATGGATGAGCGCATCACTGCTGGAAAGCTGAGCAAGGATAAGGCTGCTGAGCTTCAAGCCCTGCTGGATGAGGCCCTCTCCCTGTACAAGCAGGGGAACTGCTATGAGGCTGTGAGGAAGATGATAGCATTCTACAGGGAGCTCTCACACTCCTAGTTTACCGAAACTCGGCAAGAAAGCCTACGATTTTAGCCGTGGGATGAATTGCCGATAAGCTTAAATATAAACTCACGATAGTTGTGTTGAGCGTGTCGCTCGGATGTCCAAAGGCTGGAATAAGGCTCCGAGCTGAAAAGGGGAGGGGTTTCAGCAAAGCGGGCTATGGGCTACATGCCCATGGCAGGGGCTGGTGGGGCATTATGCCCTGGTCTTGACACAGCCCTGAACTCGGTAGGATGAGGCCTAAGGCTGACAAACCGGGAATCTCCCGGCTTTAGCCGTGGAGAATGTCAACGAAAGAAATTCAGCGAAGCTAAAAGCTCCAATATTTTTATATTTCCTTTCCAAGGAGCTTTCCAGCAGTCCCCCTTCTTAATCACTTCTATCAAGAGAAGTGCATTATACACAGGAATAGAAAGAGTGCAAAACTGCTCACTGCGATGATGCTGGCGCACAACTCACATAAGGCCTATATCCTCTAGGGCAAGGGAAGGAGAAACTTATAGAAAACTTAAGGACTATATTACAACATTAATTTTCTTGCTTCTTCAAATAAAACTGGTACAATCCATTCTGCTGGTGCAACTATATAATTCTTAGGATATTGATTGAATAATCTTAAATCCATACCTATTCTAAAGGTGTGAATATATTTAGAGGATTCGAGAGGTCTTATCACCTCCTCCTTTATTTCCTCCTCTTGCTCCGAGTAACCGATTATTAGAAAAACCAAGGCATGTTTTTGTAGTTCAGGAACGTACTGATGGAAGGCTCTAAACACCCTTCCCCCCATCCCTGGATATATCCATTCATAATCCAGATCCTCGACATCACCGTGAAATTTCCACAGATAGTGGTAGAACCCATCACCATCGTCATCGGAGGGTTGCTGTTCTTCCCTGTTAATTTTTCTAATCTTTCTGGAATACATATGTTGGTAAGCCTTTTCTATTAAATCATCCCAATTAAGACATATTATTTCTATTATAACCTTGTGATGAAACATTTCAGCAACAATTTCATGAGCCTTGGTAACCTTAACGACTTCTCTTTCCACCATATCTTGCTTAAAAATTTTCTTGAACTCTTCGCTTTTCAACTTATCTTTCAATGCTTCCTTGAAGTCGATTTTGTTTAAAAAGCGTGCCAGTGGAATGCCTGCATCTGAGGAGAATCCAGCTCCAATTAACACAATCACTCTTCCATAAGATTTTATGAGATCCTGAACTCGCTCCCTTCTAAGAGATCTAAATAGGGATGTACTTATTGAAACTACATAATCCTCGAATCTACGTTTAATCTCCCACTCTGGCGGCATTGGAGGCAGTTGTCCTCTCCTTGCTTCTTCATTTAATTCCTCCACTACTTTAGTAACGATAATATCTCTCAATAACTTTTTTATCCGGATATTCTTGCAGGACTCTTTCTAAAAGCTTCAGTAATTCAGGGGCAAGAGATTCAGCGATGGGTTCATACAATTCTCAGCTCACCGCATATCCTCTCAGCCATATTGCGAATCTCTTTTTCATATTCGTCATAGTTTATTTCACCATTTATAAACTTATTTAGTAGTTGTATATGAGCTAGTTCAAATTCCGCAAGAGCTTCTGCCCTCAGGTACCTCTTTATTTTCTCCTCCGGGGAAAGCGACTCCAACCCCTTTATCTCTTTCAATGGATCCAGTAGAGTATATTCCCAATTTATGTGATACTTGTCTTCATAGGCCTTCCTCCTCCTGTACACGTCCCTTCTCAGGCATTTTTCGAGTCTTTCTAATGAGGGTAATCGTGAGCTTAACGGCAACACTTCAGTTGCAATAAACTTGAGCTGATCAAAAGTCAAAAGTCTAGGCTGGGCTAATATTTCCTTCAATTTTTCTTCAATCACCCTTGGCACTGCCGTTTGAATAGGGGAAGCCACCTTCTTACCCACCTCTACTTAAAAGGAGGAGACTATAAAAGGTTTTGGGATTTGCTGGGCTTCCCATCCAGAGACTAAGAACAATATAAATTTCGAAATTATTGTTTGGATTATTCTCACTTTTTCATTTTACATGGAACCCGACAAGAAAGCCTACGGTTTTGACCGTGGGATGAATTGTCAATTTAAATTAAGAGTGCTCCTCATATCTTCGGCGAGTCGCCGGTGAACATACTCAAGCGGGCTATGGGCTACATGCCCATAGCAGGGGCTGGTAGGGCATTATGCCCCGGTCTTGACACAGCCCTGAACTCGGTAGGATGAGGCCTAAGGCTGACAAACCGGGAATCTCCCGGCTTTAGCCGTGGAGAATGTCAAAGTCAAGGTTGAGATGATGAGTCCCCTCAACAGAACACCTGAGTGCTCAGCCAAATTCTACTCCATCTGGAGGAGTTACCAGACCATCGGCGAGTGGGATAACAAGCTCTACGTTGATCAATCTATT
>Ga0315298_1010501_pt1 | contig 11140 bp, 9 predicted proteins | sample WHS_1_MG_FD_203077 | JGI IMG/M metagenome (GOLD analysis project Ga0315298, IMG submission 203077) | Extremophilic microbial mat communities from Washburn Hot Springs, YNP, Wyoming, USA - WHS_1_MG | ecosystem: Environmental > Aquatic > Thermal springs > Hot (42-90C) | place: USA: Wyoming... | reverse complement strand
AAATATCTATATTGATTTTTTCTATCATAAAGAGACATATATGTTGAAATAATTAATTTATTTTTTTCAATATCTTCTTTTTCATTTAGAAAACTTATTGTTTTTTCAAAATTTTCATCAATCTTTATCTTAATTAATTCAGAAAATATTTCATTTGGAGTGTTATTTTCAATTTCAATATTCAATCCATTAATCAATTTTCTTATTGTCTCTCCTCTTATATTTTTTGTTTTTCCATTCAAAATATCATAAAGTTTATCTCTTGAAATCTTTGTTATTTTTGATGCTTTATTAATATTTTTCATATATTTTTTCAAATAATTTCTTAAACTTTTACTATTTTTGTATAAATTTTTTTCAAAATCAACTCTATATCTTCTCGTCTCATTTAATAATTTACTATATTTATTTTTTACAAAATCATCGTTTTTATAATTATTTATCAATTCGCTTGTCTCAAAAATTCTATAAAAATTTAATTTTTTCTCAATACTGAAAATTGTGTCTAAAATATAAAAATTTATTTTTGGTTCTTCATAATAGTATCCTAAGTAGTAAATTCCTTTTTCTGCATAATAAAGAGATTTAAGTGGTTTTTCATTTCTTAGATACCAGGAAATATCATTAAAACAGGTGATAAGACCTGTTGGATGTGGAATTTTAGTTGCTATTTGTAAACCTTTTTGATAATATGATATTCCATTCTGAATTCTTTTCTCTTTTATCTCTCTTCTTGCTTTTGAAATCAAAAGAAATAGTTTTGTTGAGAGAGATAACTCTTTTTCTTTACTCCAGAATCTTGATTTTTGAAAATCTGTATTTTGACCCATTAGAGAATAATTCATTAAAAATTGACTTATGATTTTCCTAACTGATGATGGTATTTTTTTATACTCTCTTCTTATTTTGTTATATAAATTTTTTAAATTTTCAGTGTCGTTTAAGTAAAATGATATTATAAATTTATTTGAAAGTAATAAATAATATATTGAAATATTGTTTTTACATCTTTTTAATCCAGAATTTACCTCTTTTAATGCCTCTAAATATTCTCTTTTCCAGATATATTCAAGTGATTTCAAGTAGTGTCTGTAACAAATATCTATTCTATTTTCCAGCATAAAATTTAAAATTGGCTTTGAGTATGAACCTAAATCAAAAATCTTTTTAGTTAATACAGGCAATTTAATATTCATCTTAAATATATTTTATCATATTATATGTATCCTTACAATAAAAATTTAAAAAATTTTTTAAAATAAAAAAAATCATATTAAAAAAATTTAATAATAATGATAGTTTTTAGATACAGAAAATTTGACAATCACTTGAGGGGTTTTATTCTTAAAAAAAAGGAGGTATGCAATGAAAAAACTCATAATTTCAATTTTAATAATTTTAGCATTGATGCTTTTTGTAAGATTATCTGTATTTGCAGATCCTTCAGATGCAGGTGGTTCTGTACTTTCAGTAAGACCAATTACTACAGAATTACCAAAGTAATTCAGGTTAAAGATTCTTAGAAGAACAGGATTAAAAATTACATTTTTTAAAACAATCTAATTAATTCATTTTAAAAACTTAAGGAGGTTTTTTATAGAAAAAAACTATAATAAGATTAATTTTTCTGAAAAGAAAAATAAAATTAAAAATTTTGATTTTAACTCAGTTGATTATTATAAATTTATTTATGATAATTTACCTATTCCTTATGCACTTCATAAAATAGTTTTAGATAAAGATAATAATCCTGTCGATTTTATTATCATTGATGCTAATAGTTCATATGAAAAACTCACAAATTTATCAAGAAAAGATATTATAGGAAAATATGGAAAAGAAATTTTTCCAAATATTGATAACCAGAGAATTAAAAAATATTATGAAGTTGCATTAAGTGGAAAAAGTATCTCTTTTAAATTTTATAGTATTGATTTAAAAAAACATTTACAGGTGAATGTTTTTAGTCCAGAAAAATACTATTTTGGAATTTTATTTGAGGATATCACTGATTTAGTTGAAAAAGAGATAAAACTAAGTGCATTGTTGAATCTTCAATCAATAATAAGAAAAATAAATCATTTAATAAATTATTGTAAAGATGAAAAAGAATTTTATAAAAAAGTCTTAAGCGAAATAATAAAAATAGATGGGATAATTTTTGCATGGATAGGTTTGAAAAAGGAAAATTTTATTGTTGAGCCAGTTTCTTTCAATGGAGTTTTAAGTGAATATTTAAAAAGTATAATAGTTAAATGGAATGATTCAGAATTAGGTTCAGGACCAACTGGTAGTGCAATTAAAAGTAGTAAAAATTTTATAATCAATGATATCTCTAATGATGAAACATTTTATCCATGGAAAGAAAAAGCCTTATCATATGGTGTGAAATCAATTGCATCTTTCCCAATAACTTATGAAAAAGAAGTAATAGGAGCATTAACTGTTCATTCAAATAAAGAAAATTTTTTTAATGAAGAGATTATTGATGTTTTAATTGAAATTAGTAATGATATTGGAATTGGTATCAGAAAATTTATCGATAAGGAGAAAATTATGAACAAAACAGAAGAACTTGAACGCACAATTGACAATATGTTATCATCTTTTTCAAAAATAATATCATTAAAAGAGCCATATACAGGAAACCATTCATTAAGAGTTGCTAAACTTGCACTATTAATTGGAAGAGAGATGAAAATTGATGAAAATAGATTATTGGCATTAAAATATGCATCTTTTTTACATGATTTAGGAAAAATTTTTATTCCATCTGAAATTTTAAATAAATATGGAAAATTAAGTTCCCATGAATATAATCTGGTTAAAGAACATGTTTTAAAAAGTTATGAAATAATTAAGGATATTAAATTTCCATATCCAACTCATGAAATTATCCTACAACACCATGAAAGAATAAATGGTTCTGGCTATCCATATGGACTTAAAGGAGATGAAATATTGCTGGAGGCAAAAATTCTATCTGTTGCAGATGTTGTTGATGCAATGACATCAAATAGACCATATAGAGCACCACTTTCAGTTGAAAAAGTTATTGAAGAGTTAACTACCAATAAGGGCATATTGTACGATGAAGAAGTTGTTGAAACAACCCTCAGAATAATAAAAAAATTAAACTCAATATAGGTTCATTGAGATAGTTTAATTATAAATTGAATTCTACCTTCTGAATTTTCAGGTTTGCCAATAAAAGTATCAATAGAATCTGCGAGTTTCTTTTTTTCAAGAATCTCATTTCTATTTTTCTCATATTCAGTTTTTGTAAGATTAACTCCTTCTTTTAATTTTGAAAGATTATCTACAGTTGAATTCAAACCAGGTAAATCTTTATTCATTACTTTTCCGCCAGATGATATCACTTTTAATGAATTTATTAATTCTGAAAAGGTTCTTTTTAATGCATTATCAAGATTTGTTATACCAATTGAAATATTATTAACTCCATCCTTTAAAATATTTGATAGATAAGAGAGACCATAAATCTTATTTCCGTTTATTTCTCCACCATTTGCTAAAACAGATAAATTTCTCTTTAATTCACTTAAACTATCTCCAATTTGAGATAGTGAATTTAAATTATCTTTAAATTTAATGAGAGAGTCAATTATAGTGTCATTACCATCTTTTATTTTTAGCAATGCTTCTTTTGTTTGGTATAAAGATAAAATAGTTTCATTATTTGAAGAAGAGCCACCATACAATAAAGAGTTTATTAAAACTTCCTCATTCTTTAAATTTTCTAAGAGTTTATATTTAAGTTGTGAGTCAATGTTATTTGAAATCTCCTGATTTAATTTATTTATATTTTCAATATTTTTAAGAATTTTTATATATACATCAAAAATTTGAATCAAATTTGATAAATTCATATTTGAAGTTTGAAAAGATTGAATTAGAAGATCGAGGTTAGAGGGGATAAGTTTCAATGCTTTTATTTTCTCTTCATCTATACTATTTGAAAGCATTAAAATTAAATCTTTATGAGCATCGATTCCTATAGCAATAGTCTTTAAATTTTCTATTCCCTCTTTTAATTTTGATAGATCAATTGAAGTTAAATTTACCTCACTATTTTTAATGATTTCATCCAAAAAATTTTTCTGTATTTTTACTAAATTTGTAAGTCCATCAAGGCCACCATAAATTTTGTCAAAAATATCCATCAATGGTAATTCAATACCAAAATAAGAAGGAGTTATGGTGAAAGTGAGTTCAGGTATATCAATACTATCGGTTTCAAATTCAATAAAGCCACTTCCTTCACTATCAAGAATTATCATAAGATTTATTTGGTACTTTCTTCCTAAAATTGTTGGTTTAGTATCTCCACTCAATTTCAAATCCTTAACCTTTTCAACATCAAGAGATGTTGTTCCTATCATCAAAAGAGGCACCACTTTTCCATCTTTCATTAAATTACTTTTACCATTTATCTCTATTCTCAATCTTCCACTTTTTCCTTTTATATCATTAATCTTTTTCTCTTCACCATTTAAAAAATATTTAACCTTTATCTCAAAAGGTAAATTTCCATTATAATTTCCTCTATAATATGTATCCTCTTGATCTTTACTTTCACCCTTCACAATTACATAACTATCTTTAACTTCAACCTCTCCATCTCCATAAATTTTTCTAATGTTAACAAGATTTTTAATAGGGTCCTTTACTTCATATTTTCCACTTCCTTTAAATCTTATCCAGTCAACTAAAATCTTTTCATTTAAATTTCCATATGGATCACCCAAAACATAAACAGTCTCACTATCATAAACTTTATTTTGTGAGTATGTAGAAAAAAGAGGAATAAATAATAGTATTAAAATTGTTGCTAAAACAATTAATTTTTTCATGTTATACCTCCTTTTTATTCCATCCTATTGATAAAAATTTAATTAATTTATCGAAAATCTTTATTATTGCGGGTAAAAATATTAATGTTATTACTGAACTTATAAATGCTCCTCTTGCTAAACTCCCCATAGTGAAATTTACAAGTTTTATATCACTGAATAGAGCAGATGGAAGAGTCATAAAGATCATAGTACCAGCACTTGTCAATATAGAATGTGAACTCCATTTAATAGATTCATTTGTCGCTTCAACAGGATTCAAACCTTCTTTTCTCTCCTCTTCATATCTTGATAAGACCAATACACCATAATCTATCGTTGCCCCAAGTTGAATTGTATTAAGTAGTGTTGGAATGAAGAAAGGAGTGTGTAAATTTATTAAAAGGTAATATGCAATATTTATCCAGATTGCTGTTTTTATTACTAAAGTCAAAATTATAGGAGATAAAATTGATAAAAATCCTATGGCTATAAGAAATAGGATGATATATAAAGAAATATTTGTTGTTTTATTCTGGTCCTCCATTGCAATATTTCTCAAATCTGAAAGAAGAAGGGACTCACCAGTTAAATAAACTTCACCTTTTATATTTTTATGAACAATCTCCTTTATTTTCTCTCTTAATATTTTTCCCTCTTCTTCATTTGGTGAATATTTTGAGTATATGATACTCAATTCATAATCATTACCAACAAACTTATTTATAATATCTTTTGGTAAAAATTCGTAAGGAATTGTGGGATCAAAAATTGTTGAATAATGAAAAACTTCTTGAACTCCATCCAAATTTTCAATCTCTTTTAAAGTATTAAGAAATCCCTCATTATCTTTTTTTGAAATTATATAAAATGAGTCTTTCTCTCCAAAAACTTCTTTTAATTTATCAAGAGTTTTAACACTCTCAAGATTTTCTGGTAAAAAATTTTTAATATCATAAACAAGATTTACCTTTTTTGAACCAAAGTATGAAGAGACAAGAAGAATAACAAAAATTGTAAAAAATAAGTAAGAATATTTTGCAATATATTTTCCTATGTTTCCTAAACTTAAAGGGAAAACTTTATGTTCTTTTCCAACAACTAATTTATCAAATATTAAAAGAATCGATGGTAGAAAAATAAACGAACATAACATTGATATAGTAACACCTCTTACAAGAATCCAACCAGCCTGGTTAAAAAGGTTAAGTCTTCCAAATGTTAAAGCATAAAATCCACCTATTGTTGTTAATCCACTCAGAATGATTGGTTTTAATATTTTTGTTAAAGCATTTTCCATTGCTAACTCTTTACCTGATTCTCTTCTCTCTTCAATGTATCTATGATATAGAAATAGAGAATAATCAAGAGTAACTGCAAGTTGAAGTATCGAAACTATAGTATTTACTAAGAAATAAACCTCAATTTTTAAAAATGATGTTATTCCAATATTTATAATTACACCTGAAACCATTGATAGAATGATAAATATTGGACCCCAAATCCTCGGGAATGTTAAAAGGAGGAAAATCAAAACAAGAATTACTCCTATTAAGAAATATTTTTCAACAGAGCCTTTAAAATGATCTGATAGTTCAGATGTTATAACATCATTACCAGTTAAAGATGCTTCTTCTGGTAAAATCGATTTTATTGAATCTATTTGTGTTTTATATCTTTCACTTGCCTTTAAAATAATCTCTATTTTAAAATATCCATCCTTAAACCAATTTTTAGAATCTTCTCCCCACAACTCAATAGGGATAGATATATCTTGAAAATCTTTAATGTATGATATGGAGTCAATAAAAGGAAAAAGTTTTAATTTATTAACTAAAGATTCAACAAGATAAGGATCCTCTGTTTTATATAAAATCGTTAATTCTGCTCCATGTGAGAGTTCTTTATTTAATATATCCATTCCTCTTATTGATTCAACATCCTTAGGTATAAGTTTATAAATATCATAAGTTACTTTAAGTTTTGGTATGTAAAAAATAGATATGGCTATTAATATTAAACAGATTATGAAAATTAAAACTCTATTATTCACAATAAATCTTGAAAACCATCTCATTTTTCACCTCCAATTCCATTCCAAACTTTTTTACTTAAACTTAATATATCTATTTCCTTCCCATTAAAAATTATGTTACCCCATAAAGATATTAAAATTCCCCAAAGAATCAGAATATCATTTTCATCATAATTTTTCTTTAAAAATATTAAAAATTTTTGAAGTTTTTCATTGATTCTTTCAAGCATAGACTCTCTCAATTTTTCTCTTATCTTTTTTGGTGCAAAACTTACATCTCTTAAAATCATTAAAATTGATGAAGCAAATTCATTTGCAAGAGAAATATTTAAATTAAAAAAATCGCTTAATATTTTTGTTGGATCACTCGTCTTATTTTTTGTAATATCATAAAATCTCTTTTCAATGTTTTCAATTAAATTTTCTATTATTTTCTCTAAAAGATCCTCTTTTGATTTAAAATATGTATAAAAACTTCCTTTGGATATATTAGCAAGTTTAGTTATTTCATCAATAGTCGTTTCATTGAAACCTTTATTCATAAAAAGATTTAATGATACTTTAATTATCTTTTCTCTCTTATTGACTGACCAGTTAGTCATAATTTATAATTATACAAATATTTTTAATTTTGTCAATAAATTTAATAACTATATCTTTCTAAAATCTCTTTTATAGTAAAAATATTAGTAAATTTCAAATTTCATTTTAATTTCAAATTTAATGAATCACAATAATTTATAATATAATTATAAAAGTTTTTAAAAAATTTTTTTTAAATGAGAGGTTATATTTATGCAGAGTATAAAGAAGAATATAATTAATTCTTTAATTTTAAGTATATCTGTAATAGTAATAATATTTCTCATATCAATTATTAAAAAGGGCTCTTCAGTAATTGAGATTAATTTTAATTTTTACTATATTCTCTTAGTTATTTTAATAGTTTTTTCTCTCTGGTTAATAGAATCAATAAGATATAAAATTTTATTAAAAAAATTTAATTATAATTTCTCTATACTAAATTTGATTTATATAAATCTTGTTTCACTTTTTTTTGCAACAATAACTCCTTTTGGTTTTGGCGGTTTCGCAATGAAAGTTTATATGATATCAAAGAAAAAGAATTTTGATATAGGACAGGTTAGTGCTATCATAACAATAATATATATTTTAAATATGCTTTTTGTTCTATTTTTTTCATTTATCTCAATTTTTTTGTTAAAAAATTTTGAGATAAAGCAGGATATAATAAAGAAGATTATAAACTCTGTCATAATTTTTATAATTCTTCTTTCAGTAATGATATTTATAATAATTTTAAAACCAGAGGTATTCAGAAAAATTAGCCTTTCAATATTAAATCTATTTAAAAAAATATCATCAGAAAAAAAAGAAAAAATAACTCAAACAATAATTAGAAGTTATGATAGATATAGAGAAGGGTTACTGGCAATGAAAAAATTGGGTATAACAATTCTTTGGATTTCAATTTTTACAGTTATCTATTATTTTGTGTTGTTATCAATAACTCCGCTTTTAATATACTCTTTAAATATCAATGTTTCCTATTTCACCTCCTCTATTATGCAATTCATTTACCATTTTTTTGTTGGATGGGCAGTAACACCAGGAGGAAGCGGAATATCTGAGGCTCTTTATTCTTCACTCTTTTCATCAATTGTTGATATATCAAAATTAGCAACTCTTACATTCCTTTTCAAATTTTTCACTTATTATATCTATATTATTTTAGGTGGCATATTGTCTATAAAGGAGATAAAAGAGTTTGGAGACCTTAGAAATATCTATGAATACAATTCATAAAAAAATTTTAAAATATAGAGATTTAGAAAAAGAACTAATAAAGAAGTTAAAAATTGTAAATCTGAAGAAAAAACCTGAAATTATTGTATTTCTTGATTCATCATATTTAGATGATAAAATAATTTCCTGCTTCCTTTTTTATAGTTATTCTCAAAAAAAAGTTTTAAAGAAAAAAAATTTAGTATCAAAAATAAATTTTCCTTATATTCCAACTTATCTTTCATTAAGAGAAGGACCAGGTTATATTAAAGGATTAAAAAATGAAAATTATGATTTAATAGTTGTTGATGGACAGGGAATTGCACACCCAAGAAAAATTGGAATTGCAACATATCTTGGTATTAAATTGAACAAACCTTCTATTGGGGTAAGTAAAAATCTTCTATATGGAAGTTATGAAAACTTAGATAATGAAAAAGGTGCTTTTAAAGAAATTTTTGATAAAGATGGAGAAATCATTGGTTATGCTTTAAGAACAAAAGAAAACACAAAACCAGTTTTTATATCTCCTGGAAATTTAATTTCTCTTAAAGAAGCGCTTGAAATTATAATTTCTTTGATTAATAAATATAGAATACCTGAGCCTCTAAGAGAAGTTGATCTTTATTCAAAAGAGTTGAAAAGAAATTTAAATGAAAATATTCATAACAGGTGAGCCAAGGGTTGGCAAAACAACTTTAATTAAAGAGATATCAAATATTTTAATAAAAAAGGGTTATAAAATATCTGGTTTTATAACAACTGATTTAATTTCTAATGGATATAGAACTGGCTTTAATATCATTGATTTAATAACAATGAATGAGAAAATATTCGCATCAAAAAATATAAAAACAGATTATAAATTTGGTAGTTATTATCTTAATATTGAAAATTTAGAGGAAATTTTTAATAGAGCAATTAAATCAGATTTCGATTTTTTAATAGTTGATGAAATAGGAAAAATGGAATTTTATTCTAAGGAATTTAAAGATAAAATTTTTGAAATTATGAAAAGTGATATTAAAATGATAGCAACTCTTCATAGAGATTTTGTTGAACATTTTAAAATTTATGGGAAAATTTTTATATTAACTATGAATAATAAAGAAAATATAAAAAATGAAATTTTAAAATTAATAAGTAAAGGAGAATCATTATGAATGAGCAAAACAAAAAAGAGTTAAAATGGGAAATTAACATTCCACTTTTAAACAACAAAATTTTGATGAGACAAGTTTTTTTAATTTTTCTAATAACATATATAATTATTTCAATTTTAATGTCAATTATTTTTATAACTCAAGGAGATTTTAAGTCAGTTCAAACGATTTTATTTATTTTCCTTTTGGTCTGTCTCGGTCTATATATTTTGACTATATTGATAATGTTTATAGTTTTTGGTAATAGAATGAATTTAAGGTTTACTCTCAATGATAAGGGTGTTCTTTATGAAATGATTGATAAAAGAGGAAAAAAATTAACAAATTTATCAATTTTTATGGGTTTATTATCTAAAAAACCTACAACTACAGGCACAGGATTAATAGCAAAATCAATGGAGGAGGTTTTTATAGATTATAGAAATGTGACTAAAATAGAGCCAAGAGATAATGAAAAAGTAATTCTATTGAAAAATGAGTGGAGAACACTTATGGCTATTTACTGCAATGATGAAAATTATGATGAAGTTAAAGAATATATAAATAATAGGTTTGAAGAGAGGAGAAAAGATTCAAAAGAAGAGAGAACAAAAAATCCATTGCCAAAATATATTCTTCTATCACTATTAACAATAATAATGTCAATTCCAATTTTTCTTCTTCCATATCCTTTTGAAATTGGTTCTTTTGTACCTATATTAATTCTATTTTTTACACTTGCCTCTATCTGGTTAACAAGATTATTATTTTTTGTAACAATTGGTGCTTCAATTTATGTAATAATTTTTGTTATAGCAAAACTTTTTGAAAAAACTGAATCAATAATTTTTAATAGAACTTACTTCTGGTATGAATTAATAAGTTCTGAAGATATATTTTCATTAATTCTTCTACTCATATCACTTGCATATTTTATTGGTATTTCAATCTATTCATTAAAAGGAAAACTTCCATCAATGCTTGAAAGAGATATTTCAGATTGATTTAATTTATATTGAGGTGATTTTATGAATGATATTCTTGAAATAATTAAATCAAGAAGAAGTATAAGAAATTATAGAAAAGAAAAAATAAAAGAAGATGAAATCATAAAAATTTTAGAAGCAGGAAGATGGGCACCATCTGCGAGCAACAATCAGCCATGGAGATTCATAGTTGTTAATGATGAACAATTAATAAAAAAAATTGGTGATGCATGTAGAATATTAACAATCAATTCATTTGTTGAAAATTCAAAAGTTTTAGTAATTATCTATACAGAAAAAAAACATAGATGGGTTGAT
>Ga0315298_1010499_pt1 | contig 11142 bp, 12 predicted proteins | sample WHS_1_MG_FD_203077 | JGI IMG/M metagenome (GOLD analysis project Ga0315298, IMG submission 203077) | Extremophilic microbial mat communities from Washburn Hot Springs, YNP, Wyoming, USA - WHS_1_MG | ecosystem: Environmental > Aquatic > Thermal springs > Hot (42-90C) | place: USA: Wyoming... | reverse complement strand
GCCTTAATGGGAGCGGATATTGCAACGGTACCGTTTAAAGTTCTGAGACAGCTTACCCAGCATCCCCTTACGGATAAAGGTCTTCAAGCATTTCTTAAAGACTGGGAGAAAGTGCCTAAAAAATAAGGGCTTTATGCTTGGCACGTTAAAAAGATACTTCGATACACTGCCTATATCGGAAAAAAACAGGCGGATCTTGAATCTGCCCAATGCTATTACCATGCTTCGCATCCTTATCATTCCTGTTTTGTTCTTCCTTTTAGTGCCGCCTGATCAGTTCTGGAGCCTCGTACTTGCCACCGTCTTTATCGCCGCTTCTCTTACGGACCTTCTGGATGGATACATCGCTCGCAAATATCAACTCATTACCGTTATGGGTAAGTTTTTGGATCCCATAGCTGACAAATTGGTCATAAATACGGCCATGATTCTCATGATTCCCATCGGTCGCATACCCGCCTGGGTTGTGGCCATCATAATCATCCGTGATTTTTTTGTAGACGGTATCAGGAGCATCGCTACCTCGGAAGGGGTAATCATCCAGGCGAGTAACCTGGGGAAAAAGAAAACCCTATGCCAGGTATTTGCCGTCTCCGCCCTTATGATTCACTACCCCTTTTTAGGTGCCGATGCCCATACCGTGGGAACCTTTTTGCTCTTTCTCGCCCTCATCTTAAGTATTGTTTCCGCAATAGAGTACTTTGTGAAATTCATAAAAGAAGTGGTCATGAAAAGTTGAGGCCTATCTCATCTTACGAGCTTGCCCGGGCTTTTATTTCCGGCTTCTTACCGGCGAGGAGGTGATAACCTAAGATTCTTCGGCTTCGAGGATGCAGGGAATAGCATCGTCGTTCTTCTGTCGCTTTCCTCGAGAGACGTTGCTATAACGTCCATATTAACGCACCATCTGCTCACCCCGGTTCGGGATATGGGAACACATGGCAGCCAACTATTCCAGGGCGGCGAATGTCCTGCACGATTTTCCGTCCTTGGCTTTATAAATAACCTTTCCCTCCTGATCCAGATAGGTCATCCGTTCCTGTCGGCAAGAAGCATCTTAAACACATTGTGTCGGAAGATGGCCTCCAGCTTTTTTAGTTCCAAAGGCGGCACAACACGGAACATGCCCTTTTTGCCATAAAAGCAGCCATCCGTCACGAGGATGTGGCAGTGGGGATTGAAACCGAGGAAATCGCCAAACGTCTGGATGGCGATTATGGCGCCGGGGATGGGGTCGTTCTGTGGGACGGCCTCCTGGATGAAGACCTTCAGGGATTCCCAGGCGCAGCGGCTGAGATCGGCAAGAAGTTTACGATCATACAGGAAGTAACGACGAAGTATCTTCGGAATACTGAAGACGAAATGCCGGTGGGGAACCTTTTTAAGTACATCCACGTAGAGCCATTCTCCGAATTCCACCACACGCTTCTGATGACAGGATGGACAGAAATGGCGGTGCTTGCAGGAAAATGCCAGGAGATATTCATGGCCACAATCCTTGCACTTCACGCGGGCAAAACCGTTATGGAGAATACCGCAGTCCAGATACCGGTAGATGACTTTCTGGATATAGGGACGGAAAAATCCATATTGCCGTTCAAATCGTTCCTCATAAACTTGGAAAAAGGCTTCAAAATGATCCTGCACGCACCGGTAATAGTCGGAAGACTGCGGGTTTCGTGGACGATACACAGCGGCGGGAGCAGCTATGATTTCTCTCCTTTGAGAATATCAGACCGCGAGATAATAGAACGCTCGTTCTGTTTGTCAAGAGAAAATATCAACCGGAAGATCGTATAATTTTCGAAGAGGCCATTGTTACAGAATTTTCGTTGATAAATGGTGCCCAATATGGTAACAATAAAATTATCAAAATAAGTACTAAAAGGAGTTAGCATATGAATACCATACCCGCCCGGGAGATCAAGCGCCGTGGTATCGCCGCGGTGGATGATCTCATTGCGAAAGGGGATCTCCATGTGATCAGGAACAACCAGCCCCAGTATGTGGTTCTTTCCGAGGAGCGCTACCAGGAACTGATAGCCGCGGAACAGGAGGCCTACTATGCCCGTGTTCGTGCGTCGCTGGAGGACATCAAAGAAGGAAGGGTGAAGAACTTCAAGACCGCTGCCGACCTGCTGAGGGCCATTGACGCGGATGGAGCCGAGTAGTGTACAGCATCGTCACGCCGCAGCAGTTTCTTCGCCAGGCCCGCAAATTCTTCAAGAAGCATCCCGATTTGAAGTCACGCTTTGCCAATGTGCTCGGCGATCTTCAAAAAGACCCTTTTCAGCCTCATTTGGAGTTGCATCCCCTGAGCGGCAAACTGGAAGGTTGCCATGCTGTCAGTCTCATCTATAGGTACCGCATTACTCATACTCTCCTGATTACCGAGAAAGAAATCATCCTGCTTGACGTCGGCAGTCATGAAGAAGTGTATCGGTAAGGAAGAAGAAAGGCTTGAAATCAACCGAGTTCACATACGCCACGCGAGCCGGTGACAGGAATTCTCTTATCAATGGAATAGAATATAGGGAGGATGATCATATCTGTTAATAGAAAGGCTCAGAGCTTTCCAAACATGTTCTTCAGAGGGAGGTAACATTCGGGAGGTGGCTGGGAAAAATTATGAATCTTTCCGATGACCCCTGCCACCCTGACGCCGGAGATATTCTCAATTGTCCATCTGTTCTCCTCGATCATCTCGGGGGGCGTCGCTTCCACACCCGCATCCATGAACACGACACCCAGGGGAGTGAGTCCTCTTCTCTCCAGGGCTTTGATGGTGAGGAGGGTGTGATTGATGGTACCAAGTCCGACTCTCGCGGCAATGACAGGTTTTCCGCTTGTACGTGAAATAAGGTCGATGATCATGCTGTTCTCAGTCACCGGGACGAACGCACCTCCTGCACCTTCGAGGATGAGAGGGGAGAATAATTGAGCCTTTTCCGCTACGGCCTGATCTATTACCTCTAACTCGACGGTACTCCCTTGATCCCTGGCGGCGAAGAGGGGCACCTTGGGATTCCTGAAACAGTACACTAAGGATTCGGCGGGATCTTTGTGTCTGAGGAACTCGATGTGCTGATAAATGAACCGGGCATCACTGTCCATGTCATGCGCATCCCTGCATCCCGTCTGTACCGGTTTGAGGTAAAAAGGGTTATATCCCTCCGCGAAAAAGAACTGCATCATGAGGAGGCAGAGTACCGTTTTCCCGACCCCCGTGTCGGTTCCCGCGACGAAGAGTTTCTCTCTATGTTTACTCACGCATTGCCTCCTTCAGACGTTCTCTAAAGAGCGCGATATCTTCGTTCTCATGGAGCGCGGTAATCCCGATTCTCAATATGGCCCGGTTGGGGGGCACGGTGGGATACCCGTGCAGGGAGGACAAAAATATCTTTTTCCAGAAGACGACGGGCAACCTGGAGCGCCTTTTTCTCCTCTCCTATCTCCAGGGCGAGGATGTGCGCGTCACCGGAAACACGGAAGCCCTCCTTGATGAGACATTCTTTCATGTATGCGCTTATGTCTTTCAGGTGAATCCTCTCCTTATTACATGACTCGACAATCTCGAGGATATCGATGGCGGTGGCTGCGTGGGCTTCCGGAAGGTTGGTGGTGTAGATGAGGGGAGAGGAAAAGTTGAAGAGGTATTCTTTGAATCCCTCGGAGAGCAGGACGAAGGCACCGAAGAAGCCGAAGGCCTTGCCAAAGGTTCCCACGGCGATGTCTGCCACCCCGGCGGCGAGGCTACGGCCACCCTCACCGAGCGCGCCAAAGGCGTGGGCTTCGTCGACGACCGCCAGGAATTGATACTTTTCTTTCAGTTTTTTGAATCCGGACACATCTAAAAGATCTCCATCCATGCTGAAGAGTGACTCCGTGAGCACGCTCACCTAGGAATTTTCGTTTGTAGACAGGCGTTTTTCCAGGTGTGGAAACGAGGCGTGATTGTAGCCCTAAAACTGTGCCCCGCTCATCATCATTCCTTTGACACTGCTCGCGTGGATATGTTTGTCGAAAATTACCGTATCTCCCCTTTCAAAAAGAGTGGAGAGCACCCCCATGTTTGCCTGGTAGCCACTCGGGTAAAAGAGAGCGTCTTTGTAGCCGAAGTAGGTAGCGTAGGTATTTTCCCCCGGTTAATGATTGCATAATTTCCTGAGACCAACCGGGATGAGGAGGACGATGTGCCATACTTCCGAAAATTTTTCGCGGCCTTTTCTCGCACTTCCCTGGAGCCTGTAAGCCCGAGATAATCGTTGGACGCAAAGTTAAGAACCTTTCGGCCTCCCATGAAGAGATATTTCCCCGCTCTTTCTGTAACCTCCGGCGGGTTGCGATAGAGACCGGCGTCGCGCTGCGCCGTTAACCGTCTTCTGTAGCGTTCAACAAACATGTAAAAACCTTCCTGTAATGAATAAGATTCCTTCTTCGATGCCTTGGCGAATGGCCGCGATGAGCATGGTAATGCTGGCATTCCCGTGGGCATCGATTTCAGACTTGTAATGCGGGAATACCGTTCTAGGTGAGGTGAGGAAATAATTTATGATGTCGAAATAGTTTTTATGTTTTTCACTGAATTGCAGATAAGCCAATCCAATAGATCGAACTTTTTCCTCCGGGGAGGCTGCGTTCTTTATAGCCTTGCCGATTGCCTGGCGCAGGAGGTCCAATCCCTCTAACTGGAGGGCGGCAAAAAGTTCCTCTTTATCTTTGAAGTAAAAATAAATGGCGCCGACACTCAATTCCGACCGTTTTGCAATCTGATTGATGGATGTGTCATTGAGGCCCTTCTCCAACAGAAGCGCCCTTGCCGTATTCAGAATGTGTAATTTGCGCTGTTCTTTTTCGCGTTCCCGTCTCTCCTTCGCTCCCATAAATCACTAGTTCCTTCTCTATTTATTTGAGGCTTCAATCCAATAGCCGCAAAAATCACGATATTTCCATAATATCAAACCAAGGCTCCTGCCTTTTGAAAGGACAGATTGCCTTGCAGTGCCGGATGGGGTCTTCCGGGGGGGCCTTCATTTTGGAAGGAACTTCCCGGTGTTTTTCCAGCCAGTCTTGAGCTTCGGCACGACTCTCTGTACTTCCGGCGCTGTAAACCGTTTTCCCGCGGCAGTGAACGAATCCGTATAAAAGTTCGTATCGCTTTGGCACTGGCGCCCTCCACTAAAATTCCTCGCCTACTTTGATCAGCACCTTGACCGCCTTCCCGGTTTTGATTCGATCCCGATAGACTTCAGGAAGCCGCTCCAGCGGTTCGTAGTCTGAAATCAGGGTATGGGCATCCAGTTTGCCCTCCGCCATCCAGTTCAGGCACTGAATGTTTTCCTCATGGGTATTGGAAATGGAGGCTGTAAGCGTGATTTCCTTGAAATTGATGAGGAAAGGAGCGGTAATCTCCAGCGGAGAAAAAATAACACTGATGATGCATATCTCACCGTTGTCCATAGACAGCAACAGAGCACGGTCGATATTGGACTTCACGCCTGAACATTCGAATATTTTGAGAAAGCCGTCCGGGACTATGGCCTTGACTTTCTCGTCCGCATCTTGATCCAGCGGATCGAAGACGTGGTCGGCTCCATACCTAAGGCCAATGTCGCGTTTTTCTTTCACCGGTTCAAAAAGTACGATCGGGGCGTAACCTAAAATCTTGAGAATGCGCACGGCGCACAGTCCGATGGGCCCGCCGCCCATGACTAGAACAGATCCCGTGCGGCCGCTGGTGCAGCTTTCGACGGCATGCAGCGCCGATGCAAACGTTTCGGCAAGAGCGGCGTTTTGTGAATCGACGCCCGTTGGAATAGGAATCAACATTTGCGGATAGACTTTCACATATTCCGCAAATCCTCCCGGCATATCACCGATGCCCACTGTCCGTCGATGAATCCGGCATAGCTGCCTTTTGCCGGTCATGCAATTTGTGCAGGCGCCGCACCACGTCGGCCGAATGCATACCCGCGTACCAACGGGCGGGCCGCCGGCCTTGCCGCCTTTCTCTGCAATCGTGCCACTGATCTCATGTCCGATGATGTAACCGTCAGGCAAGAGGCCACGCTCGATCAGCGAATGGTCGGACCCGCAAAATCCTGTATCGGCCACTTTGACGAGCACTTCATCATCTGCCAGTCCGTAGTCAGGAACTTCTTCGCAGACAAGACCTTTGGCCGTTCGAAAGACAACTGCTTTCATTTTCAATCCTCGCACTCCAGTGTGATTTTCTCAACCTTGCGTAAATCCTTCTCATAGAAAACAGAACCGGCAAGGAAAACTATGGCAGAAGCCACAAGGAATATTGGCAGAATGGACATGGCGGCCTGAATGCCGTACAGGTCAGAGATTTTCCCGATGACGATGGGCGCCATAGATGCCCCAAGAAGGTTTTGCAGAACAACACAGATAGAATACGAAATCGCGCGCAGCCCCGGATGGATGACTTCCTGCGTTGCCGTGATGGCCGCCGGCGCAAAGGCGCTGCCCAGGATGCCCATAAGAATCAGCGTCAGGTACTGCGCCTGTTCTTGAAGGAGAGAAATAGCAACGAAGATTACCACTGCGTTCAGGCTCGTCGTAATCATGGGAAACAACAGGCGGGATTTTGGTTTCTTTTTGAACCACATGTCCGCCAGCCATCCGCCCAGCGGCAGTCCAATTAGGGCCAGGATCATCAGCAAGCTCGTCTTCACCGCTGCTTCGCTGATGGAGATTCCCATCGTGCGGTGAAGATAGGGCGGAAGCCAAAAAATGATGGCGTTGTTGACGAAGATGCAGCCGATGAAGCCAATATAAGTCAGAATCAAAGACGGCGTGCAAGCGAATTCCCGGAAAATATCCATCTTGCTCATTTTGGCCTTAAGCTGCTGCGCCGGATCTTTCGTCTTTACGAGTTCGATGGTTTTATAGTCCTTCACAAAGAAGAAAAGGATGGCCACAATCGCCCCGGGGATGGCGACGAGACCGAAAGCGTGTCGCCAGCCCCAGTGTGTGGCAATGAAACCGCCGAGACCGATGCCTACGGCGGTCCCAATTGGGATAGAGATATTCCACAAACCCATCATGCGCGCCCGTTTCTCTTCGGGAAACAAACCGGACAGCATAGCGGTGCCTGCCGGTGCGTATCCTGCTTCACCGATTCCGATGAAGGACCGGGTGATGAGAAGTTGGCCAAAGCTCTTCGTGAAAGCGCAGGCTACCGTCGCGGCGGTCCACAGCAGTGCCATGACGCCGATGGTTTTTTTCCGGCTCCAACGATCGACAATGATGGAAACGGGGAAGACCAGGACGACGATGGACCAGTATAAGACCGACATAAGAAGACCCGATTGCATATCGGTGAGGCCCCATTCTTTCTGGATAAAGGGCGCCACCGATGTGACCACGGTTCTATCGATGTAGTCGAAAAAATAGAGGAGGAACAGGAGGGTAAAGATGTAGTACGCATTCGCTTTCGATAATTTGTATTCTCTGACGGGGGCCGCATTCTGCGTTGCTGTTATAGTTGCAATATCCATAACTTTACTCCTTATCTCGCTGAAAATGATCAGCCGACGAGACTCTCAAACGCCTAAGGATTCTTCTGCTATTCGCATTTGTAGCCGCCGAGATTTGCCAGCATTACGCTGCCCGGACTGATGCTGGAGTTATCGACCTTGACATTGATGCATGCTGTCTTGCCTGAAGCGAAAGCAGCTTCCAATGCCGGCCGGACGTCTTGCGGCTTTTCGACGCAGGCGCCGAAGCCGCCCATAATCTCCACCATCTTGTGATAATCGACCCACCCGAGTTCGGTTCCGTTCGGGATATGATGTCCCAGGCGGAGCGTCTGGCTGTGCCGGATCATGCCCCACGACTGGTCGTTTGCAATAACAACCACCAACGGAATCTTCTTGCGAATCGCGGTGTGGTACTCCATGAAATTGAAACCCGTACTTCCGTCGCCCATGATCGTTAAGACGCGTTGGTTGGGATGCCGCAACTTTGCTGCAATTCCATAAGGCAGGCCCACACCAAGACAGCCGTAGAGGCCGTTGTCCAGATAGGTGCCGCCCTTGCGAACGACGCGGGTCATACCCATCCACGTTACCGTGTCGCCGCCGTCGGCGACAATGATGTCATCCGGGCGATCCATGAACTTGTTAACCTCATTGGCGAGCCGCATGGGATGCATCGGAAGTGTTTCGCATTCCCACATGGCATCGTATTCTTTCTTACCCTTTTCATGAGCTGCACGGACCAAATCAACCCAGGGCTGATACCTCGCCTTCAACTCTTTTCCAACGCCTTCTTGATCGATGACCGTGTTCAACTCTTTCAAAAACGATTTGACGTCGCTCACGATGCCAAGATCCACACTTCGGTTCCGCCCGATTTCGTCAGCGGCAATATCCACCTGGATGAATTTAGCAGCGGGTGGAAAAATGTCGCCGAAAAGATAGAAAAGACTCAAGCGGGCGCCAAGAAATAAAACAAGATCCGTTGTCATGAACGTCCCCATTGCTGAACCAGGCCGAATGGGCAAGGATGATTCAAATGAAAATGGATGCGTATCCGGCATAACGCCTCGTCCGGCGCCTCCTGTATAGACAGGCACGCCGATCTTTTCCGCAAGCTCAACAATTTCTTTTTCCGCGTCGGCATACCATAGGCCGCTTCCGCCGATGACGATAGGGCTCTTCGCTGCTTTAAGAAGCTCAACAACACTCCGCACGCTATCACGATCGACGGGTTTAGATGCGACGGTTGTCTTGATTTTTTTGACAGCAAAAGGGTTCACTTTCGCGTTCAGGATGTTGCAGGGGAATTCCAGATAAACAGGACCAGGCCGCCCGCTCATGGCGGCGCGGAATGCCATGTCGACGTATTCGGGAATTCGTTCCGGAAGATTGCAGACCAGGGCTTTCTTAACCATCGGTTCGATAACCGGCTGCTGCACCATGTCCTGAAGATCCAGTTTTTCGGTCGCCTCAGTTCCTACGCATCCGGAGATGAGAACGAGGGGGGCGTTGGAAAGTCTGGCGCTGGCAATGCCGGTCAGGGCATTGGTGAAGCCCGGCCCCGCAGTCACCATGGCAACCGCCGGTTTCCGGTTCATTCTGCCCCAGGCTTCCGCCATGAACACCGCTGCCTGTTCATGACGAACATCAAAAATTGTGATGGGTGAATTTTCCAAAAATTGATAAATCGGCGTGATATGACCGCCGCTCAACGAGAATATATAGTCAACGCCCCTGTCAATGAGAGCGTCCGCAACAAGTTTTCCGCCAATAATGTCACTCATAATATTACCTCCTAAACTATTCTCATGGTTACAATTCCATGCACTGTCCGCCGTCGATATTAATAGCCTGCCCGGTGATATACTTTGAAGCGTCGGACGCAAGAAATACGACGAGGTCCGCCACTTCTTGAGGCGAGCCGATATAACCGAGGGGAATGGTTTTGCACATTTCTTTTTCCTGCTGCTCGACAGTCGTCCCAAAAAAAGACGCTTCCAACCCGAAACGCCACCTTTCCAGATCCGTGGCGATTTGGCCGGGACAGATCGCATTGACGCGGATGCCTTCGCCGCCCAGCTCCTTGGCCATGGTCTTTGTCAGCATGATAACGCCTGCTTTCGCCACCGCATAAGCGCTGTTGAAGATGGGCGGGACCTTTCCGGCCCGTGAAGCCGTATTGACGATAACGGCTGGTTTTGCCATGATAGGGATCACGGCCCGTGAAATGCGGAATACGGAGAAAAGATTCACATCGACCGTTCTCATCCATGCAGTCTCATCGTAGCTCAGGACGCTGTTGGGTACGCCGAAGGATGCACCCGCGTTGTTGCACAGAATATCCACATGGTCGAAGGCGCCTTTGATGGAATCCACCATGGCCTGGATGGCTTTGCCGTCCGTCACATCGACGGCGACGGCCAGCGTCTTGACGCCAAACCGGCCGGCAAGTTCGTTGGCGACGGCATTCATTTCCTCGCTTGTCGCCGGCTTGAGGGGTTCTTGGGGATCAGGCGCCTTCCCCAGATCGGCGATGACAATGTTGCAGCCGTATAAGGCCAGCTTTTCAGCAATGGCGCAGCCGATGCCGGTTTTCTTGCCCGATCCCGTCACAACAGCGGTCTTGCCTTTCAAATCCTCATACATAAATCCATCCTTTCTACCAGTTGTCATGGTCCAGATGTGCGTACTTGGGCAGATAACGCTTAGGCAGGGCCAAGGCGTCTTTCCGGAACGGCGGCGCCAGCTGCTTGCCGTCGACGAGGAATTCGAGGACGGTGGGTTTGCGGACTTTTAAACATTCCTTGAACGCATCGGTGATGTCCTGCGGACGGCTTACTTGCAGGCTGTGCGCTCCTAAGGCCTGGGCCGCCGGCACAAAGCTTTTCGGCGTGGGAATATCGACGCCGATGAAGCGGTTATTGTAGAAATCCATCTGGTTCTTCGCTTCCGCGCCCCACCACATATTGCGGAACACGCAGGCGATGACAGGTAGATTGTGCTCCACCGCCGTGCTGACTTCATGAAGACTCATGCCCCACGCGCCGTCGCCGACGATGGCAATGACTGGTGAATCGGGACGTGCAATTTGGGCGCCCATGGCGGCGGGATAAGCAAATCCCGTATTGCCGAACGTTAAAGCGGCGATGTGTTGCTTGGGATGATTGAACTTCAGATAGCTGTTAGCCGTCGAAGAGACGTTTCCAATGTCAGTTGTCACGATGGCGTCATCCGGTAGTGCGCGTGATATTTCAAGCAAAACGCGACGGGGATTGATCGGATTGCCGGAGACCATGGCGGAATCGACGATTTCTTTTTCCCAAATTTTCTTTTCTCGTGCCACGGCCGCAAGGCGCTTATTGTTCGGTTTTCGTTTTCCATCAAGGACCTTTAGACGCTTGAGAATCTCGACCGATGCCTCTTTCGCATCTCCCACGATTCCGATCTCGATAGGATGCGTTTGGGCGATATGCTTCGGATTGATATTAATCTGGATAATCTTGGCGTTCTCCGGGAAGTAATTGATGTCGTACTGCGGCAAGGTGCCAAAGACAGACAGCCGTGTGCCGATGGCCAGCATGACGTCGGCTTGTGCTATGGTCTTCATCGCTGCTTTGGACCCCATGTAGCCGATGGG
>Ga0315298_1010496_pt1 | contig 11146 bp, 10 predicted proteins | sample WHS_1_MG_FD_203077 | JGI IMG/M metagenome (GOLD analysis project Ga0315298, IMG submission 203077) | Extremophilic microbial mat communities from Washburn Hot Springs, YNP, Wyoming, USA - WHS_1_MG | ecosystem: Environmental > Aquatic > Thermal springs > Hot (42-90C) | place: USA: Wyoming... | reverse complement strand
GCAAGGCCTACTTTTTCAATACCACTTTGTTTGGCTATGTCAATGATTTTTACTACAAGCCCATATTCTATAGCCTTATCTGCTTCTATAACAACTTCATTTCCGTGATTATTTTCAAATGCTTTTTTTAAGCCATCTAAATCTGTTTGCTGTTTATTTAAGTATATCCTTCCCTGATCATCTATACTTACAACTAAATCTTTTTTTGTAATGTTGGTGCTACCTGAGTGCGTTTTTGGCAAATTTACTTTTATACCTTTAACTAGCATTGGTGTTGTAACCATAAATATAACAAGCAGTACTAACATTACATCAACTAGGGGTGTTATATTAATATCAGAAAAAACTCCTTTAGAGCCATTTAATTTCATTCAATTGCCTCAAGAAAATTTTCTGTTTCTCTGATTATAGAAGTATATAAAGAATACAATAGATTGTAGCCAATTACAGCTACCACAGCAACAAATATACCTGCTGCAGTCGTAATCAATGCTTCGGATATTCCTGGTGCAACCACGCTTATGCTTGTTGAATCAGATAAACCAATATTTCTAAATGCGTTTATTATGCCCCAAATCGTTCCAAATAATCCAACAAAAGGCGCAGTTGCACCAACAGATGCTAGTATGCTAAAACCTCTTTCTAAGTGATTCACTTCTTTTGTTAAATAAGCTTTTGAAACAGAAAGCGATTGTTTGCTCAGCATGTAAATTTTAGCATTTAAGGATTCATTTATGCGAGCGAAACTGTTTAGTGTACTTTCGCTTTCACCATCAATAAATCTCTCTAAAAAAACATTATTTCTTGTTTTTAAAGAAGATAATTGGATCCACTTATATATCATTATAGTCCACGAAATAATCGACATAATAAGCAAAACGACAAGGACAATAATTGCAATAGAGCCAATGTGCTCAAATCCAATACTTGAAGACATTATTTTTCTCCTTCAAACAAAACATTTAATATGTATTTGTACTTTAATAGATCCTTATTGATATTTTCATATTCTGGCGTGTTAGGCTTTTCTTCTTTAAGCTTTGATTCAAGCTCACTGAGCGCTTTAATTGTTTCTTCTTTGTTAATATTGTCTTTTGTAAAAACTTCATCGCATAGTATATTTGCAACATTGTTATCAAACTCTAAATAACCACCTGCTACAACATATTTATCCTGCAAGTTATCATAAAAAAGCTTGACAACACCTACATCCAAAATGCTTATAAAAGGAACGTGGTTTGGCAAAATACCAAACTCACCCACAATTCCTGGCGCTACAACCTGGTCAACTTCTTTGCTTACTATCAGTTTCTCGGGCGTAACTATAGTACAATTTATCTTTTCCATAATTACCCCTTAAGTGTTTTTGCTTTTTCTATAGCATCTTCAATCGTGCCAACAAGGTAGAATGCCTGCTCTGGCAAATCATCGTGCAAACCATCAATGATGCCTTTGAAACCTTTTATTGTGTCTTGTATTTTAACATACTTACCCTTCATGCCTGTAAATGCTTCTGCAACGAAAAATGGCTGAGAAAGGAACCTTTGGATTTTTCTTGCTCTTGTAACAATAAGTTTGTCTTCTTCTGATAATTCTTCCATACCTAGTATTGCTATAATGTCTTGAAGTTCTTTGTACCTTTGGAGTATTTCTTGAACATTTCTTGCTACTTGGTAGTGTTCTTCCCCAAGTACATATGGATCAAGGATTCTTGATGTAGAATCTAGTGGATCAACTGCTGGGTATATGCCAAGCTCGGCAAGACGTCTTGAAAGAACAGTAGTAGCATCAAGGTGAGAAAAGGTGGTAGCGGGTGCTGGATCTGTTAAGTCGTCTGCTGGGACGTATACGGCTTGAACTGATGTAATTGAACCATTCTTTGTAGAAGTAATGCGTTCTTGAAGCTCACCCATATCTGTGCCTAATGTTGGCTGATAGCCCACAGCAGAAGGTATCCTACCCAAAAGCGCAGAAACTTCGCTGCCTGCCTGAGTAAACCTAAATATATTATCAATAAACAGTAGAATATCTAGTTTGCTAGCATCTCTAAAATACTCAGCTATCGTAAGACCCGTTAAGCCAACACGCGCCCTTGCTCCAGGCGGCTCGTTCATCTGTCCATACACAAGCGCTGCATTTTTTAATACGCCCGATTCTTTCATTTCATTCCATAAATCGTTTCCTTCTCTTGTTCGCTCACCAACGCCACAAAATACTGAGTAACCACCATGCTGCATAGCAACATTATTGATAAGCTCCATAATAAGCACAGTTTTACCCACTCCTGCGCCACCAAATAAGCCTGTCTTTCCACCTTTTGCGTACGGACAAAGCAAATCTATAACTTTAATGCCTGTCTCAAACATTTCACTAGTTGTAGATTGATCTTCAAGTGGAGGTGAATCTCTATGAATAGGCCATCTTTCTTTAACATCAACGGGTCCAAGCTCATCTACTGGATCGCCAACAACATTGATTATTCTACCAAGCACTTCTTTACCAACTGGTGCAGTTATATAGTTGCCTGTATCAACAACCTCTGTTCCTCTCACAAGGCCATCTGTAGAATCCATTGCGATTGTTCTTACCCTGTTTTCACCTAAATCTTGGGCTACCTCCAAAACAAGGTCAGAAGTAGCATTTTCGATAAATTCTTTTTTTATTATCAATGCATTATAGATAGAAGGGACTTGACCCTCAGGAAACTCAATATCAACTACAGCGCCTAAAACCTGAATAATTTTACCTTTATTCATATCCTTTACTCCTTTTTTATTTCATTGCTTCTATACTTGTTGTTATCTCTATTAGTTCTTTTGTAATAGCAGCTTGTCTAGCTTTGTTATAAAACAATGTTAATTTTTTAATCATATCTTGGGCATTCTTTGTAGCTGCTTCCATAGCAAGCATTCTAGCTGCATATTCACCGGCTAGTGACTCTAAGAAACTATCATAAAGCGACATATAAACATACTTTATTAGTATTTCATCCAAAACTGCTTCTTTAGAAGGTTCAAATGTAAATTTTTCGTATTTTTGCTTTTGATCGTCTTCACTTTCGAAACTGATAGGCAAAATCTTCTTGACGGTAGGTCTTTGAACAAGCATATTCACAAATTTATTGTATATAATGTAAACTTCGTCTGTTTTTTCATCGAGAAAATCTTTAATGGCAACGCTCATAATCTTTTTTGCATCAACAAACCTTGCCTCATTTTTAAGGATACCTGTATAAAAATGCTTTGTTTCTAAGCCTTTAAAGTGAAAATAATCGTAAACTTTTTTACCTACAACTGTTATAGACACAGACTTATTTTTAGATGAAATGCTTTTTATTAGGTTCTCTGTTTCTTTAACAATATTGTGATTGAAGCCACCGCATAGACCTTTGTCTGATGCTACAACTATAATCTCAACAGATTTCACATCCCTCATAAAAAGGAACTTGTTTTCATAAGGAGGCGTGTACTCAGACAAATACTCAATGACTTCTTCAAATTTCTCCATATAAGGCCTAAACTGCAAAGCTGTATGCTGAACTTTTCTAAGTTTTGCAGCTGCTACCATCTTCATGGCTTTAGTTATTTGCTGTGTTTTACCTATGCTGCTTATTTTCCTCTTAATATCCCTTGAACTTGGCATAATTTAACCTCAAGCCTTAAATATAGTTTTGAATTCTTCTAATGCTTTTTCCATTTTTGATTTTAGCTCATCATTGATTGCTTTTTTATCTTTTAACTCTTGGAATATATCAGGGTATTTGGTCTCAATAAACTTATAAAGCTCCTCTTCATACTTCTTTAAAGCTTTATTTGGTAAATCATCTAAAAAGCCGTTATTGCCCGCATATATAATGAGTATCTGCTTGTAAACGGGAAGCGGGGCAAAAGGAGGCTGTTTTAACACTTCTACAAGCTTTGAACCGCGGTTTAGCTGTTGAAGGGTTAATTTATCAAGGTCGCTTCCAAACTGAGCAAATGCTGCAAGCTCTCTGTACTGAGCAAGCGAAAGTCTAAGCATACCAGCAACCTGCTTCATAGCTTTAATCTGAGCTGCACCGCCAACCCTTGATACAGACAAACCTACATTGACAGCAGGTCTAATGCCTGCGTAGAATAAGTCTGCTTCCAAGAATATTTGACCGTCTGTAATAGATATAACGTTCGTAGGAATATAAGCTGAGATATCGCCTGCTTGTGTTTCGATAATTGGTAAGGCAGTTAGAGAACCCCCGCCTAGTTCATCCGACAACTTGGCAGCCCTTTCAAGCAGTCTTGAGTGAAGGTAAAATACATCGCCTGGGTAGGCTTCTCTGCCTGGTGGTCTTCTAAGCAATAGGGACATTTGTCTGTATGCTTGAGCATGTTTGCTTAAATCATCGTATATCAATAAAGCATGTTTTCCATTGTCCCTAAAATACTCGCCCATTGTAACGCCAGCATATGGGGCTAAATACTGCAATGGGGCTGGATCTGAAGCGGTTGCTGCAACAATTGTGGTATATTCCATAGCGCCTAGATCTTCCAGCTGTTTTTTCATACGGGCTATAGTAGAGCGTTTTTGACCAATTGCTACATATATACAGTAAACATTTTCCCCTTTCTGATTAACAATGGTATCTAGAGCTATTTGAGTTTTACCTACTTGCCTATCACCAATAATCAATTCCCTTTGGCCTCTGCCTATTGGAATCATCGTATCTATTGCTTTAATACCTGTTTGAAGCGGCTCTTTTACAGGCTGCCTTTTAACGATACCGGGGGCTTTAATTTCTATTCTTCTATAGTGTTGTGAGTTAATAGGACCCATACCGTCAATGGGGTTTCCTAGTGCATCTACAACTCTCCCAACTAGCGCATCCCCTACTGGCACCTGAGTAATCTTGCCAGTTCTTTTTACAGAATCGCCTTCTTTAATGCCAGTATCTTCACCTAATATAACAGCACCTACATTGTCTTCTTCGAGGTTTAAAGCCATGCCAACTACGCCGTTTTGGAATTCAATAAGCTCATTGGCCATGACATTTGTTAGTCCGTATATACGCGCGATACCGTCACCAACGCTCAAAACTTTACCAACTTCGCTAACTTCAACAAAATCTTTGGCTTGTTCTATTTCTTTAGCGATTATTTCACTAATTTCGCTAGGTTTGATATTCATCCATTCCCTCCTTGAGAAATGCTCAAATTATTTAGTCTATTGGATATATTTGCTAAATAAGTCTTTATGCTGCCATCGTAAATTTTACCCTCTATTTCAACTACAATACCGCCTATTAAGTTTTTATCTACAAAAAACTCAAAATCCAGTATTTTGCCTGAGATTTTGAAAAAGATATCAGATAATACTTTCTTTTCACTGCTTGCAAGCTCAATAGCGCTGGTAACTTTTGCTTTTGCTTTATTTTGGCTTTGAAGCATCAATTGGTTAAAACTATCAAGCACATCAAAAGCAAGGTCTATCCTTCCGTTTATAACCATAAACTTTAATAAGTTATAAATAACACCGTCTGAGATACTTTCGAGTATTGTTAGTTTGTTTTCCATTGGATAAATAGACACTTTCAATAATTCAAGCAATTTTTTGTTTTCTTGAAGCACTGCGCAAACGTCACTTAAATCCTTATAAGCTGAATCCAAGCTAATGGACTTAAGCTTGCAAACTTTTTCTAATGCTCTTGCATACCTTAGAGAAATTATCTTACTTATCATACTCAACCCCAAAAGAATCAAAGTAGCGTTTATTTATATTGCGTAGGTCCTGATCGTTTAAAGATAAAAACTGCTCTCTTGCTTTTGAAATGGCTTTTGAGATAATCTTTTCAATGAAATTCTTGTAGGCTTTATTTAAAATCATGGCTTTTTCTTGCTCTATGCGCTTTTTAAATATTTCTTCTAGCTCTTTTGCGGCATTAGCGTAGTCTTCTTTCTCTTTCTCACCCATTTGTTTGTAAATTTTTATTATGCTTTCAACTTCGCTTGAAAGTTTAGATAGCAAGTTTTGGGCCTCATTAAGCGCATTCTGAGCTTCTTCTTTGGCTTTTTTGGCATTTTCTATCTCTTCAAATATTTGTTTTTTTCGGTTTTTAAAGTAGTTTACGATGGGCTTTCTCACAAAATATACAATTAAAGCAGCAAAAATAATAAAATCGACAACACGCCAAACCATATGTGCACTGCCTGATTGAGATTCACTCGCAAAGGCAGCAACTGGCGTTGCAATTAAAATTAACAAAGAATAGATAAATTTCATCTCTAGCCCTCACTTTTCACAATATTTTTCAGTAGAAGGCTCGATATCTGGTTTGCAATTGAATCGATGTTTTGAGCTTCTTTTTGTATATCTTGCTCAACAGCGCTTGAAAAGGCTGTCTGTTCTTTCTTAAACAGCTCATTGATTTGAGAAAGCTTTTCTTCTTTTATCTTCTTAGCTTCTTCAAGCATAGAGTTAAATATCTTTTTGCCTTCTTCTTCTGCATTTAGTTTTTCTTGATTGTACTGCTGTAATTTTGATTTTGCTTCTTCTTTCAGCTTTTGGCTTTCAGCTAATAAACTTGAAACAAAATCCTGCCTTTTTTTAATCATTTCAAGCACAGGTTTATATAAAAGGAAATTGAGAATAAAAAGCAGAACTATAAAACCAAGCATTTGTGCTGCTATAAACTGCCAAACCAAATTAACGCTTATCACGCGCACCTCCTTATCAAAAATCTGCGATAGGTTACCAAATTTAAAAAGAAAAGTCAATTGTTATTTAATCGTTTTTTTATATAAACTCTTTAATAGTAACCAAAATAAATCTTTTGAACTTTTTGACCCTTTCAAATAGTCAGCTAAAATGCCTTCATTGCCTTTTGATAGTCTTGAAAAAGCTGCATAAGGAAACTTTGAAACTATTTTAGATATATAGTAGCTATACTTATTATCTTCTAAAATTTTACTTGCAAGGCATACATAAGCTTCATATGGATTTTGAGGAGAACCTAAAATGGAAGCTGCAGCCAAATTGGAACTATAAATTGCGTTATATATGCCTTCTAAACTAAAAGGGTCAGCCAAACATGCTGCATCACCAACAAGGAGAATATTACTCTTTCCTAAGTTATTTTTAGAAAAAGCAATGGGTATAAAATAACCTTTAACATCAAAAACATCATTTGTTTTATAATGTTTATAAAAAAGTTTGTTTATGTTTTTTTTTGTGGATGCAATACCGCATACTTGATTTTGAGGAAAAGACCAATAATAATTGATTTTATGAAACCCTATATCAATATTTACAGAATCTATTAAAGTGTTATTTTTGCCCTGCAGTGTTTTTATTGTAAACTTTGGCTTTAAGTGTAAAATTTTTCTTACCGTTGAGTTTGCGCCATCGGCACCTATTAAATATTTTGACTTGTAATGATTCTTGTTAGTATATACTTCTATAGTAGTATTATCGTAGCTTAAGGCTATTAATTTTTCATTTTCAAATTTACAACCGTTTTGTATTGCTCTATCAAGTAAGTATGCATCAAACATTTTTCTATCGACAAAATAGGCAAAAGGCTCATTTGATTCTATGCTTAAACAAGCACTTTTTTTATAGCTTAAAAGGGCTTTAAAAGCCTTATTTAGTGCTAAATCACCTATATTTGGTATGTAATTGATAATTTTTGCAGAGACACATCCACCACACAATTTAACTCTTGGAAAAACTTTTGAATCAATAATTAAAACTTTATAGCCACATTGGGACAAAATTTTTGCAGCTGTTGAACCTGCTGGTCCTGCGCCTGCAACAATACAATCATAAAACATAATTGATTTTTATACAATTATGATATAAAATGCAACAAGTTTTTTGGAAGGTTAAGTTGGATAGAAAAAAAATTTTGGTTTCACTTTTAATAATAATTATAGCGATCGTGCTTGGGTTGGCATATAGATTTTATAGCATATATGTATGGAATCAAAATCCTTCAAAATACTACTATAAAGGCAATGCCCTCTACACAGAGTATGACGCTTTTTACTATTCCTATTACGCAAAAGCTTTTAACGAAGGTTTGTATAAGCCTCTAAAACAAGATCCATTAAGATTTTATCCAGATAAAATAGCTACCTTTCCCCCCGTAATTTTTATGATTAGCTTTTTGAGTGCTGAGCTTTCAAAACTCCTACATATATCGATTGAAAATTTATCAGTTTACATGGTTCCAATATTGGCCGTTTTATTTGTTATACCGCTTGTGTTTTATTTAATGGATTTAGGATACCCCTTTGCTGCTTTTAGCTCTTCTGTTACTGGAGTTTTATCATTGATTTATATAGCTCGCACACTTATAGCTAGGCTAAGGCCAGATTGTATGAACTTATTTTTTCCTTTGGCAATAGCTTATTTTTTGTATCTAAGCCAGTTTAGACAACCCAAAAAAAGCTACCTATACGCATTTTTAGCGGGTATTTTTGCTCAATTGTACTATTGGTGGTATATGCATGAAGGCATTATACTTGCATTCGCGATTGTATATATTGTTTCATTTGGTTTTACAGAAATAAGTAAAAGAAGCTTTTTGCATATATTTAATTTTGATATTTACAGAAAGCGTTGGAAAGAAATTGTTATTTTTCTAATAAGCACAAACCCCATTATACTTTATATGGGCATACATAATGCTATTTTTTTGATTAATGTTTATTTGATTGACTTTTTTAGGCCCACTATGGGTGTATTTCCCAATGTTTTTGTATCAATTGCTGAAGCCGCAAGGGTTAATTTACACTATTTAGCCCAGCTTACAAGTGGGAATTTTGCTGTATTTATAGCGTCTTTAGTGGGATTAGCGTTGTTTTTAATTTTTAACTACAAAAAGTTTCTGGTTTTTTTGCCACTATTTTTCATCGGTCTTATGGCTTTTAAAGGTGCTGAGCGTTTTGCTATGTATTTAGCGCCATTTTTAGGTTTGGGGTTTGGTTATATATTTGATTTGTTGATAAAACTTAACTTTAAAAAAATAAATAATGTGAAAAATATATTAGCTGGAGTTTTTGCAGTAGTTTTAACACTTGTTCCACTTGCTCCAAATATTGTTATAGCCGAACCAAAAATTACACCTCAGCTTGAAGCTGATTTCATAAATTTGGGTAAAATAACGCCAAAATCAGCCGTTATCTGGACATGGTGGGATTATGGTACGGCTATAGAGTACCTTGCAAATAGAGCTACATTCCACGATGGTCAATCGCAAATTTATCCAAAAACATACTTTATAGCTACAAGCTACTCTGACTCAGATCCAAAAATCGCATACAACACAATAAGCTCTATCTCAAATATTGGCAATACGGGTATAGAAAAATTGCTCAAACAAAAAAACTCACCACAAAAAATAAGGGATAAAATATTTAATGGTCAGTTCAATGCACCACTCAAAAGGCCAACATATTTTGCATTTACACAAGATGAGATTGGCAAATTCGGCTGGATAAATTATTTCGGCACATGGGACTTCAAAAAGAAAAAGGGGTTATTTGAGCCAATTGGTCAGCTTGGAGACTGCAGCAAAATTTCAAAAGACACCATTTCTTGCGGTTTAAATGAAATAAATACAAAAAAAATGTATCTAAAGACACCATCCCTAAAACTTGATATAAATACACTTGCAATTTATGATAATAAGCAACTCACAGTTAAGAGCTTAGATATTGGAAGTTTATATATCGATATAGTGTATGACAAAAATTCAAAAATAAATGTTTATATTCTAAAAAAACAACCGTTTTATTCTATGTTCAACCAGATGTATATTTTAAGAAACTACGATCCAAAATACTTCCAACTTATTTACGATAACTTTCCCACAATGGTGCTCTATAAAGTAAACAAAGTGCCGTTAAAATAAATCTTTTACATAGCTGAGCAATTCTTGTCTTTTTTTGTTTTTTATTTCACATTCTGGACAAATTTCACTGTCAGTGTAGTAAATATTGCCACAAGAACAAATTTTTTTTGGTTTTTCAAAAAGCTTTACTGCTTTGGGTATAAAATCATCCACAAATGCTTTTTCTTCAAGTATAGCATTTTTTGGGCACGCATCGATGCAATTTTTGCAAGCACTGCACACAGATGGGTTAAAATAAATTACGGCAGTTTGATCTTTTTCTATAATTAAAGCACCTTTTGGACACACTGACTCACAAATCGAGCAAAAGTCACAATTATCGTTTATTAAAAGGTTTATTATGCCCGAATAAAAAGTACGATTTTTGATATTTTCTTTAACAAGCTCAATCAAAAAATTTCTTTTGGGTAAATGTTCTTTTATTTTAAGTATATTCCTCCTTGCTATACCAAGGTTTGGCTCAAATGGTTCACTCGATTTAGCTTGCTCAATTTTAATTGACTCAGTGTCTATATCGAAAGCTTTTAGAATTTCTTTTGCTTTATTTAGATTTTTTCCAAAAACTTCAAGCGAATTTTTGAATTTACAATTATTACAATCTCCTGTATAGATATTAATATATCCAAACTTCAATACAAAATAGGTAATTAAATTTTCGCTTATTCTTGTAACGCACGATACTTTGTTTTCGCCTTCTGCAAAAATACAACCAAACGAAGGCTTTTCTACTTCTTTAATAATTTCGATATCCGCATTTCGACTCAATTCAACTGCGTCATTTTCACAAGAACTATAGCACACGCCACAGCCAATACAATCCAAAACAACTACCTTATTATCAAAATCTATAGCTAAAGCTTCAAATGGACATGCCTTTATGCACTCATTACAATTACTTCTCCAGTAAGAATTGTGCGCGCAAAACTCATTTATGCTAACTTTGCCTGTAAATACAAAATCATTCATTTTTTTCTACATTAAGCTCCTTTAATTTTTTACTGTAAATATCAGATATGTCAGCAAAACTTACAATGCCTAAAAATTTAGAGTTTTCAACAATAGGAATCCAGGTAGTCTTATTCTGACTCATTAATTTCCATGCATCTTCTAAAGTAGTTGAACAAGTAGCAGATGCAGTTCCTGGTTTTACAAAATCTTCTATTGTCTTATTAGTTTCATTTATGATATCGTACAAATATACACTTCCAACAAATTTACCATTATCCACAACAGGCAAAGAAGAAAAGTAATTTTTAAACA